>Ga0164313_10004623_pt1 | contig 12209 bp, 6 predicted proteins | sample GuaBasSedimGuay4_FD_113735 | JGI IMG/M metagenome (GOLD analysis project Ga0164313, IMG submission 113735) | Subseafloor sediment microbial communities from Guaymas Basin, Gulf of California, Mexico - Guay4, Core 4569-4, 0-3 cm | ecosystem: Environmental > Aquatic > Marine > Hydrothermal vents >... | reverse complement strand
GCCTTGTAGGTTTCGAAGATTGCATACCAGTCTGGTTTTCCTGCACCAGCCTGTTCCCACAAAGAAAATTCTTTTGGGCCCTTGGGTAGCACTTCTGCCATATAGTAGCAGGGGCCGAAACCGAGTATCTCCAGGGCAGCCTGTAGTGACTTTGTGTCTGTACGCCCGAACCCTGCGCGGTACTGACAAATAAACTCGCTGATATTGGTAGAATCGGCAAATGAATACTTACAAACGCCACCGATTCCCACCCGATATCATCAGCTATACTCTTACGACACTCTGTTTATATTTCAGATAAAATTAGCGAGATATAAAAAGTGCGAAAATTTACCAGCACAAGAGCACGTAGGCATATCATGAATCTCTACACTTACATCGCGGCGGCAAACAAAGTGTTCCACAGCGCTCCGGTGTGGGCAGTCGTAGGCATGCTTGTTGCCGTTGGTTGCAGCTTTGATGAAACACTAAATGTAATGGACAATCGCTTGCTGCGTACGCTGCCAGGTATGTCGCCTCCCGCTGCTTCGCGCGTTACTACCAGGCGCTCACTGCTTTACTTTGCCCAAATCACAGACAGCCAGGTCGCGGACGAAATGTCTCCGTTGCGGCTTGAGATGATGGACCCGGCTGTGGTGGGTAACTTCAAATTCTCGGCGGCCTGGCGACCTCAGGAGACACTCTCGATTCACGCTCTTGACCAGACGATTCGCCAGGTCAATCGCGAAAAAAACAGCCCGGTAGCTCAGGCGGACGGTAGTCGAGCTCCTTTGGCTTTCGCGTTATTCACGGGTGATCTCGTTGACAACATGCAATCAAATGAGCTGAACCTCGTTACGCAGACCCTGCGTGGTGGAACGGTCGATCCCTTTTCCGGAAAATTACTGACTACCGCTGGATGCACTGATGCAGACAGCACTGTCCGCAAAGCGCTGGATGCGCGCGTGACTTCCCACAGCTACTCAGGCGTCCAGCGTTATTCTCTGTACCCGAAAAGCAGTCCGTTGGACCTTCGTGGCGGGTTCTACGATCCATCGCGAACCGCACCGGGCTCGCCCGTCTTTCCGTCGTATAATTCCATACCTCGTTATCCGGGGTTGCTTGATGTAGCACAGCTACCGTTCGAAGCCGAGGGTCTGCGTGTTCCATTCTACGTTATCCGCGGCAACCACGACGCGCTTGCCCTTGGAAACTATACCGCGTCCTTAATCGACACATTGGGAGCTGGCGGTGTCACGGTTGATGGATGTCGCAAGCCCTTCCCCAGCAAGTTCCTCAACCCCGCCATGCCACCTTTTGATGCCGGTCCCTTGGCTCCGCGAATGGCTGAGATCGAGAAAATCACAGGCACCATATTCCTGGGCGGCAAGAATCCCGAAATAGCCCCTTTCGTGCCACCCGACGATCGACGTGCATATTTTTCGTCGCCTGCATTCACCGCTGCTTTCACACCCTTCCACGAGCAGGCGGGCTTTGCCTGGATCGATCCGCAAGAGAAGATCGCGTCTAATAATCATGCGTACTACTACACGTGGATACCGCGGCCGGGGTTGCGCTTTGTCGCACTCGACACCAACTCTGAGGGCGGCGGCGATGCAGGCAGGCTCGCGGCGCCGCAGTTCCGGTGGCTGACGAGCGTATTAGAATCAACACCTTCATCAACCCTTGTCGTCGTCTTTGGCCACCATACGCTGCCGACTCTGAACAGTGACGCGCCCGATCTATGTCCCGATGACCCGTCGAAATGCGATCGTGATCCCCGGCGGGCGACACCTTTCCACTTCGGGTGCCCACTGAAAGAGGCGTCCACCACTCAACGCGACTGCGATGTACGCTATGCGAATCCCCCGGCACCGGATAATTTGCGCGACTTGTTGCTGGGCTATCCTAATGTGATCCTATATGTCTCAGGGCATACCCATATGAACCGAATTGACGCCTACACAACAGGGGGAGGCAGCGGGTTTTGGGAAGTCACAACTAGTTCAACCGTTGAATGGCCGCAACAGAGCCGGCTACTGGAGATCATGGACAACCAGGACGGAAGTCTTTCCATATTCGCCACTGTGATCGATCCGTTCGCGGGATTGGAGGCGCCTCCAACTGGGAGTCCGGCGGCTGGTTTTAACCACGAGGCACTGGTGGCAGCCGGTCACCGGATTGCTCAGGGTGACGTAGATTGGCGCCAGGGTGGCGGGGTCGACGCCGAAGGAAGGTTTCGCAATTTCAATGGTCAGATGAGAAATATCGACTCGAACGTCGAACTGTCGTTACCGGATCCGCGGCCAGACAACTGACTCTACGTTTATCCCACCTCTTGTTTTCAAGTCCGCTTCGGTCTACCGCACCAGTCCCTGGATTCATCGTCCCCTGACCTTTGTGCATGATCAGCACACAGCTGCACAGCCTTGTCTTGTTTCAATCCACAGTCCTGCACCCAGACCATTTCACATTTTTTCGGCACCTGTTCTTGCCAGCGTTCGGTGCAGCGCGTCTTCATCTCCTGAGGATTGGTTTCGGGAGACTTACCCATTTCGGCCTGCCAGCAGTTTGCCACGGCATCCTGGTCCATGATCTTTAGCGCTGCTTTAAAGGACGTGCTGTAGAATATTTTGCTCGGGTGATTGGTGAACATAATGGGCACTTTTCGTTTATCCGTCATCGAAATTTCGGTAACGTCAAGCACGTTTTTTAGCTCAGCGTGATAATTAACGTTAAACCAGGTCAACATCTCTCGACCCAAAGTCATGATAGGTTTGGAGTGTTCAGGGTCATCCTCGATACGTGTCCACATCTCTACCATTGCCATCGCATAAGGATTGAAGTGACCAGAGTAGATGTGCTGAGTGTCCCTGAGTATGTATCCCTCATTGGCGGGCGCAGCAACGGGAACAATATCCACTATTGCGCCGTATAGGTCGAGATTCTCCTCCTTCACACCATTGGCTATAAACATTTTATTCCAACGGTGAGTGGTGGCCGAATCAAGGTAGTCTTGCGTCTTCAGAACCAGAGAGACCGGTGGAAAATTCATCACCTCAAGTGTCCTGTTATTGGTCAGTGGCAGGCCGTGTGGCAATAGAAAACGCCAATTGGGGAGCCACTTATTTTTCTCCTTATTATATGTTCTGGCCAGCTCCACAGCGGTATCCCCGTGCCTCAGAAATTCTTCGTAGCGACGTACGAAGGCCGGCAGGCCGGTCTTTTGTTGAGAGTCTTTCAGCGTAATATCAAGAAAAAACTCGCCACTGTCCTTTCGCACCTCTGACGTAGCTTGGAACCCATCACGACGGATGCTGTAGTCGAACCAACGCTTTACAGTCTCTGCCACTGTTTCGTTCTGGAAGCAGACCACCGGGCCACAACTGTTCGGGTAAGAAAAAAGTAGGCGTACACGCTCCTGGGAACCTAGCACTATGGTCGCGTCAGCGGCGGGCTCGGATTTTGGCTTAGACGTTCCCGAGTCTCCGTTGCACGCGTTTAGTGTTAAAATTAAGAGTGTGATTATTGGTAGTAAAATGTATTTCTTCAAAGCAGTTTTCTCCACAATGGTAAGTCCCATTTGCGCTGCTTATGAACGGATGAATCGTGAAGCAACACATGGTTGTTATTTTTTCATTGTAGACTATGCTAAGAACTTCTGCTGATCTTTGCAATTAATATCGCTTGCCCGGAGCTACCGACAAGGGGGGTTCATGACAAACAACTGGCGCATTGTCACAGTTGCTATCGTACTTTTATTGATGCCGCTCGCGGCATCTGCTTTCGGACCGAATGGGCACCGGATCGTCGCGCACATCGCCACGCTGCATATGGATTCGAACGCCAGGCGAGAAATAGTTCGGCTGCTGGGAGATCAATCCTTGGAGTCTGTTTCTACGTGGCCTGACGACATGCGCGATTCCCCGGATCAGGATTACTGGAAAAAAGCCGCCGCCTGGCATTTCGTCAGCGTGCCCGATGGCGAAAATTATTTGACGGCTACCAAGACGCCGAATGGCGATGCTTATACACAGCTTCTATATTTCCTGTCCCAACTCCGCAGCCAAATGACGAGTCAGGAAGACCGAGCTATAGCCTTGAAGTGGGTCGCACACATTGTCGGCGACCTACATCAACCGCTGCACTGTGGCCATACCGCAGACGCCGGCGGAAACGACATCAATGTGAGTTGGTTCGACCAGACTAAAAACCTGCATGAGGTCTGGGATATCGGGCTGATAGAGTACGATAACTTGAGCTTTTCCGAGTACGCAGACTTCATCAACGTGACCGACGAGAGTCGGGTTGCAGTTATTCAGGAGGCATCGATCATCGATTGGATCGATGAATCGGTGAAACTGAATAAAACTATTTACAAACTACCCAGCACTGAGCTGGGCTATCAGTATGCTTTTGACTACAGCCCCATGGTCAAACAGCAACTACTCAAGGCGGGTTTACGACTGGCGGCTCTGCTGGACAATGTACTGGCAGTCAACGGACAAGAAATCCAATAATCACAAGGGAAATTCAAAAATGACAGAGCATGACAGCGACACCAACCAGAAGTACCAGGGCATTGTGAAAGACATCTGGGAGGCTTTGAACAGCGGCAACCTGAGTGTACTTAAACCGATATTGGCAGCGTCCTATACCCTAAATGGGAAAGCCTTTACTTACGAAGAAACTGTCGCTTGGCTTAAGTCACTTGAAGCCGAGAAAGATCTTTACTTTGACCGACAGGATCTCTTCGGCGAAGGGCAAAAAGTATGTGTTCGCTGGTTCCTGACACTCACTGATAAAAAAACTGGTGACAAGATACGGGGAATGGGTTGTAACGTCATCACGTTTGACGCAAACAACCAAGCGATCTCGAACTGGCAAGCTGGAGCATCTACAGCGGACGAGTTTACACCCGTAGGTGACGAAAGCTCAGAAAGCTGAACTCTGGTCTGCGTCCTCCCATAGAATGGAGAATTTCATGCGCGCGGAGCTCGGTTCTCCTCCTATAAGTTGAGTCGCACTCTGGATATATCGCTGCATTGGTATCGAAGGCTCGATAACTTGCACTTGGCGCAAGGCTGATACTGCGCCAACGCGATCTCCCATTTCCTCGAGGCACAGAGCGTAGGACAGGTAAGTCATGTGGCTGCGCGGATGGAGGGCCAGCGCTTCTTCGAGACTGGTTTTCGCAAGTGATTTTTCACCCATCGCCATGTAACCCATGGCCAGGTTGTTCAGGCTGAGAAAACGGCGTCCGCTGCGAGGGTCATGTGCGAGTTCTTCTTTGATGAGTTTGATTCCCTCTCCCGGTTGTCCGGTAAAGATTAGCAGTATGCCCAGAAACCCCAACGCTCCCACTGCGGGGTCAATTTCCGCCGACGCTTGAGCCAAGTGAATGCCCCCGGACAAATTACCCGTGGTACCTTGTAAAACACCAGCAAACAACATGACGCGCGGATCATGCGGGGCCAGGGCCAGCGCACGCGAGGCCAGTTCTGAAGCTTCTGCCATGTCACGCTTCGGATCATCAGACAAACAGAACGTGATTTTGTTTGCAAGAATCTGGGCGAGAGTTGCCAGGCCGACCGCATAATCAGGATCCATAGACAGCGCCTGTCGTGTGAGCGCTTCCGCCTCGTCGGCAGTCTCGCGCCGATACATGTTGAACTGAACATAGTTCGCCTCGTGTATTAGCTCCCAGACCTTGAGACTGTTAGGATTCTGTCGCGAAATACGTTGACCCTCGGAGTGCCAGATTGCGGGCCCAATGACACCGGCCAGATCGCGTATCAGATCTCCCTGGAGCTCGAACAGGTCTTGCGCGCTACGAACGTAGCGTTCAGACCACAAAGTTATACGACTGTTGACATCGACAAGTTTAGCACGCAATTGCATTTTCTCGCCGCGGATTGCCAGCCCGCCGCGCACCAGGTACTGTACCCCCAATCGTGCCGCGGCCTCTATCACATCCCCCGCCTGTTCAGCCACGCTGAGGTTGACCACGTCGATATCAGGGTTCCGAGACAAGAAGGTATTAAGATCTTCGGTCATACTCTCTGCAATGAAGCTGTCCTCATCGGCATTAGACAGTTCCACAAAAGGTTCAATCACTAGAGAGCATTTTTCGCGTGACATCGCCTGCACATCGGCTGCATTGCTACGGAAGTTACTGGACCAGGCTACAAGCGACTCGACTGCATCTTTGCTCTGCCCTGGCACTTCGCGCCCGTTGGCGCGATCTAGTGCCAGGGCAATTGCCTCCAACACCTGCTCCTTGAAATCGTGTTCACTGAGTTGATACTTGAATAGTGATTGAGTTCGCCCCAGTGACAATTGCATTCCCGGGGATAACCGAGCCTCGGATTCGAATACCGGGATCATCGGCTTGTTACAACCGACGGAAAAGCTGAGTTCATTCAAGCAATGTTGGGAAAGCAGAAATTCCTCAGAGATATAGCACATCACGGCAGCTGAATTTTGAATGGCTGTAGCGATTTCGTTCTGCCAGTCAACCCCCCCTCTTAGCCCGCCGTCATGCCACAACTGAACCTGCTGCGACTCCAGCCAGCGTGCATCACTAAGTACGGTATCTAGAGATGTGTGGGGATAGCTTATAAAAATGTATTCATTCACAAGATAGGTTGCTTCCTGTCTGGGCTCACAGAAATATCGCTCCGGAGAACATACTTTATACCATTCCTCGGATTTTCGACTATAACTAAGTGGGTATCAACAAAAAAATAATCTGACTGCGCACCGATAAAGCGACGGGGAGTCACTAGACATGGAATTAACGAGGGTTTTTAGAGGATGTATATTGTTTTGCATCTGTTCGAGCGTCGGCGCCCAGACACTGCACTTATCTTCGGGGTTTCCCGATTTTGGCTGGATGGTCGCTCCAGAGGAATACGCCAAACACTATACAGATCAGCCGCTGTTCCGACTCAAGACCGATTTCCCTGCAGTGCTTCCCAAACAGTTACCGAGCGCATTCGAGATCGACTTTCGCGCCGAACCACAGAACTATATCGAGGCGATCAGAGATTACGTATTTGAGGGCAATGTACCCGCCTTCGGTGGCGAGGGCGCGGCATGGGACCCCTACGCCAACCCTGTGAGGCAGTGGTATCACATTCCCTGGCTCCACCCGCCTGCCCCCCTCTATCCACCTGACGGGGGCACAGAGGGCTTCAGGGGCTTAACCAAGGAAGCCCAAGTTATGCCACTTCAGCTTTCCGAGCACCAACGAGGAGACTACCAAGTCTATGCCATCACACTGGTCAATGACTTTGCCGGGTACACACTGGGTAAAATGTGGCAGGATGCTGACAATCCAGATCCAAGTGTGACGGATCGCCGTTACGGCGGGGGGTTTCCGCCGGGTACGATTTTCGCTAAGTTACTGTTCACAGACGCGCCTGCAAAACCCGGCGATTCTACGATGTTCCCGGAGGACTACGTCGAGTTCTTGAACAATCCGATCGAATGGACAGCCTATATCACTCAACAGTGGTGTGAAAAGACCGGCCCGACTACCTGCAGCGGAAAACGCGCGGCGTTGCCCGTGCGCTTGCTGCAGATGGATCTTATGATCCGTGATCCGCGCGCCAACGACTACACCGGCTGGGTATTCGGTACTTACGTCTATAATGGTGCCGTGAATAACCCAAAGAGCCGTTTTTTGAATCTCGTTCCTCTGGGCGTGCAGTGGGGAAATGAACCAGAGAATATACAGAACCGCACAAATCCATATCCACCGATTGCCATCGAAAGCGCAATCAACCCAGATCTAACGCAGCAGGTTGTATTCGCTACACCCAACACCCCTAAGCAGCACCTCGGCTGGAATGGCAGACTCAACGGCCCGGCGGATCTCAATACCTCTTCCTGTATGTCCTGCCACACCACAGCGCAATACCCTGCGCTGACGCCCCTCATCGCAGAGGGTATGATGGATGCTGGTAAGCAGCTGCCACCCGTACAAGGTGGCAGCAAAGTTTGGATGGAGTGGTTCCAAAATGTACCGGCAGCCACTTCGATCAATCGCAGCGCCTATTCCACTGACATGTCGCTACAAGTGGCGATGGCACTCACCAACTTCTACCTCAACAAGGAACGCACTGTTCAGGGTATGTGGGCCGATCTATACCATGCCACAGTGCCAATTTCGCGAGGTGGGCATCCACCGGAAACATCCGAGAAAAGGATACATCAGCAGTGACTATCGATCAGAATGAGCTAACTTCTGCCGACCAACTGGTGTTTTACGTCAATGGTAAACGCCACTGTATCGATAAGCCTGACCCAGACCTGTTGCTGGTCGATTACTTGCGCTCGCGGGAAGTCGGTCTGACCGGGACCAAACACAGCTGTGGTCAGGGAGGTTGTGGCTCCTGTGCCGTAACCCTGTCCACCTACACTTCAGAAGGCGAAGTTGAACACCACGCTATCAACTCCTGCTTGCGCCCAGTCTGCTCACTGCACGGAGCTGCGATCACTACCGTTGAAGGGCTAGGCAGCGTTGCTCGTACCGTAAGTCCGGAACAACACAATATTGCAGCTTTCAACGGTTCACAGTGTGGATACTGCACGCCTGGATTTGTGATGACAATGCACTCCCTGCGCAAGCAGTATCCTTCGCGCACGAAGGCGCAAATAGAACAGGCCTTTGACGGCAATATCTGTCGCTGTACTGGGTTTCGGCCAATCCTTTACGCGATGAAGCACTTTGCATCCGACTGGACAGCTGCCGATGCGAAGGACACTCCCCCCTGTGTGATCGATCCGGCGTTTGACATAGAGGTCGAAGAAGCGAATATCGATTTCCCGAGACAGTGCCCTGCCTCCTCCGAGCCAGCCTGTTTTTCTCACGAGAACAGACAGTGGTTCCTACCCCAGAGCATCGGTCAGCTGGAGGGTCTGAGGGAGCATCACAGGGATAGTACAATGCGCCTCGTAAACGGAAATACCTCTGTGGGTATTCCCGATCTGCGGCGTCACGATGCGCCGATCACTATCGATATCAGCAGGGTACTGGAGCTCAAGGGTGTTTCGATCAATGGGTCCACACTAAGCATCGGCGCCGGAGTAACCTATACCGAGCTGATAGATGTGTTGGAATCAACCCTGCTTACGCAGGCGTCTGATTACGAAAAGCGCGCGCTTGAAGCGATTCACTATATGGCACGCCGCACCGCCGGAGCTATCGTCAGAAATGCCGCGACAGTGGGGGGCAACACCATGCTGGTTGCCCTGAACGCCAGGGAAGGTGGCACGCCATTCCCTTCAGATCTAGTCACCGTGCTTTGCGGCCTGGATGCTGAAGTTGAGTTTTCTGTCCACCGCAACACAGAGACATTACCGCTGGAGGATTTCCTCAATCGGTCTGCCGCAGAGCCAGGTTTTGCCGAGTCAGTACTGCTGCATCGCTACACTGTCGTGCTAACGCGCGAGCACGAGTACACCTTTGTCTCCAAGGTAGCCTTGCGGGAGGTAAACTCTCACTCCCTGGTAAATATGGCCGTCAAACTGCGTTTTGACGCCGACCGGCTGCTTGAGGCTAGGATAGTGATCGGCGCGCTGGCGCCCTTGCCCCTGCGCCCATTACGTACAGAAAAGTTCTTGTGTGAGCACGAATGGTCTGCCGATACAGTTACCTCAGCGCTATCGACTCTACGCTTAGAGATAGATGACTTTGGCGCAGCACTTCCCCAGTGGTATCTGGGCCTGCCCTACAATGGAATTTCCCGGGAGTATCAATCATCCTGTGCCGTTGAACTCCTCCACAAGCAGTTAATCAAGATGGGCCTGATCGGTGACCACAAGATATTCGGGGACGAGCAACGGGTCGAAGAGTTTTTTGAACGTGTTACGTCCAGGGGAACCCAAAGCTACGTCGCCCCAAAGCCTGGGAGATCAGTAGGTGAACCGGTGATCAAGTTATCGGCCTTTGAGCAGGCCACTGGAGAGGCCGAATACGTCCATGACATGGTGCCAACCTTCGGCGGCGCCTATGGTGCCTTTGTACTAAGCGCTCGAGCGAATGCTTGTTTCCAGTACTGCCTGCCAGACGCGCAGGACTCCGTTGAACGAGCAACACTGATCCAACACCTGCTCGACTTGTACGCGGATCAATTCGTCGATCTCGTTGACAGCGCCGATATTCCCAAGGGTGGAATTCCCGGCAACGGCACTCCCGATAAGGCGCTCGACCCCTGGTTCGCCCACGAGCAAGTTTCCTGTATCGGCCAGTCAATAGCGCTCGTGGTAGCAACAGATAAGTTGGTCGCCGAGTCGATCGCTGCTTATGTAAGCGAGGAATGCATTGTGTATAATTCTTTGGCGGGTGCGATATATACCATCGAAGAAGCAGTAGCGAAAAAGCAGTTCTTTCCGGGTTATGAACGTGATGACAACAGTACCATCGAAAGCCCAGCGTTTGCAGACAACAGTGCGTGGACCGAGCGTGCCGGTCCCATTACTTATGACGATCTACCCTGCCTGATCGTTGAAGGCCGCCAGTATACCGGCGCGCAAAATCAGTTCTATATGGAGCCGCAAAGTTGCCTCGCAGAGCCGGTGGAGGGCCGCAAGTTACTGCTGCACCCCTCCTCGCAGGACCCGAAAGGTGTACACCAGGCAGTAGCCGACACCCTGGGGCTCCCGGCAAACCGGATAGACGTGGTCGTCAAGCGTCTCGGTGGCGGCTATGGTGGCAAGACCACCCGCTCCCCCTACGTTGCTGTGCCGGCAGCGCTCGCAGCATGGAAACTTGATCGTCCGGTGCTGGTCGCAATGCCGCGCAACCAAGATTCGGCGATGATAGGCAACCGACACCCGTTCAGGGGAGACTACAAAGCCCTGGTGGTAAAGGAAGGACCGGAAAAAGGTCGCATTCTGGGCCTAGCCACACAGTTTTATGCGAACGGTGGCAACACGCTGGATTGCTCCTTCGGTGTACTCGACTGTGCGCAGCTGCAGGCTGATGGTCCGTACTATACCCCTTACTTTCACGTCTCAGGGGAGGTCTGCCGAACCAATATCGTCAGTTCAGGGGCAATGCGATCTTTCGGTGTCATCCAGGGATGTCTGATCCAGGAGGACGCCGTCGAGGCCTGCGCCAATGCTATCGGTATGCGCGTGGACAAACTGCGAAAGAAAAATTTTTACAAGCTCGGTCAAAAGACACCCTACGGACAGGCTCTCAACTACTTCACTCTACCCGCTGTCTGGAAACGTTTGAAACGCCTGTCAGAATTCAAACATAGACGAAAAGAAATTGAAAAATTCAATTCTGAAAATACGTGGTGTAAACGAGGTATCAGCCTCATCCCGATGAAATATGGATTGGGCTATAACCTGGCCATGATCATGCAAGGTAGTGCTCTCATCGATGTTTTCGTCGACGGCACGGTTACCGTGCACCACACCGGTGTCGAAATGGGTCAGGGGGTGCATACCAAGGCTGTTCAGGTTGCTGCGGACGCCCTGAATATTCCGTTGGAGATGATCGCAGCCGCGGCTCTGGATACCAACGTTTTACCTAACCCGACAGTTTCCGGAGGCACTTCTACATCGGAACTCAGTTGCGGCGCAGTGCTTGCTGCGGGGAAAAAACTTCGGCGGCGCCTGGAGTGCTTTTGCAATGAGCTAAGAGAGGAGAACGGGCATGAGTGGTGCATTGAAAAGGGCATCAATTTCTGGGATTTTACCGAAGGCTGGCGCACTGAAAAAGAAGGCGTGCTGCTGTGGCACAATATTGTCAACTTGGCCTATACAAATCGGGTGAATCTTGCCAGCCAGGAGAATTTCGCCACACCGGGACTGTACAATTCTACGGACCAACAATTCTACGGCTTTACCTATAGTGCGGCCTGCACGGAAGTAGAAATCGACGTCCTCACCGGGGAGTCCCGCGTACTGCGCAGCGACATCGTGTACGACATAGGTGATAGCCTCAACCCTGCAATTGACATCGGTCAGATCGAGGGCGGGTTTGTGCTGGGCCTCGGCAATGTCACAACTGAGTACATGGTGTTCCAGCCGGACGGCGACGCCGCTGGGAAACTCAACACTCCCAACACCTGGGATTATAAGCCGCCGGCAGTTTCGACCATTCCCCGGGAGTTTAACATCGACCTGTTCCCGCGCGATGATGAACCGGATGTCCCACGTAATCCAAACCTGCTGTTGAGCTCAAAGGGCGTTGGCGAACCGCCGACCGT
>Ga0164313_10004622_pt1 | contig 12209 bp, 7 predicted proteins | sample GuaBasSedimGuay4_FD_113735 | JGI IMG/M metagenome (GOLD analysis project Ga0164313, IMG submission 113735) | Subseafloor sediment microbial communities from Guaymas Basin, Gulf of California, Mexico - Guay4, Core 4569-4, 0-3 cm | ecosystem: Environmental > Aquatic > Marine > Hydrothermal vents >... | reverse complement strand
TCTGGGCAAATCGGCGAACAACATCCATACCCGCGCCACCTGGAAACCCCAGCGTGAGCCCCGTTTTCGCCGCCTCCATGCCACCATCATGACGTCAACCCGAAAAGCTTCTGAGACGGTCTGCGAAGGACCCGCCTACAAAGGCTGGCTGGAGACCTGTAGGCGGGTCCTTCAGGGCCCGCCACCACGACGTTTCGGAACCAGGAGAGGCGAAATCCGAGCCAACCGGAGACGCACGTTAAAAAAACGGGGGCCCGAAGGCCCCCGTCGAACGGCTGGAGAACCCCAGCCGAGATTAGGAGATTAGAAAGAAAGTCTCAGACCGAGACGAACCACGGTTGGAAGGGTCCACCGGTTGGCGGTGTTCCACGCCGGGTTTGTCGGCGGACGGAGAACGGAGTTCGGTTGAATCGCCGGGATCTCCTGGCCGGTGTTCCAGTCGATCACATCATAGGTCTCACCCGCGTTGGCCGTGGTGTACCTGATGTTGCGCCGATTCTCATCCTGGTTGTTGAAGATGTTGAAGATGTCAACCAGGAAGTTGATCTCGAAGCGGGAGCCGAGCTTGAGCGGGTAGCCAAAGTGGAGGTCGGCCTCCCAATAGGAGTCGGCCTTGCCGAAGGCGCCGCGATTGGAGAGGTAGTACTCCCAGTTGTTGTACGCCCCCGAGTAGCCCATGGCGGTGATCGGCGTGCCGTCTGTGTAGAAGGCGTTGAGACCGATGTTGAGCCCGAAGTTGAAACGGTAGCTACCGTTGAACTTCCACTGGAAGGGAACGTCGTTGGACAGCTGACCTTCGTTGTGGACCTGGAAGTCGGCATAGTCAAAGGCCGAGTTCAGGTTCGGGTCGAGCTGGCCGGTCGAGGACTGGAAGAGACCGTCGTAGTTGCCCGTCATGTCCGAGAACAGGAAGGAGGTGATGAACTGGAAGTTGTTGGAGAAGCGCTTCTGGAGGGTGAACTCGTAACCCGTGAACTCGCGGGTCGGGATCGGGATGGGGTGGAAGTTCGGGCAGGTCTCCGGAGTACCGGCACAGAGGTCGTGGTTGTAGCCGTAGGCGTAGCCGATGTCATACGTATCGGTCATCGAGCCAAAGCCCGGGTTGCCGATGAAGTAGTCACCGTCCGCCGCCAGCGCATCCTCGATGACCTTTTTGAGGTCACGCTGGATGTACTTGAAACCGGCCGCCCAATTGGGTGCGAACTCGTACTCGAAGCCAACGACATACTCCTCGAGGTGCTGACCCTTGATGTCCGGATCGACACGGGAGAAGCCGCCGCCGAGGACCCGCGAGTTGACGACTCTGGGATCGCTCGCGACGTCGTTGGGGTCGTCCGAGAGGTTGTAGGAGAAGATCGAGATCTCGCCACCGAAGGAGCGGATCACGATGTCCATCGGGATGGTCTCGTAGAACTTGCCCCAGTGTCCAAAGAGCTTGGACTTGCCGTTGCCGAGGACGTCCCACACAAAGCCCAGGCGCGGCGCGATGTTGTCATCGATGTCGGCCGAGACCTCCTGGTCAGCGTTGAACAGCTTCTGCGCGCCAAAGCGTACGCCGATGGCGAGCGACAGGTTGTTGGTCACCTGCCAGGTGTCCTGTACGTAAAAGGCGCTGTTCTCGGCCTTGGTGTCGATCGTCAGCGGTGCGTTGATGTCCGACCGCTGCAGCGTGGTCGGGTCGATGTTGGGGTCAGTAATGAAGAAGCGGTGGCGGAAGAAGTAGGCCGCCTCGCCGTCGTCGCCGCAGTAGCGGACGTCGGGATTGCACGAGAAGCGGTAGATCCGCTGTCCGCCGCCGCCGTTCCAGTTATTGTTCACGACGCCGATGTCCTCGTACTCGTAGCCGACCTTGAACTCGTGCGAGCCGGCGAGGTTGCCGACAAACCACGAAAGGTCGATGTTGTACTGGTCGCGCGAGAACTCCTGGTTCTGGAAGAAGCCGAAGCCCGATATGCGGTTATGAGCGTTGCTGTCCGGGCTCCATCCCCACACCGTGGTGCCGTCACCGAGCGGGTCGGTGAAATCGACGTAGCCCGTGACGCTGGCGCCGGGACCGGTCTGCAAGCTCTCCTCGTTGTGCTGTGCGGCGCGCGCGCTGAGCACCACGTTCTGGCCGAAGATGCCGTCGTAGTTGAGCGAGTAGTTGGTGCCGCCGGTCTCGATGGTGTACTCATAGTGGAGCGGGGTCGCGGCAAACGAGCCGATCGCACCCACTCTTTCGCCCGGGTCACCAAAGGCGGAGCCCGAGATCGTGTGGTTGGCGGCGAGGCGCCAGGTCAGCTTGGCCGCCCACAGGTCGCGGGTTTGGGTGTCGGGAAGTACGTCGCCCACGGCCGGCGCGCCAATGATGGGGAACGACTTGAGGACTCGGTCGTTGAACTCATTGTCGACGCGGTCATAGGCGCCGAAGAACCACAGGTGGTCCTTGACGAAGTAGCCGCCGAGAACGGCGCCGTAGTCCGAACGGGTAAAGCTCTCAGTGACCTTGGTGCCGGAGACGGAGCCTTCCTCCGCCGCGCCCTTGAGGTCTGACTGCAGGCTGTCGGAGTCGTAGTAGCCGAAGAGGTCGCCGTGGAACTCGTTACCGCCCGACTTGGTGATCACGCTGATCACCGAACCTGTGGCGCGGCCGTACTCAGCCGAGTAGGAGCCGGACTTGACCTGAACCTCTTCGATGAACTCGAAGGTGAGCGTGGTGCCCTGCTGGCCGAGCTCGACGCCGGTGGTGTTGGCGCCATCGATGTAGTAGGCGTTCTCAGCGCCGGTCGAACCGTAGAAGGTCTGGCCCGAGGCGTCACTCTGAGCGCCCGGGGTCACGGCGGCTACCGATGTGTAGTTGCGCTGGACCGGCAGATCGCCAAAGAAATCGCGCCCGAGATCGACGCCGATGGTGGCGCTGGTGGTGTCAACCAGCGGCGACTCGGAGGTCACCACGACCTCATCGGTAAAGGCCGAGGTCATGACCACGTCGATGCGGGTGGTCGAACCGATCCTGACCGCAATGCCCTCCTGCGACCGGGTCTGAAAACCCGACAGGCTCCAGGTTACTTCATAGGTGCCGGGAGGCAGCACGAGAAACTTGTATTGGCCGCTGGCATCGGTGACCGTGCTCTGGTCGCCGAGGAGCGCATCGGACTTGATGGTCACTGTCACGCCAGGCAGCGCCGCTCCCTGTTCGTCGGCAGCGCGGCCCTGGATGTCACCTCGGGTCGTCTGCGCCATCAGGACGCCGGCGACCATTGTGCAGGCCAGGAACGCAACTAAGATTTTCCCCGAAAACTTCATACCTTTCCTCCTTGATAAATCGATCGTTTCTGTGGAAGCTCGGATGATCGCGAGCCTCCTCTCGGACCGAACCCTCCTTCCTCTTTGTGTACTCGCGTCCGCTGTGGACGAATTAGCCGATATACATAATGCAATTCTCCTGCCAGCATTGGGCTCGATGAAACTGCGTCACATCACCTTGATGACGAATCGCTATCCGATATCTCGTGCACGGTGTCCGGAGAATCGGATGCCCCCTCGAGAATCAGCCGCCCATGATGGTAGTCGAAAAACACGTGGTACCGGCTCAAGAGAGGGTTGCCGATGATGCCGTTGAGCTTTGGAATGTTGCGAACCGCCGGGATGCGGAAGGGCTCCATCCACGCAGTCTCCACTCGCTGGATCACCAAAGAGCCCAGCTCGAGACGATCGACCGGGGCGATCACAACCAGGGTTTCCCCGACCACGCCGACGCTGGCGCCCAGCGTGCGTTCGGTCGGCGGCTTGAGCTGTCGTCGCGACCTGGTGATCAGGGTCAGGTAGCGGCTCGAACCGGTGTCAACGACCAGTCGCACCGGGACGGATTTCTTGCCCGCCCCCACCACGACCCGACCCTCAACCACCGGCCGGCGGTCCACCACCTCGAGCGGGAGGATCTCGCCTCCTCCGCTGTAGACGAAGGTCGCCGGGTCGTGCAACAACAGACGGCGCCCCGCTGGGTCAATTTCCACCACATAGCGTTCAAAGAGGTCGGCGCCGAGAAAACCGTCGATTTCGCGGCCCGCCATCGCCGCCAACCGGCCGCCGATGTCGTGCACCACCAGCGGCGAGCGAAGGATCTCCTGCCCGTCACCACTGATGTTGGCGTGCTCCGCGATCAGCACCCGGGTAGCCCCCGAACCCATGCCGCGAGCGAGGCCGGCCTCACGCACCCTGAGACCAAGGGCCGCGGCGAGATGGGGGTCGGTGATCGCGCTCTGGGTCGCGCCGGAGTCGAGAACAAAATCGAGCGGCGGTGATTCGGCTATCGTCACCGATACCAGAATCAGACCGGCAAAAGGAACGTACCGGAGCTCATGCACACAACCCGGCCGATCCCCGGTCTCCTCGTCGACGGCGAGAACGACGTCGCCGACGACGATCAGAAAGATCGCCGCGGCCAGCCACCAACAGCGTTTTGAAGGCCATTTCACAGTGGCACGAGGATAGCATCCATCACCCATCCGGAAACTCGGACAAAGTGTTTCGCTCTACCTCAGCTCGACGGTCGTCGCCCCCCAGGTCGAGGTGACCAACTCCTCGACCACCACTGCCATCCGTTTGGCCTTCTTCGGCCACTTGATGCCGGCGCTGAACTGCCACTCATTTGCCATGTTTCCCCAGTCGACGGTCATTTCCTGGTGGTGGATGAATGGCGATCTGTTTTCGATCTCGACCACGACGGTGACCCGAATCCGCCCAAGATCAAGGGGACTGAGCAGGGATCGCAGCCGGCCGAGATCTGCATCCACGTCCAAATCGCCCAACCGGAGGCCTTTCTTTGCTCTGGTGATGTTGTGCACGTCTGCAGACATCACGAGGGTACCGGCCACGTCGTCACCGGCCAGCAGCCGCTGGGCCCGGGTGGTGGAGACGCCGCGCAGGCTGCCGGATGCAGCGTATCGGCGCCCCCGCAGCCGAACCCCCGGCCGGGTGCAGCGGATCTCCAGCCGGTGGAGCTCCCCGTCGACCGGGCGGTCCACCTGATAGGTGACAACGTACGCTCCCCGGATGTGATCGAGCGCGCGTTCGAGCTGTGCGTCGTTGGCTACGAACTCGCCGCCGGTGGCCCGGGCGACGATCTGGAGGGGATAGTTCGGCGCCACCTGGTGGAACTCACTCGGTTGGGCGTCGATGGAGGTGGCCCCCACACCCTGGAGGTGTTGGACCTTGCCCGCGCCAGCAACCTCGGCGCCGTAGATGAATCTGGATCGCGATGTGTTGATCGGCATGATGGTCCAGCCGTAAGCAAGCGCCACCTCCACCATCTGCCGCACGTCTTTCTCAAGGCTCAGCATCGAGTGATCCGAGCGCAGGGTCAGCGCCATGTTGGGATCGATCTGCTCGACCAGCGGGATGTAAAAGTCGGCCGGGTTGAGATCGAAGCCGCCGGTCATCCAAACCAGCAGACCCCGCGCCGCCGGGGGCTGCGACTGCATCCACGCCACCATCCGATCGAGCTCGCCGCGGATGACGGTGCGCTCGCGATGGACCGAGGCTCGCGCCCTGGAGGCAAAGGACTGAGGGCTCGACTGGGTGATGGTGTACCGGATGTCGAACCCCGCCCCCGGTTTGAAGTCTCGGGTGAACGAGGTGCGGATCCGCTCGACCGCGGTCACTCCGGAGGCCTCCCCGGCCACCTCCTCGAGAGCCTGCCGAAGAGCCTCCGGCCGGCGACCCGCATCGAAGAAAAGGGCCGGAGTCGGGTCGGCCAGCACCACCTCTACCGGTCCGAGATCGGTCATCCGGGTCGCCTCGGCGGCGGTGTGGCGGCACAGGGTCGGGAGGACGAAACGCCCGGCAAGCTCGGTGCTGACATAGATCACGACCCGCCAGGGCTGGGCCGGGACCTGTGAATCCTCGAGGGTCGTTCCGGCGTCGGTGACGGCCGGCGCCGCGGTCGCCTCGGTTTTCCCGGCCGGCAGACCCGGATCAAGGGCGAGGAGCTTCACCGGCTCGCCGTCCTCGAGAACCATCAGCTCCTCAGGACGCAGATCGAGCACCGCCAGCCCATCCTTGTCGAAGGCGATGAGGGTCGTCGAGACCGCGGTGACGTCGATTAGACCGCCGTGCGATGCCGGCAAACCGGTCCTCTCCTTCATGTCGGCGGCGATCGTCCCCGGCGGTGGTTCCGGCGCCGATTGCGCAACAACCTGCACGGCCGCACCGGCAACCAGCAGCACAACCGGCGCCCAAACTTTCCACGCGAAACCCTGCATCAGGCCCCCAGGTCAAGGATGAGACATCTAAATATACGCGGGCATGTGGAGCGGGGTTACACGTAGGCCGCAGGCAGGTATTAGGTATTAGGTATTGGCAGTTAGCCCGCTCCTGGGTATTTGTTCTCCGCCGTTGGGGCCACAATCCTCGAGAGGCGATGAGCTAATACCCAAGACCTAATACCTAATACCTACTCGAGTTCTACTCGAGTTCCACCAGAAGCTCGCCACCCTCGACGGTATCGCCCGCCTTGGTGTGGACCGCCGCTACCTTGCCCGCCCGATCCGCGGAGAGCTCGTTCTCCATCTTCATGGCCTCGAGCACGATGAGCGACTGCCCCGGCGACACCTCGTCGCCGGGGGCGACCTTGACCGCCACCACCTTGCCGGGGATCGGTGCGGTCAACCGGCTCGGCCCGCTCTCCGAGGCGCCGCTCACTGCCTGGATGGCCTCGGCCGGCGTCAGCACCGCGAGGTCGAACTCGCGCTGGCCCACCGCGACCCGCCAGCTTCCGTTGCGGCCGTGTTGGTAGGTGATCTGGAAGCTGCGGCCGTCCTCTGGGAAGCGCAGCGACGCCACCGCTCCGTCGAGTCGCTCGAGCTCGACCGGGCGGCGGTGTCCGTCGATTTCCACCTCGAAGCTGTCGCCATTCCGTTCGACGTTCACCTCACGCGCCTCACCGCCGCCGCGGATGACCCACCTCATCGGGGAAACCTCCCGTGAAGGACCCTGGTTCCGTCGGCCCACCAGGCGCTGTTCTGGCCGTGGTCAAAGAGATCGCCGGCAAGACGCCCGGCCGACAGGGTAGCGAGACAGGCGGCGGCCATGACCGCGGCCTCCTCGGCCTCCGGATCCTGACGACCGTGGAGGTCGGCGAGGCCGCCGGATTTCAGTAAATCGTCGAGAAAACCGGTGTGGAAGTCGGCATTATGGAAGGCTTCCATCCCGACCAATGCGCGGAAGAGGGTGAGAGTCGTGGACACGCCGCGGATCTGGAACTCGGAGAGGGCTCGGTCGAGCCGTTCCACCGCCGCCGGGCGATCGCCCGCCCACACCACCAGCTTGGCGAGCATGGGATCGTAGTCGAGGGGCACCACGCTTTCAGCCAACACACCGGAATCCAACCGCACACCGGGCCCGCCGGGCCGGACATAGAGGGTGATCCGCCCAGGCGACGGGGCGAAATTCCGCAGCGGATCCTCGGCATAGACCCGACACTCGATGGCATGCCCGCGCGGCACCAGGTCCTCCTGATCGAGCGACAGCTCTTTGCCGAGGGCGAGATTGATCTGCTCCTGCACCAGGTCCACACCGTAAACCTCTTCGGTGATCGGGTGCTCGACCTGCAGCCGCGTGTTCATCTCGAGGAAATAGAAATCGCCATCCGGGTCGAGGAGGAACTCGACCGTACCCACCGAGTGGTAGCCGGAGGCGCGGACGATGGCCAGCGCCGCTTCGCCGAGCCGTTTCCTCAGCTCGGGCCCAACCACCGGTGACGGGCACTCCTCGACGACCTTTTGGTGGCGGCGCTGGATCGAGCACTCGCGCTCGCCGATATAGACCGCATGGCCCTCACGGTCCGCCGCCACCTGCACCTCGATGTGGCGCGGGCGGTCGATCAAGCGTTCGACGTAGACTCGCGGGTCGCCGAAGTAGGCCTGGCCCTCCGAGCACGCTCGCTCGTACGACGAGGCGAGCTGGGAACGGTCCACGACCGCGCGCATCCCCTTGCCGCCACCACCGGCCACCGCCTTCAGCAGCACCGGCAGCCCGTGCTCGTCGACAAAGGCGTCGAGCTCCGCGATGTCTTTGATCGGCTCCATCATTCCGGGGATCAGGGGGGCGCCGGCCTCGACGGCCACCTTGCGCGCCTCGGTCTTTGATCCCATCACGCGCATCGCGTCGGGTGGCGGACCGACCCATGTGACGCCGGCAGCCTCGACGCGCTCGGCAAAATCCGCGTTTTCGGCCAGAAAACCGTAACCCGGGTGGAGGAGATCGGCGCCGCTCTCCACCGCCACCTCGAGCAGGCGGTCGACGTTCAAATAGCTCTTCGCCGCCTCGGCCGGGCCGATCGGAAAGCTCTGATCGGCCATCAAGACGTGCGGCGCGAGCCGATCGACCTCGGAGTAAACCGCCACCGTATCGATTCCCATCTCGCGGCACGCCCGGATGATGCGAACCGCGATCTCCCCCCGATTGGCAATGAGGAGTTTCATGCCGTCCCGCCACGCGCTTCCCGAGAGGATGCCACGGCCGTTTCCCCACGCGCCTCCCCGAGAGGATGCCAGGCACGCCGACATGACGTTGAGGACAACGTCAGGTCGGGATGCCAGGCACCTCCGATGAACGCGCCCTTACCTCGCCATTCGGAACGCTCGAGTGGTGTGTGGGTGGCAAATCCGAAATCCGAAATCCGAAATCCGAAATTGATGAGACGGGAGAACGGCATTCCTAATTCCTAATTCCTAATTCCTACAAAGGTATATTCCCGTGCTTCTTTGCCGGCATCGAATCCTTCTTGGTCTGGAGCAGTGCAAACGCCGACGCCAGCTTGCGGCGCAGCATGCGCGGCGCAATGACCTCGTCGATATAACCCCGCTCGGCGGCCACAAAGGGGTTGGCGAAGAGCTCTTGATACTCCGCGACCCTTCCCGCGTGCTCGGCATCGGGGTCATCCGCTTCTTGAATCTGGGATCGATAGAGGATGTTGACCGCCCCCTGCGATCCCATGACGGCGATTTCAGCGGTTGGAAAGGCGAAGTTGAAGTCGGTGCGGATGTGTTTGGAGCCCATCACGCAATAGGCACCGCCGTATGCCTTGCGGGTGATCACGGTGACCTTGGGCACCGTCGCCTCGGCGAGCGCGAACAGCAGCTTGGCGCCGTGGCGGATGATGCCGCCCCACTCCTGCTCGGTGCCGGGTAGAAAACCCGGCACGTCCTCGACAATCCACAGCGGAATGTTGAAGGCGTCACAGAAGCGGACGAAGCGCGCGCCCTTGACCGAGGAGTTGATGTCGAGAACCCCCGCCAGGTGAGCCGGCTGGTTGGCGATGACGCCGACCGAGCGGCCGCCGAGGCGCATGAACCCGACGACGATGTTCTTCGCGAAGTGCTGATGGACCTCGAGAAACTCGCCGTCGTCGGCCGCCCAGCGGATGAGCTTGGTGATGTCGTAGGGTTTGTTGGGATCTGCGGGAACGAAGTCGTCAAGCTCCGGGATCTCGCGGTCGATGGGGTCGTCAGTGGCGAGAACCGGCGCCTTTTCGGCGTTGTTCGACGGCAGGTAGGAGAGCAGCCGGCGGATCAGAGCGAGACACTCGGTGTCACCTGGGGAGGCAAAATGGGCCACCCCTGAGATTGAGTTGTGGCTCATGGCGCCGCCGAGTTTTTCCTTGGTCACCTCCTCATGGGTGACGGTCTTGATGACCTCGGGTCCGGTGACGAACATGTACGAGGTGTCCTCGACCATGAAAACAAAGTCGGTGATCGCCGGCGAGTAGACGGCGCCACCCGCGCAGGGGCCCATGATGGCCGAGATCTGCGGTATGACGCCCGAAGCCAGGGTGTTGCGGAGAAAGATGTCGGCATAGCCTGCGAGCGACGCCACACCCTCCTGGATCCGCGCCCCTCCCGAGTCGTTGAGACCCACCACCGGCGCGCCCACTTTCATGGCGAGGTCCATGATCTTGCAGATCTTGGCCGCGTTGGCGAGCGACAGCGAGCCGCCGAAGACCGTGAAGTCCTGGGCGAAGACAAAGACCGGACGGCCGTTGACGCGCCCGTGGCCGGCCACCACGCCATCGCCCGGGATCCTGCGGTCCTCCATGCCGAAGTCGGTGCAATCGTGCTCGACGAGGGCATCGGTCTCTTCAAAACTGCCCTCGTCAAGCAACTGCTCGATGCGTTCGCGAGCGGTCAGCTTTCCCTGCTCGTGCTGGCGGGCGATCTTGTCCTCTCCGCCGCCCGCACGATTGGCCGCCAGCCGCTCCCGTAGACGTTCAAGGACGTCACCATCCATCGGCCCCTCCCCGTCACCGCACATCATACCGCAGCAGGCTGTAACACGTTGAAACGTTTGAACGTTCAACGTTCAACGTTTTCACCGATCACTGATGACTGATCACTGATCACTGGCCGGGCGGTGTATCCTGCCCCGCATGCGACAGGCCCCCCGTCCCGAGCCCCCGCTCGATCCGCGTTGGCTACAGACGCTGTCGGAACGATGCTCTGATCTGCGCGGAGGAGGGGCACGGTTCGAGGACCTCTTCATAGAGCAGCGGTTGGAGCTGAGAGCCGTGTTCTCCGGCGGGGAGCTTCAGATCGAGGAGTGCCGACTCGAGGGTGCAGCCGCCCGATGGAGATCACCCTCGAGGGTTGTGCTCCACGCCAGCACCGGTCTTTCAGCCGCCGCCATCGGCGATCTGTTGGCCCGCCATGCGGATCGCGTGGCGCTGCCGCAGATGCGGCCGGTGCTCACAGCCGAGATGGACCCACCAAGAGGTTGGCTGGACTGGGCCCGCGAGATCGCCTCGCGGCTGTCGCCGGCCCCCGGCGTCGTGCGGTACCTGAACCGTCGCGCCGCTGTCGTTCGCAGCGACGGTTGGTCGCCGGTTTCAACGCCGGCCCTGGTTCGCATCGAACGCGGTGGCGAACACCCCGTCGCCCTGCTCGGCGTCTGGGGGCATCCGCAGCTCGGCAGTTGGATCGGGAAGCTGATCGAGAAGCCGGCCGGCAAGTCGTGGGCGCCGGACGCCGGCGCCCAACTCCCCGTGGTTTTCACCACCGGTACCGCAGGCGTGCTGATGCACGAGCTGGTGGGCCATATGGCCGAGTCCGATATCGTGACGGCCGGCGGGTCGCCGCTCTCCGAACTGTCGGGGGCGACCATCACCGCCACCACCATCGAGATCGTGGACGACCCCACGCGCTTTGACCTCCCCGGCGCCTTCAACGTCGACGACGAGGCGATGCCGGCGGTGCCGATCGTCGTTGTCAGGGAGGGACGCTTCGAACGTTTCTTGTGTGATGCCGAGGGCGGCCGCGCGCTCGGCTGCGATCCCGGTCGGGGTCGTCGCGCGAACTGGAGCCGGCCACCGGTGGCGCGGCTTTCGAATCTCGTGATCAGCTCCGGCGAGGTGGCGCCGGACGATCTCGAGGCGAATCTCGACCACGGGCTCGTGGTGACACGACTGGGGGGTGCGACCGTCGACCCGGTATCGTCCCGCATCGTCCTCCGGATCGAGAGAGGCTGGGAGATCCGGCACGGACGTCGCCGGCGGCCGCTGGCCTCCTGCGAGCTTACCGGCAGCGTGTTGGAGATCCTCGCCAACATCGATCCTCGCGTCGGGTCGGATTCGACTCCCGACTGGCGGTTGGGTTGGTGCGTCAAGGACGGTGTTCCCCTGCCCACGGGCTCTGAGGCGCCGACCCTCCTCGTCAACCGGTTCGAGGTGCTGTGATGGCAACACCTGACCACGCCGAACGCTTGCACACGGCGGCCACGTCTGCGCGCACGTTGCTCGAGAACTCGCCGGTCGAACGGTGGGAAATCTTCGCCAAGGCTTCGTTTGCTCGCGAGGTCGAGGTGGCGCCCGGTCGTCCTCTGAGGGTGATCCACGTCGAGGAGACCGGGGTCGCGATTCGCAGCCTGCGAAACGGTCGTGCCGGCTTCGCCGCCGCCTCCGGGCTCGGAAGCGGCGCCTCGCGACGCGCTGTCGAGGGTGCGGTCGCGACCGAGACGGCCGTGACTCACGACCCGCTGCCTCCCCGGCGTCTGCTCGGAACGACCGAGGTTCGCGCCGCCCGCCCTCTGCCACCGACAGGTTGGGCCACCCATGCCGGCGAGGAGCTGGCACGGGCCGTCACGAGCCTCGCTGACGGGCGCCTCCGACTGCGACGGGCGATTATCCAGGAAGGCGCCTTCTCGTGGATCCTGGCCACCGGCGATGATTGGGTAGCTCG
>Ga0164313_10004621_pt1 | contig 12214 bp, 5 predicted proteins | sample GuaBasSedimGuay4_FD_113735 | JGI IMG/M metagenome (GOLD analysis project Ga0164313, IMG submission 113735) | Subseafloor sediment microbial communities from Guaymas Basin, Gulf of California, Mexico - Guay4, Core 4569-4, 0-3 cm | ecosystem: Environmental > Aquatic > Marine > Hydrothermal vents >... | reverse complement strand
GTCTAAGCGCGTAAAAAGAAATCCAGGTGAGATGTCAAATGATCGAAGAGCTTCTTTAATAAAATGGTATGGTGAAGAGGCTGCCGATGACGTCATGTACACAGAAGCATTTGAGATTGCGGAGTATGGACTCCAACCTTCGGATGAAGACCTGCTGAAGTTCTTTCCTATGTTAAAGACGATCAGGCCGTAGTCTTATGAAGCGCAGTTATTTTATTGTCGGCCTGATCATGCTGACCTTTTTTGTCATTTCTTTTTTGACAAATATCATTGGTCCGCTGGTTCCGGATATCATCGAGAGCTTTGACCTGAGTCTCACTCTCGTGGCGCTCTTGCCTTTTGCATTCTTTATTGCCTATGGCGTGATGTCAATTCCAGCGGGAATGCTCACCGAGAGGATCGGAGAAAAGCGTGTGATGGTATTAGCTTTTCTGATTTCATTTATAGGAGCACTCCTCTTTGCATGGTTCCCGTCTTACAGCATGTACGTAGTGTCACTGTTCTTTATTGGAACGGGCATGGCGATGCTTCAGGTAGCCATAAATCCGCTGTTGCGTGTGGCTGGAGGTGAACAGCACTTCGCATTTAACTCCGTAATGGGTCAGTTATTTTTCGGACTGGCGTCCTTTTTAAGCCCGCTGGTCTATTCATACCTGGTATTAAATATGGCACTGGATAATGGGTCAGGAGGCTTTATCATCAATCTGTTGTCAGGCCTGGTGCCTGCGGAGCTCCCATGGATTTCATTGTATTGGGTATTCGCGATCTTATCTCTCATCATGGTGGTCGTCATTGGATTGGTTAAATTTCCGACGGTCGAATTGCAGGAAGATGAAAAAACCGGAGCCATAGAGACACATCTACAGCTACTGAAGCAGCCAATGGTACTTTTGTATTTCTTCGCCATTTTTGCCTATGTAGGTACTGAGCAAGGAGTTGCAAACTGGATCTCACAATTTCTGCAGACATATCATGACGTAGACCCACAGACGACTGGAGCAAGCACGATTTCATGGTTTTGGGGACTCATGACCGCGGGTGCCGCTTTGGGTTTAGTTCTTCTGAAGTACGTAGACAGCAGAAAAGTATTGATTGGATTCACAACAGCAACAATGATTACCCTTTTGGTGAGTTTGCTCGGATCGCGATCAGTTGCGTTAATCGGCTTTCCCATGGTCGGATTCTTCATATCCGTCATGTGGTCAATCATTATCTCCCTGGCGCTTAATTCTGTGGCAACACACCATGGTTCACTTTCGGGGATATTGGTCACCGGGATAGCCGGAGGTGCCGTTGTACCCTTGATCGTCGGATGGTTGGGAGATGCCTTTGGATTACAAGCCGGAATGTTCTTTCTATTCCTTACTCTTGCATACATTCTGAGTATAGGATTCTGGTCAAAACCATTGATCAACAATGAGATCATCGGCAAGAAGAAAAATCCTGTACAAACAACAGTGTGATGTCTGTTCATGAGGAGTAACGGTGATATAGAAGTAATCGGTGTCGATGTCGGTGGAACAAAAATTCTCGCAGGGAGAGTGTATGGCGGAAGAATGACTGCCAACCATAAAACGCTGGTACCCGGAGGTGGTTCAGAAAATGATGTAGTGCGCGCTCTGTTTGAGGCGATTGACAAGGTCTTTGACAAGGATATCTCGGGTATAGGAGTGGGTGTCCCAAGCGTTGTGGATATAAAGACCGGGATTGTATACGATGTCCAGAATATTCCGTCCTGGAAAAAAGTGTATTTGAAAGATATTCTCGAACATAGGTATGGAATTCCTGTTTATATAAACAATGACGCTAATTGTTTTGCGGCAGGCGAGAAGTATTTTGGAGAAGGGCAGAATCACGAGAATTTCGCCGCTGTGATTATTGGGACCGGAATGGCAGCAGGGATGATTATTCATAATAAACTTTATAACGGCTCCAACTGTGGAGCGGGTGAGTTTGGTACAATGCCATATCTGGAACATAATTTTGAATACTACTGCAGTGGGCAGTTTTTTAAGAATGTGCATCAGATGGATGGCGCAACTGTCTTTAGGCAGGCCGCCGACGGAAATCCAGATGCGATTGCCCTGTTTGAAGAACTTGGCGGACACTTGGGGAATGCGATAAATGCCATTTTGTATGCGATCGATCCGGAGGTCATCATCCTGGGTGGATCAGTTTCAAAAGCATATACCTTTTTTAAGACAAGCATGTGGGAAAGCATCCGGAAGCTGGCATATTCAACTGTGGTAAACAATCTGACGATCAAACTGTCTTCCAATCCCGATATTGCAGTTTTGGGTGCAGCTGGGCTGTTTTTTGATGCAATAGGTGAGATAAAATAGTTGCCCGTTCAATGGAAGAGTGCGATAAATGCAATAGAGTAGTGAATAAGAAAGAGATACTAAAGTGGTCTAAAATTTAATAATTATTCAGGGGATTTCTGATTCGAAGGGATGCCCCTGGCAAAGAGAATTTCAATAATCGAATGAATATCTATACAGCGTTTTTAAAAAGGACTTTGATTATCGGCTCAATGCTGCTGATCAGTGTCAATATGTACTCGGCAGAGACGATTAGGATCAAGGTGGAAAATTCAACAGTTGGAGCTCCAATCACGATGGGCATCCCGTTCCCACAAGGTGTATTGGAATCACCTGATCACGTGAGGCTTTTGGATATAAACGGGAATGAAATCCCGTCTCAGACCACACTTGTCACTACCTGGGAGCCGCTTGATTTTAGCGTGAAATGGATGTGGGTGTTTTTCTTCTCGACAGGAGATGACGAGTATATTCTCGAATACGGTCCCGAAGTCCGTAAAGCACCAATAGAGGGGGACCGGATCAAAGTAAAGAATGCGCAACGCACCGGTCAGAGTAGTTTAGTCGAAACCGGTCCAATGCGTTTTACAATAGGAAAGCGTGGAGGTGGTTTTATTGATCATGTCCTCCTCGATATTGATAATGATGGCTTTGATGGGAACGATACGATAGCGGTTGTGGATGGTGCCAGGGGATCTTTCCTGGATATCCTCGATGACCTGGGCATTGATTCTTCAAAAGCAATCATACACCGGACAGTTAGAGAACGAGGTTCCGGTCCACTGCATACAATCGTGCGACTGGAAGGGACATATACATACGGGAGGGAGGACAACAGAGATTCTCCATTTACAATAAGGATACACCTCTATGCTGGCAAATCCTATATCAGAGTCTACCACACATTGACATATACGGGTGTACCCGATAAGCATATTCCACTGACTGGGCAACATGCTAATGTCGCTCGGGAGGATTACGATGAAATCATAGATGATTCAGAAACCACTGACGAAGGATGGATGGAACCCAATGACAGAATTGCTGGTACCGGATTGTCCCTCACTTATAATTTAAATGGAGATTTGGTCTATAGGTCAGGATATAAAGAAGGACCATGGTCTGAGCAGGGTGAGAGTAAAATTTATAATGCACAAGTGGGATCAAACAAAATGGCGTCTTGTTTTCAAACAGGACCCAAACCAGATCGCATACCTCCTGTGCCCAATTCTACAATGGAAGAAAGAATATCGGGATTTGCGGCAGATATCAGTATAGATGGAAGTCCAGAGGTGGAAGTGGACAGGGCAGAGGGCTGGGCTGATATTTCTGATAATCGATGGGGCATTGGAGTTGGCATCAGAAATTTCCTCGAAGAATACCCGAAGGAAATTGCTTTTGATATTGAAAACAACAGAGCGGTCACCTATCTGTGGTCACCGAAAGCAGGACCTATGAGCTTTGCACGATCTTCGCTTCGCCGTGATCAGGGGATGATCGCAAATATGGCCGAAGGTGTGACCAAAACAAGCGAGGTTGTTATTTATTTTCATAAGAATAATGTGACAGATGAAGAGATGAAACGCACGATGGATTATTTCCTCAATCCACCTGTACCACATGCTTCCCCTGAGACGTATTCCGAATCGAAAGTGTATGGCCAATTCTCACCACGGCAAGAAAACAACCTTGAATTTGAACGTGCCCTGGATTATAAATTTGAATGGGAATTATTTAATCAGCATTGGGAGCCCTGGTATGGCATGTTTGATTATGGTGACCATATGAATATGTTTTTCAGAGAGAACTGGTACCGTTGGGAAAATAATGAACCCGCTATCGACTATATGCTTTGGTTGCAATTTATGCGCACCGGTGAGACAAAATATTATTACGCAGCTGAGGCAATGAGCAGACATACAATGGATGTGGATAATGTGCATTGGCCGGCGGATCCTGTGTATTATGGAGATACAAACGATGCGATAGACTTCTGGGAACACGATAGAGCTGAGTCCGTGGCAACGCCATATCTGGGTGTGGGTCGCCGGCATGCAAACCAGCATTGGGCGGCTATTTTGAGTGCACATGTCTGGCTGCAAGGATGGTTGACGTCTTACTACCTGACGGGCTATCACAGAGGATTGGATATAGCAAAGCTGACTGCAGATTCATATACCAGGAGAATCTGGGGTGAGCATGACCTGAGAGGAAGACGGCTTTACTTGTCAGTTTGGAATATGGTTGAAGTCTGGGATGCAACGAAGGACCCAAAGTATTTGGCTGATTTGGAAGAGCGTGTCAATATCATGTTGGAATTGCAAAATGGATCCAGTCAATACGACAACCTCGTCATCGATCGGTACGGCTATTCACAAGTGTATGCCTCTCATGGCTTATATAAGTACTACCAGCTCACACAGGATGAAAGGATAAAACAATCACTCATTCGCCATGCGAGAGCTGTCAGAGATAATCCACCATACAATCACGAATACGAATCACTCCTGGCGACAATTCACAGTTTAATATTAGGCTATGAATTTACCGGAGAGAAAGAGTTTTTGGATGAAGCCCGCAAAAGAGCAGAATTCCTGAAGACTGATGAATTAAATAAAACTTTTGAGCAGTTAGGTGATCAGAAAACGATATTGGAGGCATTACAGGATGTTTCGCATTTGCCTGAGAAAGGTGATTTTCAGGCAACAGTTCGTTTTTCAACAAACTGGAATCCCGAACATGGCCTCAGAGTCTTCGGTTGGACGCATATCTACAGCATCCCTTGGTTGCTTAACTGGTTGCGGGAAGAGTAGCCACGCGTTTAACGCGTGGTCTAAAATTTTGGATTTTGGATTTTGGATTTTGAATTGTTCATTCGTCCAATTACGAATGGTAATTAACCCCATTGGGGTGAAAGGATGATAGGGCGTCAGCCCGTCAACAAGTAAGGATCAAGGGGGCTTTACAATACCTCAGCACTAAACGTATCACCCTGAGCCAAATCTCCTGTCTTGTATCCCTTTGTAAACCACCGCATTCTTTGGGCGGATGTATTAATAATTGGCCCGTAATTTTTGAAGTATGATGATTTATACGGACATTTAGGTAACCCGTGAATCAATATATCATTCACAAACACGATCCATTTCATGACCCGCTTGCTACTCTTCATTGCTATATCGTCCTGCGTTTTTGAAATATCCTCTTGCACCGTAAAGTCTGTAGACTTGTTAGAATATCACGAACCGATCATCAGGTTTGGTCGGGGAGGAGGTATTTCGGGACTGAAGAGCGAGCATATACTTCTGCATGATGGCAGAATATTTCGCCTGGACCCGGTCACAGACTCTCTCAGCTATACCGGTCGGGCCGCGAATAAAAAGACCAATATTGCTTTTTCAGATTTTGAGCATTTCTCTCAAAACCCACTCAATAGCCCAGGTGAGTTGTACTACTACATTTCGCATGAGTCCGACGGAAATGAATCACACCTTGTCTGGGGGGATCGGAATGTCAAGATAGATCCTGCAATCACCGAATACTGGAACCGCCTAAATAGTTTAACTAAAACCCGATGAAATGACTAAGAAGAAAATCTCTCGCTTCATTGCGATACTTGTACTTGCAATTCTCACCCATGTGCATGCAAGCGCGCAGTTTAAACCTCACCACACGCCCAGGAGTAAGGTGCAGAAGGAGTTGGGTGGATTCGTCAATCTCGGGGAAGCGCTAAATCAGATTCAAAATGGTCAGCGTGCCGCAAATCAAATAATCACAACACCGCATGCAAGGGATATCATCCGATCTGAATTCGGAGTGCCCTTGTCAATCGAACTGGCGCGTTTGAATGCGGACCTCCCACAATTGAATCCGGAGATAGCTGTCATGGCCCTCTTGGAGTCCCAGGCAGGAATACTTCAGATATTACAACCAACATCTGAGCTCGAACTCATAAAAGTAACTGAAGACATTGAGGGATTTAGGCACTTCCGCTACAGGCAAGTGTACGCAGGGGTCCCAATTCACAACAGTGGACTCCTGGTACATGGAGACATGTCTCGAATAAATTCGATCAATGGCCGATGGTTTCCAACAACGCACATCGACGTGAGTGGTCCTTTTATTTCAAATAATGCGGTAGAAGACATCATAAGGAATGAAACCGGGTTGAAGGTATTATCAGCTTCACAATTGGCCCTTGTTGGAGGTGTCCAGACAGAGATTGAAATGCGGATTTATCGACCATCTACCGGGAAAGCGGTAATGGTGTATCACGCTACTGTGCATCCGTCTGTCGCAGAGCATGTCAATATGCTCATCAATGCTTCAGACGGTACGGTTCTGGAATCCGTTTCGGCAATTTGTGAAATGACTCATGGAGCAGAGGGCTCAGTGCGGGTCGTAATCCCAACGCCTGAGGCCGTGGAGACAAGCTCTGCTGCAGTAATGAATGTATCGGGAGCAGATGGCATTGCAGTGCTGGATGGTGACGTCGTAGCAAATGATCAGGATCTCAACGGCAACAGTCGCAGCCTTCACTGCTATCAAATGGGCTCAGACTTTTTCATGGTGGATATATCCCGCCCCATGTACAATGCCGGACAATCAAATCTCCCAAATGAACCCGCTGGTGCGGTGTGGACCGTTGACGCGGACGGGATGTCGCCTCAGAATCAAAATTTCGAAATAAGTCATGTGCATTCGACCAACAACAAATGGAATCCCCTGGAAGTTTCTGCGCATTGGAACGGGGCCAAAGCTTATGAGTATTTCACAATTACATTTGGTCGCAACTCCATCAATGGGAATGGAGGGACAATTATTTCAGTAATAGATGTCAAGGATAGTGATGGGGCGGAAATGGACAATGCCTTCTGGAATGGCTACGCAATGTTTTACGGAAATGGCAATACCGCATTTTCTTCTCCTCTTGCCAGATCCCTGGACGTGGCGGGCCATGAGATGTCGCATGGTGTCATTCAGAACACTGCAAATCTGGAGTATGCAGGTCAATCCGGAGCAATGAATGAATCGTTTGCCGATATTTTTGGAGCAATGATTGACCGCGATGACTGGTTGATGGGAGAGGAGGTCGTCAACCCTGCGATATTCCCCTCAGGAGCCCTTCGCAACCTGGAAAATCCGAATAATGGCGGAAACCAGTTTGGAGACAACGGATGGCAACCCAAACACATGAATGAGTTCGTACAGCTTCCGAATACACCACAAGGGGATAACGGAGGCGTACATGTCAACAGTGGTATTCCAAATCGCGCCTATTATCTGTTTGCCACTGATGTGGGAAAGGATGTCGCAGAGAAAGTATACTACCGAGCTTTGAGTACCTACCTGGTGAGGAGCTCACAATTTGTTGATTTGCGCATTGCAGTAATCAAAGCTGCAGGAGATATCCATGGCACACAATCTTCGGTCGTACAGTCTGCCCGGGACGCATTTGCCGGAGTCGGTATTCTGGGAGATGAGGGAGGTGACTACGAAGAAGACATTGAGATGAATCCAGGCGATGCCTTTTTGCTCGTTGCTGATAATAATCTCAACGACCTCTTTATTGTAGATCCTCTTTCAGGTGAATCATTCGAACTGGATGTACCACCCCCATTTTCAAAGCCAAGTATATCCGATGATGGCACTGCAGCAGTGTATGTCGATCAAAATGGCTTTCTAAAAGCAATTTTATTTAATTGGAGCCAGGGAACTCTCGATTATGAGGTCATAGATATCGAGAATTCCCCGCAACCGATTTGGCGCAATATTTCCATTTCCAAGGATGGTTCGAAGATCGCCTTTCTGACAGATAACCTCGACAACCTGCTCTATGTATTTGACTTTACAAGTCAGACTCAGGAAGTGTTCGAACTCTATAATCCCACTACAGGCTCAGGCGGTGCCGTAACAGGCGGTGTGGAATATGCTGAGGCGATGGAATGGGATTATTCAGGGCAGAAAATTGTTTATGATGCCTTTAATGTGATACCCGGTAATTTTGGGAATGATATTGAATACTGGGACATTGGATTTTTGCGTGCGTGGGACAATGGATCAAATGACTTTGGTACCGGACAAGTCCAGAAGTTGTTTACAAGTCTTCCAGAGAATGTCAGCGTGGGCAACCCGTCATTTTCAAAAAACTCACCACACATACTGGCATTTGATTTTTTAGAGATAGATGACAATTTTGGAAATCCAATATTAAACTGGGCGATCTTAACTGCTAATACACAATCCGGCCGTGTAGAATTGCTCTTTAACAATGATGTTGTGGGATTTCCAAATTATTCCGCAGAGGATGACCTGGTTATATTTGATACGAAGGATCCTGCGGATCCGTCACAGCTCGTGATAGGTGCGATAGATACTGATTCAGACGATATCATGTTGCCTGTCGATGGTTCAGCCCGGGTGTATATCAATGGCGCGCGCTACGGCACATGGTTTCAGACTGGTGTACGTGATTTGACGTCTGCGGCTTTACGCGTTGCTCACGTAGAATCCATAGATATTTGGCCTAATCCGGTAAATGACCTCCTGAACATGGAGTTAAACGAGCAGCCTGATTCTGACGCTATGATCCGGATATTCAATATGGCAGGTTCTGAAGTTTTAACCTTCTTTGCTGGTCATGGACAGTTTCAGCATCAGATAAATGTGAGCGGGCTCACTCAAGGATTATACACGGTTGAGGTCTCTTTTAACGGGAAAGCGCATGTTGGAAAGTTCGTGAAGGTGCGTTGATTGTTAATATTTTTCTTAGGCGAAGGTTTTTGCTCAATGCTGTCGGTCAGATGTGGTTCAGTATTTCCTTTGTGCATGTCATGTTAAGAAATTCTTGACCCGGAGTTGTGTGCAATATGGAGAGGTGCTGCCAAATGGCAGCGATTGTGAAGAGAAGCCTACTGAGAATAATCGCTATATTTAGGAGAATGCACTACATCCTTGATATGAATCCCACGGGATCGATCAGTAACTCCAATGCCATGATTTTAAAACTTTGTTTACAACGAAGCAGATGGGCCGTTGCCCTGCTTCTTGCCTTTGCCTGGAATGGCTCGATCAGCCAGAACACGCATGAAGCAGGTCTGCCCTTCATTACGAACTACGAGTACGCTGAGTATGGTGCCAATGCTGGCAACTGGGGTGCTTGTGAAGATGACAGAGGCATCATGTACTTCGCAAACTACGAGGGCATTCTTGAATACGATGGAGCCAACTGGAGGGTCATCCGTCATCCAAATAATTACGCCGGACGATCAGTGCTCAAAGGGAAAGATGGAGTGATATACGTATCCTGGGATGGCGATCTGGGTTACCTCGCTTCCGACGAATATGGCACACTGGATTTTGTATCGACAAAAGACAAGTTGCCAAAAGATGAGCAGATCATTCAGGAGGTTTGGTTTACATATGAAAATGATGAGGGGATATGGTACCAAACTTCAAATAGGTTGTTTTTGTGGGCAGACGATACATTTAAGATATGGAGGTCAGAGGATGGCTTTCACTTGACGGCAATAGTCCATGATAAACACTACGCGCGGATTTGGAATGTAGGTTTGACCGTGATGGAAAATGGCACGTTTAATCTCGTGCCGGGTGGAGAAATGTTTGCCAATGAGCGCGTCTATGTCATGTTGCCGTACGATGATGAGAGGATATTGATAGGGACCAGGACGCAAGGTCTGTTTATTTATGATGGCAAGACTTTTACACCATTCAAGACCGAGGCAGATCAGTATATTGTAAACACGTCTCTTTATGGGGGCACAGCACTGCCCGATGGAAAATTCGCGCTGGTGTGCATTAATAATGCAACTGTCATTATTGACAGGGACGGCCGTCTAATCCAAAGAATTGACCGTGATACCGAATTGCAAGACAATAATGTCACGGCAGCATATTATGATTCCAGAGGTATACTTTGGATGCCACTGACGAGGGGTATTTCTAATATCGATTTGAATATTCCTTTTTCGCAATTCAATGGTGAAAATTCAGGCTTACTGCCCAGAATCACCTATTCCATTGGAAGATTTAACGGGATTATATATGCAGGCACGACCGATGGGATATATTGGTTAAATGCCCAATCCGGAAAGTTTCAATTGGTAAATGGAACGAGGGGGCAGTGCTATACTTTTGTGCAGCAAGGTGGTGAATTACTGGCCGGTACGAGTGATATGGGAGTTGTCGGGATTAAAGGTGATCAGTCATACACGGTGAGACCAAGTGTCAATTATGACTATCGCTGCAACGGGATCTATCTATCAAAGATTGATACGACAGTGATTTATGCTGTTTTGGAAAGCGGATTATCTGTGTTGCGGTATAGGCCTGGAAGTAATAAAGTAACTGATTGGGTAGAGGAGTCTTTTGCAGAAAATGTCATTGTTAATCTCAACTCCGGTGGATTAGAAGAAGATGCACAGGGCCGACTGTGGATGCTAAGCGGTGAAGTAGGAGAAATACAGGTACTTACACCGACCTATGTGAACGGTCGATTGTCATTGCCAGACAGTGATATCAGGGTTTATACGACACAAGACGGATTACCTGAGTTTCCAATGTACGTATTCAATTTTGAGGGCAAAATGTACTTCGGTACTTCCGGGGGAGACAATTTCTACTTGTACGATGCCGACCAGGATCGCTTTGTTGAAGACACAGAAATGCCCTTAATAAACTATATAGGAGACGGAGTAAACTTTTCGGCAATACCCGTTGTAGATGCAAATGGCTGGTTATGGGCAGATGTTGGCACAGGGCTCTTTGCTATAAAACCTGATGGTCAAGGTGGGTATCAGGTTGTGAGCAATACGTTCAAACTATTTCAAGCCTACGATACCTACTCAGTATTTTCGGAAACCATTGAGGGAGGAAATAGCGTCATTTGGCTAACGGGTCCTGAAGGTGTCCTGCGATTTGAAGGACCCTTTGAAGAAACTGCTCCGCAGGACTATAATGCATTGATACGTACGATAAAAATTCGTACCGATTCAATGATATATGGTGGCTATGGCACCGCTTCTCAGAACCATAGTTTTGATTACACTTCGAATACCATCGTGTTTTCCTATGCAGCACCATATTTTACTGATGAGAAGAATATGCAGTATGCAACCTTTCTGGAAGGGTTGGAAAATCATTGGTCTGACTGGAGCAAACAAAGCGAGCGGGAGTATATTAATCTGCCCGCTGGTGACTATACATTTCGAGTAAAAGGGCGCAATGTCTTTGGGCATGAGAGCACAGTCGCCAGTTATCCTTTTACTATCACTCCTCCCTGGTATGCGAGTTGGCTTGCCTACGTCTTTTATGTACTCATTGGAGGTGGGTTAATCTATGCATTTATAAAATGGCGTACGGGCCAGCTTCGCAAGCGCAGTCAGGAATTGGAAAAGGAAGTCGAACATCGGACCGAAGAAATCCAACGTCGTGTGGAAGAGCTGGGTGTCATAAATACTGTGCAGGAAGGCTTGGTAGAGCAGGTCAAAATGAAAGCCATTTATGCATTGGTGGGTGATAAGATCCGTGAAGTATTCGATTCACAAGTAGTAGTAATTAATACGTTTGATCACGAAACGGATCAGGAATACTTTCGTTATGCATTTGAAAAGGGAGAATTATTCATCATTGAAGAACCAAGCCCGATAGATCCCCTGAGAAGACATATTATCGAAACAGGAACCACTGTCCTGATTAATGAAAATTATATCCAGGAAAGTCTGAAATATGGAGGAGAGCCAGTAAAAGTTGGAGAAGTGCCTAAGTCTGCATTGTGGGTTCCACTCATTGTCAGGGAAGAAGTGATCGGGACCGTCAGTCTGCAAAATGTAGATCACGAAAATGCATTCACGGACTCAGATGTCAAACTACTC
>Ga0164313_10004620_pt1 | contig 12214 bp, 11 predicted proteins | sample GuaBasSedimGuay4_FD_113735 | JGI IMG/M metagenome (GOLD analysis project Ga0164313, IMG submission 113735) | Subseafloor sediment microbial communities from Guaymas Basin, Gulf of California, Mexico - Guay4, Core 4569-4, 0-3 cm | ecosystem: Environmental > Aquatic > Marine > Hydrothermal vents... | reverse complement strand
TTGAGTTCGACCGCGTATTCCATGGGCAATTCCTTGACGAAGGGTTCGATGAACCCGTTGACGATCATCATGCGGGCCTTGTCCGGGTCCAGGCCGCGGCTCTGCAGATAGAACAACTGCTCTTCGCCGACCTTGGAAACCCGTGCCTCGTGTTCGACCCTGACGTCGTTTTCGGACACATCCATGGTGGGGTAGGTATCGCTGCGGGCATGCTCGCCGATGAGCAGGGCGTCGCATTCCACGTTGGTCTTGCAGCCGTGGGCACCCTTGGCGACCTTGATCATTCCCCTGTAGCTGGAGCGGCCGTCGTCCTTGCTGATGGATTTCGAGACGATGCGACTGGTGGTATTGGGCGCGGCGTGGATCATCTTGGCGCCGGCGTCCTGGTGCTGGCCGTGGCCGGCGAAGGCGATGGACAGCACTTCACCGTGAGCCCGTTCCCCCTTCAGGACAATGGCGGGATATTTCATGGTCAACTTGGAACCGATGTTACCGTCCACCCATTCGACCACGGCATCCTCATATGCGTGGGCACGTTTGGTCACCAGGTTGAACACGTTGGTCGACCAGTTCTGGATGGTGGTGTACCTGATGGTGGCACCCTTGAGCGCCACCAGTTCCACGACCGCCGAGTGAAGCGAGTCGGACGAGTAGGTCGGCGCCGTGCAGCCTTCGATGTAGTGCACGCTGCTGCCTTCGTCCGCGATGATCAATGTCCGCTCGAACTGCCCCATGTTTTCGGCGTTGATGCGGAAATAGGCCTGAAGCGGCATTTCCACCTTCACGCCCTTGGGCACGTAGATGAAAGAACCACCTGACCAGACAGAGGTATTCAGGGCGGAGAATTTGTTGTCCCGCGTGGGGATGATCTTGCCGAAATACTTCCGGACGATATCGGGATGCTCGCGCAGAGCCGAATCCATGTCCATGAAGATCACGCCCATCTCCTCCAGATCCTTGCTGATGGAGTGGTAGACCACCTCGGATTCGTACTGGGCGGTAACACCGGCCAGGAACTTGCGCTCCGCCTCGGGTACGCCAAGACGCTCGAAGGTGTTCTTGATGCTATCGGGCACATCATCCCAATCCTGGGCCTGCTCTCCCTTGGGCTTGATGTAATAGTGGATGTTCTCGAAATCGAGCTCACCGAGCAGTTCCATGTTGCCCCACTTGGGCATGGGCTTTTCGGTGAAGACGTCCAGGGCCTGATGGCGGATCTCCCGCATCCAGTCCGGTTCCTTCTTCTTACGGGAAATCATTTCCACGATTTCGTGGTTGATTCCCTTGGGGGCCTTCAGGAAGTAGTCCTCGGGATCGTGAAAACCGTATTTCTCGGTGTAGTTCTGGTTGATGTCCGCCACGTTATGTTTGGTACTCATGACGTTCCTCCTGATCCGGCCGCGCTCGATTCCAGCAGCCAGTCATAACCCTTCGTCTCCAGTTCGCGCGGCAGTTCCGGTCCGCCGGTGCGAACGATCCGGCCCTCCATGAATACATGCACGATGTCGGGTTTCACATAATCGAGAATGCGCTGGTAGTGGGTAACCATAAGCATGCCGTTGTCCGGGCCGGTCGCCTTGTTGATGCCGGCGGAGACCACTTTCAAAGCATCGATGTCCAGGCCGCTGTCCGTTTCGTCCAGCAGGGAGAACAAGGGTTTGAGCATGATCATCTGCAGGATTTCGAGGCGCTTTTTCTCGCCACCTGAAAAACCGTCATTCAGGTAGCGGGAGATGAAGCTGCGGTCTATGCCGAGTTCTTTGAAGGCCTCGGTCATTTCCTTGCGGAATTCCCGCACCGGAATCTCCTGGTCGCGGCGGGCCGCCAGTGATGCGCGCAGGAAATTGGCCACCGAAACGCCGGGCACCGCCACGGGATACTGGAAGCTCATGAACAATCCCTTGCGGGCCCTTTCGTGGGGCTCGAGTTCATCGATGCGCTCGCCGGCAAGCCAGATCTCTCCGGTAACCTCGTAGCTCGGATGGCCCATCAGGGCGGCGGCCAGAGTTGATTTTCCCGAGCCGTTCGGGCCCATCAGCGCGTGTTTTTCACCCTTGCGGATGGTCAGATCGACACCCTTGACCAATTCCTTGGTCCCGTCCTTGTCCTGCACCGAAACGTGCAGGTTACGGCAGGCAAACACGATATTGCGGTCATCCAAATTGGAGTTGCTCAATTCCCTACCCCTTGCCACGGCTGCCGGACAGCCGGATTGTGTCCATTTACCTGGAATTCCAGGTAAAATTAAGATTGTTTCGTTGATTAGAAGATAAATACAATACACTTTTTGTCAATATTAATTAAAAGCCCTCCAACTGGTTCCAATACAGCCGATTCCGGGGAATTAAGCCTGTAGGAGCAATAGGCGGTGCTCCATGTCCTTGAGCGGCATCAGGTCGCCCCGGCGGCTGGCAACCGCCACACCCTGCCGGTAGACCTCGGCGGCGTCCACTGGCCGCCCCAGCGCCTCGAGCACCTTGCCATGTGTCGCGTAAAGAGAGCTGTTGTCTTTTTGCGCGTTTCGAGCCCGGCCGAGAAAATCATCGGCACGGTCGTATTCCTGAAGATCGGCCAGGGCTTTGCCCATGCCCATCAATGCCAGGGCGTCTTCCTGGTCGAGTTCCAATACCTCGGAAAACATGGCAATCCTGCGGTTGGCGTCATCCCGCAGGGCGGTAGCGGAAGCCTCTTCCATGGCCTTGGCCTGAAGGGGGTCGTCCGCGTCGGAAAATCTTTTGAGCGTAGCCTGGGCTTTCTGGCGCTCGGCCTCTTCCTTGTCGCCGATTTTCATGTAATAGAGGGACAGATTGGTGTGGACCATCGGTTCGGCCGGAGCAACTTCCTCCAGACGCCGAAATATTTCGATGGCCTGATGGTACCGTTCGGTCCTGCCCAGGATCACGCCGAGTGCCTCGAAGGCATCCTGCAGGCCGGGGTCCAGACGCAGCGCTTCTTCCAGGAGGGTTACAGCTCCGTCGTCGTTTCCGCCGCTGAAAAGACGGACAGCACGGTCATGCATGTGCCGGGCCTTCTCGCTCTTGTCGGCCGCCTGAAAGAACGGCAGCATGACAACTTCGGCTTCCACTATCCGGGAACCGAGTCCCACGTTGAGCAGCCTACCCGGAGTACGATGGTCACGGTCCAGAAAAACCAGGGCGATGGGCCGGTCCCGCGTGACCGACCAGGCGCACGTCCCCCAGGTGCCGATCTTATTGTCGCCCATTTGCAGGTCATGGCCCGGTTCAGGAAAATCCAGGAGTGAGGATTCGTCCCCGTCGGCGAATACAAGTCCCCGCATGGCGGTCGGAACCGAACCGTACGTCCGGATGCGGGCCACGACCTCCTGCCCCGGATAACACCCCTTGGTGGCGCTGGCCACGTGCTGCTCAAGTCCCGTTTTCGGCAGTACCATTTTTGACGGCTCAATGTCCCGGCCAAGGACAGGCCAACCGGCTTCCACAGTCAGCCACTGCCAAGCGGAGCGGTCCGTGATGCCTCCCCCGATAGTAGCCAGTCCCTCATCCCCGGCCGTGACCAGTAATTTTTCGGCGACACCATCGCCAGACGGACCCGCCCCCCAGAGCAAAATCCGCCCGGGGTCACCGGTGAAGGAACGGGAAAAGACAAGCAGATCGGAAGGAAGGTCTTTTGAAAAACCCGGCGCCGGAACACGAACTGAATATTCCGGCTGGTCACCGGGCGACGGGATGGCCAGGATATTGTCCACGAACGCGGGTGAGTCGGGACCCTGGACGACAATCCCATCGAACTGGGTGGTGACGTCCTCGAGAAGGACATCCTCGGTAATGCGGGTGGACAGAAGATCCTCCAGCAGACAGGCCAGATCGCCGCGGGACGCCAAAAGGAAAAAGGAGGGGAACGGCTGCCCCAGATCAGGCAAGCGGTGGAGGCTGAAGTACCCGACAAGTTCACCCCGGCCGGTCAGTTTGGCGGAAAGCTGCCCCTGTCCCGACGCCAGGGCGTGGACATCACTGGTCAGGCGAGCCTGGAGGAAATCGGCACAGTCGGGACCGGCGGCCAGGACCAGGCCGAGATCAGGGGCGGCGTCCCATCGGGCGGCCAGCCCCCGTTCCCTGGCCAGTTGGCAGATCTCCCGCGGACCGGAGGACATCAGACCGCGAAACTTTCCCCACAACCGCAGGTGTTGCTGGCGTTGGGGTTGTTGAACTGGAAGCCCCGGCCGCCCAGACCGCTCTGGAAGTCGAGTACGATTCCCCGCAGATAGATGATGCTCTTGCGGTCGAGATAGACCTCGAATCCATCCTGCGGGATGACAACGTCTCCTTCTTTGTGGGAATCGAACTCGACGTTGTAGACAAGTCCGGAACATCCTCCCCCGGCTACCCCGAGGCGCAGGCCCTGACCCAGGTTTTTCTCCTCGGCCAGAAGCCGTTTCACTTCTTCACGGGCGGCTTCGGTCATGGTGACCGGGTCATCACCGACGATTACGGGTGCGGACACCGTGGGCTGTGAAGCAGGGGGCGGTGCCGGTGCCGGGGCCGGCTTGCCCACCCCCCGATAGAATTCTCCCAGCGGCTTCACTGCCGTGATATCGGGCATGGGCACCATGAGTTGGTCGTGTTTTTTCCAGACGCCGAATTTCGCGGCCCTTTCCAGATACTCCTGATGGGTGCGGCCGTCCTGCCCTTCGGCATGCTGATCGACATCCAGAAGCAGCAGGCGCTGGTCGTCCATTTCGTGGCAGCGTCCCACGTAAACGGTTTCCGCCGTGAACACCGCCACGGTGATCCCGTGCAGGTCTCCCCTGTTGTCATGAAAGGTCCCCATGGCCTATCCCTTCGCGTGGGAGTTGCAGTAGGCGGCGAATGCCTCGGTCAAATTGGCGGCAACCGCGTCGGCATCCTGGCCCTCGATAAGGTGGCGGGGAACAAAATGAACCAGTTCCCCATCCTTCATCAGGGCAAAAGACGGGCTGCTCGGCGGCACATCCCCGATGAGATCCCTGGCCAGGGCGGTGGCCTCGAGATCCTGGCCTGCAAAAACGGTGGCCACGCGATCAGGACGCTGGTCATTGCCCAGCGCCAGGGCCACGGCCGGCCGGGCGCTGCCCGCCGCGCAACCGCAGACCGAATTGACCAGAAGAAGGAAGGTGCCTTCCTTCACCGTGAAAAAGTCTTCGACTTCACTGGTGGTGCGCAGTTCCTGCACACCCATCTCTACAAGCTCCGCCCGCATGGGGGCGACCATCTGCTCCGGATATGGCATCAAGGGTTCTCCCTGTTGATGGAAATTTCAGGCGATCCCGCTTTGGGCGGCGATATTCCCTCCCGAGGGAAGGTTCCTGTTCCCCAATATTAATATATAACCTTTTTTGTCAAGTATATTTGGGTTTTCCCGGGAAAATAAAGGTGTCCTGACCAGATCATTTGGAGATTTGCCAAAGGGGGTGAATACTGTATCCTCATCTGCAATAGGAATAATCAATCCCTTCCCAGACAGGACGCCGATTCCCTCCATAACGGGGACATCGGCGACGATGCGGCGGTGGTCCCTCACGAGAACCATTGAACTCACCTGGCCCTTCATACTAGGAGAAACCCGTGATGACCCGCTTTTCCAGATTTCTTGGCCTGACGTTCATACTTGTCTGCTTTTTGTTCCCGACCGGGGCCCTGGCCCAGGAACAGGCTGAACCCCCACAGGATCCCACCGAAGGATCCGCGAGTTTCGGGCTGGGCCTCACGGGGAAATATCGGCAGGAAACCTACGGGGATTCCTACGATCCCGGCTACGGAATCCAGGCGTTCATGGACTACCCGTTCATTCCGCTGCTCGACTTGACCGCCGGCGTCGGTTTTAACCACTTTTCCAGCGACGACGAAAGGGAAGAAGTCGACATTTGGGAATTCACTGGCGGCATGAGATTCCGGATGGGTGTATTTTTCATGAGCGGCGAAGTGGGGTATTACACGAAAATCGATGAAACGAGTTTCCTGCCGGGACTGGGCTTGCGATTCGATCATTTCGAGATTGCCTTTAATGTCCGGGCGGTTTCGAACGGAAGCTGGACCGGACTCCGACTGGGGTATTATTTTTAACTCATCGCCCGGGACTGTAAGGTGACACCATGCCAGACAACACCTCCGACAATGCCGCGCAACTGCCCGACGTGACCCTGACCGCCGCCGGGAGCGAGCGTGAAGTGAATCTCCGCCAAATCGGTGTGCCGGTCATTCTGGTTTTTCACGGCCAGGACACCAGTGACGCCGCGCTGGAGGTCAACAAAACCGTTCGGAAACAGTATGCGGGGGTGGATGAGGTTTTTATTGCCTCGGTCATCGACCTACGCTCGTTTCCAAGCATGTTCCGCGGCATGGTCCAACCCGCCCTGGAAAAAGCCTATCACAACGCGTCCGGTCGACTTCCCGCCGAGGCGGAAGCCGTCGATCTCGTTGTCCTGCTGCCTGACTGGGATGGTGCCGTTCACGATGCCGTAAATGTGAAGGATTCCGCCGACAAGGCCGCGGTGGTAGTGGCGGACGCGGATGCCCGCATCGTGTGTCTCGACCAGGGAGACAACCTGGCCGAAGCCGCTCTGACCGCGCTAGCTGGCCTGGTCTGAAACTGATCCACGCCGGCCTGGTATTGCCACAAAATTTCCGGGAGACTCCTTTTGCCCACCCTGGATCTACAGGACAAATCCCTGCACCTGCACCGTTTTCCACCGCGCAAGGACGACCCGCTGCAGCCTTGGGATTCCGCCGACGAGTACCTGTTGAAACACGTTCAGGAATCCGGGTCGGAATCCGGGAAATCGATTCTGATCGTCAACGATGCTTTCGGCGCCTTGACCGTTGGTCTCCACGACCATTGCCCGACTGCCTGGAACGACTCCCACTTGTCGCGGCTGGCTCTGGAACATAATCTGGTTTCGAATGGTTTGAGTGTGGACAACGTCACCTTTATTCCCGGTGACGAAACACCCGCGGGGTCATTCGACCTGGTGCTGCTGAAGATTCCCAAATCCCTTGCTTATCTCGAAGATGTTCTGCTGCGCCTCCGGTGTTGCCTGCTTCCCGGCTCCCAGATCATTGCCGGCGGCATGATCAAACACACACCCGCCAGGGCATACCGCCTCATGGAGGAAATCATCGGTTCGACCCGGACCGGCCTGGGGTGGAAAAAGGCCCGCCTGGCCACCGCCGATTTCGATCCCGGACTCGAACATATGGAGAGCCTGCCGGATTGTGAAATCGTACTCGAGGATTATGGGTGGACACTGGCCTCAGGGGCCAACGTGTTTTCCCGTGATCACCTGGACCTGGGAACCCGCCTTCTTCTGAAACACCTGCCATCCAGCGACCAGCCTTTGCGGATCGCGGATCTGGGCTGCGGGAACGGCGTCCTGGCCCTGGCCCTGGCCAGTTGGTGTCCGGCGGCAACGATACTCGGTGTGGATGAATCCCATCAGGCGATAGCCAGCGGCCGGAAAAACATCCAGCGATCCGGCCAGGAAGAACGGGACATCTCTTTTGCGGTGGCTGACGGATTGGCGGAAAGGGAAGCCGGCAGTCTGGACCTGGTCATCTGCAACCCGCCGTTTCACATGGGACGGGCCACGGGCGACCTCATTGCCTGGCGGATGTTTGAACAGGCCAAAGATTCACTGCGGGTTGGCGGAGAATTGCGCATCGTGGGCAACCGGCACCTGGGCTATCACCTGAAGCTCAGGAGGCTTTTCGGAAACTGCGAGGTCGTGGCGTCCGACAGGAAATTCGTCGTGCTCAGCGCCATTCGGTGAACCCTACCCTCAGCGGTAGAGAAGCTTGACGTCCCCGAACATCTTGATCTCATCCACCGTAAAATCCCCGAATGTGAACACATGCCGGTCGTAGCTTCCGGAAACGGGCATGGCAAAGACATGGAGCGTTTCGGAACCACCGAGATCAAGGTACCCCATGGTGTTGGGATAACTGGCCGGACTGGCCGGCTGGATATAATAACCCTCGGGATTGTTGCCCTGGGTCATGACGCTGATGGTCGCCAGGGTCGTGCCCCCGCCCGACTCAACGGGCAACCCCTGGGCGTACCCGACCATCATGTTGTCGGCGCTGCCCAGAACGTTGATCGCGTCCAGGGGAAAGGACACCCCGAGCAGAACATCACCCGAAGCAGGAATGATGGAGCATTCGAAACCTCCGACCACCTGGACACTGCCGAAATCGCTGACGGGATTGATCAACACCAGGTACAGGACCTGCTGGGAATTCGCGGCAATATCGATTTCGTCGATGGTGGCGGCCCGGTCGTAGTACAGACCAAAACGATTTTCATCGAGGGCGGACGCCGACCCGGCAAACAGGACGACGGCCGACAGAATGACTGAAAGAGCGAGGAATTTTTTCATGACGGGATCTCCACTATTCAGGGAAACGGGCGAACGTATCCGGATCACTGATGCTCACCCGAGGTGGAGCGGCCTGGAAGCCGGCTGCGAATTGGAACCACGTCCATGTGGTTCTCGGCTGTGGATTCTGTGAGCTTATCCTGAAAATATGAAATTGCTCGACAAAGTACAAATCGTAACCCACCATTTGATGTCGTGAGAAATTTTTGCAAGTGATTGGCCCTCGACTTTCCTGGAGGATCTGGAATGCACCGGAGTACCGGCCACCTTCTTTTGTTAACCCTTACTTTTCTGGCCCTAACCGCTGGTTTCGCCGCCGCTCAGGACGATGTCTGGGCCCCTCCCCCGCCGTCGGATGTGGAAAAGGACTGGATCCGTCTGTCGTCCGGGGAATGGCTGTGGGGAACCATCGACCTGATGCGGGACGAATCCCTCGAGTTCGACAGCGAGGAAATGGACGAGGTCACCATCGACTGGGTGGATGTCATCGAAATCCGATCCGCTCGGGCAATGACCTACGTGAGACTGGACGGTTCCGTGGTGACCGGCACCTCGACGATGAAGGGCGAAACCGTCCTGATCGATACAACCGAGGGGGTCGTCGAAATTCCCCGCCTCCAGATCTCTTCGATCCTGGAAGGGAAACCGACCGAACTTAATTTCTGGTCGGCAAAGGTCGGCGTGGACCTGAAGACCCGCACCGGCAACACGGACCAGAAAGATTTTGGGGCCAGAATCTTCATAAAGAGGGAGGCTGCCCGTTCCCGGATCGACGTCCGTTACCAGGGGAATTTCAGTGAGACCAACGACGAGGAGAATGTCAGGAACAATCGCGGCAACATCGAATGGAAAGTTTTCCTCACCAGGAAATTCTTCGTATCTCCGGTCAAACTCGAATTTTTCTCGGACAAGTTCCAGAACATCGACAGGCGGATCACCGCTGGTGTAGGTGTTGGTTATTACATCAGCCGCAGCAGCAAGGCCGACTGGTTCGTCGAGTTGGGCGGGTCCTACCAGGACACCAGGTGGCGGTCCGTCGAACCAGGCGAGGACGAAGAGGAATCCAATGGGTCGATACCCTTCCGCACCACCCTGGAAACCGACATAAACAAAAGAACCGAACTGACAGCCGAGTACGGGGTCCAACTCGGCCTCGGCCATGAAGCCAACACCATCCATCACACCTTCCTCATGTTCGAGATCGACCTTTGGGGGGACATTGATTTCGACATGTCCGTCACCTGGGACCACGTGACCCGGCCCAAGACCAATGCCGAGGGCATCACGCCACTTAAAGACGACGTGGCCACGTATTTCGGATTATCCATCGACTTATGATCGGTTAGGAAACAAACGTGACCAGGCCTCGCAAAGCCCGTGCATTCGCCGCTGGATTATCCGGCGCCCTCGGGATCCTTCTCATCCTCGGCGGCAGCCTTCTGACCATGGGTCAGAAAGCTGTTTTCGATTCCGACTATTTCGCCGCTCATGTTGCCGCCAGTCTCGGGGACGAACGGGTTGCCTCGTATGTGGGAGAGATCCTTACCGATGCGGTGGTGGAGGAAAACCACGACTTGATCCTGGTTCGCCCCCTGATCAGCACAACCGCCCGGGCGATCGTCGCCTCGACGGCCTTCCAGGCCGTAGTCCAAAGGAGCGTAAAACGGGGCCACCAGTTGCTGGCCACAGAAGGCGGGCACGAGGTTTTGCTTTCCGTCTCGGATTTCGGTGTGATCCTGACCAACGCCCTGGCCGACCGGCCCGAAATTGCCGATAAAATCCCACTGGATGCCGTAGCAGTCCTGGGCAGCATCCAGGACGGCCCTCTGGTCGAAATCTCAGGTCGGGTTATTAGTTTCGGACAGACTGTGCCCTTCCATCCACGCCTGGTTTTCTGGCTGGGCATGGCCCTGTTGGTCGGAGCGATTTTCCTGGCCCAGGATCGCGACCTGGCTCTCCTGCGATCCGGTGTGGCTATCACGGTCACCGCGGTAGTCATCCTGTTCATTGTAAAACTCGGGGAACTGACTCTGGAGCGAGTTCCGGCGGATCCTGCGCTTGGAGGCGCCCTGGCCGGCGTCTGGGAAACCTTCATGGGAGGTTTCTGGCCGCGCACCCTGACCCTGGGTGGTTTCGGACTTCTGATGTCCGCCGCTGCCACCGCCTTCCTGGAAGTCATGAAACTCGACCCCATCACCGACAGGGTCCGCAAGTTGCTGATCGACCCCTCCGACCGGACAAGTGTCCGTCTTGGCCGGGGGGTCTTCCTGATTACAATCGGCGGAGCCGCGGTCATCGAGCCCCGATTGGCTTCACGGGTTCTGGTGATGTTCGCCGGCGGGGTGGTCTCTTTCCTGGGCTTGCGCGAATTGTGCCGTCTGCTGGTCGACCCGGCGGCACGCCTGTCCAGACAGGTAGAGGAAATTACCCCTCCCCGTCATCGGCAAAAAGCGTTGGTTCGCCGCGTGGGAGCCGGCCTCGCGGTTGCCGCCTTGCTGACAACTGGTGCAGTCTACCTCACCCGCCAGCCCGCGCCCCTGGCGACGGTGCCCGGCGGCGGTTGCAACGGGAACGCCGCCCTCTGCGACCGTCCCCTGGATGAAATCGTCTTTGCCGGCACACACAACGCCATGGGGGCTGCCGATGTCCCTGGCTGGATGTTCCCCAACCAACAGGCGGGCATCCCCACGCAACTCCGGGACGGGATCCGGGCCTTCATGCTGGATGTCATGTCCGGCGTCCCGGTGGGCAATGTGGTAAAAACAGACATGGAGGAAGGGGAAGCCGCCCGGGCCAAACTGGAACCCTCATTGGGAGCCGAAGGCCTGGACGCCGCCCTGCGGATCCGCGAACGGCTCATCGGTGGTGATGAAAGCAAAAGGGACCTCTACCTGTGCCACGGTTTTTGTGAACTTGGATCTTCCCGCCTGATACCCGTGCTGGTCCAGTTCAGGGATTTCCTCATTCTCAATCCCGGCGAAGTCATCATCATCATTTTCGAAGACACCGTGCCCCCATCCGCTGTTGCCTCTGCGTTCGAGGAAAGCGGCCTGGTGGACCTGGTCTACCGGGGCGCGGTCCAGTCCCCCTGGCCCACCCTGGGCGAGATGGTCCGGACAAACCAACGGATTCTCGTGCTGGCGGAAAACCACAGTGAGGGTGTGTCGTGGTATCACCCCGCGTTCGAAGTCTGCCAGGAAACGCCCTACCATTTTTCCAGCCCGGATGATTTCAGCTGCGGGCCAAACCGCGGTGGCGATACCGGCTCCCTCATGTTGATGAACCACTGGGTCACCACGCCGCCTACATCACTGCCCAGCATCGCCGCCCGGGTCAATGCCCACGACTTCCTGATGAACAGGGTCGAGACTTTCAGACAGGAAAGAGGCAGGGTGCCCAACATCATCGCGGTGGATTTCTATAAAACCGGGGACTTGATCGAAGTCGTGCGGGAGTTGAACGAATAAAAAATGGCCCGCCTCCAACCGGAGACGGGCCATTGTCTTTGCGACAGGAAACCAATTACTCGGCGTCCCTCGCCTCCAGCTTCAGCAGCTTTTCCCACTCGGAATCCACATACTGCTGGCTCGTCTCCAGGATGTGCTCGTTTCCGGGTTTGAACAGGTGCTTGAACCGGCCCTGTTTTTTCATCCAGGGAGCGATCGGTTTCCGATCCTTGGGCTTCTGGTTGATCTTGTACACCCCGTTCTCGACCTCGAACAGGGGCCAGAAGTTGGTCTCCACCGCTTCCTTGGAAAGATCGATCCCGATGGCCGGATCGAAGTGCCAACCCACGGTGCAGGGCATCAGGATGTTCAGGAACGC
>Ga0164313_10004619_pt1 | contig 12216 bp, 19 predicted proteins | sample GuaBasSedimGuay4_FD_113735 | JGI IMG/M metagenome (GOLD analysis project Ga0164313, IMG submission 113735) | Subseafloor sediment microbial communities from Guaymas Basin, Gulf of California, Mexico - Guay4, Core 4569-4, 0-3 cm | ecosystem: Environmental > Aquatic > Marine > Hydrothermal vents... | reverse complement strand
TGCTAATGCATGGACTCCTAAAATGAAACTTGAGGCTAAAAAACGAGGATGCCGTAATGCTAAAAATTTTAAATGGCTTCTTAAAATAGCTGAATCGGTTACAGGTATTAAAAATCCAAATTTTCAAAATAAAAATAAAGAATCCCCTTATGGTCCTGGTTGGGGAAGGAGTTATAGAGCTAAAATAAGAAAAAGAGCCAATGGTATTTGCGAATGGTGTGGTAAAAAGCAAATAACTACTCTCGATATACATCATAATGATTTTGGTAAAATTAATCATCATCCAACTAATCTTTCGGTAATTTGTCGTCAATGCCATACGAAAGTTCACGTAAAACATAAGCAATTTCTTTCTCGGTAAGGTTATCTTTTAATTCCATCATTGAAGATACCGGCGTAGAACAATAACTTGATCCTAAATTCAACCAAACCGTACCTGTATCTTTTAACATTCTTTTGATCTGTCGAAATATTTTTACCATCGTTTCAACAAATTCTTCTGGAGTTTTTTCAGCCCCAATTTGAAGGTCTTTCTTAACTGCTCCACATTTTGGACATTTGTGGTTATAATACAGTTCTCTACCCTTGTTCACTTTTTTCTGATTCTTTTGAATTGTGGTTTTGGAACTAAACGCTTGATTCTTGATATGTTTGCATTTTGGATCATTACCTCCAATCCATTCTCCAGTTTGATAGTCACGGAGGTTGAAATAAGGAGGAGAAGTGCAGACGCAATCCACTATATTTGAAGGGAATTTTGCTAAAACTTTTTTTACATCCCCTTGGTAAATTTTATTAAGTTTGATGGTTTTCTTCCGTTTTAACTTTTTGAGTTTTTTCATTTATTATTTTCCCCAACCACTATCGGACTATTACTTTTATATTTAATTCCTAATCGTTTCCAAATAAATCCACCTGCCGACTTCACCCTACCATTTACACAAGCAGTTAAATTTCCTTGGTTCACTTTGTTTTCCCTTGCTGCAAATCTAATTGAGTGATATTCTTCTATAAATTTTCCATTTTTTGTAAATTTACCAACTTTTTGATTTTGTTTATTATTAATCCCGCCAATACGATCTTTTTGATATTTATCAAAATTCTGTTTCCATGTTATAATTCGTAAATTTTTTAAACTATAAGGTTTATAATCATTCAGCCTATCACAGGAAGGTACTTCCCATTTATCATAATTAGATTTTACCCATTTCTTATACAAGTGATTAAAATGATCTTGTTTTAAGCACCATTCATGAAAATCACTCAAAGAGTATGCTGGTACGTCCCATTTATTTTTATTAGATCGTTTAATTTGATTTTCATACATTTGATTAATTAATCCTGTTTTAGTTCTTCTTCTTACTCTTGCTTCTTTCTTATGGCAAGATGCGCATTCTGGTCTTACTCCAAGAACACATTGTTTTGATTTAAAAAATTTAGATAATATTTTTACTTTTCCACATTTTGCACACTTTTTTACCTTTTGCATTATAATCTCCTTTTGATTCTGTATGATTAACATATATATCAACCGTACATAATTGTCAAGAGATTCTTTTTTATCGTTTAATCCTATGCAATGATTTACAATATGAATCTAAGTACACTTGTCCTGATTCCAAATTTTGGAGTACTGTGCATGTTCGTCCTTGTACATAGAATTTTGATCTTGCTTCGGTTATACCAAATTTTATGATACCACGTTCTTTTTCCTCTTTCTTTTGATTTAATCCACACATTAAATTTACATGTCTGTTTTTACCATAAAATCCACCTTGATGAGTTGAATCAAGAATATCTGCTTTATGCCCTGCTAAATTAGCTTGTGTTGCTGTGATTACTAGAGCATTTGTTGTACCAGCTAATTGAGCAAGTAATTGCCATCTTTCATCCTCAAGTTTAAAATCTAAATGATTTGAGGTAAATTTTAAAATATCAGCATAATCAATAATTATAATATCGGCTACAAAATTTTCTTTTCGGATAAGATTTGATAATTCTTTAACTAAATCATTATAAGTTAATGTGTATTTAGGATAAACCACAATACGGCTATATTTTTTCATAAGTCTGGATTTTGATTTTAATTTTTTACGAATCGTAAATATATCTTCCTGATCTCTAAAAATAACTTGATTATAAACTGTCATTTTATACCGTTCAGGATCATCCTTCATACATTTTTTACAACATATATGATCAGGATCACGTAACAAACCAGTTTCTGAATCAAATAAAATAACAGGGGATAATCGATCCTTACAATCACCTGTTTGATTATGCACACAATCAAAAGCAGGGTAAGTTTTTAGACCTTCTTCATCCACCATTGGTATAAATAATTTATTAATTCTCCGTATCACTTCTTCTTTATTCATTTCTAAAGAGAAAAATACAGTTTTTCGCCGTTGTAGGATTGCATGTTTTAAATTATCCAACAATACATTTGTTTTACCAACTTTTGCCGGAGCAAAATAACTAATTAATTCAGCTCGTTTATATTCTCCAAGATACTGACCAAGATCACCAGGGAGTTTAAAAAATTGTTTTGTGAGTTTTTTAGGACTATAAATTTCTTCATTTAATGCTTCATCACCTGGGATTATTGTGTAGAATTCACTGGAAATTTCATTTTGCATTGTTTCATATTGTAAAAGTTCCTGTTCAGCCTCTTCTACTTTACCCGCTTCTTGTAAAACTTTTACATTATTGGTTACGATTTCCAATTTTCGTTTCTTAATATACAGGAGAGTAGTGCTTGTTAAATAGTCAACATTTACTTCCCCTTCAACATATTGATCAGATAGATTTTGTAATAATTCTTTAATGAGTTCCGCATCTGCTGGTTTTAGTTTTTTACTTTTAGTTCTATAGATATCCTTTAGATGCTTAACAGGTGCGGTATTATAGTTTTCAAAGAATTCAATACACCAATTGGAAATTATTTTCAAATAAGAATTTTTAAAATAGTCCGGGTTTATGTATTTACTTATTTTTTCACAATAATCCGTACTTACAACTAGACCTATAATGATTTTCTTTTCCTCAGTTAGGGAATCAGTTTCAATTTTCATTTACGAATTTTTCCTTAAAATGTAATTTCATTTTTTGTGATTTTTGTAAATATTGATAAGAAGTTGAAAGATCATAACAATTTGGAAATTTATATTTTATTTCTGCATCCCATCGTGCTTCTACGGCTTCATCAAAGCATTTAAAATATCCTAAAAATATTTTATTTTTATTGACAGTTATTCTTGCTATCCATTTATGTCGATGTTTAAGGAAACTTATCCCCGTTATACCGGTTTTATTGTCGGAACGTAATTTTTGATTTTGACTGTTTTGTATTCGTGTAGCTTCTTTTAAATTATACCACCAGTTGTGATGTCGTATTCTATCTTTATGATCTATTTCTATTTTTGGAAAATTACCTTTCATCCAAAACCAAGCAAGACGGTGTGCCTTATAAAGCACATAATCTATACCAATATAAACGTATCCATCCGCAGGAGAAATATATCCTGCTATTGAACCTATACCCTTTGTACCTTGTCTGAAAACTTTCCAAATTAAGTTTCCGGTTTTTGTATTATAATCTAATAATTTTTTTAATCTATTGTAAGTAAGTTGATCTACTTTCTTTAAACCAGTTTCAATAATCATGTAAAATGCCTTTCAGATCGCAAAATTGTGCTGTTTTAGCGTGTTTCAGTAAATTCGAGTAGTAAACCATGTCTAATAGTATTGTCGTTTTCTTATGACGTTTCTATGAACTGCTATCTTTACAAAATCCTCCACAAATGTTTTCTTTTTAATATATGGCAGTATAAATCTGGAATCATTTAACTGTTCTTTAACATACGTTTTGGTAAAATAATCAACAATACCAATAGGGTATGAAATTGATGCACTGTCATCATAAAATTCATATTGGTTATCAATCGATTGTATTTGTAATCCTATTCTATTTAAAAATACATTATCAATATCCCGACAATCAATTTTTGATCGTTTAAAACTTTTATATAATTTTGTCCCGTATTCATCTAAAACAAAATCATTCGTTTTATTTAATTTCTGATGCCAATATAAAAGTGGACTCCATGATTTTGTATTTCGGAATCCTTTTGAAAAAATAAATAACCCTATTGATTTAATTTTTGGCATCCCGAATTTATCTGCATTTTCCAATTGGTATTTAAAAATCTCTATTAATTCATCTATTGTCCAGTTGTAGTCGATAAAATGTTCGGCATCACGACAATCTTTATATGGTGGGGAGGATTTACTATAGAATAAATCATATATGTTATCCATTGTATCAAAGTATGGCTTTTTAGTTTCATCATGGTTGGTGGCACCGATTTTTTTTAATTGTATATAATAGGATTGTGTTGTGGTATTTATAACTGAGTTGGATTTTTGCGGAGGATTATCTGGTAGTTTATTCTTTTTTTTGGATTTTCTCCCAGTTCTTTTTATTGAACAAGAACCATCTTTGCTCCTAACAATCCCTCCCAATCCAACGGAAGGCAACGCCGTTTCGTTTGATTTAATTTTAATTAAATCTTTATAAGTAGTCTCTGTAGTAGTCTCTGTATTCCTAGGCAAGTTACCTTTGGGCACTTCCGGAAGTGCCCTTTGGTCACTTCCGGTACCATCGTAAGTTACCTTTAGTAACTTCGCGAAATGACCCATATTTAATTTGTACCATGTGACGTTATTTATATCCGTTCTATAGTATATTATTGCGGTTTTATAACCTATTAATTCCTGTTGTTCTTTCGTTGATAATTTGAGTTTTTGTTGTAAAGATTTAATATGGCTTAATTTTTTTTTGGTTGTTTTATATCCGATTTGTTTTAAAGCGTTTACGAACATTTTTTTAGAAAATCCCAATTCTTCTAGCCAACTATCCCCTTTTTTATATTTTTTATTTGTGCATGGTGCTTGAAATTTATAAAATTCGGTTAACCCCTTTTTCGCAGTTTTGTTCCACCAATATAACATTTGACTTAATAATATTGTTCCTGTTACGGTTTTACCGATTGGTAATAATGATGGACGATATGTTATTAATTGTGCATCTTCACTTAATAAATTTAGAATTGATGTCGTATTAATTATGGGGGGCATATTAATCGCTCCTATTTTAAAATTAAAACAAATTATAAGAGGATAACTACAGCCAACGAAAGCCCCTTATGAACCAAAAAGGAAGGTTGTTGGGTAGGGGTTCATAAACTTTTGCAAGTTTCCTACCCATTCAAAGGTGATCATGCCTATGAATAACCCAACTTTTAATAAATCAGATCACAATATTTATGTCAAGAAGTATTATTAATTATTTTTAAGTGTTTGTTATTACTCATATTAATAAACCTTGTAATTGGTCAATATCTTCTTTGGATAAAGAATCAGGGTCTTGACCATCAGGTAAATGTATTATTTCCACTTCACAAAAAACCGCTAATGTATCCCTTATTTTTCGAGCCGCCTGTCTCCCTGGTTTATCACCATCAAAAGCAATTATCACTTTTGGAAATTTCGATAGCAGTAGAATTTGTTCCGATGTTATATTTGCTCCAAACCCACATACACAACCATCCCCAATTCTAAATTGATCAAATAATCCTTCAACCAGACATACTATATGACCATTTGTATTTTCAAGTCCAAATAATAATTTCTTAACCGGCACAATACTTTTGGCTTCGGATAAATGTTTATATCTGAGATTCGCATTTGTATTTATATCAATGGATGTATAGGTTACTAATTTTCGCCGTTGATAAATAGGGACGATAATTCTGTTTGCAAAATTCCCAGTTGGCCCACAATAATATAAATCGTACTTTTCATGTAATTTTTTCCAATTATATCCACGTTTTTTTAAATAACCCTTTTGCCAGACGGTTGGAGTTTTTGTTGCATTGGTGGGTAATTCTATTTTTGCGATAAATTCATCCTCTGTGTCATCTCCTTTGGTTCGTAATTCCAAAGGCACAAACTTTTTTAAAAATGCAATTGCTTTATTATAGGAATGTAATTCTTTGGCTACCAGATTTATTATAGTCCCACCTTTGCCACACCGAAAACAACTTAGTGTTGGGAATGATAAACCGACTCCAAGATGATAATTTAAATCATCTCCACAAAACGGGCAACAGACACCAATAAAACCTTTACCCACATTTTTACCTGATTCTCGATAATCAAGTCCTAATTCATCCAAGACTTCCCGAACATCAATATAATCTAAATTTATTTTTTTAGTTGACTTATATTTTTTGTTATGGTAATTTTTATGCATGGTTTCTTTTTATACTCCATGTAATATGCTGTTACTTGCCGTGAGATGATCCCTTGAAAGCTGGTCACTTTTAAGGGATTTTCTCGTTATTCTTGTAAGATACTGTCCATTATAAATTTTGCTATCTTTTTTAATTCCCGTTTAGTAAATGTTTTTATTTTGTGTCCATCCCCGTCTTCTGAAATATCTTCAATAATTAATTCTTCATTTTTCTTTCTTAGGATTAATTCATCTTCAATTACATCAATAGTTACCGGATGTATCATAGTGTTGGATTCTTTTACTGGATTTATATTTTTTGATACCCCGACTATAATGGATAGTATTTCACTTATTCCATCAATATCATAAAATTGTATTAATTTAACACTTATCCCTTTATAGGACTGAACACATCCTTTTTTTGTTTCGGATTCTAAGGGTAAACGTGTAAATTCACAACCATTAACGGGATATTGATTATTAATATGTGATACAAGTTGTAAACAAGCCGGTAATATTAATTCGTTTATAGGATTATGTACCGTGTCTTTGAGTTCTATGGTAATATCAAATATTTGTTCAGGATTTGATACGCTTGTTTTTAATACCAAAGGCACAACATCTAAATTTTTTTCAAAAATTAGCAGAGCTTCTCTTGCTAAAAATGGTAAATCTAAGTCCATAATTTTACCTCTCCTTTAAGATTTTATATGTGTTTTCAATAACCTCCATTGTATTTGAAATGCTGGCACACATAAGACAATTTTTAGCGTTTTGTATTTTTTGTTCCAGCCACCAAACATATTCCGTATTGTAGATTAATCTGGGGACTTTTACGCCATAATTTGCTTTTAGTCCAGTTTCTTTTTCATATCGTTCTGCTAAATTCATTATTTCATCCTTTCATTTAATACTTCAACCCAATGAAATATAGGACAGGTTGAATATTCACATTCCTCATAAGTAACTTGCATATTATTTAAATGTCCATTATAAGACACATCCTTTGAGCCTTTGCAATTCCCGTCTTCATCATACCATGGACAATCGGAAAAATTGTTGAAAAATAGGTTATACATATCATCTATCATTATTTTATTTCCTTTTCGCAATCAGGACATGTTCTTGGGTGTCCTGGTGGGTTATCAAAGAAGTCATTCAGTTTTGATTTATCATCCCAATATTCATCTACTTCTGGCATCCATTGCCCACAATATTGGCATGTTATCCCATCTAATGCATCTTGTGCAGCTTCACCCATTATTTATCCCATTCCTTTCTATAAACACGATCTCTGCTATATCCAGAGTATTTTAGAACATCAATCATATTATCCCTAAAATCATAAACCCTGGGTTGTTTGCCTTTTTTTGGTCTTAGTATCCTACCACAACATTGAATTAATTTTCCTTTGTACTTGATAGGTGTAGTTAAAAATAAAACCGTTAAATCTGGTAAATCAAATCCTTCACTGATTAAAGAGAGAGAAGCAAATAATATTTTACACTGTCCATTTTTTACTTTTTCCACTATTTGTTGTCGTTCTTTTTTCTTGGTTGAACCTGTCAAGACTAAACTTTCATCACCAAAGTCAGACCAGAGCGTTTGTTGCATGTTTTCAAGGTGTTTTTTACGATCTGATACAATGAGTATGCTTTCACCTTTTAGCCTAAAATCTGCGTGTATTGTGCTGCAAATTAACTTATTGCGTTTTTCATCCTCTGTAAGTTTTTTGATCATGGTTGAATAATCATTTAAAAACATATAATTGAAGTTTGTATCAATTCTAAATACCTCAGGAATTAAAACTGCTTTGGTATCAAAAAGCATTTGTTTACTTATGGTATGTTTTTTGGGACCAATTGAGGCAAATATAGTGTGACCTAAACCATCTCTCCTAAAACTTGTGGCAGTTGCACCCTGATAATGTTTTGCAGGAAATTCTTGCAATGAATCCATATAGGAATTTGCAGCAATTTTATGGCAATTCCCCGTAATCGCAACTTTATTATTTCTACGTATGATAATATTACCCTTTGGAACTCTAACACAATATACTTTTCCTGCGTAGGGTATATTTGTTTGTTTTAATCGTTGTGTCGGCCTATATAATTTTTTGTATAACCAAAGTCTGTGAACATCCTTATAATTTTTTTTACGAGTATCAATTTGTATTCTGTAAGACGATTTCCATCCTCCAATTGCGCATAAGGCTTGTACGTAATCTGTATTGGTTTTATCAGTGGAACTATAATATAAAATACCCCTTTTGTTGTCAATGTGTCCATCCCATTGCATTAATTCATCAATAAATTCATCAACAAAATTTTCGGAAACTTGGTTTAGTTCAGTTATTTGGTTTAGTTCTTTTTTTATGTTTGTTGGATATGGCACAGTTACTATAAAACGAGTTACATTTTTATAAGGTTTTACTTTTATGTATTTATAAGGAAGTTGATTTAGTATTTTTAAAAATCGTTTAATTTTGCGATTTTTTGTAAATCCAAAAAGTATTTTACGGTGTTGTTTTAATTTAGGACGTGGGTATACATGTCCATCCGCCTGTGTCATTATATTAAATCGTATTTCTGGTGTGATGTTTCTTAATTCTCCATTATTATTCCCTGAGATAGGTAATTCTACAAGACTGTTTAATTTAATATCTTGTATATCTTTTTTCCTATTAAATTTACGTTTTGTTTTTGGACTAAAAGATCGGTATGGTTGTTGATGTGTCGGAGTCGCAAGTATATCTGTGTTTCTTCCTACAATATTGATTAAATTACCTGAAAAGTTTTTCTCAATATATTTAATAGGTTTTATAAAGGATATATCATTATTATCCCATTGCGCAACCAATTCCGTTTTATCTAAACCGTTTATCCATTTCCAACCCTTGTTGGTTAATATTTCTGTATCCGGGTGTAAACATTCATCGATGATAATCATCCCAAATTTATCTTTTAATTCAGGTATTTTATTTTTGACAGTGTTAATAATCCCAACGGTTATAGGTTTAACTTTGAATTTACCATCCCCAATTAACCCACAACTTTCTCCTGTGAATTGTAATATTCGATCTTCCCATTGGTATAATAATTCTTTACTATGCACAATTATTAGTGTTGGTTGCTGCCGTTTTACAATAATGTAAATTAATATTACCGTTTTTCCGCTACCCGTATTGGCATCTAAAACTCCAATAGGGTAGCTCAACATATCAATTGCTGCATCCATTTGATAGGGACGTAGTTCCCCTTTGAATTTTAAATTTAGAGGTTTTAAAAGTAATGTGTGATCCTTTACCTTGTATTTGTAATTTTTTTCTTTCATCCATCGGATCAGATAAAATATATACCCACGTGGAATCCATGTAGCCGTTTCTTCTGTGTAAAATAATTCCAATTTTTCTGGTATATCAGATGAAATATACCTTCCTTGTTTCATGGCCTCCTTATAAATAGGGTTTGTAAAGGAAAGGTCTTTTTCAATTTTACTTATTGCCTGATCAGGTAAATTATTACAAATAACTCCTTTACTGATTTTAAATGTTGTTTGCATTATTTCCCCTTGTAATTGCATTGCCCTGTTTGTTTTATAAAGTACATACCTTCATGGTATTTTTAATATTTATCCTTTACCATTCTGGTCCGTTATCATAATCTTCATTTATTGGAGGTTGTTGTGGAGCATCGTTTTGATCACCATGTAATGGCGATGTGCTAAAAAAGAATGCCGCCCCATTTTCATAATGACTTTGCCTTGTTTCGGAATTATTTGTGTATTTTATGGGTTCATCTTTTGGACATAATAGATTAAAAATCCAATAAATGAACCCAGTAACTAAAAAATCCACATAACCCCCTTATTTCCAAGACCAGCGTTTACTAGGGTCTAATTCCTTTCGCCATTTAGTAATTCTTGTTTCGGGAACTTGTTTTTTTAAGAGTGTTAATTGGACTTTTACACAAGTCCAAAAATGTTTTAGCATACCTTCTTTTTTCATGTATTTAAACACCAAATGGGGATCAATTTCGGAATATCGTTTCGTACTCCCTATAACTAATCGTATTACATTATCTGGTGTTCTGTATGTACCAATTGAAAGGTCTAATTTATTCTTTACTTCCTCAAGTTCTGCTTCAATATCTTTAATTTGCTGTTTTAAAACTGCTCCTTTTTTTAACAGTTTACCTTGTTCCCCTGTAAGTAGGAAATGCCCTTTTGGAAGTTGTTTTGTTTTGTTGGTCGGTTTCTTTTTACGTACCATTTTTACTTCTCCTTTTTGATTTTTTGTCGTTTTTTAAATTTTAGATATGATTTGATAATTTGATGGGTGAAGTCGGAAACCTTTCTCCCATCAGCTTTTGCCAAAGATTTAAGTTTGGCAATGACATCCGATTCCAATGACATTACAATTCTATTTTGAGTCATGTTTTTTATCCTTTTTTGGTTTTCTAAGGACAAAACTTTTTACAATTCGAGCCACCAAACTTGTTGGTGTCCTATTTTCAGCCTTAGCTTGTTTATCCACTTGGTTTTTCAATTTTTTAGAAATTGAAATACCTATTCGTTCTTTTGCCATTTTTAATCCTCCAATTAATATTAAATTTCACTATATAACAATATCATATAATAGTATATATGTCAATTGAAATCTTTTTTATAGGCTTTTATTAGGTTTAAACAATCTTCACATATCTCAACACCTTTATTGAAATTATGTCTGTCTATGGGGTTAGAATCGCATGTGATACAGCGGAATTGACCCCTGCAATGACCGTCTTTTGGTTTTTCAAATCCTTTTATCATACATTCAGAATCCTCACCTTCATAGAAGCAATCCACATAACACATTATAGGTCAATAACTTCCACTGCACCATCCAGTTTTAAGATATAGTGGTAATCCGCATACCAATTATCATCTGTAACAATTCCCCATCCTGTATATTGTGATGGGTCTCTCATAATGACGGATGATCTTACCAATTGAGCAGCTTTGTATTGATTTTCAAATTCAGCTCCACGATTTTCTATGAATTGTTTGTTAAAAGTCTCTAACCATTTTAATGTAGCTTCTGGATAACCATCCCAATGTTTGTACAAATGGAAATTTTTAAAACCTTCAATTGAAATTATTGCTGTGGTACTCATAATTTAATCCTCCCAAATATCAAAGTGTTCTTTTATATCTGATACAAATTCAGCGATTGCATCCTCAATAGCTGCATTGGTTGCATCTTGATCAATTCCTTCATCTTTCGCAATTGTATTGAAATAGTGTAATGCTCTATCACCCATATCTTCCTTTAAGAACATACATACTGCCTCTTTTGTCATCCTTTTTAAATCTTTATTCTTCATATTTATCCTCTGATTCAGGTGATTCCATATCTGTCAGGTCTTCACCCTGTGAAATTGCATATTTTATTTTATCCCAAACTCCATTTCTCCATGGTTGCCATGTTATTTTGCGATTACATTTGATACAATTTGGACGATCATGGCATAATGGAGGTACAGAGTTCCATTGACATTCAATTGGGAATGGAAGTCGTTCGTAATAGCTACACCATTTTCCAAGTTTTTTAACCTTCACCAATCGGGTTGATTTTTTTTTAAATTTTTTCTTTAATTTTTTCATTTTATTCCCTTAAATACAGGCAAAGAAATTTCCGGCTCGTTTCAATAGTTCAACATTCCTGACAATGAATGTACAGTATGGAGGTACTCCTTTTACAAGGTACCATTTGTAAAATCGGGTATAATAACTGCCGATGGACATTTTTTCCTTTAAGGTGAATGTCTTATCATACAAACGTTTCCCTCTACCGAATAAATGTTTATCCCAATTTTCAACAATTACAGCATAAGGTATTTCTGCGTTTATTTCCTCTCTTGAATATCGTACCGCTA
>Ga0164313_10004618_pt1 | contig 12221 bp, 8 predicted proteins | sample GuaBasSedimGuay4_FD_113735 | JGI IMG/M metagenome (GOLD analysis project Ga0164313, IMG submission 113735) | Subseafloor sediment microbial communities from Guaymas Basin, Gulf of California, Mexico - Guay4, Core 4569-4, 0-3 cm | ecosystem: Environmental > Aquatic > Marine > Hydrothermal vents >... | reverse complement strand
CTGACCTGATCGATCAGACGGGTGCGAAATCCATCCCCCAACTCCTTCAGGGTCGACTCGCTCACCAGAATGTCCACACCGTAATATTTGGTGAGTTTTTCAATACGCGAAGCCACGTTCACATCATCGCCGATCACCGTGAAGTCCATACGCCTTTCAGACCCGATATTGCCTGAAACCACATCGCCTGTACAGATACCGATACCCATGCAAATGGGTGTGTCGCCCTTGTTCGTCCTGATCTGATTAAATTCGCTCAGCCGCTCCCGCATTTCAATCGCTGTGGTGACAGCCCTGACCGCATCGTCCTCCCTGACATAGGGAACCCCGAAAACAGACATGATCCCGTCACCGATGTATTTGTCCAGCACACCCCTGTTCTTGAAAATGGTGTCGGCCATCAAGCTGAAATATTCATTCAGAAAAAAAACCGTCTCTTCTGCTGACAGGTTTTCCGTCATCCCCGTATAACCGCGAATATCCGAAAAAATGACCGTGGCCCTGCTGCGCGTTCCCCCCAAGGCCTGCCGGCTCGGATCGAGCAGTATCTGCTCGGCGATGTCCTTGGTCATGTAGCGTGCCAGGGTCTGCCGCATCCTTTTTTCGCTGGTAATATCCTCAAAAGCCAGTACCAGCCCCTGACGCTCCCCTTTGTGCCCGATCAAGGGGACGAAATTTATATTCACGAAGTGTTCTTTGCCCCAGGGCATCGCCAGCGGCACATCAAAATCGACCACTGCCCGGTTGGTGGCATAGACCTGCTCGATGGAACGCACCAGGTCATCGTTGGCAGGATCCAGGATGTCGATGAAACGTTTCTTGCCCGTACTCCCGGATTTGAGGCGGAAAAGCGCTTCGGCGGCCTTGTTGAGCGTCACCACCCGGCCGAGATCGTCCAGGGCCACGATACTATTGGTAATACTGTCCTGGACACTGGCAAGGTAGTTTTTCATATCCACGGTGCTCTCGTACAGCTGGGCATTTTCCAGGGCAACGGCAATCTGTGATGACAAGGCCTTGATCAGGTTCTCATCGTCCCGGTCGAAGCCCCCATCCCGCTTGTTGATGGCTTCGGTCACGCCGATAATTTCGCCTTTCCGGTTGATGATCGGCGCACACAGGATCGTTCGGGTTTTGAAACCGGTGCGTTTGTCCACGATGGGAAAAAAGCGCGCATCCTTATATGCGTCCCGAATATTCAGGACTTCCCCGGTCTTGGTGACATGCCCGGCCAACCCTTGGGATATGGGAAATCGAATCTCCGTCAGCTCCGACTGCTGGGCAACCTTGGACCACAGTTCATCGGTTTCCCTGTCTATCAGAAAAAGAGAACTGCGTTCTGCTGCCAGGGCCTTGGAAATTTTGTCGACAATTTCCACGAACAACATGTCCAGGTCCAGGGTCTGAGCCACCGACGTGGAAACATCGAACAGGATGGCGATTTTCTCATGATCGGAAAGCAGTTTTTGGTAAAGCTCCAGATTTTCCACGGCGATGGCCGTCTGGTAGGCAAAAGCCTTGAACAGGGCTTCATCCTTGGTATCGAAATGCCCGTCCCGTTTATTGATCACCTGGATGACCCCCACCAGTTCACCATTCAGGTTTTTGAGGGGCCCGCATAAAATGTTGCGGGTCCGGTACCCCATCATGCGGTCCGTGGAATTGTCGAACCGCGGGTCGCTGTATGCATCGGTGATGTTGACCGTGCTGTCGTGGAGTGCTACCCAGCCGGCAACACCCTGACCAACAGGTATTCTGATCTCACGGCTCTCCACGCCCTCGGCAACCATCGACCATAGTTCCCCGCTAAAATTGTCCATTAAAAACAGAGAGGCTCTTTCTGCATCCATGACCTTGCTTGCAGTGGTCACGATTCTTTCGATCTGGCTCTCTATACCGGTCCGGAGGGAAAGAATTTCCGTCATGTCCAGCATTTCGTAAATACTGTCCAGCGAGTATTCCGTCTTGCGATGTTTCAGGACCGACTTTTCAAACCGGGTGTTGGTGCGACGCAGACGTTCCGTAATCAAATCAAGGAAATTGATGGTCAGGTTGGGGACTTTTGCAAAGATTTTTTTCAGGTCGCCGTAATTTATTCTCAGTAACTGAACCTGGGTCACCGCTTTGACGGATGCCAGACGCCTGCCGTCGCTGAAATAGCCCATCTCACCGATGCTCTCACCCGGTTCGATGGCCATCAGGTCTATTTTATCGTCATATTCTCCATCACGGTATACAAGCACCTCACCCTCTATGAGGATGAAAAAGCAGTCACCCGGCTCGTCCTGTTGAATGAAATCCTCTCCGGCATCGATGCTGATTTCCGTAGCGTGATCGCAGATCGTCTCCAATGCCTCAGCTTCAAGTCCCTTGAACACTTCACAGGGACGCAGACGGTCTTTGCGTTGTCGGGCCAGGGCCTCTTCCAGTCTGGAACGGGAAATTATGCCTTCCTCAACCAGTATTTCACCGAGTCGTCTTTTGTCACCCTTTTGCAACAGTCGGTGCTGGCGCCGGAGCATTTGCTCCAGTTTTTCCGGGGCCCACCGGATGTATTCACCCAACCGCTTCAATGGCGGCATTTTACGCTCGTCATCAGGCATGTAATGTATCCCATGGTTGCTTGCGCAACGGCACAACGATGCGTGCAACAACCGTTTCATTAAAATTTCTTTAATTGTTTCAAAATACCGGATCCGTGTCAAGCACGGGCGTCTCTGACGAGGACAGAGTGCTGAGGGCTGGGGACTGAGGACTGAGAACAGATGTCGGATATCAGAAGTCAAGGTAAGGCGTTAAATGTTAAACGTGAGAGGTGAAAGGTAGAAGACTGAAGGGCAATTGAAGATAAGCCAGGAGGTTCCTTCGGACTTTTACCTAAACACTTAATTTATCCTTCGGGTTGACAAAATCTCCATACTGAATATATTTGAATATATGCTCATATATTTAAATAGGACTGATAAAAATGAAATCTCCCCGCGGCAAGCCGCGGAGTATCATCAAAAGAGATTAAAGGAGTCAAGCATGTCAAAGCCGTTACCGCAACCATGCGACGAGCTTTTCTGCGATGTAAGAACAGTGCACCTCGACCGTGTCATCCGCGCGCGAAAGGAAGCAGTTTCCGGCCGTTTACTCGAAAGGCTAGCCCTGACCTATAAAATTCTGGGGGATCCGACCCGGCTGAGGATCGTCATGGCGCTGAAAAGCGGGGAAATGTGCGTTTGCGACCTGGCGGCATTTATCGGCGTCAGCGAATCGGCGGTGTCCCACCAGTTGAGACGCCTGCGGGACTTGACACTGGTTAAGAACCGACGCGACGGCCAGACGCTCTATTATTCCCTGGACGATGACCACGTGTCCGATCTGATAGATACCGGCCTCGAACATCTACGGGAGTAGAAACAATATGAAACCCTCTGTGTCCTTTGTGCTTTGTGGTTAATTTTCATACGGATAAGGAATTTGTAATGAACTTCATCGTCGGCATACTCAACGAAACCTGGCACCTGTTCCTGGAGTCATCCCTATACATTATTTTCGGCCTGGTGATAAGCGGGCTCTTACGGACTTTTCTCAACCCCAGTTCGGTAGCCCGCCATCTCGGGCAAGGCCGGATCACTTCCGTCATCAAGGCTGCCCTGCTGGGCATCCCCATCCCGCTTTGCTCGTGCGGGGTGCTTCCGGCAGCCGCCTCCCTGAAAAAGCAGGGCGCCAACAACGGGGCAACCACCGCTTTTCTTATTTCCACGCCTGAATCCGGCGCAGATTCCATCGCCATCAGCTATGCACTCCTGGATCCCATACTGACCGTGGCGCGTCCTGTTATCGCCTTTATCACAGCTGCCATTGCAGGGATTGCCGAGAACCTCACCGGTGCCAAAGAGGAAATCCAACCCGTGGCGCCTGATATTTCCTGCCCCATTGACGGCTGCTGTGACGGCAAGGACTGTTCTCCGGAAAATCATCGACACCACCACACTCTCTACGAAAAACTGGCTTCGGGGCTGAAGTTTGCCGCAACCGAAGTCTGGGGTGACCTGGTTCTGCTGTTTTTTGTGGGAATTTTTCTGGCGGGAGCTATCACCTACATGATTCCCGACGACCTTGTGGGGCGGTTCATGGGGGGCGGCCTCTCATCGATGCTGATCATGCTGGTTGTGGGTATCCCTCTATACATCTGCGCCACAGCCTCGACGCCCATTGCCGCGGCCCTGATTCTGAAAGGCGTCAGCCCGGGGGCCGCCCTTGTGTTTTTGATTGCCGGCCCAGCCACCAATATCACATCAATAACCGTCCTTTGGGGACTGCTGGGAAAAAGGGCAACCATCATTTACCTGGGCACCATAGCGGTCCTGGCCGTCCTCTTCGGCCTGGCCGTTGATCAGATCTACGCCATATCCGGCATCTCGGCCCGGGCATCTCTGGGCCAGGCGGCCGAGATCATACCGCCATTCGCAAAATACCTGGGGGCTTTCCTGCTGATGGCCATTTCGATCAAACCGGTTGCCGCCTGGATCAGAGGAAAGTTCAACAAAACCGGCGGGCATAATCATGCCCCCGCCACCGCCCAGATACAGGATGCGGAGCAGGCGTCCAATGCAAATCCGCCGGTCTGCGCCGGTTCGACCTGAGGGTGCTCTCACTGACCGGTGGTCAGGTGAGCGGTGAGAAGGACAGAGGGCGGAAGGTGAGAAGATCAGAAAGTGAGAAAGAGTGCTGAGCGCCGAGTGCTGAGGACTGAGTAACAACAGGACTGAGGGGGGCGGAATGCAGGGGATTAACCTTAACCGCCCGCTGCGCTCAAGACGCAAAGTTCGCAAAGGTTTTATTAATAAACAAGCTATTCTTGGCGTGCTTGGCGTCTTTGTTTACCCTGTGAAATGCACGCCAGTGCCGTCGAAGACGATTTAACCGGGGCGGTTCAAGATTTTTTCTTTACCGCCCGTTTCACTCAAGCCGCTAAGGACGCAAAGAAATTATATGTAAGAGGTAGGCGGCAGTCGGTTCATAGAATATTATTAGACCCCAGTGAAACAAGAGACAAACCAGGTTTCACGGGGTAAACAGGATTTACTGGATTATTTTAACTGCCATAAGCATCCATCACGAAATCACGAAAACGAAAAACCGCGAAAAAGTACTTTAAATTATTTGCCCTTCTTATTCTTTAAGGAAGCAGCAATAAAATCCCTGAAGAGTGGCTGCGGGTCCATGGGTCGGGACTTGAACTCGGGATGGAACTGGCATCCCAGAAACCAGGGGTGGTCTTTCAATTCCATGATCTCCACCAGTTCGCCGCTGGGGGAAACACCGCTGACCACCATACCGTTGGCCACACACTCATCCTTATATTTGTTGTTGAACTCGTACCGATGGCGGTGCCTCTCGGAAATCTCCAGTACCTTGTATGCCGCATGGGCCAGCGTACCCTTGCTGATATTGCATGAATAGGCGCCCAGGCGCATGGTACCGCCCTTTTCCGATGTCTCGTCCCGGATCTGAACCGTGTCGGTTTTTTCATCGTACCATTCATGCATCAGATAGATAACCGGGTGAGGCGTTGCCCTGTCGAACTCTTCGCTGTTGGCCCCTTCCAGGCCAAGAACGTTACGTGCAAACTCGATGACGGCGATGTGCAGCCCCAGGCATATGCCGAAATAGGGTATGTTATTTTCCCGGGCATAACGGGCTGCGCAGATTTTGCCCTCAATGCCCCTGGAACCGAACCCTCCGGGCACCAGTATCCCGTCTGCCTCACTCAGTATACCGCTGCATGTGTCCGCATCGATGGTTTCCGAGTCCACGAACAACAGATTTGACCTGCAGTCGTTGGCAACCCCCCCGTGATACAGCGCTTCGTTAAGGCTTTTATAGGACTCGATAAGATCAACGTACTTGCCCACGATGGCAATCTTGACCGAATGCTTCGGGGTCTTGAATTTTTCTACAAAAGCCGCCCAGTCATCAAGATGCGGGGCCCGGGTCCAGATGTGCAGAAGCTCTACGATTTTATCATCCAACCCCTCTTTGTGAAACACCAGCGGGACTTCGTAGATGCACTCCACATCCTTGGCCGTTATCACGGCGTCCTGGCTCACATCACAAAAGAGCGCAATTTTGGCCTTGATGTCATCGGAAAGATACCGGTCTGTTCTGCACAGGAGAATATCCGGTTGTATACCGATACTGCGAAGCTCTTTAACACTGTGCTGGGTCGGCTTGGTTTTCAGTTCCCCCGCCGTCCCGATATAGGGTACCAGCGTAAGGTGTATGTAAATGATGTTGTCTTTGCCCGCATCTGCCTTGAACTGTCTGATCGCTTCCAGAAAAGGCAGGCTTTCGATATCGCCGATAGTACCGCCGATCTCCACGATAACCACATCCACCCCATCCTGGGCCAGTTTAATGCTTTTTTTTATTTCGTCGGTGATGTGGGGGATCACCTGCACCGTACCGCCCAGATAATCGCCCCGGCGCTCTTTGGATATGACGGCATCGTAAATCTTGCCGGTCGTAAAATTGTTGTCGCACCCCAGCTTGGCATGCGTAAAACGCTCGTAGTGCCCCAAATCCAGATCGGTTTCCGAACCGTCGTCGGTTACGAAGACCTCCCCGTGCTGAAACGGGTTCATGGTCCCCGGGTCCACATTGATGTAGGGGTCCAGTTTCTGAATTGTTACCGTGAGCCCACGACTTTCCAGCAGAGCACCAATCGCGGCTGAAGCCAGTCCCTTGCCGAGAGAAGAGAGAACTCCACCGGTTACAAAAATGAACTTCGTGTTATCGACCATGCATTCACCTCGTTACTCATATTTTTTTCTGAATTCATCTATGGTTTCCTGAACCTCGTTCAACTCGTCTGAAACCTTTTCGTCATCCGTTTCCATTGTTTCCGCGAGGTGTTCAAATCTCAGCCGGGAAATATCGAACAGCTCTTCCGGGAATACCGGATTCACCTTCATTTGATCAACCCTGATTTCCCGCACCAGAATATCGTCCTGAAAAAACTGTATGTGCATGGGGTACCATGCGCTGTTCACCTGCCGCCAGTCACGGTAACGAATCTCCCGCATAAAATGCCGGCCGTCCATATCCTGCCCCGGCATCAGCCACCTGACCGGTTTGAAAGTCTCCTTGTCCACCCAGACCTGATTGACGCGTGTATCCCGCGCCTCCGTGCCCATTACCAGCACAATTCCGTCCTCGAAGCGTTCAAAGCTGGTAGCGGTGATATCGACACCGAGATAGGACAGTCTTGCCGCCAGAAGCGCCCTCGATCGGTACAGTAAAATATCCTTGTAGCGGTCGAACTGGAATTCGTCGGTAACCGCTACCTTGCCGTCGACGATGGTCAGGCCGTCACCATGGGCCACGAGCCAAATGCGCTCCGCATTTTCAGACCTGGAGTCGCAACGGAACGTGTGGGGAAAAACGTACCGCACGGTTTCGCGGGCTTCGATGACCCCTTTGTCGAAAAAGTCGTCATAATACATCATCCGCTGGGATACCAGCAACGTGCCCGGCCTTCCGAGCTGCCGCACCATCAGTTCGATGATATGCGGTCCCCTCAGAATGTAGGCACCGGCCGAAGCGATAAAAGCCAGCACCAGCACAATTGACGACATGAAGCATAATAGGCCCTTTGGCTGCATGAACAAATTGGCCAGGGAATATCTGGTAGCCTTGATCTTCAACCCGCATCACCCTACGATAAAAATATCATCGGAAAACTGGGCGGCCACGCCCAACTCCTCTTCGATTCTGATGAGTTGATTGTACTTGGCAACCCGGTCACTCCTCGACATGGAACCGGTCTTTATCTGGCCGCCGTTCACGCCTACCACCAGATCGGCGATAAAAGTGTCTTCGGTTTCGCCCGACCTGTGGGAAATAACGGTCGTATAGCCGGATTGTTTGGCCATTTCAATGGCATCCAGGGTTTCGGTAACCGTTCCGATCTGGTTCAGTTTGATCAGAATCGAGTTGGCGATTCCCTGTTCGATCCCCTTGCTGAAAATTTTAGGGTTGGTTACGAAAATATCATCCCCGACAAGCTGGATCATGCCCTCGAGGCGGTCCGTCATGGCTTCCCAACCTTCCCAGTCCTGTTCGGCAAGGCCGTCTTCGATGGACATGATGGGATATTTATCGACCAGTTCCTCATAGTAATCGATCAACTGCTGCGCTGTCAGTTTCTTTTTTTCGGAGGCCAGCACATATTTCCCTTTTTTGTAGAACTCGCTGGCAGCAGCATCCAGAGCAATCCCGACCTCCAAACCAGGTTTGTAACCGGCTTCTTTTACCGCACGGATAATATATTTGACGGCCTCCTCGTTTGAATCCAGACTCGGGGCAAAACCACCCTCGTCACCCACGGCGGTGTTCAGTTTTTTCCCCTTTAAAATTTTCTTGAGCTGGTGAAATATTTCGGACCCCATCTGGACCGCCTGGACAATGCTTTTGGCACCCACCGGAACAATCATGAATTCCTGTATGTCCAGATTGTTGGCGGCATGTGCCCCGCCATTGATGATATTCATCATCGGCATGGGCAGCACTCTTGCATTGATGCCTCCCAGGTAACGATAAAGCGGCATCTCGTATGCCATGGCGGCGGCCCGGGAAGCGGCCATGGAAACGCCGAGAATCGCGTTGGCACCCAGTTTGGATTTATTGGGCGTTCCGTCCAGTCCGATCATCATCTTATCAAGGACAACCTGATCGGCTGCGTCCATACCCTGAATTACGGGACCGATTTTTTCCATGACGTTTTTTACAGCCGTGACAACGCCCTTGCCCCCGTATCGTTTGGCCCTTTTGTTGCGAAGTTCGAGAGCTTCCCGCTTGCCGGTGGATGCACCCGATGGCACCGCTGCGCGTCCAACAGCACCGCATGCCACCGCCACGTCCACTTCCACGGTGGGATTCCCTCTTGAATCCAGAATCTCCCTTGCTCTCACATCGACAATCTCAGTCATAACAACCTCCCATTATAATAAATTGTTTCCATGGTTATAAATTTTCATGTGATCTATTTGAATGACCACCAGAATATTCATAAGTTGCGTCTGTTTCATGCTTCGTTGTGCACGCATGGGCATGAAAATTTATGCGACCACAGGGTTGACTAATTGGATCTGAATGTTACTCTCCTTCAGAATCTATGTCAACCTGCGTTGAGCGATTTTTCCCCTGGAAATGTGCCTATATTTTGACAAAGGAACGTTCATAAAAGGTTGGTGCAAATCATAAAAGTCCGCTCAATTCAAGTTAAAAAAAGGCATGCCATGCAAGCAACGATTTTATATAAAAATGGACACCTGTTCGTATCCGCCATCCGGATCCTCGATCACCGCAATGCCGCACCACCGGCCATTGACGACGTTTGCGAGATACTCTCCATTTCACTGGAACAGGGGAACTATATCTGCCGGAAGCTCAAGGAACGCCAGGTGGTCAAACTGGTTGAAAGCGCCTTTGGGCCACGCCTTTTTATCAAGGATCACCTCAAGCTGGAAGAAATCCCTGTAGAGGAAAAAGAAGACCGCATGGAGGAAGCCCTGAAGGAATTCCAGGCATCAAGGCAAGAGCACTCCAAGAAAATCGCCTCTATTCAAAAAGATCAACAGGAAAAGAAAAAAAATCTCTTTGCCGATCTCGAAAAACAACTAAAAAAGAATCTCAAGAAAAAATGAATCAGAAACCGGATTCATTTTTTCTTGAGATTCTTTTTTATTAAAATATGTTTTTAACGGATAGTGCGGCATTATTCCTCGGTGGCAACACCAACCTTCTTTTGGTTCTAACTACCCACGATAGTCACTTCTATGGTTCTCTCTCGGGCCCGGTTGTCGTGGTTGATGGCCACCGCCTGCTGCCAGGTTCCCAGCTTCAGCCGCCCGTCTCTTACCGGGATGTTTATTGAAGGCCCCAGAAGGGCCGCTTGAACATGGCTGTGTCCGTTCCCGTCGTGCCAGGCCTCTTCATGGGCATAATGCACTCCCTGGGGTGCGAGCCTGTCGATTGCCGCTTTCAAATCTTCCACGACACCCGGCTCATATTCAATGGTGGTGATGGAACCGGTGGAACCGACCACAAACGCGTTGAGGACGCCGTGTTCGATACCCGACCGGGACAACACCGTTTGCAGTTCTGCCGTGATATCAACGATGTCCGGCCCTCTTTTCAGAGCGACCTTCAGACTGTCGCAATACAGGTTGACTGCTTGCATGGAATCTCTCCTTTATCGTAACCGTGATCATTAAATTATGGATGGACACTATTTAAGCCCCAGGTTCCAGTTCCATACCCCCTCACGCGCCTTCATCCTGATCTTGTGGGGAACGGGTTCTATCATCGTAATAAAGCAGCTATAGCCGGCTCGACGGAGTTGGTCTTTTTTGGAAGAGATATCCAGTTCCCAGTTGGGGAAGACCCAGTATTCATGGCCGTTTTTCACTGCCCAGGCCTGTTCGCCTTTGGGACTTTCAAAATGGCGATTCTGTTCGATCCCGGAGGAGAGGATGCGCGAAATGCACAAGGGCCAGTTCCCCGACAGGACAATGCCCAGGGGCAAAGGACTCGATTGGGGCATCTGCAGGATATCATTCCGACCCATCTCGGGGCTGACCACCGCACCGGAAAAACCTAACGTTTTCAAAGCGTTTACAGCCAGTGGGTTGGTGATATTGCAAAACGGACCGGCCCAGGCCTGCAGACCCTTGAGGGAGGGAAAAAACGCCGCCTGCCAAGGGGCGTTCAGCACAAAATTTCGTGCCCCGTTTTTCAAGGACTGCTGGACCAGTGCCGTGATTTCAGCTTCGGTCTCGGGCCACACCACCGGCGGCAGCCACCACCAGATTCGGTTTCCCGCGCGTTTGGGAACCTTCGAAATGGAAGCTTCCGACAACCAGACACCCTTTTGGCTTCCGGCTGTTTTCACACCAGGATGCCGGTGGACGATCATGTCTAAGACAGCAGGACGCCCAGGGGCCGGCCGGGGCAGCTTTAGGTTAAATCGAACAGGGCCTTCCTCCTGGTCCGCATTTTTTTCAACCTCATTTTCCAGGGCGGCTATCTTGCGTTCAAGATATTTTTCCTTGCGGTCAATGAGAAAAACCGGCGTGCCTTTCATCTCTTTTTTGCCCCCCGACACCTTCAGATAGAGCCGTCCTTTTTTGGGGGTAAACCGGGTCACTTTTCTCACTGCATGCCAGCGGTCATCTTCGTAACCAATTCTGAGAAGATCGTTTTTGAGCAGCTCTTCGCGGACGGTGATGTACGGTTTTGCCCTGCCGCCCTGCAGCCTTCCCACCAACAACCCTGAGCCGGTCTGGCCATCCACGTTCAACGGGTCCTGGGGACGCTGCGGCAAAAAATTGTAGTGCGTACCGGTCCGGCCCAGCGCCAGTGAAAGCAGCTCAAGGGCTGCCTTCTTCATTTTAGGATCACCGGCATGATCCCGCAGCATTTTGTATGCCTGTACGGTGTAGTACACATAGTGGGGACCCTTTTTGCGACCCTCGATCTTCCAGGTTTTTACCTGAGGTATGGTCTTCAACACCTTGACCAGGACATCCAGGCTGAGATCCTGGCATGAAAAAAAGCGTTTGGCGTCCGCACCCGCAGTGTACCGCCGCCGGCAGGGCTGTACGCACCGCCCCCTGATACTGCTCTTGCCACCCATGTAGCTGCTCCAATAGCATCGCCCGGAAACGCCATAACAAAGGGCCCCATGGATGAATACCTCCAACCCCATCCCAACCGGGCAGGCTTTGGCCAGAGCCTTGATCTCATCCACGTGAAACTCCCGGGGGAGAACCACGCGGTCAACCCCCAGCTTTTTGCGCACCAGCTCGAGTGCACCGCTAAAAGTCACGTTGGCCAGCGTGGACAGGTAGAGTTCACCCGTGTAGCCGACCTTCCTGGCCAGCCCCACCAGTCCCAGATCCTGAACAATCAGCGCATCGGGCCTGACCGCGTTTGCCAGCTGGGCTAGTCGCCGGCCGGCCGTTTCCAGTTCATCGGGTTTGATCGCAGTATTAAAAGCGATATAAACCCTTGTACCCTGGCGGTGGGCGAGTCTGGTCAGCGACTGCAACTCGGCAAAACTGAAATTTTTAGCCTCCATGCGGGCCGAAAACTTTTTCATGCCGCAGTATACGGCATCCGCGCCGGCTGCCAGGGCTGCCAGAAATGATGCCCGGCTACCCGCCGGT
>Ga0164313_10004617_pt1 | contig 12224 bp, 10 predicted proteins | sample GuaBasSedimGuay4_FD_113735 | JGI IMG/M metagenome (GOLD analysis project Ga0164313, IMG submission 113735) | Subseafloor sediment microbial communities from Guaymas Basin, Gulf of California, Mexico - Guay4, Core 4569-4, 0-3 cm | ecosystem: Environmental > Aquatic > Marine > Hydrothermal vents... | reverse complement strand
TCGAGGCAGCCGACCGCCTGACCGAGATCGTCCCCGGTTCCGGCCACCTGGTCCACATGCCGTCGCACATCTACATCCGCGTCGGTCGCTACTCGGATGCCGCCACATCCAACATTCAGGCCATCGAGGTCGATCGCGCCTACCTCGCGCAAGCCCCCGCCCCGGGTCTCTACGCCGCCTATTACGGCCACAACCTTCACTTCCTCGCTTTCGCATCCATGATGTCGGGAAACTACGAACAGGCGCTTCGGGCCGCCCGCGACCTCGAAGCCGAAATGCCGGAAGACGTGGTCCGTGGATGGGCCGGGCTGATCGAGGGGATCATGCCCGCCACCTTCCACGTGATGATCCGATTCGGAAAGTGGGAGGAGATCCTCGACGAGCCCGATTACCCCGAATGGCGGCTGGTGTCGCGCGCGGTTCGATTCTACGCTCGCTCCATCGCCAACTCCGCCCTCGGCCGGACCGAAGAGGCCCGGGTTGAACTCGATGCCTTCGAAACCGCCATGGCCGACGTTCCTGAGGAATGGTGGATCTTCAACAACCGCGTCAGCGCAGTCCTGCCCATCGCTCGCGCCATGATCAACGGAGAGCTGCTCTTCCGTGAGGGCAAACGCGACGAGGCCTACGCGATCCTCCGTGAAGGTGTCACATTCGAGGATGCCCTCGTCTACGACGAGCCTCCAGGCTGGATGCTCCCGGTCCGCCACGCGCTGGGTGCGCTTCTCATGGCCGACGGTCGATACGTCGAGGCCGAGGAGATCTATCTCGAGGACCTGCGCCGCAACCGGGACAACGGGTGGTCGCTCACCGGGCTCCAACTTGCCCTGAAGGCTCAGAAACGCATCGGCGAAGCCGATGAACTCTCCCCTCGCCTTGCCCGCGCGTTCGGAACCGCCGACACCCGACCTTCATCCTCCTGTTACTGCGAGCCATAGAAATCGGTTGAGCCTCGTGCAGGACTCGGCATCTCCACGGGAGGGGATAAACCCCTCCCCTACGTTTTTCTTTGTTGGGAAGGGGTTTTTCCCCTCCCGGCCGGCCGTCGATGGGCCGAATGACTTTGGGTGGGTGATGATCGCAGGAGGCTCGGTTTCCGAACCCGGATCGTCAACCAACCCGTTCCAGGGCGAACCGAAAACCGAGCGTTGCCGCTCCTGCAGCGGCCAGCAGTCCGAGGACGAAGCACGCGAGCACGATGCGTGACGCTCGCCAAAGAGGTTCGGGTGAATCATCACGATCGAGACGCCGTCCACGCCTGACGACCACGATGATGCAGAAGAGGTTGATGGAAACAGCAGTAGCTCCGAGAAGGATCTTGACCCAGTGGAGGCCCGACAGCGCGTCCATCGACAGCGCGAGAGCGGTGCCGGTGGCAATCACCGCCAGCACCAGCGGAAGCTCGACAAGCAGATCAATCCAATAGTGGAAACGGATTGCTGCGGGATGTAACTCCTTTCTTCGGAAAGGATAGAGCTCGACAACGGCTTCGGTCGCTACGACCCCTCCCCACAACGAGAGCATGATCAGGTGAACCATGGCCAACACATCGGGTGCCTGAGCTTCCATCTTCGACCACCTTCCGTCAATTGAATACCGCATCATACCGCCGGAAAGCTCGGAGTGAGAAAAATCGATCTCCAACCCTTGACAGGGCGAGGCTCGGGGCATACTGTATATACCGTATATGAACAGTAATGCACCTTCCCTGCTTCTCCACCTGACCCCCGGGGACCCGGAACCCGTACGGGATCAGATTGTCCGCCAACTCCGTGACCGCATCGTTCGCGGTGAACTCTCGGCAGGTGACTCGATGCCCGGCCACCGGAGCCTGGCACGCCAACATCGGGTTGCCCCTTCCACGGTCGAGGCCGCCTACGACGATCTCGTCGCCGACGGACTGCTCACGGGGGATCCCGCGGGCGAGATCTCGGTCGCGGAACTCCGTCCCGAGCGACGGCGTGATCTCGTCGAGAGCCTCCAGCTCGAGAAACTGGTGGAACAGGAACTCGGCCGCCGCGAGCTGGAAATGGCCCGCGATGTCCAACGCCGACTGCTGCCCCCGTCCGAGGTAACCGGTCCCGGCTGGGAGGTGGCTGCGCGCTGCCTGCCTGCACGGGTGGTCGCGGGCGACTTCTACGACATTCTCCGGCACACCAACGGCACTGTGGACGTGGTGGTGGCCGATGTTGCCGGCAAGGGATTCGCGGCCAGCCTCATCATGGCCTCGGCGAAAGCAATGCTGCCCTTCGTCACCGAGGAGGGATCGGTCGCCGAGTCGCTGACCCACCTCAACCGCCGGCTGGCCCTCGAGCTCGGTCGTGGCGAGTTCGTCGCCCTGACCATGGCCCGTTACAACCCCGCCGAGGGAACGGTGGAGTTGGCCAACGCCGGAGCGCCGGATCCCTATCTGATGAGTCCCGACAAGGCGCCTACGCCGCTGTCGGTGCCCGGACCGCGTCTGCCGCTGGGTGTCCGACAAGAGGTGGCCTATGCCTCACGTACGGTGGAGATCTCCATCGCCGAACGTCTCCTTCTGCTCACCGATGGTCTGCCTGAGGCTCGTGACGAGTCCGGCGACCCGATGGGCTACAGCGCGCTCGAGTCGATCCTCGGCGAGGAGCCGTCCACCGGTTCGCCTTCGGTCTGGCTGGCCGGGCTCTACGACCGGATTCAACGACGAACCGGGCGCACGCCCGAGGACGATTGGACCGCAGCGTTGTTGATACCAGCCAGTGACAGGGGGACCTCATGATCCTCAACCTGTCCGATCTCTCAGACGAACCGCTTCACGCGCAGATCTCGCGTCAGATCCGGGCGAAGATCCTCGTCGGAGACCTTGACGGCGGCGAAGCGCTACCATCGATCCGAGGGATGGCCAAGGGCCAGAGAGTCAGCGTCATCACGGTGCAGCGGGCCTACGACGATCTCGAACGCGAGGGACTGCTTCGGTCCCGCCGCGGCAAGGGTTTCTGGGTGAGCGAGCTCCCCAACGGAAGGAAGAACACGATGGCCGAAGACCGGTTCGCCGATGCACTGAGACAACTCGTCGGGCACGCTGCAGCCGAAGGGCTGAGCCGGGCCGATATGCGACGCATACTGGAGCGACTCCTCGAGGAAGAAGGCCGCAAATGACTGCGAACACGATGAACGCGCCTGCCGCCGCCCGCCTGAGCGGTCTGGTCAAGACCTTCCCGGGTTTCCAGTTGGGGCCGCTGGATCTGACCCTCGAGCCGGGCACCGTCCTGGCCCTGGTCGGACCCAACGGTGCGGGCAAGACGACAACGCTCAACTGTATGGCCGGTCTGATCATCCCCGACGAGGGAGGCACCGAGGTCTACGGCGCACCTGTCCACCCGACACGGACCGAGTACCGGCGCGACGTCGGTTATGTCGGTGAGGAAAGCGGGTTCTTCCAGCGCTGGACCGTCAAACGAAACCTGGACTACCTGGCGCGGTTGATCCCCAGTTGGTCTCGGGACCGCGCCACGAGACTTGCCGATCGGATTGCGTTGCCCTTGACCACCCCCGTAATCAAGCTTTCGCGCGGAAACCGCACCAAGCTTGCCATTGTGGCGGCCCTCGCACATGGCCCTCGTCTGCTGCTCTTGGACGAACCCACAGCCGGCCTTGATCCCGTCGTACGGGCGGAAGTTCTGGATGTGCTGTGGGAGATCACTGAGGACGGGGAGCACGCGGTTCTCTACTCAACCCACGTGCTCTCGGACATCAACCGGCTGGCCGACGAGCTTGTCTTTCTGCGCGATGGCCAGATCGTGCTCCGCACCGGCCGCGATGAGTTGAGCGAGCGCTGGCGCCGTGTGTCGTTCCGGCTGGCCGAAAACGATGTGGAGCTCCCCGGCGTCGTCGAGCACCGGTGGGTACGAACCGAACACCAGATCATCACCCGCGACGGCGAGGCGACCATCAAACGGCTCTCCGAATTGGGAGCCGAAGCCGTCGAGGTCTCGCGCATGAGCGTCGATGAGATCGCCGTCCAAATCCTCAAGGAGGGGCACCATGTGGCACGCACTGAGAACTGAACTCGTCTATTCCAGACCGTGGCTCCTCGGCGGCCTCGGAATCGCCACCTTTGTGTCAACCCTGCTCATCGTGCTGACGGTCTTCGTCAACGATTCCGATGGCGTCCCGGGTTTTGTCGTGGGGATGTTCCCGGTCATCGCCGGGATGGTGGTGGCGTTCATCGCCCAGGGCTATCGATCCGAGGAACGGCGAGCCCGTCTCTTGTTGGCCGGCCCCATGACCCCTCGCCAGCTCGCGGCGCTGATGGTCCTCCTGCCGGCATTCCTCGTCGGGCTCGGCGCTCTCTATGGCGGTCTCTTGGTCGCCGTGGCAGTACTGATCGCCGGTGCCGGAGCGCTTGAGGGCGCCACCGTGCCGAGCCTCGGCGTGTTTTCGGTTCAGTTCTGGGCCTATGCGCAGATGGGTCCGCTCGCACAGGAGGCCTCGGCGGCCCATCGCCAAAAGCGGGGAACGGCCGCAATCATCGGGTGGGCCGTCTTTGTCGGGGTGATTCTTCTCTTGGTGGCATCGCAGTTCTTATTCGGATCGACCTACGGATCGGTCGTACTGGTAGCCGTCATTGCAACAACCATGGTCCTTGCCGCGGTGCTCTACGCGGGACGCACTGACTTCACCCGGTGAATGCCGCAGACGGCCTTTCCGGAGCCCTCACCGACTGCTAACCTCCGCGGCCTATGGAAATCAACCATCCGAAGATCATCCAGGGCGGAATGGGCGTCGGGATCTCGGGATGGCGCCTGGCACAAGCAGTTTCAAAGCTTGGGCAACTCGGTGTCGTATCTGGGGTCGCTCTCGAGGTCGTCCTCATCAGGCGACTGCAGGATGGGGACCTGGGTGGTCACATCCGTCGAGCCTTGGCGTCGTTTCCCTTCCGGGACATGGCGGACCACGCCCTGAAAAAGTACTTCAAACCAGACGGCCGGGCCGAGGGCGAGCCCTACACCACGTTGCCGCTTCACAAACTGAAAGCATCGAAGAAGCTTCACCAGCTGTGCATCCTGGGAAATTTTGTCGAGGTCTTTCTGGCTCGGGAAGGCCATGACAATCCCGTTGGGATCAACTACCTCGAAAAGATCCAACTGCCTCATCTGCCATCCATGTACGGTGCGATGTTGGCGGGCGTGAGCTATGTGATCATGGGCGCCGGAATTCCGATCTCGGTCCCAGGTGTCCTCGATGGTCTCTCCCGTCACGAGGCGGTGTCATACGAGTTGAACGTCACCGGTTCAACGGCAGAAGACCGCGTCTCCGCCCATTTTGACCCGCGGCAACACATGGATATCGATCACCCCACGCTCCAACGACCCCTGTTCCTCCCGATCATCGCGTCCAACATCCTGGCCAAGACCATGTTGCGTCGTTCAAACGGCCAGGTCGACGGATTCGTCATCGAAGGCCCCACCGCCGGCGGCCACAACGCACCACCACGCGGCAAGTTGGAACTCAACGAAAAAGACGAGCCGATCTATGGTGAACGCGATGTGGTGGATCTGGCCAAGATCCGTGATCTGGGTCTCCCCTTCTGGGTTGCAGGGGGTGCGGCGTCGAATGAACGACTTCGCGAAGTCCTGGCGCTGGGCGGGAATGGTATCCAGGTGGGGACGGCGTTCGCGCTGTGCGACGAATCGGGAATGGATGAGGAGTACCGGAAGGAACTGTTGCGCACAGCCACCTCCGGAACCGCAGAAATCTTCACCGATCGCCTCGCGTCCCCGACCGGTTTCCCGTTCAAGGTAGCGAGATTGGATGCAACCCTCTCCGAGGTCGCAATCTATCAGGAACGCACGAGGGTCTGTGACCTCGGGTATCTGCGGGAGCTGTATCAGAAAGAAGACGGAAGCGTGGGATACCGCTGTGCCTCCGAACCCGTCGATCTCTACCTCGCCAAAGGCGGGATCGAATCAGACACGATCGGGAGGAAGTGCATCTGTAACGCCCTGCCATCGAATGCAGGTTACCCTCAGGTGCGGAGAAGCGGCGCGGTGGAGAAGCCGCTGCTCACCTGTGGTGACGACCTGCAGATGATTGCCCGATTCATCCCCGAGGGCCAAACGTCGTATTCCGCGGCCGATGTCATCGACAGACTGCTCGGGGTCGTTTCCTAATCCCTGGTCGGTGACCGGCGCCGGATGCCGTCTCACCGCATGGCGCCTCGGACCTCCGACGATGATGATAGTCGGAGACCGCGGCGTTGGCGTCAGGCCCCGAAGACCTCCCCATAGATATCCTCGTTGAATCCCACCACAAGTCGATCGCCCACGACGATGGTCGGCGCCCTCAGGTTTCCGGTGGAACCAAGCATCTTGGAGACGATCTCATCGCTGGCGTTTCCGCCGTCGAAGACCTCGAGCTTCTTGCCCTTGGAAATGGTGATCATCTTCGCCCCGGCGATTAGCTCCCGGGCCTTATCCTCGCCCAGCTTCCGACTCGCGGGGACCGTTTCCCCGATTTCGACCGCACGTTCCTCCATGAACCCGGAGGATCTCTTGCACGATGTTCAACCTGCGCGGTGGTAGTACCAGTCGACTCGTATAGCCATCATTCTTCCTTCCCGGTCAGGTTCACTCGATCGGCGGCCCTGAGGATCGGAATCGGAGGGTGACCCCCATCGAGACTTCGAATCACGAAGTGGCACCGACCCGGCAGCCGTCAAAGATCCGGTCCCAATCCTCGGCGCGGCCACGCCAGCTTTCGGGAGACGCAGGGTCGGCCGGGGGAAGGGCCGCGGTTCGGATGCCCGCCACTTCCCAGTCCTCCCTGTAACGATCGCCCTCGCCCAGGATGAGAAGCTCGGTCGGGCGACCACCCCGGAGATCTTTCAAGGCCGATTGGATCACCGCCGCCTCCCTCTCCTCCCGAACCCTTCGGATGAAAAGGACCGGCCCCGGAACCGTGGCGGCGGAGAGGAATCGCAGGACCCGTCGCCGGTTACGCCGGCGAAACTCGGGAAACCCCGGGAGGGGGGTCGTCACATCGCCTGGGCCGGGGAAGCGCAGCATCGGCAACCAACGCCAGATCGGTTCAACAAGGCGGTCGCCCAACCGTCTCACCCGCTCGATCAGTGATGGCCGCCACAGCGGCCGCGATCTCCGGCCCACCATCGGAAAATCGTGCAGGGTGAAGAGCCGATGCTCTTCGTCGCCCACCTTCCAATAGCCGTTGTGCTCTCCCATCACCGAGAGCGAGCTGCGGTCCATGAATCCGTCGAACCGAACTCGGAGCAGATGGGCGACGTGTTCGGCGTCCTGGGCTCCCAACCAATCGAAGGGTCCCGTTCGAGTGACGAGTCCCATGCGGTGCAGGTGAAAGGCGATGGCACACGAACTGCCGAGGCTCAAGACGGCATCCCAGTGGCCGTAAACGAGCCCTTCACGGCGTGCCCATTCCGGCCGAAGTGGCCGCGACTCGGTCAAGGCGCGGGGGTGCTCTTTGATCTCCATCGTCCCTGTACTGTGGTGACAAGCACGGTAGCACAGGATCGTGGATGCGTTCCCGAGATTGTCCATCGTTCTATTCAAATCCGCCGCCACCACGAATCCACCGACGAGTGACCTATGATGATGGCCGCTGGGGTTCCCATGCGCAGCAGTGCGCGACCAGACCGCTGTAAAGAGCAACGGCTTTGGAGTCAACCTGACTCAAGTGGATAGGTATGACCTGGCCTTCTTCCGCTGGTTGCACGACGAGTACGGGATGGAGTTCGACATCTACGCCTTCGATACCGGCGCCATCGACGGCAAACGGTTCTATGGCGAGGTTGGTTCCGATCGGTTCAACCGGTTACGGACTCAGGCAGGCCTTGCCGCGTTTCTTCTGCAGTTTCTTGTTGATCTTGTGGGCAAGGATTTGGATCGAGTGATCCGCGCTATTGGCCATCACGTTGCTCGCATCTTCCTTCCACTGCACTCGCCCTGAGGGATCGAAGCACTGGACGACGACGCGGTCCTTTGCAAAACCCAGGTGGCCCCAGTGGATGCTGACCTCGACCCAGAGGAGCCAACCGCCCCCGAGGGGTTCCAGCGATCTGAAGACCTCGTCCGGCGAGGACATCATGTTCCGCCGGGACCAGATATCCGGCGGCAGATCACGAACGGGAGCGCCCTGCGCCGAGACGGTGTTGAAGATCCCGGTCTCGAGGATGAACCAGGCGGGTCGCTTGCCCTCTTCATTACCGGCGATATAGACCGCCGATGCCTGATGACCCACGGGTTTTCCACCACCCGCGAGGTGCTCTCGGTAGTTCCTGAGGATCTCGCTCGCGTCTGAGAATCCCTGGGCGGCGGCGCGATCGAGCCACTCCAGAGCTTTCTGCTCGTCCGGTGCGATTCCATTTCCGTTGAGATAGGCGACCCCGATCGAGGTTTGGACAACCGGATCATTGAGGTCTGGAAGTTGGGGAGCAATGGTCACCTCGACCATATCGGGAAGGCGCATCAGGCGGATGATGAGCGTGTCACCCGGCCGAATGGATCCTGTGGCAGCTTCGAGTGCCGACGAATTCGGGATCGGGTCGCCGTTGATAGACGCAATCACATCGCCGGCCCTGATCCCTGCCCGATCCGCCGGCCCACCCGGGAGCACGCCTTCGATTGGAACCCCCGACCTGACGTCGTCCTCGACACGGGTGAGCCGGATACCCATCCAAGGCTTCTGCGCAAAGGGCGGCAGACCGGATCGGTCCGGGCCGGCGACCTGCGCCGACGCCGGAGGCGCAACTCGTTGCGGTGGAGGCTGCCGGCTCGGCGGTGCGGTCACCGCCGCAGAGGTGGTGATCAGCGCCACGTGGCCTGTCTGCGGATCGCCATGAGCGCCGGCGATCGGCGAAGCCTGAATTTCGCCTCCAGGACCGATCAACGTCACCTTCCAGGAACCCTCGAGGGCGACAAAACCGACATCGGGGACATCGAAACCGATCTTGACCGGGTCGCCAGGGTTCGGCGAGATCCCACCATCGCACCTGATGGTCACCACCTCGCCCGAGATCGACCGCACTGCACCTCGGAGCTCGCCTGTGGCGGCCGGCGACGCCGAACCCATGGCGATGATCATGCACCCAAGAACAACCAACAAACTCGATCGAGTCACTCGCGTCATTGACACCCTCATCGTCCGGAGATTCCCGTGTAGGCGAAGCTTTGCTTGTAGCACTGTTCCCACGAATGGTAGGTACCGACCACGCTGTCGTAAGGCCCCTTGACATCCTCGGGGTCGAGGCATGTGTAAAGGATGCACCCCTGCGAATCCGAATCCGAGCGCACGCAGACGAGACGGTACGTGGCTGTCGTCGCCACCGCTGGTCCGGTGGCCGTACCAGCCATGCAGGCCTTGATGTTGGCGTCGTTGACGCTTCGACACTCATTGCACTGCGAATCGACGGCAACTGCTAAAAGATCGATATCACCTTTGCACATGGGGCAGAATTTCCGCTCGCATTCCCCCTGGCTCAGGCCACCGCCTCCACCACTCGTTCCTCCTCCACCGCCGCTTGTCCCGCCACCGCCGGAGGTCCCTCCCGGGAAGGGGGAGGTACCCGGAAAATCCACTCCACCGGCGTTGGGAATAGGAGGTGTCGGACCGCCATAGGTCGGCAGTGGTGGTGGGGTCCCGGCATTGCCGGAGCCCGAGTTCCGATTGCCGTTGTTCCCGCCCTGCTGCATCTGTTGAGCGAGCTGGTTGACCATCCCGAAGACCTGGGCCCATTGCTGCTGGTTCCTCTGTTGGCGTTCCGAGCGTTGGACCCGCTCGAGACACTGGTAGGCCTCCGGGGAAACCCGACACCGATTCCGGGTTGCCTCCTGAATGAGTCCTTGCGCGTAAGCGAGGTTTCCTTGGGCGCAGGCTTGAAGAACCTGCATGCTGATCTGCTGGCAGATCGCGTTGAGTTCGTTCTGGAGCGCGCCGACACCGCTCCCGTAGAAATCGCAATCCTGCGCCTGGAGGAGGACGTTGCGAGCCTCGTCCAACCGCTGGGCCATCAACAGTTGCCAGAACGCGTTGTCGAGCTCGGCGCATCGATCGGTCTGCGGAGGTGGAGCGGTGTTCTCCACGACGTTTCCTGCGACGCATCGCCCATCGGCTCCGCTCCAGGTGGATGGCGCCGGGCACTCGCACTTCGCGCTGCTCGAGGCCTGATCCCACATCGCGACCGTCCCCGCCCACGCCGAGCAGTCGATCCCCTGGGTGGCGGCCGCGACATCGAATGCGCCGCTGATCGTCACCGTGACCGTGTCTCCACGTTCGATCTGGGTGCCTGCCGGCGGCTGCTGCGCCTCAACCAGAAACGCCTCTTCCGGCGATGCCGCGGCGCTTCCAGCGACAAACGCCGCCACCAACCCGGCGCCTTCAATGGCCGATCGGGCGCCGGCTGCGGCCAGACCCGCTACCGCGGGGACCGTCAGCGTGTCCGCCGGTCCATAGATCCGAAGAACCACCACCCCGTTCTCGGGGACCGGTTCCCCCGCACTCGGGATCTGCGACTCGACGGCGTACGCGAGATCCGCTGATGGCGCCGGATCGCCACCCTGCATGGTGGCCTGAAGCCCTGAATTCGAAAGGATCCCACGCGCTTCTTCCAATGCTCGCCCCACGACATCGGGGACGGCTTCCTGGGAGAACAGATCCAGGGCGAGATCCAGACACAGACGGGCGCCGTCGGCTGCGGTCTGCAATCGCTCGTCATCGCTTCCGGCCAACTCGACGAGACTCTCGGCGCCCTCGGTATCTCGTCGGGACTGATCAGCCCGGTCGACCAAGGCGTCTCTGGCACTCACTGCTTCGGCCAGCCGACCGTTGGCTTCTCCCAGATCGGCTTGGGCCCCGTCGAGCAGCAGGGTGGCTTCCTCCACGAGATCGCTCACCGTCTCCCAACACTCCTTGGTCTCATCGGTGCCCTCGGCCTTCTCGGTGATGGACACCACCCGGTCGACCGCCTGCTCCACCCGGACCCCAATTGCGATGGTTTCTTCGGTCTCGGTGAAACGCTCGAGCGCTCCAGCAACCGTGCCGAGAAACTCGACCGCTTCATCCCGCACCCCACCGAGTTCGTCGATCAGGGGAGGGACCTCCTCGAGCGCATCGGTGGCTACGTCAAGCCGATCCCGGAAGTCCGATCCGTCACCGACGGACTCCGCCGCCTCTTCGATCAGGCTGATCTCCTCGAGTGCGCTCTCGACATCGTTGAAGGCGGTGCGGGCGTTCCTCGCCGACTCTTCGACCGCCGTCAGACCGTCGTCACCGGTTTCCACCTCGACGCTAAGCTGCTCGTGAAGCGCCTCCATCTCGGCCACGATCTGTCGCCGAATCTCGGGGCTCGAGGCCGTCTTGGCCTGCTTGTGCCGGTTGCAGATTTCCAAGCTCAGCCGCTCGGCCTCGGCGGCGGCGGAGGCAACCGCGTTGGCGGCGGTCTCGGCATCGGCGTGGTGCCGGCTGATGGCATCGAGCAGGGCGGCGATTCGATCGAAACGCTCGCCCACCGCCGACAGAGACTGCACCAGGTCTTCGGCGTGGGCGCTCAGCGTCTCGGCGCCGGTGCGCACACCCTCAATCTCAGTTTCGGCCATATTGCACGCCTCGTTGATCTGTTGGGCAAGCTCTTCTGCTCGAGCCACGAGACCCGCAAGCCGGCCGTCACCCATCAGATAGTGCTCGAGGAACTCCAGCGCGAGACGGTCGCGTTCGGTGTCGTGGCGGCGAAAACGGTCCAAGGGAGTATCGGCGCTGCCGATGCCGTCGATCTGGTTTGCACCTGTGAGGTATTCAAAACCGGCGTCTGCGTCAGCGTGCCTCTCCTCGTCGTCGCCGAAACTCGATTGTTTGCTCAGCTCCCACCACAGTCGGAAGTCGAGGTTGGTGACCGAGCCCTGAATCACCGAACTCTTGGTTCGGACGGTCTTCCACATCTCCCTGAAGACTTCGTGGTAGATCATTGCGCGAAGAATCCGTTGGTCGAAGGACCCTTCGGCCGTATCGAGCCGTCCGCCGGGAACAAACGCCCCCTTGATGGCGGCCAACTCGTTGACAATCTTCTCCGCCCTCGTAACGGGGAGATTTGCCCACCGCGCGTACCCGGTCTTGTCTCGATTCGCGTTGCCCGCCAGGAGAAACGGCGTGGTCATGATGCGAAGCCCGGACTCCTCCGCGGGCTTGCCATCGGGGACGAATGCGGCTTCCGTCTGTTTCCG
>Ga0164313_10004616_pt1 | contig 12225 bp, 9 predicted proteins | sample GuaBasSedimGuay4_FD_113735 | JGI IMG/M metagenome (GOLD analysis project Ga0164313, IMG submission 113735) | Subseafloor sediment microbial communities from Guaymas Basin, Gulf of California, Mexico - Guay4, Core 4569-4, 0-3 cm | ecosystem: Environmental > Aquatic > Marine > Hydrothermal vents >... | reverse complement strand
GAATGATGGTATCTGTTTTTTGGGCGATGCTGCTTTCCTGAAAGGAGATTATCAAAAACAGAAGGAATATGATATGTAGGCTAATCCTCTTCAAAAGCGAAAGACATTATTTGAAAGGTAAAAGTATTTAATTTCTAAATACTTCGAATAAATTGATCATATCGAAGAAATAAAATGTTTTATTTTCTCCCGTTTTTCCTGTTTTCTTTAGCGAGTTGTGTGAGGTATTCTTCAATAGCCATTGTCATTGAAGGAGCTGATTTAGTTGGTGCAGGAATAGTGAGCTTTAAACCGGCCTCCTTTACCGCTTTTGCAGTTGTTGGCCCAAAAGCAGCAATAAAACTATTGTTTTGATTATATTCGGGGAAATTCTTTAATAATGATTTAATACCCGCAGGACTAAAAAAGATGATCATATCATAACTTTCGATGTTTAGTTCTGATAGATTGCTGGCCACTGTTTTATAAATAATTGCTTTATTGTAATTAAACTTTTCTTTTTCCAGCAATTCAAACATCGTTTGTTTATGTATATCTGATGAAGGAACCAGGAATTTTTCCTCACGATGCTTATTTAGCACCTCCATTAAATCAGCAAAGTTTTGTTTTCCGTAAAAAATCTTTCGTTTACGATACTGAACGTACTTCTGTAAATAATATGCCGTTGATTCCGAAATGCAAAAATATTTTGTTGCATCAGGAATTTCGAAACGTAATTCTTTTGCAATACGGAAAAAATGATCGACAGCATGACGACTTGTTAAAATAACAGCTGTATGTCCATGAAAAGTGCCTTTAGCCTGCCTGAATTCTTTGGCTGATACTTCCTCAACCTTAATAAACTTATGAAAGTCTATTTTCAGGTTAAATTTTCTACAAAGCTCACCATAAGGTGACTTGTCAAGGTCTGCAGGTTTTGGTTGTGAAACCAGAATGTTTTTTACCTTCAATTTTGTAGCTCTTTTATTATCAAAAACATTAACTCCTGATACCCTACATGAAGATTTTGAATAAAACCACCATGGGTATTATTTCGAGCGTGCAAAGGTACAAAATTAAATGAATAATATTGAAATGAGATATCGAAATTCCTAATGAAATAATTTGCGCCCATCTGACCATAAAAAGACCAGCAACAATACATAAAATTACATACACCATATAGACACTTGGAATTATTATTAATAAAAACAATAGAGGTAACAATATTACACCGATTGTATTATTGAAATTAAAGTAAACCTGCCGTTGTTTCCCAGCCATTTCGCTGGTATCAAATAGAAACCCGGCTAAACTTACAAATGCCATTTTTAAAACGTAGATTAATACTATAAGAGCTGCGATATATGCCAATACCTGAAAGTCGTTTAGACCAGCGAAATCATAATTAAACAAGCTCTTTAAAACATAAAAAACCAAAAAACTAAATGTAACTAATGAATTCAACAAAAAAAAGAAAGAGACTACTATGCCCGGATCGGTATTTTTTTTATCAGGTGACCATAATAAAATTGACCTTACAGATAAAGAAAATATGGATGAAAGTCGTTCAGGAATGAAATACCATATTAAAGCAACCCCAAAGGAAAAGAAAAGTAAAACATAAATAAACCAATGATGATCAGCCGAATTATTAAGTATAGGTATGATATCCAGTTGCGAATGCTGAAAAAAAGATTCAATAATGTAATGGGATGAGTCATAATTCACTCCCGCCGAATCCACAACCGAAACACCTGAATCAGTGATCTGAGAAGAAGAAAACCGGAAGAAATATGTTGAATCATTCATTGTTTGACGAAAATACAAACTTTACATCTCAGATTTTGCAAATGTGAAAAGATGTTGCATTTTGAAACATTAAATTGATTTTTTAATAGAGGATTACCATCTCCTAATAATTATTTATTTATTCCGATTTAGCAGTTTCTTTTCAAATGCAATTCTTAGTCTGAAAAGACGAATCTGATGAAGCTGTTATTATATGTTTTTATATTGATTATCAACTCCTTTGCTATTTTAAATTAGATTGTAAATAAATAAGGAAAGTATTCATTTAAAGTAAGAATTTATCCTAAATTTGCTTCTCTTTGTTAATTTGTTAACAATAAGTGTATAAACCAATTTTGATTAAATGAAAAAGTACTTAATCCTTGCTCTCATCCTTTTACCATTTTTCGCAAAAACACAGGAAAAAGAAAAAAAATTTAAAGTAAAATTCAGCGGTTTTGCAAAAACTGATATATTTTTTGATTCGCGGCAAACAGTTGCTGTTCGTGAAGGGCATTTTTTGCTTTATCCAAAAAACGAATTACTCGACCCGGATGGTGAAGATATTAATGCCAAGTCAAATTTTAACATGCTCAATAACCAAACCCGGCTTCGGGTGCTGGCGACTGGTCCCGATGTTTGGGGAGCGAAAATTTCCGCTTTTGTAGAAGGCGCATTCTTTGGCGCTATTAACCCCGACATCAACGAATTCAGATTGCGTCATGCATTTATCAAATTGAAATGGACAAAAACGCAATTACTGGTTGGCCAGTACTGGCATCCCTTATTTCATACAAAGTGTTATCCCGGAACAGTCTCTTTTAATACAGGTGCGCCATTCCAGCCTTTTTCACGCAACCCTCAAATCCGTGTCACCCAGGCACTGGGCAGATTTAACCTGGCATTTACCATTCTAACACAGCGTGATTTCAGTAGCTACGGACCTTTAGGTTCCAGCTTTGAGCCTAAAATAGTCAGCTCGAAATTCCTAAGAAACTCAGTTTTACCAGCTTTAAATTTGCGTTTTGAATACGATGCCATAAACGAAGAAAAAGGAACGGAGTTTTTAATCGGATTAATGGGTAATTACAAAATGCTTCAGCCCCGATTAGAGACAGCTAACGGTTACAAAACAAATACAAAAATTAGCAGTCTGAATTTCTCGGCTTATGCCAAGTATGAGGCTAAACATTTTGCTGTGAAATTATACGGGTTCTATGGTGAAGATGCTTTTAATCTGACCATGCTTGGCGGTTATGCCATTGAGGACTTTACAGACATCACAAAAGGGTTTGTTTCATACACACCCATTCAAACAGGCTCGGCATGGGTGGAGGGCTATTACAAAGGTAAGACCTGGCAAGTGGGAGTCTTTGCAGGTTATTCAAAAAACCTGGGGTCTAACAACATCATCAACGATTTAAATCTTTATTCAAAAAATGAAAACGGCCCCGATGGACAAGTGTTTTACAGCCGTGGAAACAATATCGACCATGTCTATCGTATTTCTCCCCGTTTAATTTTAAACTATGGAAATTTCCGCGTTGCACCTGAAATTGAATATACTGTGGCATCTTATGCAACAAAAGATAAGGACGGATATTTGAATAGAGACAAATATGGTAAGATTACAGATTCAAAAGCAATTGGAAACCTGCGTGTTTTAATCGGGGTTTATTACTTCTTTTAATCAGATAATAATAAATAACAATAACAAATATTATTTTTCATTTAATTAATTATTATAGCTATGACAAATAAGATCACTAGTATGGCAGAATACTACCAAAAGTATCAGGAAAGCGTTGCAAATCCTGAAGTATTCTGGGCAGAGATTGCTGATGCCAATTTTTGGCGTAAAAAATGGGATAAGGTACTGGATTGGAGATTCGATGGTCCTGATGCGCCCGATGTAAAATGGTTTGTTAACGGAAAATTAAATATTACCGAGAACATCTTTGAAAGAAATATGTTCATGCGTAAAGATCAGGTGGCAATCATCTGGGAGCCTAATGATCCAAACGAAAAAGAGATCAGGCTTACATACGGCGAACTATTTGAAAAAGTAAAAGAATTCGCAAATTCACTAATTAAAATTGGTGTAAAAAAAGGAGACAGGATAGCCATTTATTTACCAATGGTTCCTGAATTGGCAATTGCAATGCTTGCATGTGCCCGCATTGGCGCCATTCACTCTATCATTTTCGCCGGATTTTCAGCAACAGCTTTGGCCGATCGAATTAATGATGCTGAGTGTAATGTTTTAATTACTTCTGACGGTGGGTATCGTGGAACGAAATCAATTCCGTTGAAAGATATCGCTGATGAAGCGTTGGATAACAGTCCAACAGTTAAACACAGCATTGTTTTAAAACGCACAGGGCAGGATATCAAATGGACAGAAGGACGTGATATTTGGTGGCATGATCTGATTAAAGGAGTTGGCAGTGATAATGTGGCGGAAGTAATGGATGCCGAAGACACTTTATTTACACTTTATACTTCAGGATCAACTGGAAAACCAAAAGGTGTACTGCATACGATAGCAGGTTATATGGTTTTTGCTGAATATACTTTCAAAAATGTTTTCCAATACAATGATGGCGATATATACTGGTGTACAGCTGACATAGGCTGGGTAACCGGCCACTCATATATTGTTTACGGACCTTTATTAGCCGGTGCAACAACTATTATGTTCGAAGGTGTGCCAACCTGGCCCGATGCCGGAAGGTTTTGGGAAATAGTTGCAAAATATAAAGTAAACCAGTTTTATACGGCTCCAACCGCAATACGTGCGTTGATTGTACACGGTACTGATATGGTAACAAAACATGACCTAAGCTCATTAAAGGTGCTGGGAACTGTTGGGGAACCTATCAATGAAGAAGCCTGGAGATGGTATCATGATATAGTTGGTGGCGGACGTTGCCCAATTGTTGATACATGGTGGCAAACAGAAACAGGCGGAATTATGATTTCACCACTTGCCGGTATAACACCAACAAAACCTTCATTAGCTACTCTTCCATTACCAGGTATTCAACCCATACTGGTTGATCCGGAAGGAAATGAACTGAAAGGAAATGGTGTAGAAGGAATTCTTTGTATTAAATTCCCCTGGCCGGGCATGTTGCGCACAACGTATGGTGATCATAAAAGATGTTTCGATGTGTACTTCTCGATGTTCAGTGGCTTATATTTAACCGGCGATGGTGCAAAACGTGACGAAGAAGGATATTATCGTATTATTGGCCGTATCGACGATGTAATCAATGTTTCAGGACACCGAATTGGCACTGCTGAAGTTGAAGATGCTATCAACCAGCATCCGAAGGTAAATGAATCAGCAGTAGTTGGTTATCCTCATGAGATTAAAGGTTCGGGTATTTATGCTTATGTAATTTGCGAAGACCTTTCAGAAGATGAGATGAATAACATTGAGAATGAAATCAGGGCAACGGTAACCAAGTATATCGGGCCTATTGCAAAGCCTGATAAAATCCAAATTGTTAGCGGATTACCTAAAACACGCTCAGGTAAAATCATGCGTAGAATTTTACGTAAAATTGGTGAGGGTGATGCTACAAACCTTGGAGACACATCAACTTTGCTCGATCCGGGTGTAGTTGAAGAAATTGTTGAAGGTGCTAAAGTAGAGGTAAAACGATAATTGTTTAAAATTAAAAAGACACTTGAAAAGGTGTCTTTTTTTATTATTTTAATCATTAAACAAAAAAACATGGAAAATCAAAAAGTAATGAACCGTGGGTTAGTAGTTGTAGGAGCTATTCTTATTCAGTTAGCCCTTGGAGCTATTTATGCATGGTCGGTGTTTACACCATCTCTTACAACTGAAGGATGGACCAAAGCAGATACACAATGGGTATTTGCTATTGGATTAGCATCTTTCGCTATATTTATGGTACTGGCAGGAAAAAAACTATCCAGTTGGGGGCCACAGAAATTAGCATGGCTTGGCGGTATCGTTCTTGGGCTTGGCTACTTATTGGCAGGAATATTTGGAGGAACCAGTTTTTGGCTATTAATTTTACTTATTGGTCTAATTGGAGGTGCTGGTATCGGTTTGGCTTATGTTGTACCAATTGCTGTTGGTATGCGTTGGTTCCCAGATAAAAAGGGCATGATTACCGGACTGGCTGTAGCAGGTTTTGGATTCGGGGCCATGCTATGGGTTAAGTTGGCCGGCTCTTGGGGCCACCTGATTGAGAGCATGGGACTTTCGAATACTTTTATGGTTTATGGAATTGCATTTGCGGCCATGGTAATTGTTGGTGGTTTATGGATGAAATTCCCTCCGGCCGGATGGAAACCTGAAGGCTATGAGGAAAAACAAACTACTGCAGGAGCTACCGCAGATGACCGTGAATTTTCAAGTTCGGAAATGTTAAATAAAGTACAGTTCTACCTCATATTTCTCACATTTGTATTCAGTGCAGGCGCAGGCCTAATGTCCATTGGGTTAATGAAACTTTACCCTATGGAAGCACTCCAGGCAAATGGACTTTCTGCTGTTGAAGCCAGTGCCATTGCTGGTACGGCTATGGCTGTATTTTTTAGCCTTGCCAACGGAATAGGAAGAATTGTTTGGGGAATGGCCAGTGATAAACTGGGAAGAAAAACTTCTATTATCATCATGACAGCCACGCAGGGGATTATTGTTATCCTTTTCACTTTCATGGCTGGAAATGAATATTTGCTTTACTTAGGAGCCACTTTAATTGGATTTAATTTTGGAGGTAACTTCGCCTTATTCCCAACTATTACAGCTGATACTTTCGGTGCTAAAAATGTTGGACTGAACTACCCATGGGTTTTTCTTGCCTATGGAGTCGGTGGTATTGCCGGGCCTATATTAGGCGGCAAATTAGGTGATATTGGCAACTTCCCATTGGCATTCACTATTGCAGGTATTGCCGTATTAATTGGTACTATACTCACTATAATGATTAAGCCTGCCAATAAATAATCCGAAAAAAATACTTGTTAAAAACGCCCTTCTATAAAGCAGGGCGTTTTTTTGTGAATGGCAACTTTCGGAACTTATAATAAATTAAAATTCAACAAGCTTTTGTTCCACAACATTTCATACCTTTATTACTTAATTCTTTACTTAAAGAAACTTTCATATCTTTCTCATTATACGAATTTTAAGAACTAGCAAACATGCCAATAAAAAAACTTGACAGCATATTTCGCCCCAAAAGGATCGCTTTAATAGGTGTATCCAATGATCCGAATAGCGTTGGAGGAATCACTTTGACAAATTTGGTAGGTGCCGGATTCCAGGGTGTTGTTTATCCTGTTAATCCAAAACGTGAAGCAGTGATGGGAATACCCTGTTACCCTGATGTTAAAAGCCTCCCAAAAACACCCGACCTGGCAGTGATCATGACTACAGCTAAAACTGTTCCCGGTATTGTAAAAGAATGCGGTGAAGCCGGAATTAACGGAATTATTATCATGTCAGCCGGGTTTAAAGAATCGGGTGAACAGGGAAAATTATTGGAGGAAGAGCTTAAAAAACAAGTTGCCCAATTTCCCGGGATGAGAGTGATCGGACCCAATTGTCTCGGTTTCATTATTCCACGCTTGAAAATGAATGTAAGCTTTGCTGATGGCATGCCTAAAAAAGGGCACGTTGCTTTTATCTCTCAATCAGGAGCTTTATGCACATCAGTGCTCGACTGGGCTAAAGAAGCAAATATAGGTTTCTCTTTTTTCGTTTCCATTGGTAATGCTATGGATGTAACTTTTGGTGACCTCATCGATTATATCGGGCAGGACAGCAACACAAAATCAATAATTCTATATGTTGAATCCCTTGTTAATGCCCGTACATTCATGTCGGCAGCACGTGCTTTTGCCCGCAAGAAACCTATCATAGTTTATAAGTCAGGAAGGTACCCTGAATCTGCTGCTGCCGCTGCCTCACACACAGGAGCGCTGGCATCTGAAGACAATATTTATGATGCCGTTTTCAGAAGAGCCGGTTTAGCCAGGGTGTTCCACATAGGAAATATTTTTGATTTTACCGACCTCATCGGGCGCAAGCGAATGCCTAAAGGATCGCGCTTAGCTATTGTTACAAATGCCGGTGGCCCAGGTGTTATGGCAACCGACTCCCTGATTTCAATGGGAGGAAAACTCGTGCAACTTACTGAAACGACTATCCAAAAACTGGATGATTACCTTCCCCCTTTCTGGTCGCATGGTAACCCGGTAGATGTGCTTGGAGATGCAACGCCTGAGCGATTTGCTAAGGCTACTGAGATTGTTTTGGATGATGATAATGTAGATGCAATTCTGGTTATTCTTACACCACAGGCCATGACTGATCCGACAGGCACAGCAAAATCCATAGTAACGCTTTCATCAAAGACCTCAAAACTTATTATGGCCGCGTGGTTAGGAGGTGCAAGCATGCACGATGGTGTAGAAATTTTTACCAAATCAGAAATTGCAGTTTACTCCACACCCGAACAGGCAATCAGGGCATTTATGACGCTTTCCAAATATTCAAAAAACCTTGAACTCTTATATGAAACACCAAAAGAAGTTCCTGTTTCATTCACTTATAACAGAAAGGAATTAAAGGAAAAGTATATTACAAATATCTTCCCAAAAGCAAAAGTATTATCAGAAGATGACTCCAAACTTTTGATTAATGATTATGGAATTGAAACGACACATCCTGAAATCAGCAAAACCGCAGACGAAGCCGTTCAGATAGCCGAAAAAAAAGGATATCCAGTTGTGCTTAAGGTCCAGTCTCCTGATATCATCCACAAGACTGACACAGGTGGTGTTGCATTGAACATTAAAACAGAAGAAGTATTGCGGGCAGCATATCATACCATTCAGGAAACGGTTAAAGAAAGAGTACCGGATGCACGGATTGAAGGCATTACAGTTCAAAAGATGGTGAACACAGCTCATGGAGTTGAAATGATATTGGGAATTAAAAAGGATCCTATTTTCGGAACAGTAGTTCTGGTAGGCATGGGCGGAACAAAAGCTGAATTGTTCAAAGACAGAAGGCTTGAGTTTCCTCCGCTAAACGAACGCCTGGCAATGAATATGCTGAAATCCCTTAAAGTCTACCCCCTTCTGGAAGGCTATCGGGGCAGTGAGCCAATGAATATCGACAAGCTTGTTGAAGTAATGATTCGCTTATCCTATCTTGCTGCTGATTATCCTGAAATTGAAGAACTCGATATTAACCCTTTAATAGTAACTGCTGATGATGTAATTGCTCTGGATGCAAGAATCGTTGTTGACCAGGATGTACTTGGCAAAAACATTCCCGAATATTCACACCTCGTACTGCGTCCATATCCCGAAAGATTAATAAAAAAAGATGTATTACGAGATGGCACCCCCATAATATTGCGGCCTATTAAACCGGAAGACGAACCTCTTTGGCTTGAAATGTTGGGTAGCTGCTCAAAAGAATCCATTTATTCCAGGTTCCGTTACGACTTCCATTTTAATTCGCATGAAGTTGCAACCCAATTCTGCTATATCGATTATGACAGGGAAATGGGAATTGTAGCTGAAATAGAATATGAAGGGCGTAAAAAACTTATTGGTGTGGGGAGGTTGATTTCTGATCCCGACGTGGAAACAGCCGAATATGCCGTTTTAATAACCGACGAATGGCAGCACAAAGAGCTTGGCCTTAAACTAACTGATTATTGTGAAGAAATTGCCCGAGCAGCAGGTGTTAAAAAGCTTTTTGCCGAAACCACCAAAGACAACAAAGGCATGATAACGGTTTTTAGAAAACAGGGATTTACAGTTGAGTTCAGCGAAGACTCAAACGTCTCAGTAGTAAAAGAACTTAATTAATTGAAAAACATGAAAATAATTATATTGAATTGCGGCAGCTCATCCATTAAATATCAATTGGTTGAAATGCCTGAAAATAGGGTAATTGCCAAAGGACTGATTGAAAAAGTTGGATTAAAAGAGAGTATTATCAAACATAAAACTGACTCCGGTGCTGACCTCAAACTTGAAATGCACATTCCTGACCACCAGAAAGGAATTGAGGAGGTTTTGAATATACTTGTAAGTGAAGAACACGGCAGCTTAAAATCGCTGGATGAAATCGATGCCATTGGCCATAGAGTAGTTCATGGCGGTGAGGCATTTAGCGGAAGCGTGCCCATTACTGATGAAGTAATTACTGCACTGGAGGAATGTGTTGAACTGGCCCCTTTACATAATCCTCCTAACCTGGCCGGTATATATACTATGAAAGAACTGCTTCCCGAAACACCTCAGGTAGGTGTATTTGATACAGCTTTCCATCAAACAATGCCTGAGCATGTGTATTTATACGCTATTCCTTTTATGTTGTACGAAAAGTACAAGGTGCGGCGCTATGGATTTCATGGCACAAGCCATAATTATGTTTCTCAAAGGGCTTGTGATATACTGGATATAGATATTAAAGAACAAAAGATCATCACATGCCATCTTGGAAATGGCTCCTCCATAGCAGCCATAAAAAATGGCAAATCGTTCGATACATCTATGGGAATGACCCCTGCCGAAGGACTGATAATGGGTACGCGTACAGGCGACCTTGATCCGGGAGCCTTGTTATACATGGCCGAAAAAGAAGACACGAGCATTAAAGAAACCAGCAACCTCTTGAATAAAAAATCCGGCATGCTGGGTATTTCTGGTGTTTCGTCAGATATGCGCGACATTGAAGATGCTGCTAATAATGGCAACCACCGTGCACAGCTGGCCCTTGAGATGTTTGCCTACAGGGTTAAAAAATATATCGGTGCTTATACAGCCGCTTTAGGAGGCGTTGACATCATTGTTTTTGCAGGTGGCATTGGCGAAAGAGATACGGAAACACGAAAACGCATTCTTAATGGTTTGGAATTCATGGGTATTGAAATTGACCCGACAAATTTAGATGTAAAAGGAGAAGAAGTGATGCTGACCACCGCCAACTCAAAAGTTAAAGTAATGGTTGTTCCGACTGACGAGGAGATGATGATTGCAAAAGATACTTACGAGATTGTAAGTAAATAATACTAACCTGTTTATTTCCATTTTTTGGATATTGCGTTTATTCGCTAGTTAGCATGCATTATTGAGAACATAAATTATATCAGGTAGATTTCTTATATTTAGGAAAATTTGAAAAATGGATAATTCGCAAATAGAAATATATCAATCACAAGATGGACAGACAGAAGTTCAAGTAAAATTTGAAAATGAAACTGTTTGGCTATCGCAAAAACAAATGGCTCAGTTATTTGACAAAGACACTGATACAGTTGGGCTTCATTTAAAAAACATTTATAAATCAGGAGAATTAGATGAGGTTTCAACCACCGAGGAATCTTCGGTAGTTCAACTTGAAGGAAAACGAAATGTAAAACGAAATATAAAACTTTACAACCTTGATGCGATTATTTCTGTTGGATACAGGGTAAACTCAAAGCGCGGTATTCAATTTAGAATTTGGGCGAATAAAATTTTAAAAGAATATCTCATTAAAGGATTTTCAATAAATGAAAAACGATTAACACAACAAAATGAACAATTGAAAGAACTTCAAGATTCAGTTATGATTCTTGGAAATATTTTAGAACATAAATCCTTATCAAATGATGAAAGTGTCGGATTACTTAAAATAATATCAGACTATGCTTACGCCCTTGATATATTAGACCAATACGATTACCATAACCTTGAGATTAAAGATACATCAGGTAAAGAAACATTCCAATTGACTTATGAAGAGGCAATGAAACAAATTATGTTGGCTAAAAAAGCACATGGAAATAGTGAATTATTCGGACGTGAAAAAGATGAATCATTTCAAAGCTCAGTAGCAACAATTTATCAGACTTTTAGTGGAACTGATTTATATCCAAGCATAGAAGAAAAGGCAGCGAACCTCTTATATTTCATCACGAAAAACCATTCATTTTCAGATGGAAACAAGCGAATTGCTGCTTTCCTGTTTTTATACTTCTTAGAACGGAATGGAATTCTTTTTGACAGAAATGGAAATAAAAGAATTGCTGATAACACTTTAGTAGCATTGACTTTAATGATAGCAGTAAGTAAACCTGATGAAAAAGACACAATGACAAAAGTGATTGTGAATCTGATAAACAAGAATAACTAACGCATGGTAATAAAGGCGCATAGTGTGTGCCGCAAAACGTTGTCCTTCATGCAGAAATATTCTGCTAAATTGAAACTATGAATAATAACAACAAACAAATATTAATTTATGGAGGGACTGGCTACTATGGTCGAAAAGTAGTTGAAAAACTAATTAGTCTACCCTGAAAAACCTTATAACATGTTGATAATTAACAATCAAATGTGAATAACTGGTTTAATTTTAAGAGTATAAATTGCAAGGTAATTCGTATTTTTATTTAAATGCTT
>Ga0164313_10004615_pt1 | contig 12226 bp, 9 predicted proteins | sample GuaBasSedimGuay4_FD_113735 | JGI IMG/M metagenome (GOLD analysis project Ga0164313, IMG submission 113735) | Subseafloor sediment microbial communities from Guaymas Basin, Gulf of California, Mexico - Guay4, Core 4569-4, 0-3 cm | ecosystem: Environmental > Aquatic > Marine > Hydrothermal vents >... | reverse complement strand
CCTCTAAATTCTTTTGTTTTGACGGGACCGGTGATCAACCACTCCCATGTCCGGTCACGGTTGGCACGGTACTTATGGTTCTGGTTAATTTCATCCAGGGCCTCGAAAAGCCTGATGGCATAGATGACGCTGCTGGTATATTCTTCGACCACCTCCTCTGTTTCCGGATCCACCCGGAAAGGCCAGGTGCCATTGGCGCGCTGATTCCCGGCAAGGGTCCTTGCTATGGCTTCAGCGGCCTGTAAAAACCTGGGCTCCTCACTGGCTTTGTACAACTCAATATAAGCCAGAGCCATAATTCCTCCCTTGTCGGGCATGATTCCGTTCTTATCCCTGAATCCCCCCGGCTTTTTCTCCTCAAAGGTACTGTAGGGCATGTTCCCGTAGGTCCAGTCGTTTGGCGTGCTGTGTGCGATATTCCAGTCCGCCAGCTTTATGGCTTCAGCAAGAGCCTGCTTATCTCCCGAGTATTCCCAGTATTTAATGAATGTTGCGATCATCAGGGAGTGGTGAAATGCAGGATAGGAGACAAAACGGTCTATGGAATTCGAAAAGGGCGCACCGTTGTGCTGAATGTTCGAATAGTATACCCAGGGCATCTGGGTTTCTCCCTTCTCATCGACCAGATTGTCGGCCGATCCCCTGAACCACTTCAGGTGATCCTCCAGCAGGAAGGACATGCCGCGAAGGATGGTCTCCTCATAGGACTGCAGCGGTAGCAGCAAACCTGAGTCATCGCGTTTTCGCTCTGCAATTGTCATATTCTCCTTCCAGTCGAAATTCCCTTCAAAGGAATGTTCTTGTTTTACTTCTTCTTCACTTTCAGATTTGGCTTGTACTTCCCGTTTATTTTTATCTGCGACTCTGGTGCACATGGTCGTACTCAGAAAGATTACTGCCGCAATAGCTTTTATTGAGTTGCTTTTCATGTCCTTATTTCTTTTTATAGTTGCTGACCTACTTAATCCGTCTAAAAGCGTTAAAGTCTAAAAGAATATTTCGGAAAAAAAGAACATCAGTCCGATAATTATTATAGCAAATATACTCCACCAAAAAGTTACACCTCTATACCATTTATCTCCCAGACCTTCAAGAATATTAAGCTTTTTCCAGTTAATTGTTAATTGATCTGACACTTGTTCGGGTCTGGGTGGAGCAGTTAAAAAACTAACCACAAAACAAACTATGGTACAAAAAGCCCAGTTCAAAGCTGCCTGATTTGCAAAGGATGCAACCCATGCAATATGATCGTCGAATGCAGCCACGTAAACTTTTAATAAAATTCCGAAGATAAAGCCGGATATTACAGCGACTGTAGCTCCCGTTGCATTTATTCTTTTAAATAATATTCCCCATATTCCTTTTCAATCTGCTTCTACTTCAGAAATCATGAAATTGATGGCTAGTGATTAAGCATAATAACACATTTAAGGCTGATCTTTCCTTTTGAATCCAACTGTTTTCCGGGGTGGTTGAGTTAAAACAGGTGTTAATGCGTCAATTTTTCTCAGGAGGAACTTAAAGGAATTATTGATTTTCTTGTCTAACCTGATAATCTCGTTCCTCAGCTCTTTGTTTTCAATCATCATGGCCCTGTAGGATACGAAAGCTCTCATTATTTCAATGTTGGCATAAATTGCTCTTTTGGAGTGTATTACTGAAGAAAGCATGGCAACTCCCTACTCAGAAAATACCATAATCGGTGCGTAGGAAAACTTAAGATTTGCCAATCGTGATTCCTATAAGAGCAATTGTTTCTTTTCACTTTCTGATAATTCAAACATGAAATCCTCATGAAATCTGACAATATTCCTTCTAACCTGTTGTTTGAGCTTCTTTGTATCAGTCTCATAGAGTTTTGCCAGATCTGAGTCCAACATTACATTATGTCCTCTAATCTGAAAAATAAGTGAATCAAGCGTTGATTTTGCTGGTGGTTTGTTCATAATATCTTGATTCCCAGCAACTGGTCACAAATTGTGACCAGCTACTCAATAATGGCCTGGCGAAAACGCATCGTTTGAGTATACCAGTTAATGACATTAATAGTAAAATATCATTCACATGATCTGCGTGATAGAGGGCAGTGGCTCTTTGGCCAACGAGGCAGGGGAGGAGACTCCAGTGAAAGCTGGTGACTTCGCACTTGTTGATCCGAGTGAGAAGCACCAGTACCGGAACAAAGGCGATCAGCCCTTTAAAATGATTTGTGAGGTGCCGAAGGAGATTGAGTGAACGGATTTACTAAGAAACAATCACCTTACTGCACTGTATGTAAGGTTGTCGAAGATCCCTTTGCAGATAGTAATTTCCATCTTGCCGTCTTCCTCTATCTCGGTGGATAGTAAATTCTCGATATGTCTGTCGCGAGCCAATAAAACTGGCTTGCTATTCATACATTGATTGTATATCTTTGCAATATACAATTATGAAATATATTTTTGCAGATTGTATTGGTTTTGATTGGGATGAAGGAAACTCAGAAAAGAATTGGATTCTTCATCAGGTGAGCAAAAATGAATGTGAGCAGGTATTCTTTAATGCTCCCATCATAGTTGGTGATGATATATTTCATTCACAATCTGAGTTTAGGTGGTTTCTTCTAGGAATGACCGACAACAAGCGCCAGTTGTTCATTGTTTTTACTATTAGAGAAAAACTGATACGTATCATTTCAGCAAGAGACATGAGTAAAAAAGAGAGGAGGATACATAATGAAAAAAGCAAGTAAAATACCAATCTTTAAAAATGAGGAGGAGGAGCGTGCTTTCTGGAGCAAAAATGACTCCTCTGAGTATGTTGACTGGGATGTCTCGGAAAAAGTCACTTTTAGTAATCTGAAACCTACAACGAAAACCATCTCACTACGTCTGCCCGAATACATTATTGATGAACTGAAAGTGCTCGCACACAAGAAAGATGTGCCTTATCAATCGTTGATAAAGATCTTTTTAAAGGATAGAATTGATCAGGAACTACGGCAGGCTCTGTAAGTTTATAAACTTCTTCTTTCAATTTTTATAATTTTGCATTTTTATTTGGAGACGGAATGTAATGATTGAAAAGAAGAAATTAGTCCAGTTTTGAGCCGGTAAAATAGGAAGATCTTTCATAGGACAGCTGTTCAACCTTTCAGGTTATGAGGTTGTATTCATTGATGTTTATAAGCCCGTTGTCGAGGCATTAAATAACAGAAGGCAATATAAGGTTGTAATTAAATCGGATCACGATGAGTTACTTCTGATTGAAAACGTTAGAGGCGTTTTCGCTTCAGACAGATCTGCGGTGATAGATGAAATCTCGACTGCGGGTATCGTGTCTGTCTCAACGGGTATTGAAAGATTGCCACAGGTTATAGATCTGCTGGCCGGGGGATTGGAATTCATCGAGAAGAACAAGGACAAGCCCTTCTTCCTGGTTTTGTCCCACATTACCCCGCACGCCAATAACCAGAAAAAACCGGATGGTATGGAAGTGCCCTCTTATGGCCCCTTTGAAGATAAGGACTGGCCGAATCTGGAAAAGGGATTTGCCTCCATGGTGCATAACCTGGACCAGTCTGTGGCAAAAATTATAGCCAGCCTGGTCGAGCATGGCATCGATGAAAATACCATGTTCATCTTCTGCAGCGACAATGGTCCGCACAATCAGGGCGGGCATGATGTGGAGTTTTTTAACAGCAACGGCGATTTTCGTGGGGCAAAGACGGATCTTTACGAAGGGGGCATACGTACCCCTTTTTTTATCCGCTGGCCCAGGGTGATCAAGCCAGGACGCGAGTCTGAGCACCTGGGGGCCTTCTGGGATGTGCTGCCCACCTTTGCAGAAATGGTCGGTTCCGATGCCCCGGACGATTTGGATGGGATCTCTTTCCTGCCCTTGCTTCAGGGCATGGAGGACCGGCAAAAGCAGCATCCCTATCTGTACTGGGAATTGAATGCTGTAGGATGGCCGGACCTTCCAAATATTGTATTCCTGCATACCTGTGGGACCATACAGATTTAATATCCAAAAATGTACAATTTTTGATAAATAGTTAGCAATGAAGACACACAAGTTTCTTACGACATTATTTCTGGTCTTCCTTATGCAAGGCGTGGCGCAACATGGCTTAGCCCAGAAGAGTATGGATCTCAGCGGGACCTGGTCGTTTCAGCTGGACGATGAAAAAGTTGGAGAGCGCGAACGTTGGTTTGAAAAAGACCTGGCAGAAAGCATCAGCCTTCCCGGCTCAACTGATGAACAGGGATTTGGGGTCAAGGCCACGGAACCGCAAAGAACACGCTTAACAAGGGAATACCGTTACGTAGGTCCGGCCTGGTATCAGAAGACCATTGACGTACCGGAGTCGTGGCAGGGCAAGCATGTGGAGCTATTTCTGGAACGTGCCATGTGGGAAACAAAGGTGTGGCTGGACGACCACTACATCGGCACTGCGGAAAGCCTCTGTGTGCCGCATCGTTTCAATTTATCCAGCTACATAACACCGGGCAGCCACCGGCTGACCATCCGCATAGATAACCGGCTGAAAGTCAATGTAGGACACGGCGGGTTCCTGGATGGAACAGGCTGGAAACGCATGTGGGCCATGTCTGTGACCGAGGAGAGCCAGACCAACTGGAACGGCGCCATAGGTCAGTTGGCTATCCGTGTGAGCGATCCCGTGCGCATCGAGCGACTGGAAGCTTATCCTGACCTTGAAAAGAAAGAGACGCGGGTGGTGGCCTATGTGCGAAGCGGCGAAGGGGCTGTAAGCGGAGAAGTGACGATTTCTGCATCCTGCGGCGACCACCAAATGGGTCCTGTAAGTGTTGATTTCACCACAAAAGCCGATGATGAAATCTCGGAAAAGGATCCGCTTTCACCCATGCTCGGCGATCTTTCCGCTGAATTTTACGAATCACGCGCGGTCCGCAAGGTGGAGTTGGTCCTTCCTTTTGGAGAAGAGGCAAAGCTATGGGATGAATTCTCCCCGAATATTTATAAGCTCGAGGCATCCATGACTGCAGCAGGGGAGAAGGAGGAATCCTTCAGTCATGAAAGAACTGAAACCTTCGGACTGCGCGAATTTGTGGCTGACGGGGATCAGTTTAAGCTCAATGGAAGAACCATTTTCCTACGCGGAAACCAGGATAACTGTATCCATCCGAAGACCGCCTATCCGCCCATGGATAAAGAGAGCTGGCTGGATTTCCTGCAAAAGCATAAGGACTATGGCTTGAACTGTATGCGATTCCACTCCTGGTGTCCGCCGGAGGCTGCTTTCGATGCGGCAGACGAGCTGGGTATGTTTGTGCATGTGGAAGGCCCTGTCTGGGATGGCAATGGAAACATAGGTTACCCGGCCGACCGGGCAGCCTTTATTCGATTCGAACTGGACAGGATACAGCGCGAATATGGCAACCACCCCTCCTTCTGTATGATGGCTATTGGGAATGAATTTCACAACCACAGGGAATTGTATTTGCAGTACATTCTTGAGGTGCTAAAGTACCAGGATGGCCGTCACCTCTACACAGCCGCATGTCACCCGGCAGATACCACCAGGAATGATGAGTTTTATGTGGGTGCCGGAGGATTAAATGGATGGGCACGGGGACTGACTTATATGAAAGGCTCCACCGAATGGGATTACGAACATACTATTGAAGGTTATAAGCGACCCTTTGTTTCTCACGAGATCGGTCAGTACACCAGCCTTCCTGATTTCTACTCCTGGTTTAATGAAGCAAAGTACACCGGTCCCCTTAAGGCAGAATATATCGGGCTGTTAAAGGAGAAGTTTGAGCAGTATCATCCGAAGGAGCGTGGAACTGAATTCGCCAAGGCATCAGGAGCTGTTCAGTTGCTGCAGTATAAAACTGAGATCGAGGCCATGTTGAGGACGCCCTCCATGTCGGGTTTTCACCTGAACGGATTGATGGACTATCCCGGTGAAGGGGTGGCTCTGATCGGTATGCTCGATGCCATGGGCGATTCCAAAGGAATAGCAACACCAGAAGAGTTCCGTCAGTTCTGTTCGGTAACGGTGCCACTGGTGCGCCTGCCTTCCCAGACCTTCAATGCAGGGGACGATTTTATTGTGCCGGTAGAGGTGCGTCATCACGGGGCAACAGACCTCTATGGAAGTGAGTGGAGTTGGCGAATAACTGATCAGGAAGGAAAGGAGATTGAAGGGGGAAGCCTTTGTACCTATGATGTGCCTACCGGTGCGCTTACAGCACTGGGGAGCGTCCGAATGCAGCTGCCTCTACTGGAGCAGCCGGCAGAACTCACCCTGCAGGTCTGGATGGAAAACAGCCAGGTGAAGAACCAGTGGCCCTTCTGGGTATATCCTGCCATTGAGAGTCCTGAAACACCTTCAGATGTAATGGTATCCGGACAGTGGACTCCTGAAGTAAAAAAGAGGCTTAAATCCGGAGGCAAGGTTCTGCTTACCCCGTCAAAAAAAGATCTTCAAAGTCCGGTCGACATTCGCTTTGGAACTGTATTCTGGGGCCGCGGACTTTTTCCCGATCAGCTTCGACCCATGGGCATCTATTGCGATCCCGGTCAGCAGGCCCTGGCTCAGTTCCCAACCCGGAAATATTCCGGTTGGCAATGGTACGATCTGCTAACAGAGACTTACGCCCTGACTTTAAATGACCTGCCTTTTGAATATGAACCCGTGGTGTATATCATTGACGATTTCAATGAGAGCCATCGCCTTGGGGTACTTATGGAAGCCAGGGTGGGCAAGGGACGTTTAATCGTCAGTACGATGAATCTGGGTATGGAGGGGGAGCGCAGCCTGGCCCAGGAGCAGATGCTGAAGAGTTTGATGGATTATGCAGGAGGTGATGCTTTCAAACCTGCACAATCCCTCAGCATGAAGCAGATGGATGCACTACTCCTGTCCGCGGTGGACTAACGATGGGGCTGTAGCTATGAAATTATTCCAATGTTGCTAGTGCCAAAATGTGCAAGAAAAGGAGCAGAAAAGGTATTTCCCAGTGATGGTGTATTGTTGAAATTTGTTAATATCTAAAAAATGCTAACGAATAAGGGACTCAGCTTCAAGAATACACCAGACAGATTCAATTATGAATTTTAGGACAATTCCCAGGAGAATCTTTGCCGAAGCATACCTTGTTTTACGCCAGTCTTACATAAAATATAGGAGGAACAAATGATGAAAAAAAGGTGGATTTGTTTTGCAGCTATTATATTGCTCGTGACGATGGTTTTTGCACAGACCGGAGCGCTCAAATCAGGGGAAGAATTACCAGCTCCTACACATGCTGACGTGGCCTATGGACCAGATTCCATGAATGTTATGGATTTATGGCTGGTACCTTCCGAGACTCCTACTCCTTTATTGGTTTTCATTCATGGAGGAGGATTCAGGGGCGGGGATAAAAGAAAGTTTAGCAGTGAGCTGATCAAAAAAATGCAAAGTGAGGGAATCTCTGTAGCATCAATAAATTATCGTCTTACCGAAGAGGGACTTTTTGCCGAAGGAGAAAACATGTATCCGGCTCCCATGTACGATGGAGCAAGGGCGCTTCAGTTTTTAAGATATAATGCCTCACAGTATAACCTGGACAAAACAAAGTTTGCTGCTACTGGCGGTTCTGCAGGAGGGTGTATGCTAATGTGGCTGGGCTTCCATCCTGATCTGGCACAAGCTGATCATACGGATCCCGTACTTCGGGAGTCATCCCGACTTCAGGTTCTCGCACCAAGAGGCGGCCAAACTAGCGTTCATGGTCCGACGCTGTTGAAATGGTTCGAAGTAAACTCACTGAACCTGAGTAGAAGAAAAGGAATAATACAAAGTTCGAGCGAAAGAATCCCGACTGCTAAACAATTTGCTCTTAGTTTGGACGCTTCTCCAATCACTCATCTGACACCGGATGATCCACCAATTTACCTTCTTTATAACAGTCCAAACGATGCCGTAGATGAGAAAACCCTATGGGGTACATGGGTACATCACCCAATGTTAGGAATCAAACTCAAAGAAGCAATGGACGAGCTGGGCATGGAGTGTTATTTGCAATATACAGGAGGACCTTCAGTCACAGCTTATGAATCCCAGCAGGATTTCGTCATTCGCAAACTGAAATCCCTGCCAGAGGATACAACCAGGGGTAAGCTGCAAGCCGATGTGGCAATGAAATGGAAGACGTCAGGCTTCAGACAGGCCAACAGCATGGGTGGCCGTGAAGCGGCGATTTCGAAAAGCGGGAAGTTTCGCGTTTTCTTGTTAATGGGGCAATCCAATATGCAGGGCGCCGCCGATGGTACAAGAAAAGACCTCGCGGAAGCGTATTATGACAGATTCAATCAGCTTATTTCGGACCTGCGCACAGACCTTGGCACACCGGACCTGCCCGTATTTGTTCCTGTGTACGCGAACGATGAGGATCTGCTTAAAATTATTCTGTCTTCCATGACTGAAGAGGACTTGCTCAAAGCTGTTATGTCCTATCTATATGACAAAGACCCGTCCGAACTTAGGAAGTCGATAGGCAAACGGCTGTATTTTGCAAAGGTCCTCATGGCACAAAACAGGGCAGGTCGGGAGATCCCCAATGTAATCACTCTCTATCCGGGTAAGTTGCCCACCGGGGAGGACGGAGTCCATTTCAGCTCCGAGGGCTATATCATGCTCGGGAAGATCACGGCTTCTTCGGTTGAAGAATACCACAAAGCAAAAGAGTAGCTGTTGGACTTGGACCAATACAACTTTTCGATCAATTTGATAATAAATATCATATAGAATATGACAAATAGAATTTTCAATTACCTGATCCTACTATCAGCGGCACTTGTTCTTAATAGTTGTAAGGAAAACAACGATTTTAACTATGAGAACAAATACTACAAGCTTACCCTGAGCAAAGTAAACGGGGCAATCGAATCCATTGAAAAAAATGGTAAAAATATGATTGCCATGGGCAATGCTGAAAATGCCCTGTTTGAAATATGTTTCCGTGATACTGCCAAAGGAGGTGAGGTAGTTAGAGCAAACAGTGCTCAGGCCAAGGCTTGTGATATCAGGCAAACTAAAAATACAATCACCATATCCTATGATCAGTTTGAAGGATTTGATCTTTCGGCGGTTGTAACTGTGGATGTTTCGAAAGATTCCCCATTTATGAAATGGAACATTACGGTGGACAATCATACGCCATTTCTGATGGATTATATTGATTTTCCTAATGTTGTCGTACCTGATGACCTGGTGGGTACGGGGGGTACGGGGGGTGACTCCCGAATTTTCTGGCCTGCCCAGGAAGGGGTTGTCATCGAAGACATCAACATAAGGGAGGGCGGCATCCGAAAATACCGGCCCATAGAATACCCGAATCTCCTGGGCTGGATCGGCATCTACCCTTCTTCGGCACAAACACAGTTTATGGCTTATTATTCGCCCGATGGCGGTTTATATATGGCAAGCCACGACGACAACTTCAACGCCAAGGGGATTGAATTTCATAAGGAAGGCGAAAGTGGTATCAAGCTGGAATATCACCTGTTTACCACCGGTGCCGGCAGGGGAAAATATAAACTGCCCTACGATATAGTGATTGGTACATTTGAGGGTGACTGGTACGATGCTGCTGATATTTACCGTGAGTGGGTCGAATCGTCCAGCATCTCTTACCCTCCAAAAATAGTTGATAACAACGATCTTCCGGAGTGGTATTTTGAATCCCCTGTGGTGGTCACCTACCCGGTTCGTGGGCACAGGGACATGGGGGATATGACCCCCAATGAGCTTTATCCCTATACCAATGCACTGCCGTTCCTTGATGAACTGAGCGAGGCCTTCGACAGCAGGGTGATGTCCCTTTTAATGCACTGGGAAGGATCGGCCCCATGGGCCCCGCCTTACGCATGGCCTCCATACGGTGACCAGGAAAACTTCAAGCAGTTTGTCAGGGGATTACACGAGGGTGGAAACTATATTGGACTGTACGCAAGTGGCATCGGATATACCCTGCGCAGCAATACAGATACGACTTTCAATAGATATGAGGAGTTTGAGAACCTGGGCCTGGAAAAGATCATGAAGAAGGCGCCGGATGGGGGGTATTCTTCAAGGAACGTATGCGCAGCGCCCCATGCCCAGCGGCTTGGTTATGATATGTGCCCGACCAATGATTTTGTGAAAGAGGTGGTGATCGACCAGGTTTCCGGGATGGTAGAGGAGGGAAATGTGGATTACATCCAGTATTTCGACCAGAATCTTGGAGGCGCCTGTTACGGATGCTACAGCACGGAACACGGACATGGCTATGGTCCGGGATCATGGCAAAGTGAGGCCATGGTAGATATCTACAAGGCAATCATGCCCATCCTCAGGTCCTCGGAACGGAAGCCCCTGCTGGGCTGCGAAGCTGCCGCCGCGGAACCTTTTTATCCCTATCTCTTGTTTAACGATAACCGGTCCACCATCAATCTTGGATTTGGTACCCCGGTACCCGCCTACCAGTATATCAACCACGAATATATCAATGGATTTATGGGCAACCAGAATTCCCTTAGAGGTACTGTTGATATTGAGAAAAGTCCACTGAATATGCTGCAGCGTCTGGCTTATTCATTCACGGCTGGTGATATGTTCACCGTCATCCTTCGTGGGAACGGCGATATGATAGAGGCCTGGGGTAGAGCATGGGAAGCTGACATTCCCGATCAAACACATATGAAAACGCTGATTAAGAACCTGAATGCATGGAGGGTAAAGACAGGAAAAGACTTCCTGGTAAGCGGACGGATGATAAAGCCCTTGCCTTTTGAAGGTTCCAGAAATATTCCCATGGTCAGTAAAAGCAATGGGCTTCCCATCAATTTCCCATCTGTATTTACCTCTAACTGGCAAAGTCAGGATAACCGGAATGCCCAGTTTTTTGTCAATTACCTTGCTGAAAAACAGAAAATAGTATTGAATGCAGAAGATTTGAAAAATGTAAAGATTTTCAGGGATGCAGAAGATAAAACAGGTGTTGAAAAGAGTGATGAAATGATCGAAATTGAAATCCCTCCCTTTAGTGCAGTTATGATTCTATACCAAAAACTGTAGTACGAAAAAGAAAAGCAAAGTATCCCGACGCTCATTTTTAGGTACAAGTGCTGTATTAGCGACAGGTATGGTCGCACCGGCTGTGGCAGCCAAAAATCCAGGCGATGCGGAACTTTCTATGGAAAGCCAGAACGATTTGCTTGCTTCAACCTTTGAGTCGCAAACCGGGAAAGGTGTATTTCGAAGTTCATAGCAATCCAACCATTGATGTGGTAGACGTGGCCGGGGCCTTAGAACTGGCTCACAACGGGGGTGCTCTTGTAATAGTGGATAATACCTTTCTTACACCTTACCTGATCCAACCTCTTGCCCTGGGAGCCGATATTGTCATTCACAGTGCAACAAAGTATATGATGGGGCATGGCAATGGCATGGTCGGCATTAGCTGCGGACCGGAAAAATTGCTTAAGCCGGTGAAGAGCATCCGTAAATATGTGGGTGGGATCATGGCACCATTTAATGCCTTCCTGTTGCATCCGGGCTATGAGGTGGCTAGAAAGCAGGTGAAAGGCTTTGGCGGAATGATGGGGATTGAGCTGGCAGGAGATAGAAAACTGACTTCTTTAGAAACCATAAGAGAGAAGACCAGCCTGGGGGATGTGAGTTCTTTGCTGGTTACAGGATTCATCGAGCAAGAACGAAGAGGAATTCCTGCAAACTATTACCGGATGTCAGTAGGCATTGAAGATTCTGAGGATATCATCTCAGATCTGAAACAGACATTGGATAATATCTGATTTCGCATTTGGATAGAAGTCTAATTGTCGTATCAAATTGAATCATATCGTATCAAAAATATCGGATATTTATCGAATAAAAACGGATCATATCGTATCACGAGGTGAAAAATCAGTACATTTGTTATATGGAAAATCTGGTGCATACTTTTAAGATAAATATTGATTGGAATCTGATTAATCTGATTAGTCAAATTGATAGGTTTGATGCTTCATGGACAACAGTCGAGAAAAAAGAAGGACAAAGTTTAAAACAATTGAAATCAATAGCAACAGTTCGTAGCGTTGGTGCATCAACTCGGATTGAAGGCTCAAAAATGTCAGACGAAGAAGTTGAGGTGTTGCTTAAAGAGATTGATATTATAAAGATTGAAGATAGAGATTCTCAGGAAGTAGTAGGATATTTTGAAGTATT
>Ga0164313_10004614_pt1 | contig 12227 bp, 11 predicted proteins | sample GuaBasSedimGuay4_FD_113735 | JGI IMG/M metagenome (GOLD analysis project Ga0164313, IMG submission 113735) | Subseafloor sediment microbial communities from Guaymas Basin, Gulf of California, Mexico - Guay4, Core 4569-4, 0-3 cm | ecosystem: Environmental > Aquatic > Marine > Hydrothermal vents... | reverse complement strand
GTTATAATATTATCACTATGCCGATCAAATCTAAAAATGTGCTATTTCGGTTTGATGAGAATAAGCAAGGTCGACTTTATATTATTGATAATATTGGCAATGCCAACCTGATCACCATTGAAAGTCACTGGCCTTTTTTAGGGCGAAAAAAGATCATTCGCCGCTGGGATCGTTTTATTAAAACACTCACTACACTTAAGGATTAAAGTAAATTATATGACACTTTCACCTCGTTCTTTATTCTCATGGATCCGAATGCGCCTTGATATTATCAAAGGCCTTATCAAGTCACGTTTATGGAGAGATATATCTAGTGAAATCAATGCACCTATTTCAGTTGCTAATGATTTTTTAGGTATCAATATCGCAACATCAAATGATCCTGCCTGTGATGATTATATTATTGATAGTTTACGTACACTTAAAATCAACTATATTCGCATGAACTTTAGTTATGACTCAATTGATAGCTATGGCGAGCGTTTATTAAACCGTATTTTGGACGAAGGGTTTGATGTTTTATTAAACCTTTTACCTCCTAAAAAAGATGCTGAGATCCTTTTAACAAATAAGGTGGCGGCAATTAATTGGCAGAAGTTCGTTAAAGATATTTTTCACCGCTATCACAATAAAGTCACCAGCTTTGAAATAGGTAATGCCTCTAACCGTCAAAAATGGTCAGGTTATAACCCTGCCTCTTATATTGAGGCATGTCGACTCGCTCGATCACATAGCAAATATTATAAAATAAAGCTCGCAGGTCCCAATATATCTGACTTTGAGCCTATTTATAACATTGCTTATTTAAAGGCTTTGCAGCGCATCAATGCGATACCTGCAATCCATACTGATAATTTATTTGTTGAACGGGTTGTTGAGCCAGAAGCTTATGATCATCGTGTACTTGGTCGTAAATCTAAGAATAAATTAAAGCTTAATCTGATTAAAAAAGCACGGGTCATTGATAGTATTGGTAAAGAATTAGGCTGTAAAGAAACCTATGCCACCTATCAATGCTGGACAATTAAACGGCTCAGTCGCTGGAGTAAAAATCCTGAACAAAAACAAGCTGATTATCTTAGTCGTTATTTAATACTTGCCGCGGCAAGTGATGCACTTGATCGTGTTTATTGGGGTCCCTTATTATGCAGTCGTGATGGTATTATTGATGATGGTTCTGCCATTGATAATTATCCCGAAATTGACCATGTTAGTTATTATCAAAAAGTGCGCGGTAATGTTAGACAATTCCGTCAACGCCCTGCTTTTTTTGCATTGAAATTAATCCGTACATTATTAAATAACGTCATTTGCGTACAAGGGTTAAGTGCTGATAATGGTATTAATCATTTTATATTTACCCATGAAAATAATAGTGAAACACATATTACTTGGTGTCGTGATGGCTTGAAGATTTCTAGCCTATCACTCTATCTTCGTGAGCTTGACAAGCAAGTTCTCTATTATAATAACCTTGGGGAAAAGCTAGATCGTATACCACTCAATATTACTGAACAGCCTGTATTTATCCATTTCCCAAAAGGTGTTAAAGTCTATCGACCAGAGCAACAATTTGTAGAAGACCTGTCTAAACTAAGGCCATCATGACTTCACTTATACCCCCACAAAAACAAATCACACCTTTTAACAATAGCGACTGGCAAGGCGCGGTGATGGTTGATTCAAGCTCAAACCTTGAAGCAACATCTACCTTGTTATTGCCTGAAACAATTGAACAAGCACCGATACTTAAAGTGCTACGTGATAAGCGGAATAAGATCTGGAATATTGATAGTAACTTAGGACTTTTAACAATTAAACTTAATCGTTCTGAAGGCTTGAGAAAACTCGGTTATTACTTTAAAAATAGCAAAGGTCAACGTCATTGGGATAATGCTATCAGTATGCTAGAACACGGGGTTAATACACCTTTCCCACTCGCTTATTTTGCTCGCCATCAACGTAGTGGCATTGAAGATAGTTATTACATTACTGACTTTATTGATAATGCTTTTTCATCACGTGATGTGTTTGCTAGCATCAACGCAGGTGAACAAACCTATCGTAGTGTTGAACATGCTGTCTTATTAAAACACCTTGCCGACTTTATTTGTAATATGCACAATCAAGGCATTCTTCACCGTGATCTTTCGTCAGGCAATATCTTGCTCACTCATAATGATGATGATATTCAACTGTATTATATTGATATTGGTCGCGCTAGAACCATGAACAAACTCTCAACACGTCAACGTCTAGTTGATTTGATGCGGATCTGCTATAAACTACCTTGGTCAGGCCGCGAAGAATTAATCAATTATTACAATGCTCGACTAGGTCATAATGTATCTATATTTTGGCCTGCGGCTGTACGTTATTATATTTTTAAACAACGTTCAAAACGTTTCGTTAAAAGCGGCTTTAAATCAACTAAGAAGAAGTAGTATAGCCATTTGGGTTAGTCGTTTGCCAACGCCAAGAGTCTGTCACCATATCTATTAAAGTCTTTTGTGCAAACCAATCTAATTGTTGATTAGCCAACGTTGCTTCGGCATAACATTCAGCAATATCGCCCGCCCGCCTTGCTACAATTTGATAAGGGATCTCTTTAGCCGATACTTGTTTAAAAGCATCAATCATCTCTAATACACTATAACCCTGCCCTGTACCCAAGTTATAAACTCGATAATTATCACCACCTTTATCTAAAGCTTGCAAGGCTTTTAAATGACCTTTCGCTAAATCAACAACATGAATATAATCGCGTACACCCGTACCATCTTTTGTCGTATAGTCATCACCAAACACCGATACTTTGGCGAGCTTGCCAATGGCAACTTGGGCAATATAAGGTAATAAATTATTAGGAATACCATTGGGAACTTCACCAATCAAACCACTTTGATGCGCCCCAATAGGATTAAAATACCGCAATATAATCACATCTAAATCATTCGTTTTCGCCACAACATGATCAGCCAACATCTCTTCAATCATTAACTTAGTTCGACCATAGGGATTAGTGGCTGATAAAGGAAAATCTTCGGTAATTGGCACGCTGGCCGGGTCGCCATATACTGTTGCCGAAGAACTAAATACCAAATTATTAACATCAAAGTCTTGCATCACTTCAAACAATGTCAAACTGGCAATCAAATTGTTTTGATAATATAACAAAGGTTTTTCACATGATTCACCGACTGCTTTAAGCCCTGCCAGATGAATAACAGCATCAATTTTATGTTGCTCAAACACAGTGACTAGATCCTGCTTATTACCCACATCCATTTGATAAAAAGTCAGTGATTTCCCTGTGATCTGTTCAACACGGCTTAATGATACTTCACTACTATTAGATAAGTTATCGACAACGATAACCTCATAATCAGCATCCAGTAGCTCAACACAAATATGACTGCCAATATAACCTGCACCGCCTGTTACTAATACTGTTTTAATCATGTTTATCCTTACTTTCAACCATTTGGTCAATAATATCCGCCACCTTTTCAGGCATACTATATAAATCTTCAGATGCCGCATAATCAAGTGCATTTTTAGACCATTTTAACAAACTATCTTGTTGCAAGACTTGCATTAATTGCCCAGCAAAATCAGCTTGATTAAAAGGCGAACTCACCACTAATCCTGCTTGAGCTTGTGTCACATATTTGGCATAACCACAAACATCAGTGACCAAAACAGGTAGCCCTGCCACAATCGCTTCTAAAATAACTGTGCCTGTATTATCTTTCCTAGCAGGGTGTAATAACACATCAGCACCCAATAAAAATCGTGGCACATCTGTTCTGCCGCCAAAGAAACAAACCTGCTCCGCCACACCATATTGTTTGGCAAGCCGTTGATAGGGTTCAGTATCTCCATCACCTACTACAAACAGATGACATTGCTTTCTTATTGTTTGTGGCAAATCAGCAAGTGCAATAATAGCGCGATCTAAACCTTTGGTTTTAAAGCCTGTACCGACCATTAATAAGATAAAGTGTTCATCTGGCACAGAAAACTCTTGGCGAAACTCTTGGCGAATACTTTGCCAATTATCAGGTCGTCGTCTACCTTCATCAATCCCTGGTGGTAACATAATTAACCGTGATTCAGGTATCGCATAATGTTGTTTAAATAACTCACATTGCACATCTGAAATCATCAATGAAATAGTTGAACTTTCTGCTCCGAACACGGCTCTCTCACCCGCAGTATAAAAACGAACTCGCCCACTCAACTGCTTAAATAGATAGCCTGACTGACTTTTAACCCGATCAAGATAGCAAGGATCTGCGGCATAATATAAGTCTAAGTGAGGTATCTTATTGAAACCAATCACCAAGTCATAATCACCACTGTTTAATTTAGGTGTGATCTGCTTAATATATGAAGCCACTTTGCCATGATTAGTCCAGCCCGATGTAGGCATAATATGAACATTAAAACCTGCGGGTATCTCACCTTGCCACTCCATTACAAACACATCAATTTTATAACCACGCTCATGGCAAATGGTCATAATTCGCAAAAAATCACGTGCCAAACCACCAAAGGGAAAGTATTTATATAAACAAACAGCTAATTTTCTTTCTTTCACATTAAACCCTAAGGTAATAATTCACTAAATAGTTTTTGTGTTTTAGGGTTTTGCCAGTTCTGCAAAAAACGAAATTTATCTTTATTAAAGGCTTGTTGAAATGCGCCACTACAGCGATATTCTTGCATTGAATCTAAATCAATCATCAACACTTTACCTTGTCCATCCAATAATAAGTTACTGGCTTTTAAATCGCCATGGGCAATTTTATTCTTGTCCATTGCTGTAAATATCAATTTAATTTGTGCCAACTCATTATCTGTCGGCGCGCGCTGTTGATATTCTGCCAGCAACTCATTGGCAGGTAGATATTCACTGATAAAATAAGCAGTATATCGCAAGCCAAACCAACGTTTTTCAATAAAGCCTAAAGGTGTTGGGGTCGCAATATCGACAAAGTCTAATAAATTAGCATTCTGCCACGAAATAGCTGCGCGGCTTTTTCGCCAACATCGTTTTAAGAAATGCCTAAAACCTTTAATATTATAACGTTTGATAACCAGTTGCCGTCCATCTAACTCTACCTGAACAACTGTGGCAGAGTTGCCTACTTTCAATAACTTGCCTTGCGCCATTAACACTTCAATATTATCAACAACATCAAGACTACTCTCACGCAAAAAGTCCGCTTTAAAAGCATATTCTTGTGTCGAACTACGCTTATATGTCGTCATCGTGCAATTTCTAAAACACTTATTTAGATAGTTTTGTTTGCGCCATTGCCACACTTTTTGCACCTGTTGTGCAAAGTTTAACTGTTCTTGATGATTATATTCCCAACCTCTTAAATCATAATAAACGGCAATCTGTGCCATAAATATATCTTGTTCAAATAAAGAGAACTGCGCCACCATTAAAGCTAAATTCGCTAAACTTATCGATTTGCTCACACTGTCTGTTGCATGTTCACGTTTTACTGAAGCAAGATCAATAAGATAGATCTCATCAGCTACTAATAAAATATTATCTAAATGAATATCAGCTTGATAAACACCATAGTTATGCATTTTTGCTAGGAGTTCTAGAATTTCAACCACATAATCTTGATTTTTATCAGAATTTTTTAGATTTATTTCTTGAGCATGATCAATAAATTGATAGGCAATCGCAAAGCAAGTAGCCAGATCATCGCTGCTAAATAATATATCGGTGACTTTAACGCCAGCGGCTCGTGCCAAAGCATGGCCTTGTTGCTCGCGTTCAAGCTCTCTTTGACCTTTGTGTGCGGCGGCAAACAGCTTGATAACACAATGTTGTTGTTCAGATGATATGGCTTCGACAACAACTCGTTTTTCAGGCAATAATCGTAAAACATTAATACAGTTATATTCAATACCATCATGGTTTAAGATAAAAGGTGTGATGATCTTCTGTTTCGCATTTAAAAGCGGTTTAACCTGTTGGTGTTTTTCAGTTTTTTTAGACATTACTTAATTATCGCGCACTTTATCGGCACGTTGCTGCACTTTAAGCCAAAACTGTTGTTGTGTATTTAAAACATCTCGCAATGATAAACCTGAATAGCGCATCATAAACCGAAATAAATCTCGCTGAGTAAGATCAACATCAAAGGCAGAAAAGAACAATCCACCCAAATCTTTAACCAACCATCTTTCTGGTGTTTTATTACGAAGAACGGCACGATGAAGATCAATTAAAAACAAAGATGTTGATGTTTCAATCATATTTGTTTCAGCAAAACTATCATCCAATAAAAAATGACATAAATAAAAATCACGATGATTCATGCCATTTTCATGCATGACTTTGGCAATGGTTGCTAGTTTATTGATCAATATAGTTTTACTAGAAAATGTCGGATGGTTTTGTCGCCATTGTTCGCCGATATCTTCTAAACTCATGGTATTAACAAGATCATCAGTGATCAAAAATGACTGTATTTTGGCAGGGTTCCAACCTTGTTCGCCATAGGCGGCAATATTTAAAGTATCAATTTGATGTTGCTCTAAAAATCGAATAGCTTGCCATTCATTTTTAGCACTAATGACGGGGGCTCGCAGTTGTAACACGTTCTTAATAATTTCTAGCCAACCAACACCTTGATGCCATTTAAGGAAGAAGGTCTTATTATCCAGTTTAAAACGTAAAGTCCGCCGCCCTTCTTTATGGCGAAATAACTCACCTTGGAACTGTTCAACAGTGGTAAAGACATCCTGATCTTGCCATTTTTTTGCTAGATCTTGTCGTAGATATTGTATTTTAGTCATTAAAAATGAAGTCTATTTTGATACACTGTTAATATAATCATCTGCAAATACTATCACCTGTTTAATATAAGAGGTAAGCCGTGTCATTCAAATCTACATTAAGCCGCCATCAAACGATGGTTGAAGCCTTGTTTGCATTAGAACCTTTAATCAATGATCTGGTGCAAAACATTAGCAACTGCTTGAGCAACGGTCATAAAGTCTTATTCTTCGGCAATGGTGGCAGTGCTTCTGATGCCCAACACTTAGCCGCAGAGTTTGTGGTGCGATATTATAAACAACGCAAACCTTTGGCGGCAATTGCGCTAACAACGGACACTTCAATTATCACTGCACATGGTAATGATTATAGCTTTGATACGATTTTTGATCGGCAAATTCAAGCCCTTGCTCAAGCGGGTGACATTGCCATTGGTTTATCAACTTCAGGTAATAGTGGCAATGTTGTTAATGGACTTAAAACCGCGCAAAGTCTGGGCTGTTTAACCGTTGCCTTCACAGGGCAAAAAGGCGGGCAACTACTTGAACTTGCTGATGCTTGTATCTGCATCCCCAGTGATGAAACTGCGCGCGTACAAGAAGGTCATATTATCGTCGGACATTACATCTGCGAAGCCTTAGACGAGCAACTTAGTTCATCATAATGCCTCGCCAAGTCATCACCACAGATATTGTTATTATCGGCGCAGGCATTGCGGGCTTGTGGCTACATCATCGACTAAATAAGCTGGGCTTTCATGCCTTATTACTAGAGAACAAGTCTATTGGTAATGCGCAAACATTGAGTTCACAAGGCATTATTCATGGCGGTGCCAAATATGCACTTAATGGCATATTATCAAATGCTACTCAAGCCATTGGTACAATGCCCGCCCGCTGGCAAGCTTGTTTGCAAGGTCAAGGTGATGTTGATTTAACTCAGGCTAAAGTCCTTGCCAAACACCAACTACTTTGGTCAAAACAACAACTTGCCTCCAAAATGGTGTCTTTCTTTGCCAGCAAAGCGTTAAGTGGTCGGATGCAAACAGTGGCAAAGTCTGACCGACCTGCCTTATTTCAACATCGCAAATTCAAAGGTGCACTGTATCAACTTGATGAACCTGTTTTAGATATCCCCAGTGTTCTAGAAGCTATTGCCAAACCTTGGCAAGATCGCATCTTACAACCCCCTAATAATGCCAATATAACTTGGCAAAAAACAGGCGAACATATTAATGCAGTTCAAATGGGGGATGAGTTTGAAATACAAGCCCAACAGTTTGTCTTCACCGCAGGGCAAGGTAACCAAACACTCTTAGACTCACTTAATATTAAAACACCCAAAATGCAATTAAGACCTTTGCAAATGGTGTTATGCAAAGCCAAAGATGAACAGCACGCATTACCCGCTATTTATGCCCACAGCTTAGGTTCGGGTTCAAAGCCAATCGCAACCATTACCAGCCATTTCGACACTAATGGCAACACAGTTTGGTATATTGGCGGCAATATTGCCGAACAAGGTGTCGGTAAGTCATTAGCAGAGATCAGCCAAGAAGCCCAAGACTTATTACACGCTATCTTACCTTGGTTTGAACTGCCAGAATTAGAATGGAGCAGCCACAATGTTAACCGTGCTGAACCCAAACAATCAGCCCTTTCTCGCCCTGATACTGCCTTTGTTGAATCAAATAATAATGTGCATATTGCTTGGCCAACCAAACTCGCACTTGCTCCTGATTTGTCCGATAAACTCATTGAGGCATTAACGAATAATGACTTAAAAGCAGGCAAACATAGTGAACAACACGCCCTGCCAACAGCACAGTTTGGCAAAACATTATGGGATCAAGCTTTCAAATGACTGCCTATTTATCACAACGAAAAGAAATAGCGAATACAGGCGTGATTGTCTCACCACTGGGTTTAGGTACAGTTAAATTGGGTCGTAATACAGCAGTTAAATACCCCACACAATTCAAAATACCTGATGATAAACAAACACTTGAATTATTAGCACAAGCATGGGACTTAGGCATTAACCTACTCGATACTGCCCCCGCCTATGGTAATAGTGAACAACGTTTAGGACAATTATTACCACAACAAAGTCATGACTGGATCATCGCCACCAAAGTCGGCGAAACCTTTGATCCTGTGACAGGAGAGTCACACTACAACTTCACACCAGAGTTCATCACCGCCAGCATCAAACAAAGCCTAAGCAACTTAAAATGTGATGTACTTGATATTGTCCTCATCCACTCAGATGGCAATGATCAACACATTATCGAACATCATGGCGCACTAGAAGTCTTAGCCGACTTAAAACAACAAGGTCTTATCCGAGCGACAGGTATGTCCACCAAAACAGTTGAAGGTGGCTTACTCACACTACAACAAGCCGATCTCGCCATGATCATGCACAATTTAGACTATCAACAAGAACAACAAGTATTAGACCAGGCTCAACAAGATAATAAAGGCATCTTCATCAAAAAAGCCCTTGCCAGCGGACACCTAAGTCCTGATTCAACACAAGATAACCTCAATCTAATCTATGCCAACCCAGCCGTAAGTAGTGTCATCATTGGCACCATCAACCCTAAACATTTAGAAGATAATGTTGAGAAAGTATCAAAGGCATTAACAACATAGATTTAGACCCATTTTTGGGGTTCATTCTTCACCCCAGCCTACGACAGACATGCCCTTTATCTCGTTCTTATCGCCCATGAAAATAATATGTTTTGTGGTAGAAGTGAGGAAGTGTTTGAGCGAAGCGAGTTTTTCCTCACGCCGCAAAAGATATTATTTTCATGGATAAGCGATAATGCCGAGTGCCTTTTTGTTTGGTTCGTTTATTTTGGGCAAACAAAATAAATGAACGCCCAGCGGCAGCAGCTAAAATAGCTAAATTTAATGCTTTAATTGTAAGTATTCTGAAGATTTTTCTTCCAATCCTTTCAGCTCCTCACTAAACTTCTTTTTTATTTCAGATTGCTTCTGAATATTAGCCGCTCTTTCACTCCCAACTGGAACACCATCTAACTCTAAAGCCAAACATTCCAAGTCATTAGCGGGCTCTAAAATCTTATTCTTAAGATAATTAGCAATTTTTTCATCAAAAATAAATCTTACACCACTTATCCCTATAAGATATTTGGTACGTTCTTTTCCTTCTAACTTACCAGAGCTCAAAATAGAACCAATAAAACAACTAACAATCCTAAATTGTTCGTATCTTCTATCAAACAATTCATGCTTTAATCGTTTCTTATTTATTCGCCCTTGTTGAAAAGCTAGTATCAGTCCAAAAATCGCAATAATTGGAACCAGCAAAGCAGAAACGAACTCAATCCAATTAACGTCTAGTACAATACTTATTAGCTATTCACATCCCATAATACTTGAACCTATTGGTTAGATTTATTAATTTTATCAACAATCGCAGTCGTAGAGCAATTGGGTGTCATGTCCATGACTTTAACTTCACCACCATAAGCTTCAACGATCTCCCAACCAACCACGCCTTTCTTATCATAATCGCCACCTTTGACTAAGATATCAGGTTGGATTTGGCGTAATAAGTCTTCGGGGGTGTCACCGTCAAAACAAGTGACCCAGTCAACAGATTCTAACCCCGCTAGAACCGTTAAACGTCGACTTGCAGTATTGATAGGGCGACCTTTTCCTTTGAGTTTACCCACTGACTCGTCGGTATTGATGGCAAGCACCAGACGATCACCTTGGGCGCGAGCTTGTTCTAAATAAGCGACATGTCCTGCATGTAAAATATCAAAACAACCATTGGTGAAAACGACTTTTTCACCCCGTTGTTTGGCTTGATCTACCGCAAGTTTGAGTTGTTCTGCTGTCACCACACCTGCAATGCTGTGATCGGTATTATTATTGCCTTGATGACGTTGATATTCTGCTTGTAATTCAGGGCTACTGACTGTTGCCGTACCTAGTTTACTTACGACAATACTGGCGGCAACATTGGCAAGGGTAACGGCTTGCTCTAAGTCTTGTCCTGCGGCTAATGTCGCGGCAAGTGTTGAGATAACCGTATCACCTGCACCTGTAACATCTGCCACTTCTTTGGCAATGGCTGGCAAGTGAAACTCGGGCATATCTTTTCTAATTAACGACATGCCTTGTTCACTACGGGTGATAAGTAGTGCTTTAATATCAAGTTGTTCAATTAAGTGTTGGGCTTTAGCAATCAAGTCAGCTTCTGATGCAATCGTGCCGACAACAGCTTCGAACTCGCTCATGTTGGGCGTGATCAAGTCTGCGCCATGATATTTACTAAAGTCTTGTCCCTTGGGGTCAACTAATACGGGAATACCCTGTTGTTTTGCTTGTGCAATCCAATATTGTGGATCGGCTAACGTGCCTTTATTGTAGTCTGATAACACCATCACTTTTGTGTTGGCTAATATAGGTTGAACAATGTCTTTCAAAGCCGTCCATTCATCATTAGTAAAAGGCGATTCAAAGTCCATTCTTAATAATTGTTGATGATTGCTGATCACGCGACGTTTAATAATGGTATTGCTTGAAGTTGATTGATGAAAAAGACATGCCACACCGACTGAATTCAACCGTTGCTGTAAAGTCTTTGCACCTTCATCTTGCCCCGTGATCCCCGCTATCTGGCTTGTGGCACCGAGTGAGGCAATATTCATTGCCACATTCGCCGCACCACCTGGTAACTCGTCAATACGATCAACATTGACCACGGGAACAGGTGCTTCTGGCGAGATACGATTGGCTTTTCCATAATAAAAGCTATCAAGCATCACATCGCCAATCACTAAGACTTGTGCAGTATGGAATAGGGGAAATGATTGTTTCATAAGTCTCTAATTCTTTGGATTAGTTTAAGGTTTATTGGGTAGAACAGATTCCAGTTTACACCAGACATCATCAACGTCTATCTTTTCCATACAAATAGGTGCACCATTCACGGCATTTGCTAATGGACATTGACGTTTATAACAAGGTGCACAAGCAAAGTCGCTGACAATATGTTGTTGATTATTGCCATAAGTGCCAATCAAGTTTGTATCAGTTGCACCATATAATGTGACTGTCGGGATACCCGCTACTGCGGCTAGATGTGCCAAACCTGTATCACTACATATTGCGCCACTGGCTTGATTTATCAAGGCTGCCATAGCATTTAGACTTTGCCTTGGCAGGGCATAAGCTTGTTTATTCACACTAGCAATTTCTTGGGCGCGTTGATATTCAACATCATTACCGCAAGGAATTAACACTTGATACCCTTGTTGTGCGGCTTTATTAACTAGACTTTGCCATGATTTAATAGGCCATAACTTGGTCAACCAACTGGCATTGTGGACAAAGACTAAATAAGGTTTAGTCAGTTCAAAGTCCAGTTCTGG
>Ga0164313_10004613_pt1 | contig 12229 bp, 25 predicted proteins | sample GuaBasSedimGuay4_FD_113735 | JGI IMG/M metagenome (GOLD analysis project Ga0164313, IMG submission 113735) | Subseafloor sediment microbial communities from Guaymas Basin, Gulf of California, Mexico - Guay4, Core 4569-4, 0-3 cm | ecosystem: Environmental > Aquatic > Marine > Hydrothermal vents... | reverse complement strand
TTACCTTTAGTAAAGGCTATCACTGAAGCTATGAATATAATTATGTATGATATGATAAAAAATATTGTTACTATGTCTCTCATGATCCTAGTTGCTTATTGCCTCCTGTTACTCCTCCTCTGATATTCATTTTCCTACCATCGGAGTATCCCTGTGATCTACCATCTTGGGCTGATAAGCCTCTACTTCTAGTTTGGCCAAGGCTTGGATATATTTCAGCTATCTTATCATTTACCTTAGCATCCTTGACTACTATTAATTCTGATAGCCCGGTGTATTCTACCTTGTTGGCTTCATTCTGTTCTCTAAGTTTACTGGCTATACCCTGTACCCCACCAGCTAGATAACCCCGTTTGTAGGCATTTTTCTTTTCATGTCCGTGGTATACTTTCCATGATATCTTATGTGCAGCCTTAAGTCTTTCAACTAATTGTGAGGCCATAAACATAACCATCTTCATATTAGTTTTCTCCCCGAATAGTTTAAGCTCTTCGTGTAGTCTACTTTTACCTGTGTATAGGTCATCATCATCTCTGATGTATTCAACCCATTTACAGTAGATGATCTTACAGAAATTGTACCTAGCTATATGGTGATATAGTTGTCTCATCCACCCTGCTTCGGTTTTGTTCCAACCGTGTAGTTCATTCATGGATAGTAATTCCCAGAGGACCTTCTCTTCTTGATCTAAGGCTTGGTCCATTGATACTTCTAGGTTGTACTTAGCCATGAGCTTGTTAGCATTCGCTGCTGCCAATGCTGCTTCTTCTAAAGACCCAATTTTTTCAGCGGATTGTTGAAGCCTAAGTAGCTTTTCAATCTTGTCTTGGATTTTGTCAAGTTTGTCGTTGCTCATAAATTATTTATTTAATTAATATGATACAAATATATAAATTAAAAGAACACCCATATTACTCCAATTTCTCCCACGGTCCCCAGTGTTCTGTTTTGTTTATATGAGTAAACAGTTCATTGCGGTTGTATACTCTAGTCTTAGTTACCTTTCCAGCCATATAATATAGTTCTTTAGGTACTTGTATATTTCTATCACTAGACTTATCTATTGCTAGGTCTCCTAGTTCTATCCAGGCATGTCCATATATTTCACCTTGTAAAGGTCCTTGTCCATGAACCATTGCATGAACTACCTTTGCATCTTTATATTCTGTGTCCCACATAACTAATGATGCTGCCTTTTGAAAACAATCTCCTATCATACTGTTCCTTTTGCTTCTTCAATTAATATCATTACCTGAGCATAGTGATCTGGTCTATCTTCTTCTACAAAATCCAGTAAGAACCTAAGATGGCTATTCACTAAGAAGGCATCCCAACGGGACGCCTTAGTAAATACTTCATCTGCTTCTTCAACTGAATAGATTGTAGCTAAGAATATCCTAGCCCTCTCCTTCATACTTTTAGTGCCTCCAGATGTTTCTAATAAACCCCTTAGCTCTACCGGTATGTTCATATATTGAATTTTCATATCTTCATTTTTTGGCAATCAATCATGTCATTACTTTTGATGTGCTGGTTAAAGTATTTAGTTACTGAGTCTGCCTTAAGCATTTCATGATAAGCTTCTTCAGTTACTGGGTTGTAAGCATAACTACCACCGTGGTGAAAGTTAACTCTTAAGGTCATCTTCTTAGGATAATACCTAACGCTCTTAATGTTGCTTGATGTTACGTGCACTGTTTTCATTTGTATAATGGTTTAATTACTTTGTTATAGTGTATCAGCATATTATCTGAGTGTATAAATGCTTTGTATTCTTTAGTGGAGAAGCCACCGTAAGAATACACTCTGCTTTTACCTCTTTTTTTGAGTGTTATATGTAGAGTACCTTTTACAAGGTGAGTCATTTCTATTACCTCCCTTGGAAAGCGAATAGGTTCATGCCATTTATAACCATCTATGACATACATATCTAATAATACTTCACCAGTTGTTCTGGCCATTGCTACATATATATAATTTTCTGGTACTTTTATCCTACCATATTGCTCTGGACGTTTTCTTGGGTTCTTAAATATACCTTCTACTACAAACCCTCCAGGTACCTTGGACAAGGGATTTGTTTGTTTCTTTGGGTCTATCATTATTCTTTTTGTTTAAAAATTGTTTCATTTAACATATATCCCCATGTTTTATTTCGGGTATATTAGCTTTGTACTCTAATATATTAGCTATCCTTTCTAAGGCCTTAGCTATCTTGGCTATATTATTATAGTTATCCTTTTCTAATCCTGTCATAACTTATCGATTATGTGTTGCATATATCTTCTCTTCTCTTTTAGGAGACCTCTTGGTTGTCCCTCTCTGTGGTTACCCCACCAATGCTTTACTTCACCAGTGTAGTGTTTGTGTTCAAAGAATTTCCTATTCCTAGTCTTAGTAGGTTTCTGTCTTAGTAGGTAGCGATATGCCATTACTATATCAGGATCACTTTTCCATAAAGGATCTGTGATAGTAATACAGGTTCTTGGAAATGGGTTATTCTCTGATAACCTTTCCTTTGCTTCAATCAAGATTAGTTTGATAGTTACTTTCTCTTCAGGTAGTAGACTATCAAATTCCTCTTTATCAAAGCCAACTAATGTTTTTGTAGGTGTTGCCATAGTTTAATTTAATTGGTTAAAGTTAAAATCTGTTTCCATTACGTGTTCAATAAGGAATAACCTGCGCCATAGATTAGCTATTGCGTTTGGGAATTCCTTTTTGTAATCATCCTCTACGTGTGTTAAGATGTGCCTGAATTTACTTAAGTCAGATTTTTCTAGTACCCTAAAATCATCGGGGTCTTTTACGAGTTTCCTGAACTTCTCAATGTTCTCTTCAAGCTTATCAGTAAATTCCTCTTTGGTGACTTCATTCTCAACTAAGAACATAGTGATATCTATGTCTGTTTGAGATTCACCATGGAGTAATCTACGTAGAGAATCTAATTGTCTTACACAAATGGCCCGTGTTATTCGTCTTTGGGTTCGTGTAAATGCTACTTGTTTATTCATATATATTTAATTAATTATTGTACAAATATAATAATTTAAATAACACCAGATTGAACATTGTTTTTGACGAAGTCCTTAGCCTCCTTCTCGAACTTACCTTTGTTACCTTTAGGTATATCAGCTCTTACTGCCATGATAAATTGGTTCATCTTAACATTGTTACCTACATATTCAGACTTAACTTCAAACCCGTAAGTCTTAGCTATCTTAACTACCTCTTCTACTAAGTTAATTTTAGGCTCCGCTTCAGGCTTAACTACTGCCTTAGCTCTAGCTTTCGGTTTAGCTATCATTTTGTTTATCTGTGTTTCAAACTCAGCCAGAATCTTGGTCCTACCTTTACTGTCGTGAAGGCCTAACTTGTTTATATGTGGTTTGATAAACATTTTCCATTTAAAATTATACCTATCAAATAACATTACTGCTACATCTCCTTCTGGGTCTACCGAGTAAGATACTAAGTCAGCAGTGTACTGTGTTAGTAATGCTTCTATTTTCTTAACATAGACTTGGTGGAATTTCTTATACCTTCTCCAGTCTTTTCTAGATAATCCTAATTTAATTCTTTGGTTGTCGGCTACTGTAGCATTAAGCTCTAGTCGCCTTTTTTCTTTTCGTGGGTCTTTCATTCTCTGATGTGTTTGTTAAAGATTTTAATTGATTTATGTGCATTCTTAAGTAAATTCAATTTATGTAGCCTAACCCATTTGTATTTGGTATGTTCTCCACTTAGTTGTGGGTTAACCTTGTGTCCTTTATAATATACGTAGTAGTGATAACGTTTACCCTTAGAAACTATTGATAGCCTGTAGCTTAAGCGAGGAGGTTTGAATCCTATCTCCTCCAGTAATTCCTTGTAGATTAGTTTTCTGTGGTTTTTAAATCCTTTTTTAGAACCACCAGGAAAGTCCCATTGCCCTTTATTGTTTGAGGTTTTAGAACGTTTTAATACCAGTACTTTGTTTTGTTGTCGATCTATTACTAAGCACCATGATGATGTCATTTTCTTTTCTTTCTTTTTTTTCTATTCTTAGCACAGGTTAGTACATGTTTCTTTCTATTAGCTTCTTCTTTCCTTTTCTTTTTTCCTACATAATATGTACTATTTCCTGTGTAATAAGGGTTAATCATCTTTTTTCTTTGGTATTTTGATTCTACCGTCTTCTAATTGAAGTTCGTTGCCTACTTCTATGTCTCTCATCCATCTGATGTAGAACCTAGAAGGTTTCTGTTCTGTCTTAAGTAGTAAGGTCCTATGTTCTAAGCCCCATTTAACTCGTTCATCATGAAGCATATATTTTGGGTACTTAATAAGATTAGTTTTCCTGAAGGTCATAGCTTTTTTAGGTAGTGTCATTCTAAGTGTCTCCTTGAATTCGCCATTTACATATACTACCATTCGCTTATGTCTCTTGTGTAGTATCTGAATACCTACTAATACCCTTGGATCGTATTTATCATTCTTAGGGTCCTTAGCTACCTTGATCTTCTTGATAAGCCAATCATATTGTTCTAAGTGTTTACCTTTAATCTCATAGGCCTTAGGTAACATTCCTTTAAGGTATTCTGTTACCATAAATACAAATCCTTCTTTTCTCATAGATTTGATGAATTTGTCCTGATCTTTTAATTCAGATAGGCTAGCTACGAGCTGTTCTAGTTCATTTATATCATTCTCTTTAGTATTCATACTAGCTTTAGCTCTAGGAGCTGATTTAGACTTAAGAGGTAAGTCCATAGATAATTGCTTTAGGTACTTAATTACTCCTTCAGCGTCGGTCCTATCTTCGATTGTGAATTCAATCCTGATAAGGCCGTCATGTTTAATTTTGGGGCCTAAGTAAAATTCCCCCTCTTGGGCTACTAATCTATCTGATACCATTTCGCCCTCCTTGAATAACTGTATTCGTGTGTTCTTTTTTATCATCGGTTGTATTTAATGAAAAAGGGGTAACCGAAACTAATTGGTACCCCTTTTCCGGATTGAGCAAAGCAGATTGTTTTAGTCGTTCTTAGACTTCTTACTTCTTTTTGCCTTTTTAGACTTCTTAGCCTTAGACTTCTTAGCCTTAGCTGGTTTGGCTTTCTTAGCCTTCTTTTCTTTTTTAGGCTTAGACTCTGCCCGAGCTTTTTGACGGAATTTCTTTTTCTCTTCAGCCGTTAATCCATCCGGATAATCGTACTTATAAGATCTTTCCTTTTTAGGCTTCATATCCTTTACCAATCCATTGGTAGTTTCTAGTTTAGCCATTGCTCGGTCAATTCTTTTTTGGAATGCAGCGATTTTCTTTCCGTGCTTCTTATCATCGGAATGATCAACGTTACGTTTCAATTTGTTTTGCTTCAGATAAGCGGTTAATCCTGCCTTATCATTTTTTACTTCTACCTTTAATGCTTTCTGTGCAGCTAAGGCTTCTTCGTAGGTTTTGTACTTTAATCTTGCCATCTTCGTGGGATTTTAATTAATAATGTAATTCTAACTTATGTTATTGTTATTACCTAATAGTATTTAGGAATATGTTTTCAGAAAACTAGAAAATTAGTTTCCCAATATCCTTATATAGTACTTCACGTACTAAATGTTTTACTGTTCCTTTAGTTCTATGTTCTACTAGCTGTATCACTTCATCTACTGTTACGTCCTCTAAGAAACATATCTTAAATTTTCTTTCTATATTGTCTAACTCTAGTCTACCAGAATACTGCAATAATTTATGTTGGCCAAAGTTTTCTAATTTAGTTGTTGCATTTTTAAACTTGCTTTTGATACTGGATAACCTATTCTGAAATATAGTACCTTTATGTTTATCTCTGTAATCTGTTTGTAATATCCTTATCAATGTTGAGGTAACATCAATTTGTTGAGTGTGCTTTTCAATCCGGTTCATGTATTACTCTATTGTTTACAAATGCACCTGGTTTGCAGTATGCATCCTTAAGTTTATATGCTCGTTTGTAGTGGTATTTTTTGTAATCTAGTTTAGTATTAATGGAAAGTATGTGTTCTACTCTAGCCACCTTATTATGGTGCAGTACGCTGTACTGTCTATCGACTGCGTAATATAATATATGGTTTGTGATTAGTACCTTATCGTTGACGAATTCCTTAGCTCGTACTCGTGAGTCTATTTTGTTTGTAGGTTTAGCTAAATGCCTAGACCTTTTCTTACGGTACCTGTAATCCTTTTGTAGTTGTACTTGTAGGGCATTGAATGTATCTATATAATATTGGAGGCTTCTCATTGCATTCTTAACATCTGTTTCATGTCCCCATATAGAAAATGTTTTTATAGGTTCTGTATTACCTACTAACCTTATACCCCATACCGAGGTACATTCAAAGAACCTTGATATGTATGCTATAGTAGAGAAGTATCGTACATTCACGTTTTGCATATCTTCAGGTATGAATATCTTTGCTATAATCCTTTCATTTAACCATTTGTCATTATCTATAAAATCCTTATCTCCACCTGCCTTTACAAACCGTTTCTGAATAGTAGACTGTAGTCTCTTTACCCAAAGGCGGTTCACTGAATTAACTGGTTGAAAGTGGAAATTAGTCTTCATCTATAGTTACATCTAGGTCTTTAATCATATTCTCCTTTAGAGTCAAAGTTGTCTCTAAAAGTACATCTGTCTTTTCTCTAACATATTTAAGCTCCTCTTCAGTTGGAAAGGGGTCTTCTTTATTTTCTATGCCTGATTGCATTGCTAGGTCTATACCCTTTAAGCCATCTGCATATAGTTCTAATCCCGATTGAATTATATCGAGGTCATCTAGGTCTACTATGAGTGATGTTACTTTCATAAGTCTTCGTGCATTATATCGTTATCATTTGCCTTAAAGTTTGGCTTATAAAGATTAGCTTGTAGGTTTAACACTACTGCATACCTTTCATCTTCTCCTAATTTCAAAAATAGCCCAAGAATATCCTGAGCTATTTTATTATTGTTTTCCAGACCGGCCATTATTTTTTGGCTTTTTTGTCCTTCTTAGGTTTAGGCCCTTTATCTACGATAAGGAATTTCCAAGCTTTCTTGGTTTTAACCTTTACACCATTTACTATACTAGTACCAACTGATACCGGTATGCCCTTATGGAAAACTGTTGTTTCAACCATTGTACCAACTGAGCGGATTAACATAGCTCTAGTTCTGGTTGTGATGTCTCCATCAATTGAATTGTTGATAACTACATAGTTTTCTCTTGCTTCGCCTGTGTCAACTTTTTTGACTCTTTTTGGTTTAGCTTCTTTTGCTTCTTTTTTTGCCATTTTGTTTAAATAAATTTGTTTGTTAATAATTAAAGTTTAATACCTAATTCCTTAGCGATTTTCTTTTTGAGTTTCTTCTCGTCTTTACCTTCTTTGAAGTCCTCAATGTCCAATTCTAATTCATATTCGTCGATCATATCTTCAAGGTCTTCGTAATCTGCCTCGTTAATATCTTCTGCTGTAAGTTCTACCTCAGAGTCATCCTCATCTTCTGCATCCTCGTCATCGTCATCATCTGAATCCTCTTCTCCGAAGTTTTCATCATATAATTCCTCGATGTCATCATCATCCATTTTCTTGAGTTTCTTTTTGGTAACCAACTTATCCTCAAGTAAGGCTTCCTTCATATCCTCTATGGACATTTCCTCTTCATCATCTTCGTCCTCTTCTTCTTCATCCTCTTCTTCTTCATCAGAATCATCCTCATCCGAATCGTCATCAGAATCATCGTCGTCTTCTTGGTCTTCACCGTCATCTTCAGATAGTAATCCTATTTCCTCAGCTGTTAGGATATCAGCTACCAACTTAGCGATAATGAATGTACCATCATCGAAGTGAATAATCTCATATTCACCCAGTTTGATTTGTTTGACAATTTTCTTGCCTTCTAACTTGTTTTTTGCCATTTTGCATTTAATTTAAAATTATTATTAATCAGTTTTACATATTACTTTCTTGAACACATGTGTTATGCTTTCGTCCATTTCAGCCATTCTTAATTGGGTGTTGTTCCAGTTCGATATGTTGACTGCCTCCATAGATATCTTTACCTGACTATCTATTTCGGTATCCTCTTGGCCTTTGAAATTATCCTTGTTCATTGGGACTTCTACATAATCCGCTTTGCCTTCTGTTATCTTAACTGGTACCCTGTATTTCTTTATTATAAATTTCATTGTGATATTAGTATATAGTTGATAATAGTACTCTAGTTAAGTTGGTACTACAATTCTAGTCCATCCTGCTACGCCTAAGTGGCTGTGATATATGCTAGGAAAGACCTGTAAGTAGTGCTTTCTCTTGTATTTCCTCTTTTCGTTGAATTGGTGCATAAGATTCATTGGGTATATTAGTCTAGGGTCTGCATTAGATATGATATGAGAGAATTTAGGATCCTTGTATTTCCATTTCTTCACCTTAACGAATCCTCTAGCTAACTGTTCTTTGATAGCTTGACGCTTCGTAGGATTCTGAGATAGTACCTTAGCTGGTGATACTCCATACTTATTTCTGTTTTCATACATGTAGTCCCGTATGTAATCCTCTAAGGCATCAAAGTGTTTGTGTATATATTTAAGTGTATCTAAATTCATTTTAACCCCGAAGTGATTGTGTGAGGTTAACATTAGATTGAGTACGAAGTTTGTTCTGCCAGGCATGTGTTTGAACATAGCTAGTGCATAGATATATTCTTCTGGTTCTAGTTTCTTAAGTATCTTTGAGTAGCCTAACTGATAGTAGTATTGTTTCTTATGTTTTCTTAGAAACCTTACCCTGTTTCCGTTCATTAGCCTTTTTATTATTCCTTTTGATAATCCTTCTTTCTTTAAGTCTTTGGGCTTTTCTTTCAACCCAGTTTGTCGCTGTCGCCTCATATTTGTATTTTGATTGTCTGAAACTTAATTGTGGGTAATTTCTGTTAAATGGTACATCTAAGAATAAAGCATCTGCCCCAAGCATATAATCATATTGTAAGCCAGGCAGTTTTGCTAAATCCCTAAGAACCTGTTCTTTTGTGTCATAAGGTTTATAAAATAACCTTGGTACATAATAATCGTATGTTCCTTTATAAAGAGTATCTACCAAGTAATACTTGTTTTCTTGAATAGGTACACTTCTTATAAATACCATTACATAGTTTTCTTTGCCTTATTATACCATATCTTAACTGATTTCTCCCGAGCATCAGGAAACCTTTTGAGTACCCTGCGTAATATGGTTTTGAATGGTTTCTCTGCAAGAGTTAATTCAAAGGTGTAGGCTTTCTTAGTACCTGAGAATAATCCTTGCTTGTTCTTAGTTCGTTTAACCCGTTTCTTTTTAGGTTTCTTAATGTCCTTAGTTTCTTCAGGTTTAGGCTCTGCTGAACCATCGTTTATAAAACTAAGCCTTAAGCTGTTATGAATAAGGTAGTCTTTACCTTGTTCATGTAATTGTTTCTCAATCCATAGATCGTACTTATAAAGAGAGTCTTTGTTTTCATCATCAAATCGGTGGGCTAATAACCAGCTCGATAAATGAGGAAAACTAGAAGAGGTTGCTTCTTCAAATTCAATGCCTCGTAGGATGCATTGTTTCTTTAGCTCCTTGTAAGTAAAATCTGACTTGAGTGTAGTTAAGTTACTAATGCTTTGCTGTACTGTACTCATTTTATTATATTTATTAATTATGATACAAATATATAAAATATATAAACACCTAGATATCCCAGAGTTTACTTGATTTTACTCTCTTAGCTGGGTCTCCGACTTTACCAATCCCGTCCTTCATCCTAGCTATGATAACATTATCAATATCTCTGAAAGCATTCTCTAAGTGTTTCCTTCTGGGTATGATATTGTTAACCAATCCGTAGTTATCTGCTTTCTTTATTATTTGTCTAAATTTAGGCCAGAATACCTGTCCATGTTTACAATTCTTATCTGTGTTATTCAGGTAGCCCTCTACTAAGTACCCATAGTCATCTGCATCTTCCTTGTCCTTGAATATGTAAAGGGTAAACTTCTTTGAAATGTATTCAATGATATGTTTCTTGCCTTTTATTTTCTGTACCTTATACCCTTGTTCGTATGAGTCTGAGACTAAAGGTAAATATACTGAGTTGATATCTCCTCGTTTATGTTTGAATTTCATTACGAATCTGTCGAGGTGATATACATGTAAGTTTTGTAAATTCTTTAGGTGTTTGATTAGCCTTGTTTTATTCCTTCTTTTAAAGGCAGAAGGTTCTTGTACTGATGTAGGTAGTATTCTAAAGTTATTCCACCTGTCAAAGTCTAATACTAGGTCATATAGGTCGATAGCTAGTGGATTGTCATCGATAAGAAGTTGATTCATATAGTCTTCTATGATTCTTTCTCTAGCAGAGTTAATTACCAGAGCGGTGTTTCCCATTTTCTTAATGGCAGTACGATATCCCAATCTCTCCACAATTGTTAATCGTATAAACTCTGCTACATCAGGGTCCATGTAAACACCTTCTGGTATTATTAATCCATCTGTCTTTTCGAAGTACTCTGTAAACATTTTAAAGAAGACCTTAGCTCTAGCCTGAATCTCTAAGTATTTATAATGGGCTTTACCCATAATTTCACCAGCCTCCCAAGTGGACTTCTTGTGATTAACACTAAGTGTGATTGCTAGTTTCTCGTCTTCAGTTAAAATGTCCCATGCTTTAGTACTCATCGCTTATATCTAAATTTTCATATAATATTTTATCTAATGCATTATTACCGTAGTTGTCCTTGATCTCATCTAAGCTTTTTTCTTTGCCATCTAATTCTAGTGATTGATATACAGTGTAGAATACGTTTTCAAATGAAACTGTTGCTTCTTTAACTAAGGCATCTATTAGTAGTTTTACTTTTACCTCCCGTTTCCGTAGGTTAATTTTTATGATCTCTGCTGGTATGTTATCAAATGGATAACCTTTTAGTTTAATGTAGTCGCCGGGAGAGAAAGCTTTGAGGTCTTCAGCTGAGTATACGTTGATAGCTCTACTCTTCTTGATTAGCCTTGCTATTTCTTTATCAGTAGCTAAGGCTGTAACTGGCATAGCTTCTATTAAGCCGTTGTTATCCATCCTTAGTTTGGGGTTATTTTTTAATACATCTTTAGTTGGGTCTTTAACCCACCCATATATACAAGTGATTCTTGCCCTTAATACTGAAAGAAAATCCTCATTAGTTGCATGGTTATATGGTACCTTGAAAAAACCATAGTTGAATAACAAAGGAATGAACTCAAACATATTCTTACCTTTGAATTTTTTCTTTAATACCTTTACAGTAGGGATATATGCTTTGATGAAGTGATAGTCGTATGCTGTTAGTTCTTCTTGTGCGATATCTATGTAGTCTCGGTTTACGTAGGCTATAAGCCAAACATCTTTTTTAAAATTTTTGCCCATTTCTTCTGTGTGCTTTTAGAGTTTTGTGTAAGTCCATATAATTAATGGGCAATAGATCGTTTGAGTTCATGATTACAAAGTTATATTTTAGTACTTCAAAGAATGCAAAATCAAAACCTGAATCGGTTATTGCTTGCTTAGCTTTTATAATATCAAATAAAGCCCTACTCATAATAGTGAAATACATTCCTTTGGACATACCATTATACCTCATAAATAGAATAGGTATTTTGTCTGACCTTTTAGCATCCTCTAAAGTTTGATCCCAGAATTCTAAAATCTTTACTTTCTTATTGCCTAAGATCAAATGTTCAAAGTTAATGTCTTTGTAATTCTTTGACTCGATTGTAAATTGGAAACGCCTGTCGTGAGGTCTTTCTGTGCAGATGATATCTCCAGATGTTGCGTGGGCTGATCTCCATCTTAGTCCTCCAGAAGCTGGTACCCTAGAAAATTCTAGTCCAGTCCATAGAGTCCACCACTTACATAAGTCCCTTTCTCCCTTGTTGCCTTTCTTTTTACTATTAGCCATTTGTATGATTTATTATTAATAGTACTTGGGTTATGAAACCTTAGTATACCCTTTACCCGTTAGTTTGAAGTATATCTTGTTTGCTGTGATAGGGTTGAATGAAGCATGATGTGTGATCAAATACAATGATTTATCTTTTGATTTACTAACAATCAAGTCTGAGACTATTTCTATTGTCTCGTCATCCAATCCTTCAAAGGGTTCATCTAGGAATATTAAGTTAACAGGCCTTATAGCGGATATGACACTGTGGATAGCTAATGCTATACATGTATCA
>Ga0164313_10004612_pt1 | contig 12232 bp, 15 predicted proteins | sample GuaBasSedimGuay4_FD_113735 | JGI IMG/M metagenome (GOLD analysis project Ga0164313, IMG submission 113735) | Subseafloor sediment microbial communities from Guaymas Basin, Gulf of California, Mexico - Guay4, Core 4569-4, 0-3 cm | ecosystem: Environmental > Aquatic > Marine > Hydrothermal vents... | reverse complement strand
TTTTGTAGAAATTGTCATCGACTTACATGAATTACCGCGATTTTCTTAGGCTTTGATAGAAGCAATTCATTGCCGCAAGAGTGTCAACTTCTGTCGCATCAAGCGTGTACGCGTTATCATTACACTTAACTGATAATTCTTTGAAAAAACACATCCGGAGATCGCATGGCGACCTACAACACCAATGAGTTTAGAAGCGGCCTGAAGATAATGATCAACGGTGACCCGCATAATATTGTTGAAAATGAATTTGTTAAACCAGGCAAGGGACAGGCATTCAGCCGCGTAAGGGTGCGCAACCTGAATACCGGCCGGGTTGTAGAGAAGACCTTCAAATCCGGCGAATCGGTTGAGGCCGCTGATGTATTTGAGACCGATGTCCAATATCTTTATAACGATGGTGAGTTTTGGCATTTTATGCATCCTGAGTCCTATGAGCAGTATGCCGTCGGTAAAGATGCAATGGCCGATAACGTGTACTGGATGCAGGAAGAGGGTGTTTGTAGTATGACGCTGTTCAACGGTGAGCCCCTCAGTGTTGCACCACCAAATTTTGTCGATATGCAAATTGTTGAAACCGATCCGGGCGTACGGGGAGATACATCGGGCGGGGGTGGTAAGCCAGCCAAGCTTGAATCTGGTGCAACTGTGCGCGTGCCGTTGTTTATTCAGAATGAAGAGGTGATACGGGTTGATACGCGCACCGGTGAGTACGTGTCACGGGTCAAGGGATAGGAATGCTGGTTTGATGACTGAAGTTAACCCTAATATTGACCCGGCTGAGCAGAAGAAATTTGATAGCATTGCAGCATCCTGGTGGGATCCTGATGGAGAGTCACGACCCTTACATGATTTGAATCCGGCCCGGCTGGCGTATATTGCAGAGCGTGTCAGGCTGAAAGATGCCAATATCATTGATGTTGGCTGTGGAGGCGGCATTCTGTCGGAATCCATGGCAGCATCAGGTGCGAAGGTCATCGGGATAGACGTTGCAACCAGGGCTTTGTCAGTCGCCAGGTTGCATTTGCACGAGTCTGGCCTGGAAGTCGATTATCAGCAGGCCACAGCAGAATCCTGGGCTGAGAAAAACCCTGCCAGCGCTCAGGTTGTTACCTGTATGGAGATGCTCGAACATGTGCCGGACCCGGCTTCGGTTGTAACATCCTGTGCCGATATGCTGGAAGCGGGTGGCCACTTGTTTATGAGCACACTGAACAGGAATGCAGCTTCGTTTGCGATCGCCATACTCGGGGGTGAGCATATCGCCCGGGTGGTGCCGAAAGGTACACATCAATATGATCGTTTTATCAAACCTTCAGAATTATGCCAATGGTTAAGGGCGAGTGGGATGAAAACCACCGAAATAACCGGGATTCACTATAATCCGCTGGAGCGAACGGCACGGACCGGTGGTCATGTTCATGTGAACTATATCGTGCACGCCGTTAAACCCGCCCAATGAAGCACAAACAGGACTGATGTCCGAAGTTTCCCGGCTTGAACTGGAGCATTGCAAAGAGCTGGCGATGCCTCCGGGTAGCCTGTTTGAATTCACCAGTCGTTATATAGCTGCAGACCGCCAGCAACAACTAACGTCTCTCTATGCCCTGATCCAATCTGTCGGATCAGTTCCAACTGCCGCGACAGATGACTCTGTTAAATGGACCAAGCTCAAGTGGTGGAGTGAGGAATTGCTCGCGGAGCCGTCAGCGGCCTCGCGGCACCCCGTTTTGCGCGCATTATGGCAATCGGGTGCAAGACAGAAACTGAATAATGCTCTGTTGTTGCAACTGGTCAGCGATGCCCTGGTACAGGTCGATGTGGCTCCGGACGCCAATGAGCAAGCCATGTTCGAGCGTTTGGCGGAAAAGGGTGAAACAGGCATTTTGCTTGAACTGGCATTGGATGGGGTTGAAATTGATGCGCGTGCTTTGCAAAGCCTGGCCGCGGCAAGTGGATTATATGCCATGATTTCCGGGTACTCTATTGAGCGTCAGGCTGGAAAACTGCGCCTGCCCCTGGATCTGCTGGCTAAATACCAGTTGACAGAAAGCCAGTTCGAACAGGACCCACCAGGGGCTGAGCTGGTGAAAGCAGTTACCTATCTGGCGGATACCGGGGTTGAATGGTTTACCCAAAGCATGGCGGGCTTAGGCGATTCAGCGTGCATGCATTTGAAGCTAAGCTGGGCAATGGAAGTTCGCCTGTTGTGTCGGTTTAGACAGAATGCGGGTGTAATCCTTGGCAAAGGAAGCCGTTTTGGACCGTCAGATGCCTGGTTTGCCTGGCGGTATTGCCGAAAACTGGGGCATTCGTGATAATGGTGGCAGTTAATGAGTGAGAAGGGCTGATGCAAACGTGTAATGGAGGCTGCCACTGCGGGCGGGTGAAATTTGAAGTTGAAATTCCGGACGTGGTCGACGTGAGCCGGTGCAACTGCTCAATTTGTAAAAACTCCGGGTACCTGCATGTGATCGTTCCGCCCGACCGGTTTCGTTTGCTTTGTGGAGAAGAGAACCTAACTGATTATCGATTTAATACGGGTGTTGCCCGCCATCTGTTTTGTAAAGATTGTGGCATCAAGTCATTCTACGTCCCGCGCTCACACCCCGACGGATACAGCATAAACCTGAATTGCCTGGATTTACCTGAAGGTACGGAGGTTGTGATAAAAGAGTTTGATGGTCAGAACTGGCTTAAGAACCGCGTCAGCCTTTCATAAGGCGACTGTTGCAGAAGGTTTAGTCTTTATCAGTAATAAAATCCGGTCCTTTCCCGGCAGTTTTTTCATAAACACCTTTCTCCACTTTCCTGAACTGGGTGAAACCATGTTTCTCAAGGTTGTTCTCTTTAAGGGAAGGAGACTGGCTAGCCAGGTTGGGCCGTGAGATTTTTCTTTGCACAGGGTTGTGACACTGAGGACAGAATTTGAGTGGATTAGCAGAGATTTTTTGCATGACTTCAAAAACAGGATTGCAATGGTCACAAAAGTTTTCGCTGGCGGAATGGTATTCATAGATTGGCATATGGCTAAATTATGTATGGAGTTAAGGCGTAAGGCAACAAGGTACCGACTGCGGGTATCACTCAGCGGGACAAATCGTTAAAATCGCCGCATGAATCTTAAAGGCAAGACAATACTGATTACCGGTGCTGCAGGGGGTCTGGGCGGGGCACTGGCCATGCAATGTGCCCGCCAGGGTGCAGAACTGGTTCTGCTGGATAAGAATCGTCGTGGATTAAGCGCACTTGGTGACAGAATGACAGCAGCGGATTTGCCCGCACCCGGGCTGTATCCGCTGGATCTGGCCAGTGCAGGGATTGACGATTTCAATGGGCTGGTTGATGTAATTCAGTCCGAGTTTGGCGGCCTGCATGCTTTGGTTCATTGCGCAAATGATTTTGAAGGCTTGCAGCCCCTTGATCAGATTGAGCCTCAGAACTGGCTCAGATCAATCCAGGTGAACCTGAATGCACCGTGGTTACTGAGTTGTGCTTGTTTACCCATGCTCAAGCAATCAGATAACAGCCGATTGTTCTTTCTTGTTGATAACCCGGAGAGGGTCTCGGAAGCGTACTGGGGGCCCTATGGTGTAGCCAAAGTGGGACTTACGAGCCTGGTAAAACAATTTGAGGCTACTTTAAGTAATTCTTCTGTTTTAGTGAAAGGTATAGACCCCGGAGCGATGCGTACCGATTTCAGAGCAAAGGTCTACCATGCGGAGAATCCGATGGATCAACCGGAGCCTGGTATTGTGGCTGGTAAGATCGCAAATATGCTGTCGGATGAATATTCTGAGCCCGGGGTAATGGTCAACTTTTCTTAACCGGAAGTCAGACCCCGTGATCTGATTGTGCAGCCTCATATCCGATCATGGCCTGTTTGGTATTGATCCCCCACCGATAGCCGCCAAGCGTCCCAATACTGTTAATTACACGATGGCAGGGTATTAGCCATGATACCGGGTTGCGTCCTATTGCTGTACCGGTTGCACGACTGGCACCCGCATTGCCGGTAAGGGAGGCCAGTTGCCCGTAAGTACAATGCACGCCTGCAGGCAAGCTGAGTAGTGCTTCCCAGATCCGTAGCTGGAAAGGGCTGCCCCGTAACCAGATTTTGAGCTCTTTGTTTTCTGATCCCGTGAAGACCTGCTTTAGTTTTCGTTCTGCCTGCAAATGATCTTCTGAAAGGATCGCATCCGGCCACTGTTGTCCGAAGTGGGACCACAGTCGATCCTTTCCTTTATCATGAGCAAATCCGAGAAAGCAGATACCCATGTCGGTCCAGCCCAGTAAAGCTTCACCAAAGGGCGTTTTGCCGTAGCCAAAACTCACTTCCACGCCTTGTCCTTTTTGCTTTGCTTGCCCCGGCGTCATGGCTTCGGTTGTTACGATCAGGTCGTGGAGTCGTCCAGGACCGGAAAGTCCGCTTGATACCGCCGTGTCCAGAACTGTCTGGCCTTGTCGCAAGCGCTCCATTGCCTGGGTCTTGGTCAGATACTTCAAAAACTGCTTTGGAGAGACGCCTGCCCACTGCTGGAAAAGTCGCTGCATATAATAAGGACTCAAACCGACATGCTCAGCGAGGTCTTCCAGGCTCGGCTGGCTTTGCTGATTCCGGCACAGCCAATGGATGGATTCTGCAATCAGTTCAAAATGGTGCTGAGAGTTCATATGGCTATTGTAGAAGTTTCAGACTGCATGACCACCCGATTCTTGCTATGTTTGTCTTATCAATTTACTGAATGGTGAATCACAATGTCTGAAGACTTATTCCTTAAAATCATCTCACGGGAGATTCCAGCCGATATCGTTTATGAAGATGATGATGTTTTGGCGTTCAGGGATGTTAACCCCCAGGCACCATTGCATGTTCTCATTATTCCCAAAACCCGCATTCGCACCATAAATGATATGCAAGCTCAGGATGCAGAGGTTTTTGGAAAGTTATTTCTTGCTGCACAAAAAATAGCAGCAGAAGAGGGCGTGGCTGACGATGGCTACAGGGTGGTTATGAATTGCAATGCTGCAGCAGGGCAGACCGTATTTCATGTCCACTTGCATTTACTTGGCGGGAGACAGTTCAGCTGGCCGCCTGGGTGAGCTTTGGGATTGCTAACGTTTTGTTAGCTTTCTCGCCCACCATCTCTCCTCAGTTTGCTGGCTCGAAGTCGTTGTTCACTTCGCATTACGTGCAGAATGAAGACGCAACTATTATCGTAGCGATAAAAGACTCGACATGGAGGTTCGACAATTTGACGATAGTTCCACTCATTAAGCTCTGCTGGTTTTGAGCCGATTTTTGGATGATCTTCGAGTTGTTCAACATGTCTGAATATTCTGCGCACCAACATTTGTGCTGCAGTTGGATTCTCTAAAGCAATTAAATCTGCTATGGCATCAAGATCGGAAAGTGCTGGCTCAGTCCAGACTATTTCAACCATCGAGACATTCTGGATTTAGCTTCGTCATGAGAAAAGGTTTGGCCATCTTCAACCGCGCGCTCGCCACGGGCTATGCCTTCAAGAAGTTTTATTCTTCCTTTTAAGGCCTCAAAACTTTCTACATCAACCAGGTATGCCGAAGGAAGGCCGTGTTGAGTGATTAAAATTGGTTCTTTGTCACGAGAAAGCTCGGACAGTAATTCCGTCGCCTTTCGTTTCAGGGTAGTCACTAACTCAGTTCTCATAAAGTGATACTAGAGTAGCACTTTATTTAATGCAAGTAGTCGTGAAGCTAGCTTGATTTTTGAAGGGTTGTTGATGTAATTAAAAATGTAGAAAATTGACATAATTGTCAAAATATGACATTTATGTCATATTGATTTTTAGTTTTGGTGCCATAACTGAACAATGAGAGCGGGTGGTATGAAGCTTGCAGCAAGCCAAATAAATTGCACTAAAAAGTTCGCGTTGGATGAGCAAACATTTTTTGGTGTGATTAGGGATATGATCATACATAAACATGGAGATACTTATGGACTCATCTAGTCCTGACCCTTTGCGTGATGTTGCTCTTCTAACTAGAGCAGTTGAAAATGTATTTAGAAAACTTATCCGAATTCTTATTGGACGGATGTCCCTGAAAAAGCTCCAGGAAATGGTGCAGATAATTTTTGTTGAGGAAGCTGAAGCAAAATTAGGACAGGAGGCACCTGGAAAAAGCGTGCCGTTAACAAAGTTGGGATCATTAACAGATTTAGACACAAGAACGTTAATTAAGATCAGAAGCTCATATAACCCCAAAAAACCGATTCATTTAGATACATCTTTTTTAAAAGGCTTTACACCGGGGTTCAAGGTATTAGATTTATGGCTGAACGAAAAAAAGTATCTTGATGCAAAGACAGGAAGCCCTTTGCCATTAAACTTTGCAGGTAAAGGAGCAACATTTGAAGAATTGGTTGAAGAAGCTGTATCAGTACGTGGTGTAACAGCAAGATCCATGTTGGAAAGGCTATTGGAAAACAACTTTGTAGAAGTTTGTCCTGACAGCGATCAAATTAAACTAGTTCGGGAAGACTACATATTTTTGAGTAGCGAAGAGTTAGATATGATCGATATCGGGTTCTCAGCAATTGCCAGTCTTGCGACTACTGTCAATCACAATATTCGGAATGCGGGGAGTGAGACGTCTCGGTTTTATCAGCGTGGCTGTTGGACTTATCGACTCAATAAGAAGAATCAAGAAGAGTTTCGAACGGCTATGCTTAATTTTCTTCATGAGGTTGATAAAAAGTCTAAGGACGCGATCTATCCATTCGAAGATGACACCGAAAAATCAGACCAATTAACCGCTGGAATTAGTATGTTCTATTTTGAAGAAGAGTCTGAGAATTGAGATAGTCGGATTGATGAAATATAGAAGTTTTCCAATGTTTAGAAAACTTTGCATTTGAATTAAAAATAAGGGGTTTGTCAAAAAGTTTGTAGCAGGCTTTGTTCTTTAAATAGCGTTATTTTGAAAAAGAAAAAGCCCCTGCCGAGGCAGGGGCAAATATTCTCGTTGGTATATCTTAGAGCCTTAAGACGAAGCAACAATTTACAATTTGTCGCTATGTCGTTTTTGCACTATATTTATCTATACGTATTTTCTTCAAACCATGGGATGATCTCATCATCATTTGTTTGGCAAAGACCAGTATTACCCATGACTTTGACATTGTTGAAAGAGATGATTTCGGAATAGTCGGCAGAGTCCAAGACAGACACTGTTGCGCTGCTGCAGCCAAGGGCGACTTCGATTTCTAATCCTGTACCGTTTGGTAGCGTTATAGAAAGACCTTCATTTCCAGTTCCGCCACCTGCGATTTGGATAGTCGTACCAGTGCCACCACCCGCGATGCGGGCACCAGTGCCACCACCTGCAATACGGGCTCCAGTTCCGCCACCCGCGATGCGAGCGCCAGTCCCACCACCTGCGATATCAGCACCAGTGCCACCACCCGCGATGCGAGCACCAGTTCCACCACCCGCGATGCGAGCACCAGTTCCACCACCTGCGATATCAGCACCAGTTCCACCACCCGCGATGCGAGCACCAGTTCCACCACCTGCGATGCGAGCGCCAGTTCCACCACCTGCGATACCAGCGCCAGTTCCACCACCCGCGATGCGAGCGCCAGTTCCACCACCTGCGATATCAGCGCCAGTGCCGCCACCCGCGATGCGAGCGCCAGTTCCACCACCTGCGATGTCGGTCTTCGAACCGGTGCCACCGCCAGCAATTTTTGTCTTTGAGCCTGTGCCCCCACCCGCAATTTTGACGTCTGAGTAAGTATTATCTAATGAGATTTCAAATAAGGAAACTTGAGTGAAAGTTCCAATTTGTGTTCCTTTTCCAACAAAGGTATTGCCATCTATAAGCCACATTATGGAAACTTGGCCACGATCGACCGCAACTTGCATCAATCCTTCTGGCTGAATTTCTGAGGCACTTACCTGGGAGGAAAGTGCTAGCGCAGTCATTGAAAACGCCAGAAGCGCTTTTCGAATGCCAGTGCCGGATTTTTCAATTCCAGTACCAGATTTCTCAATGCCAGTGCCGGACTTTTCAATTCCGGTTCCTGATTTTTCAATTCCGGTTCCTGATTTTTCAATGCCAGTACCACTTTTTTCAATCATCCAACGAGACATATCTATTCTCCTATTTCTTCTGAGTCATGGTCGCCGCCCCATTGGTACCAACCGATACCAACAGTAAGCTGACCTGGTTGTTTCTGCGCATCCTCGAAAGTTTCGAGTAATGCTTCCCCTTCCTTAATTTGCTTTTGTAGTAATAAGCGGGCCTCTTGCCTGAATTCCTTATATCGTGCAGGAGATAACCTATATGTCCATCGCCCCTGCTGTGGAACCCGCGAATCAATATCTGAATTCATGTTGTGGATTGCCGCGCTGAGTACTCTTGATGACTCAATAAACGCAATATCAGTCATGTTTGCACGGTCATTAGTTATTGGTGAATAAAATAAAGAAAGCATTTCGACCTTCTCTGTACCATCAGAAATTGTTTTGATATTCCCGGATGATAAAAGCCTGTCCAACACTGTCTTTATTGTGATATTCCTGCCAATTGAACGAAGTACTAATCCTTGAAAGGTTCGTCCACGGCCTTCGATTGGTAGAATCTGTGGTTCTTGAGTTTCTGTGTCAATAAAAAATGGATCATTTGCCCACATGTCCAAAAGCGCATTTTCTGCACAAATATTTTTGGGCTCCATTGTTATGTCGTAATCCTTACTAATTACAGACGATACAACGCGTGTATCTAATCCGGTAATTAATGCTAGTGCGCTTTTTGTCGGTTTAGAGCCAGATCGTTTTATTTTGTTTTCTGCCTCTTCGACATAAATAGATTTAAGAATTTCTACCAGGGCAGGGAAAGAGACTGATCCAACCATCAATCGAACAATCTTGCGCAGCACAAGTCCGACAGCATTTGTTAGTGACGCGGAGTCACTAGCGCTTGATGTCTTATTGTTTTGTGGATTGCTTGACATTAAGTCTTCCCAAAAATTCGTTGATACTTGTTAACGAATTCCATTTCAGGTCTGACCCAACATCTGATTCCGTGATATTGGCGGGTACTTCTTTTAGCGTCTTCTGAAGGACAGGATATTACTTTATTCAAACACTTGCACGGTTTAATTAAATTTATTCTAAATATATCGTTAATTTTTTTGTGAATGAGTTTCATTTAACTTGAGTGACAAAAACAGGGGTTAAATGGGGCCTGTTCACTAAAAAGTAAAACCCGGCTTAAAAACAAGCATTTACGATGGGTTTTGGGTCGCTGCCATAGTGTTAGTGATAAACACCTGGTCAAATAAGTGGATATTCCGGTTAGTACGACTAAGAACTCCAATTTCATCTATTAATGCTCAATTTAGCTTAGAAACCCAGTCTAGCTGCAGGAAAGGATTGACTTTTCTTTTTTGGAGAACTGTCTTTTCCCAAGGATAATCAACATTATTTACACTCGCTTCGTCGCATTATTTTCAGGTTTTTTCGGAAAACTGGAAACATGCATTAAATCTACTCTTTCGTGCTTTTGCTCTCAAAGCCTGTAATAGCGGGCTTCTGAGGGTAAGTATAGCGTAATGAACAAAAATGTCTATAGCCAATATTGTAAATAGACAAAATAGTATTTAGACATATTTGTAAATAGACACTTGTGTGTTTAGCCAAAAGTGGCTATAGTGTGTTCCATCGAAGAACGAAATAGACAAGGAATGTCAAATTTCGTTAGCAGAAGGAACTGCGAAAGCAAACGGATTTGCTGGACTTTGATAAGCAAGGAAGCATACGCGGGTGGCGACACGTCCGCAGAGTGGATCGGGGTTACATGGATGGCATCCCGACCACTTTTTCTTAAGGGTGATTTGGGATAGCACGGATGGTATCCCGGTCACTTGCTCTACAGGGTGGTTTGGGACTACACGGATCGTATCCCTTCCACTTGGTTCTACAGAACGGCTTGAGATAGCAAGGATGGTATCTCTGCAGTTTTGCCTTCAAAGCGACCATGGTCATCAGGGACGAAGACCAGGTCGCTTTTTTAATGCCTGTGTGAAATGTCTTGCTGTGTAAAAAGTGGACTAAAAGTCCGCGCGACCTGGAACTCGGGGGTAGGGAATGACATCCCGTATGTTCGCCATGCCTGTGATATAGGTAATCAATCGCTCGAAACCCAGTCCGAAGCCTGCGTGCGGCACGGTTCCATACCGACGTAAGTCAACGTACCAACTGTAGGTTTCCGCATCCATGTCCTGTTCTGCCATTCGTTCCTGAAGTATATCCAGGCGTTCTTCACGCTGAGCGCCACCAATAATCTCGCCAATGCCCGGGGCCAAAACGTCCAAAGCAGCGACAGTTTTGCCATCATCACTTAAACGCATATAAAAGGCTTTGATTTCAGTTGGGTAGTTTTTGACCACAACAGGGGCGTTAAAATGGCTTTCAGTGAGGTAACGTTCGTGTTCTGTTTGTAAATCCAGTCCCCATTCCGGTTTGAACTCGAATTTTTTCCCGGATGCCTTGAGGATTTCGATGGCTTCAGCGTAATCAATCCTGACGAAAGGCGCATCAATCAGTTTTTCGAGCCTTTCAATGGCGGCTGGTTCAATTCTCTTTGCGAAGAAAGCCATATCATCCGGGCATTCATCCAGTACTGCCCGAAACACATATTTCAGGAAATCTTCAGCCAGGTCAGCCACGTCATCCAGATCTGCGAAGGCAATTTCCGGCTCAATCATCCAGAACTCTGCCAGGTGGCGGGTTGTATTGGAGTTCTCGGCACGGAAAGTGGGACCGAATGTATATACGTTTGAAAGCGCCATGCAGTAGCCTTCGACATTCAATTGTCCCGAAACAGTCAGAAAAGTCTCACGACCGAAAAAATCCTGGTGGTAATCCACGCTGTTATCATCATTTCGAGGCAGATTGGCCATATCCAGGGTACTGACCCGGAACATATCCCCCGCGCCTTCAGCATCAGAGGCGGTGATAATTGGCGTGTTGATCCAGTAAAACCCGTTTTCATGAAAGTATCGGTGTATTGCCTGGGCCGCCACGTGCCGAACGCGTGTAATTGCGCCAAAAGTATTGGTGCGAGGCCGTAAGTGAGCAACATCTCTTAAAAACTCGAAACTGTGCTGTTTGGGTTGGATAGGGTAGGTGTCCGGGTCTTCAACCCAGCCCACAACCTCTACACTTGAGGCCTGGATTTCAAAATTCTGTCCGCGACCCTGCGATTCAACCAGTTCGCCGGTACAAATGACAGCGCACCCACTGGTGAGTTTTTGAACTTCATCGCTGTAATTATCGAGCTCCGCAGGTGCCACAACCTGGATCGGATCAAAGCAAGATCCATCATGAACGCTGATAAATGAGAAACCGGCCTTGGAATCCCTGCGTGTGCGCACCCAACCCTGAACTTTTATACTGGTTCCGCTTGGGATTTCTCCACCGAGTACTGTTTTTATACTAACCGCTGACATAATGTTATGGTTGATCTCTTATTAATAAGGCCCAAGATAATAAATCACCCGGGGCGATGCGCACAGTCTTTTAAGCTATCTACGGGAATTTTTTATGATCGATACCAGGGCAGAGGCAAGATGAGTATTCAATTAACTGACAATGCAGCACAACGGGTTAAGTATTTTCTTGATAAAGAACATGGCAAAGCGTTGCGTCTTGGTGTCAGGAAAACCGGTTGTTCCGGTTGGGCTTATGAAGTCAGCATTGCTGGGAAACTCGAAAATGATGATCATGTTTTTGAGGATAAAGATGTCAAAATCGTTGTTGATAATGATAGTTTGCCGTATTTGCAAGGGTCAAAAATTGACTTCAGTACCAGCGGCCTGAACAGGACATTTCAATTTGATAACCCCAATGCCACCGATGAGTGTGGTTGTGGTGAGAGCTTTACTATTTCCTCATAGTCACTTTCTTGTGATTGAAACCTTGCCAGTCCCGATACAGCACTGATATAATCCGCCGGCTCTGTTATTTGCAGAGTGTTTTATCCTTGCCTTACGCGCCCAATGGTTGGGTAGTCGGAGGCTTTGAAGGCCTTGTAACTTGATATTACAGGGCTGGAAAACCCACAGGGAGCATTAAAAAATGCGTCATTATGAAATCTGTTTTCTGGTTCATCCGGACCAGAGCGAGCAGGTTCCGGCTATGCTGGAACGTTATCGCAGTTTAATTGAAGAAAAGAAGGGCAGTAT
>Ga0164313_10004611_pt1 | contig 12234 bp, 7 predicted proteins | sample GuaBasSedimGuay4_FD_113735 | JGI IMG/M metagenome (GOLD analysis project Ga0164313, IMG submission 113735) | Subseafloor sediment microbial communities from Guaymas Basin, Gulf of California, Mexico - Guay4, Core 4569-4, 0-3 cm | ecosystem: Environmental > Aquatic > Marine > Hydrothermal vents >... | reverse complement strand
GGCCTCCCAGTCCAGCGAGCCCACCAGGTTGGCGCGGAAGTTGCACTCGGTGACGTCGGCGCTGCCCCCGGCGCGCACCATCAGGCCCATGCCGCCGTTGTCGTGCACCAGCGTGCCGTGCATGGCCAGGCGCCCCCCGGAGCGCACCTCCAGGCCGTGGGTGCTGTGGTCGGAGAGTACGCCCTTGCGCAGCTCGAGCTGCCCGCCTCCGTCGATGCGCACGCCGGCGTGCGCATTCATCAGGCTCAGCTCCTGGGCCACGACGTGGCCGCCGTCGCGCACGTGCAGGGTCGGCGCCGCGCCGGAGATGCCCACGCCGCGCAGGATACCGCCCGCCAGACGCACCTCGGCGCCGCCGCCCACGGTGAGCGCAGGACGCGGCCCGGACCAGAGCACGCAGGCCGACAGCTCGAGCCGCACGCCGGCGCCGTCTGCCTGCACGCCGCCGTCGAGCACGGTGCAGTCGCTCAGCTCGGCGCGGCCGGGCTCGAGCACCAACGCCGGGCCCGACGTCGAGCGCAGCAGCAGCCCCTGCACCAGCGCCAGCGGCGAGGCCAGGGTCAGGGCCGGGCCCGACGGCGGCGACACCACGACCTCGCCGCCCTGCGCCTCGATCACCAGCGGGCGCTCCACGCGCAGGGCCACCTCGTAGGTGCCCGCCGGCACGCGCAGCACCGACATGGGCGCCGCGTCAGCCAGGGCGCGCTGCAGCGCCACTCCATCGCCCGCGGGAACGTTGATGAGCTCTCCGCGGAAGCGTCGCAGCTCCCGCGCCGCGCGGTCGTCCAGCGCCAGGGCCGCCAGCCAGCCGGCGATGGCGCCCTCGCTGTCGCCGGCCAGCTCGGCGTCCAGCGCCTCGCGCGAGCGGCGCACGTAGAGCTGCTCGCGCGTGCCGGACATGCGCGCGCTGATCAGCTCTCTGTAGTGCGCGTTGGAGCCCGCCAGCGCCTGCCCGTCCAGCGCCAGGGCCTGCTCGAACTCGCCACGCTCCAGCGCGCGCCCCGCGGCGGCGAAGGCCTCGCGCACGGCCAGCGAGACGTGCTCGCGCCGGAAGGCCGCCAGGGCCTCGTCCAGGTGCGACCAGTCCTCGCGCGAGTGACGCTCCACGAACGCGGCGGCCAGCAAGGCGTCCGCCCAGTCGCCACGGGCCACGCCGCGATCGGTGCCCCGGTCGAGCAGGGCGCTCAGGGCCTCGGTGCCCACCTCGCGCCGGATGGCGTTCCAGTCGCGCCCGCCCCAGCCGGGCGCCGCGCCCAGGCGCTCGAAGATCGTGAGCAGGTCGGCCCAGCGACGCTGCTCGCGCACGCGCGAGACCAGCGTGGCGGCGGTGGACAGGCGCAGGTCGCGCGCGGCGTTGCGCAGGCGACGATCGTCTTGGGTGCGGCCCGCCAGCACGCCCGCGGGCATGGGCACCACCAGCACGTCCAGCGCGGCGAGGTCCGCCTGCCCGGCCAGGCCGCGCGCGTCGGCCAGGCGCCACGACAGGGCCAGCGCGTGCAGCGGGCCGGAGGCGGGCTCGGCCACCCGGGGCAGGTGCGCGATGCTGCGCTCCACGGCCTGCGCGTCGTGCAGTGACAACAGGCGCTCGAACTCCACGCGCATGAGCCAACGCGCCACGTCGGCGTCGCCCGTGCGCGCGGCCAACAGGGCCAGTCGCTCGGCAGCGCGCTCGAGCAGGCCGGCGTCGAGCAGCTCCAGCGCCTGACCGAAGTCGTTGCGATCGAGGCGCCCGTCCAGCTGGGGAGCGCGCGGATCGAACAGGTCCTCGGGCAGCGGCAGCAGCAGCCCCTGGTCGCCGGGCTCCAGGGGGCGCGAGGCCAGGGCCCAGACCGCCGAGCCCGCGCCCTCCTGCAACAGCAGCGTGCCCAGCTCCACCAGGCCCACGCCATCGCCCCCGGCCGAGCTGTCACGCAGCACGCGGTCGGGACGCAGGGGCAAGGGGTAGCGCAGGGCGGGCTCGGGGCCGTCGGGCACCAGCAGCTCCAGGCCCTCCGCCAGATACGGCAGGCGCAGCTCGAACGAGCCGTCGGCCGCGCTGGTGGTGGAGGTGCGGTGGAAACCGCGACGCCCGGGGTCCGTCAGGCCCACCACCTTCAGCTCGCGCACGCCCGGTGGCGAGAGGAAGCCGCGCACCAGGGTCACGCGCGGGCGCAGCTCCAGCTCGAGCACCCGGCCGCGGGCCGAGGCGTCCACGCGCACGGCCTCGCTGCGCACCAGGAAGCCGTCGGCGGTGACGCGCAGCAGGTGATCGCCGGTGGCCACGGTGCTGCGCGCCAGACCGGCCTCGACCGGCGCGAGCTGGCCGTCGATCTCCACCCGCGCGCCGGGCACGGCCAGCTGTTCGGCCACGTCGACCACGCGTACGGCGATGGGTACGCGCCGCGGTCCCAGCAGGTCGGGCTGGCGGTCGAGGGCGCCGCCCACGATGAGCTGGGGCTCCTGCGCGCCGCCGGTGGCGACCTGCGTGCGGCGGCGCACCTCCTCGAAGAGCCGGTCCAGCGGGCGCTCGGGCGCGGCGCCGGCGGTGCGGCTCAGCGCGGCTACCACCTCGACCAGCGCGGCGGTGAAGGGCGAGGGCTGATCGCCCACGGGCGCGGCGGCGAAGCGACCATCGCGGGTGCCGTACAGCTCCCAGGTGCGCAGGGGCTGCAGCTCGGCATCACGCGACGGGGCCAGGGCGCCCACGCGGCAGGCGTCGAACAGCACCAGCACCGACAGGGCGCTGCCGCGTTCTGCGGCGCGCAGTGACGCCCGCGCGGCCCAGCCGTCCAGGTCGTCGCGCGTGATCAGCTGCTCGTAGCCGCCCGCGCCGTCCTCGCGCGTGTAGTACGTGAACAGGCCCGGGCTGCCGCGGCGGTCCACCCAGCCATGACCGGTGAGGTACAGCAGCAACAGCGCGTCGGGCGTGGAGGCCTGCTCGCCCGCGCGCAAGATGGCCTCCTGCACGGCGGTGGCGTGCACGCGCTCCCCGCGCAGCACGCTGAGGCGGTCGGGCGGCACGGACGCGGGGCCCGCGAACAGCGCCGTCATGGCGTCCACGTTGGCCGAGACGAAGGGCAGGTCCCAGTCGGCGCGGCGGTAGCGATCGGCGCCCACCACCACGGCGAAGCGATCTTCGTCGGCCACGCCCAGGCCATCACCGCCGGTCCAGCGCAGGCCCAGCGGGCGCAGGCTGGTGAGCGCACGCGTGCTGCTTGCGGCGCCGGCGGTCTCTGCAGCATGTCCCCGAGCGGCTGCGGCAGCGGTGCCTTCGGGTGCTTGAGCGGCGCCGCGGGCGGCGCCGTGAGCCGGGCCGTCCTGTGCGGAGACGCGCTCGCGGGACGCGTCGGTAGCCAACGCATCCGAGGACGCGTGCGGGTCCAGGGAGCAGCCGGTCACCAGCGGCCATCCCAACGCAACCACGAGCAGGAGCTGTCGCATGGCGCCATGGTACCGCCCGCGCGCCTGGCGGACGTGACGCGTTGGTGCGCGGACAGCCTGCCGCGCTCAATCGGCGCTCAGCAGGCCCTCGTGCTGCATGACGCGGCGCATGCAGCTCAGCGGCATGTTGCCGGCCTGCAGGAACACGCGGTGAAACGCGCGATCGAGGTCGAGCCCTTCGAGCTGCCCCTCGGCGCGTTCGGCGTTGGCCGCCTGCAGCTCTCGCTTCAGGTCCCAGAGCATGCGGTTGCCGGCCAGGTAGCTGAGCGGATAGCCGCGCTCGGCCGAGTACCAGTTCAGCTCGGCCTGCACCCGACTGGGAACGAAGCCGGTCACGGCCGCCAGCAAGTTACCCGCGGCGACGAAGGGGTCGTCCGATGAGATGTCGCAGGCCACGCCCACGTCGAGGAAGTCGCGCTCGCCCGACATGAAGAACAGGTCGATGGCCACGCGCGCGCCGATGCGGGCGATGTCGCGCTTGCCGATGAAGCGCATCTCGTCGATGAGCTCGCCGCCATAGCCCACGTCGAGCATCCAGTCCTCCAGGTACGTGGTCCAGCCCTCGTGCAGCTCGCTGGCGACGGTCAGGCGCCGCACCACCGACGGGTGCAGCGAGGCCCACGCGAGCTGCAGGTGATGGCCGGGCGTGCCCTCGTGCAGCATCATGCCGGGGATGGACAGCTCGGTGTGCTCGGGCAGCAGCTGCTCCGACAAGGTCAGGTGCACCAAGCTCGTGCGCGTGCCCTCGCGGAACGACGCGGGCGCCCACATGGCACCGGCGGGGATGGCGGCCTCGAGGTGCTTGGGCGTGCGCTCGATCAGGATGTCGTCGTCAGGCGGCAGCGGAAACAGATCGCGCGCGCGGATGAACTCGATCAGCTTGCGGTGCTCGGCTTGATAGCGCTCGAGCACGTCCTCCAAGCGGTCGTTGGGCAGCTCCACGCGGTAGCGCTCGGCCAGCCAGTCCTGCAGCGCGTCGGCGTCGGTGTCGTCGGGCAGCTCGTACTTGCTCACCAGGCGCGCGCGCAGCTGCTCGACGCTGGTGTCGATGTCCGCCAGGAACGACGTGGCCAGGGTGTGCAGCCCGTCCAGGGAGAGCTCGATGCCGCGCAGCGCCACCAGCCGCTCGGTCTGCCGGCGCCCGATGCAGAAGTCGGTGTGGGTCGGCAGCGTCGCCAGGTGGGCCTGGTAGTCGTCCAGCGCCGCCTGCGCCGTGGCGCGCGCGCGGGTCAGGCGCTCGGCGTCGGCGTACTGCACCTCGGCCGCCCAGGCCTCCAGCGTGTCGAACAGCGAGGGCAGGCCGGCCAGCGTCTCGCGCTCCACCGCGACCCAGCGCGCCACGGGCGTGGTGAGCGTGCGCCGCCAGCCATCCAGGAACGCGGGCAGCGCCTCCAACCGCGACGTGGCCGCGTCCAGGCGCTCAGCCGGCTCGTGCGGGTCGTTGCTCAGCAGGAGCGTGAGCCCCATGCCCAGCTCGTCGGCCGCGCGCGGACACTGCTGTCGCTGCGTGCCGCCGTTGAAGCTGTAGCTGGCCTCGAACAGCTCGCGCTCAAGGGACAAGATGGCCATCCCCAGGTCGAGCCGCTGATCAAAGCCGAGCGGCTCACCGGCCGCGTCGGCCGCCGCGGCCGCCGCGGCCAGGACCTGGGCCTGGGCCAGCAGCGCGCGCGCTTCGGCCTGCTGCTCACGCGCGGCCTCGGGCGAGCGCTCGGGCAGCTCGCCCCGGCGTTGATCGATGCCGTATTCCAGACAGGCGTTGGGGTCGCGGCTGACGTGCGCGAGGTACGCGTCGACGAAGTCGGTGAAGCAGGCGGCGGGCATGGCGGGGTCCGGGGCGGCGTGGGTGCTTGGGTGTGGCGCGTACGATGCCTTCGTGGCGCTCGCGGCTCGGAGCGGGCCGCGAGGCGCTGGCGCACCACGATACTCAGGAGCTCGGCGGCTGCGCGTCATGAGCCGGATACGCTGCGGGAGATCGTCGCCGGATATGCTGCGCGCCATGCCGCAGCGCCACCCAGGATCCCGACAGGCCGCCGCGCTGACGCTGGCGTCGCTGCTGGGCGCAGCGGGGCTGGCAGCGCTGGCCTGGACCCTGGATCCAGACGTGGTGCAGCATCACTTCAGCGGCGACGGGGAGCTGGGGCCCGTGACGGCGCGCTGGTTGGGTGTCTACGCCCGGGTGGCTTGGGGACTCGCGGCGCTCATGGGCGCGCTGGCCGCGGCCGGGCTGCTGCGGCGGCGAGCGCTGGAGCGGATGCTGGCCAGGTCCCCGCTTGCGCTGCCTCGGATCGTCCTGGCGTGCGCCGCGTTGGCCCTGGGTCTGCTGGGCGCCGAGCTCGCCGTACGCGCGCTCGGCTGGGGCCACAGTTCGAGCTCCACGAACACGACCGCGGCCCGCGACTACTCGCATCAGTTCATGCAGAGCATCCGGATTCAGCTGGATGATCGAGGCTATCGCGAGACGCGCTGGGACCGACCGGCGCCCCCCGGCGTGGGGCGCATCCTCGTGCTGGGTGACTCGTTTGTCTTCGGCTTCGGAGTCTCCGCCCTGGAGGACACCTTTCCGGCGGCGCTCGAGCGCGAGCTGGCGGCCGGACCCGGCGCCCCCCGCTGCGAGGTGCTCAACCTGGGCCTCCCGGGCGCGGACTCGGCAGGCGAGGCCGCCGTGTTGCAGGAGCTGCTGCCGGAGGTGGCGCCCGATCTCGTGCTGATCGGGTACTACGTCAACGACTGCGAGACGCCGGACGAGAAGATCGCGTTCTTCGGCAGCCGGCGCTTGCTGCCCTTGTTGAGCGACAACCTGGAGCTCATCTCGGACCTGTGGCGCTTCGTGGAGAGCGAGATCGTCTGGCAGCTGGAAGCCGCCGGCCTGCGCATCACCTACGCGGAACACCTGCGCGAGCAAGCGCTGCCGGGTTCGGATGCATGGGGTCAACACCGCTCGGATCTGCGTCGGTTGCTGGAGCAGGCCGGGCGCCCCGCCGCCATGGTGATCTTCCCACTGCTCACAAACGAGGATCCCTACCCGCTGGCGGCGCTGCATGAGCAAGTGGCACAGGTCGCCGCGGAAGCGGGCGTCCCCGTGCTGGACTTGCGGGAGTCTCTGGACGGACTGCTGCGGGACGAGATCCAGGTGGCGTCGTTCGACCCCCACCTCAACGCGCGTGGATTGGCGCTGACGGCGACGGCCACGGCGCGCTTCCTGGAGCAAGAGGGGCTGGTTCCGGCCCCCCCCTGAGAGCCGCCGTCAGCCCGGCGCAGCACGACACGCGCGCGGGGGTGTAGGCTGAAGCTGCCTGGTCGAACCGGCCCGCGAGTCCGGCCGCCCTTGCTCGAGAGGAGGGCCAGCATGAACGCCCACCGCATCCTGGCCAGCTCGGTGCTCTGCGTCCTCGTCGCGCAGCCGCTCGGGCAGGCCGGAACCCTCGTCGTTCCGGTCGACGTGCCCGACCTTCAGCAGGCCCTCGACATCGCGCCCGCCGGCACGACGATCCTGGTCCAGGGTGGCCGCTGGGGACCGCTGGTCGTCACCAAGCCCGTGCACATCGTGGGCCACCCGAGCGCCTTCGTCGCCGGTGGGCCCGGCCCCAGCGGTGGCTTCCGGAGCCCGATCACGCTGGCCGGACCGGGCAGCGGAGAGGTCGCCTTGTCGCGCATCGCAGTGGGCGGAGGTGCAGACTTCTTCAGCTACGAATCCGCCGCGGCGGGCATCCAGGGCGGCGGTTTCGATCGCCTGCTCGTGCAGGACTGCGTGATCGACGGCCCACAGCTGAACCTCACGTTGGGCGAGTACCCGGGCGACCGCGGCATCGACATCACGATCCCACTGCTGCTGCTCGAACGCTGCCGGGTCGAGCCCTCGCGGCCGATGGAGTTCGACTGCGCGGACTCCGGTCCCGACGGCGTCCCGGCCATCGAGAGCACCGGCACGGTGGTGCTGCTCGACAGCCGCGTCCGGGGTGCCGGCGGCGCGGTGTTCTGCCAGCTCTTCGGCTGCGGCGCCGGTGGGATCGACTGCCCCGATGGCGGCGAGGGCGGCCCGGGCGTGGTCTGTGACGTGCTCTACCGCGCCGCAAGCCGAGTCGCAGGAGGCCAGGGCGCGACCTGGATCGACGGCGAGACCGGCATCGACGTCTGCTGCGTCAAGGCCGACGGACCAGCGGTCGTCGCCCGCCTGGACGTGGAACTCGCCGGTGACCTGAGCTCGTCCGGAGCGCTTCTGGCCGGCAGCACCTGGACGTTGCGCTGGAACACGCCCGGGCCACATGCGCTGCTGTTCGCGGCGCCGGGCGCAGGGACACCGACGCTGCTCCCTGCGGCCGGCGTGTTGTTCCTCGAACCGACGGCATTGCTGAGTCTCGGTGTGGTCGCGTCGCCGGGGAGCCGCTGCTTTGTGGTCCCGAACGAACCGGACCTGATCGGACAGCAAGTCGGCGTCCAGCTGTTGGACGCATCGGGCCAGCTCACGCGCCCTGTATTTGGCAGCGTGTTGCCTTAGCGCTGCTCAGCACGCCACCGGCCGGGAGCGCCGAGCTCCTGGTTTTCTCAACGCGCCAGCGGGCGTCGGGTAGACTGACGGGGCCTGTACAGGGCCAGGTGTCACACAGACACTGGGGACAGACACCAGGGAGCGCGGCGAGGGATCCGTCGCTCGCTGCCAATGGGGGATTGCATCGTGGTCCAACAACGCCTTCGCAAGTTCGTGGGTGACCGGGTTCGCAGCTCCGACCGGCTGTACAACCTGGTGAAGTCCGTGGAGAACCGCGTCGAACTCCTGCGTCACTCGGTGGGTCACGGCTTCCCCGCGATCATCAGGCCGCGACCGTACAAGATCATGATCGCCGTCACCGCGCAGTGTAATTCGCGCTGCAAAGGGTGCCGCTACGGCCGCGACTTCATGCCCGGCCATCAACTCGAGTGGCCCATGGTCCGCGACCTGCTCGACGATGCCAAGGCCGCGGGGTTCTACTCGATCCGGCTGTACGGCGGCGAACCGCTGCTGCACAAGGACCTGACGCGGATGATCGAGTACTGCGTGCAGATCGGCTTGCGCCCGTACGTGACCACGAACGGGGCGCTGTTGGAGCAGCGGATCGACGACCTGGTCAGGGCCGGGCTACGCGATATCACCGTCGGCTTCTACGGGGTGGGCGAGGAGTACAACCGCTACACCCAACGCGCCGGCCTCTTTGAACGCGTCGAGCGCGGCATCACGGCGCTGCGCGAGCGCCACGGCGACACCGTCGAGCTGCAGATGAACTGGCTGCTGATGCGGCAGACAGCGACGCTCGAAGCGTTCCACAGCGCGCTCGCGTTTGCCGAGCGCTTCGACATGAGCATGCGGGTGGACCTGATCCACTACTCCCTGCCCTATTTTCAGGAGGGAGACGATCGTCAGCTCCAGTTCGTGCCGGAGGACCGTCCGGCGATCGAACGCGTGGTGGCCGAGATGATCAAGCTCAAGCGCGCGGATCCGACGCGGCTGCAGCACACGCTCGAGGGGCTGCGCTCCATCCCGGACTGGCTGCTGCGCGGGCCCGACATGAAGATCCCTTGCACCGCCTACGAGATGATCTGGGTCGGCCCCGACGGGACGGTGCAGATGTGCTACGTCACCTTCAAGCTCGGCAACCTGCACCAGACGCGCCTGCGCGATCTGCTCTTCAACGCCTCACACAAATGTGCGGCGAGAGACGCGTTCCAGCTGAACTGCCCCAACTGCCACTGCAGCTCGAACGAGCGGATCATGCGGGACGCGCCGAGCCGCCGGCACTACGCGAAACCGGGTCGCGTCGACAACGGAGTCGTGGCCAACCCATGAGCATCTCCGACCTGATCCGCGTCACGCGGCCGATGCTCCACAGGCATCCCCGAGTGAAGCAGGCGCTGCAGAGCGCCGACACGGCCCTCTCCCGGCTGCACCACACCGCCGCCGCCGCGGTCCCGGCGCTGATCCGGCCGCAGCCGCGTCAGCTCACCGTGGCGGTGACCGCGGCCTGCACCCTGCGCTGCAAGGGCTGCCGCTACGGCCGCGACTTCATGCTCGGCGAGCGCTTCTCACTCCCGATGATGCGCGACCTCCTCGATGACGCCAAGCAGGCTGGCGTCAATCGGGTCCGTCTCTATGGTGGCGAGCCCATGCTGCATCCGAAATTGCCTGAGATGATCCGTCACTCGATAGGGCTCGGCATGGACACCTACCTGACGAGCAACGCCACGCTGCTGGAGGACCGGATCGACGAACTCTGGGACGCCGGGCTGCGCTGGATGACCATCGGCTTCTACGGAATCGGTGCCAAGTACGACAGCTACACGCAGCGCGACGGCCACTACGACAAGCTGCGCCGTGGACTGGACAAGACCCGCGCGAAGTACGGCGACGAGTTCGAGATGCAGCTCAACTTCGTGCTCATCCGGTCCACCTGCAACCTCGCCGCGCTGAAGGAGGCCTGGGACTTTGCCCAGCGCTATGGCCTCTACTTCCACCTCGACCTCTACGGCTACTCCATGCCGTTCTTCACCGACGGCGATGAGGGCGTGGTCGCCTTCACGCCGGAGGACCGGCCCCAGGTCGAAGAGGTCACCCGCGAGCTGGTGCGCTTGAAGACGGCGTTCCCCGAGCGCTTTCCACAGTCGCTGGCGCTGGTGCGCTCGGTGACCGACTGGCTGCTGAGAGGCCCGGAGATGCGCGTGCCGTGTGACGCTTATCAACTGCTGTGGGTCGGGGCCGACGGCACCGTGCAGCTGTGCGACGTGACCTTCAAGCTGGGCAACCTGCACGAGACGCGGCTCAAGGACATGCTGTTCGGGGGCACGCACCGGCAGGCCTGCAGGGACGGCTTCCAGCTGAAGTGCCCCAACTGCACCTGCAAGTCGGACAGCCGCATCCTCAAGCACGCGGCCAGCATGCAGGCCTACGGCGGCCGGTAGAGCGCGACGTAGCCCGCCCACTCGCGATCGTGCGAGAACGCCGCGACCCGGGACCGCGCCAGGCGCCCCCAGCTGGCGAGCGCCTGCTCGTCATGCGCCAACTCCAGGATGGCCGACGCCAACTGGCCGGGGCGCCTGGGCGCCACCAGCCGTCCGCAGGCCTCGCCGTCTGGACCGGTCATCATCTCGCGGATCCCGCCCACGTCCGTGGCCAGGATCGGGCGGGCGCATGCCATCGCCTCCAGGAGAACCCGCGGCGCGCACTCCTGCTCCGAACAGAGCACGAACAGATCGACCTCGCGCAGGAACGCGGCGACGTCCAGCACTCGCGGCGCAAAATGCACGCGCTCAGTGAGGTCGGCGGCTCGCTCGCGCACCTCGCCCGTGGTGGGTCCCTGCCCGACGAACACGACGTGGACACGCTCGCGCTGCGCCGTGACCAGGCGCACGGCATCGACGAGGTCGCGCTGCCGCTTGATCCTGTCGAAGCGCCCGACGTGAGCCACCAGAAACGCGTCCTGCGGCACGCCGAGCCGGGCACGCCAGCCTCCACCCGCTCCGTCCGGGGAGAACTCTTCCAGATCGACACCGTTCCAGAGGGTCTCACAGCGACCGACCCAGCCCGCCCGCGTCAGGTAGGACGCCAGGTCAGGTGAGACGGCGGTGACCGCGTCGATGCGGCGTGAGGCCCAGCGCGTCAGCCGGCGCGCGGCCGGGGTGTCGTGCCCGGGGCGCGTGTGGAAGCTGCCGACCACTCGCAGCCCGCGACCGAACCGGAGGCACTTGGCGAGCGCGCAGTAGAAGACCGCGGTGTCGTTGTGCGCGTGGAGCACGTCGACTCCCTCGCGGCGGCAGTGGCGCGCGAGCCGGACCGCAAAGCGCCAGTCCATGCCCGCGCCGCGACGCAGGTGCGCGACGGGGACCTCGCCCGGATCGAGGTCGAGCTCCTCACCGCGGTAGGGCGCGTCGAACAGAAGCAGGCGGTGGTCCAAGCCCTCGCGACGACCGCGCGTGGCGAGCTGGACCGCGACGCGCTCCTTGCCCCCGACCTCCAGTCCGCTCAGCACGTGGATGAGTCTTTCCATGGATCGGGGTAGACTCTAGCAGGTCGATTCCCTGAGGGAGATGACCTTCGTCTCGGAGTCTGCCTCCTTGTCCGACACGGTCTTCCTGATCGGCGCGCAGAAAGCGGGCACCACCGCGCTCGCGGCGTTGCTCGATCAACACCCAAGCGTCTCGCTCGGTCGCGTGAAGGAGCCGCACTACTTCTCCTTCCGATACAGCCGCGGTCTCGAATACTACGATGAGCTGTTCTTCGATCGTCCGGGCGTACTGCGGCTTGATGCGTCGACGTCGTACACGCTCCTGCCCACGAGCGATGAGGACGACGCGGCCTGGGGACGACATGTCCCCGCCCGCATCAAACAGCAGCACCCGGACGCGCGCTTCCTGTACATGCTGCGGCATCCGGTCGACCGCGCCGTGTCCGCGTACTGGCACGAGGTCCGGGCTGGACGCGAGCTCCGGCCGCTCGAGCGAGCGCTCGCCGAGGATCGCTACTACCTCGGCACCAGCCGCTACGCAGAGCGGCTGGAGCGCTTCCTCGCGCACTTCGATCTCGACCGTTTCCTGTTGATCGACTTCGCCGCCTTCAAGCGCGACCACATCGGCACGGCGCGCGCCTGCTGCCGGCACTTCGGCATCGCCCCCGACTACCCGTTCAACATCGACGTCCCCAGAAACCGCAGCGTCCAGTACTCGCCGCTAGCCCGCATTTCTCACGAGCCGTCTGAGTCTCGCCGATTGCCGAGCTGAAGGCGCGGTCTTCTCCGCCCTCGCCCGTCCGGCGCGGGCATGAGGCCTGCGTTCGTTCCGACGAGGCCTGCT
>Ga0164313_10004610_pt1 | contig 12234 bp, 7 predicted proteins | sample GuaBasSedimGuay4_FD_113735 | JGI IMG/M metagenome (GOLD analysis project Ga0164313, IMG submission 113735) | Subseafloor sediment microbial communities from Guaymas Basin, Gulf of California, Mexico - Guay4, Core 4569-4, 0-3 cm | ecosystem: Environmental > Aquatic > Marine > Hydrothermal vents >... | reverse complement strand
TTCGGCAACTGCGTGGTCATTCTCCACGGCAATGGCTGGGTGTCGGTCTATGCGCACCACTACCGCAACACGGTACAGGCCGGCTGGCGCGTCCAGCAGGGCGAGCGGATCGCTTTTGTCGGGGCGACGGGCATCGCCCGGGGTCCCCACCTGCACTTCGAGCTCCATCACCGGGGCCGAGCCATCGACCCCCGACGCTACTTCGACGGCATGCCCCACCGCAGCGATCCCCGGGCAGCGGTCTCCCCGGCGGCCTTCGAGGCGAGCGATGTTGCGGCCCCCCGAACCACCAGCAGCGCTCGCCACTCCGGCGCTCGAACCTTCGCCCCGGGAACGCGCCGTACCGCGCTCTCGCTCCTTCGCCATGCCCCCTCCGCCGAGGTCCTTGCGGAGACCGAAGGCCGCGTCTTCCGCAACCTCCTCTGGCCCCTCCGGGGCGGCGATGCCCCTGGCGATCGACGCCTGCGACGGCGACACCTGACCCTGACCGCCCCCGAAGGGACCGCCGTCCGAGCCGCGGCGGACGCAACCGTCGTCTATGTGGGCAGCGACCTACCAGGGCGCGGACGCTCCGTCGTCCTCCTGCACAAGAATGGCTGGGTGACGGTTTACGGGGCGATCGCCGGCATCGCCGTCGAGGCCGGGCAGGTCGTCGAGCGCGGGGAGTGGCTCGGCTTCGTCGCCACCCGCCGCGGTCTGGTCTTCGAACTGGTCGACGGGGGCCGCCCCCGGGACCCCCGCCCGCTCTTCGTAGGCGCCCCTACAGAGGCCTAGCCGCCTGTTGAAGTACTGGGTGGATGGATCTCGGTTCTGATTGGGTGCTTCGGCGCTCGGGCGAATCGAGGAAATGCCTGCGCATTTTCGAGCGTGAGGCTGGGGGCAGAGGTGCCTGAGCAGGGCTGGGAGCCGCCGCCCGAGTCCTTCAACAGGCGGCTTAACAGCGGTCTTTAGCTAGAGCGCGGGTCGTGCTACCGAGGGGGGGTGCGCGCCTCCGCCGTATGCTCGATCGCCTTTCTGGTCGCCGCCAGCTTTGGCTGCGGTGACGACCCGGGACCGGTGCCGCTCGAACCGACCTACGACAACGTCGAGGCGGTCCTGACGCGCAGCTGCACCTTCTCCATCGCCTGCCATGGGGGCCCGGGGAGCGGCCAGGCGAACCTCAACTTCACGGCCACCGAGGACATGACCACGGTGTTGAACGGTGTGTCCGCGTGCCAATATGATCGAATGCCGCGGGTCGACCCGGAGCATCCCGAGTCCTCGTGGCTGATGGTCAAGATCGACGGCACCCACGACGAAATGGGCACCATCCAATTCACCCCGGATGCGGACTGGACCCCCCCCGCCGGTTCCGACTGTGAAGACTTCGGCGTACTGATGCCGCTCGGTATCGGGGCTCCGTCTCCGCTGGCCATGGACGAGGTCGAGATGATCCGGGAGTGGATCAGGCTCGGCGCCCCGGGGCCGAGTTGACGATGGGCGGCGCCGCGCAACACGCCCCAAGTAGAGAGGGTGAAGGCGAAGCCGGAGAGCCGGCGCGTCGTCCCCTCGCGCCGGTCGTCCTGGTCACCGGCAAGGGAGGCGTGGGCAAGACCACCGTCGCCGCCGGCCTGGCCCACGCAGCGACCGCAGCTGGGCGCAAGGCGGTCTTCGTCGAGTTCGTCGATGGCGAATCGGGAAAGCGCGTGCTCGGTCGAAAGTCGCCGGTCGAGCACATCGTGGTCAAACCCGCCAAAGCCGTCGAAGACATGGCAGCCAAGGTCTTCGGCTCGGCGCTGCTCTCGAAGGTGGTCATCGGCAACTTCGCGATGAAGCGAATGCTCCAGGCGGCGCCGGCCCTCCGGGAGCTCGGGCAGCTCGAGGCAGTGCGGCGCATCACCGAGGCCCGCCCGGGGGCTCGGGTCGTCGTCGACATGCCCGCGACCGGGCACGGCGTCGCCTGGCTCAAGGCGCCGAAGCAGATGCGCGACCTCTTGCACGGGGGCCCTTTGCACGAGCTCGCGGCGCGCCTCGCGACCGACCTCGTCGCGCCCGGCCGGTCGTCCATCGTCATCGTCAGCCTGCCCGAGCGCTTGGTCCTCGAAGAGACCCTCGAACTCGCGGAGACCATGCGCCACCAGCTGGGGCTGCCCGCGGACCGCCTCATCATCAATCGGGTTCCTTCGGCCATCCCCCACCACGCCCTCGGAGAGGCCCGACGCCTCGCCGCCGGGAACGGCGCCCTCAAAGGCCCCGCCGCCGCCCTGGTCGAGGTCCTCGCCGCTCGCGATCAGGCCCGGAGCGAAGCCGTCGGCGCCCTCACTGCCGCCACCACCGATGCCGCGGTGCACCCGATATCCCTACCTCTGGCACCGGTCGACCCCCGCGCCGACGAGGTTGCAGCTTGGCTCATCGCCGCGGGGGCCGCATGACGGCCCAGATTCCCCAGGTCCTCGTCTGCGCCGGAGGTGGCGGCGTCGGCAAGACGACGACGGCGGCAGCCCTCGCGGTCGCCCTCGCGCGCACCGGCAAGCGGGTCCTCATCGTGACGGTAGACCCCGCGCGCCGCTTGGCCGACGCGATGGGCATCGAAATCGACGCCGACGTGCACTCGGTTCACCTCGATGATGCCGCCGCGGGCAAGCTCTTTGCGCTCATGCCCGAGCCCAAGCAGAGCATGCGCACCTTCGCCGAGATCCTCTTCGGGGAGCGCCCCGACGACCTGAAGCGCATGCTCGACAACCGCATCTACACGACCCTCGGTGATGGGCTCTCGGGCATCCACGACCTGGTGTCGCTCATGTTGGTCGCCCGGGCCGTCGAAGACACGGAGTACGACTACCTCGTCATCGACACCGCGCCCTCGCGGTACGCCCTCGACTTCGTCGCCTATCCGGGTCGCCTCGCCTCACTCTTCGAGGGGCGGGCCGTGACCTTCTTCGCCAACCTCGCCAAGAAGGCCGCCGACGACGGCGGAGGGCCGCCGAAGGATGAAAAGGGCCTGCTCGCGTGGGGGAAGAAACGAGCCGGTGCTGCCATCGGCCGGGTCCTCGACCCCCGTTTCCTGACAGACCTCGCAGCCCTCTTCGGCCTCCTCGCTCTCGTCCGGGAGCGCTTCGTTCAGCTCGCGAGAAACAGCGAAGAACTGCTCCTCGGCAACGATACGCGTTACCTCCTGGTCACTGCGCCGACCGGCTCTGCGACCGCCGACGTCGACTACATCATCAAGAAGCTCGAGCGCCTCGGGCAGCGCCCCCACGCGGTGCTGCTCAATCGCTCCGACGCGGAGCCACCCAGCTGGCTCCGGCAATTGTCCACGGCGACCACCGGTGTGACGCTACCGATTCAGGAAGCGGTCGCCGTCCTGGCGGGTGAAGCCGAGGCGCGCAGCGTCGCCGGCAACGAGATGGAACGGGGCATCGCGAAGCGAAACCCGGGCCTGTGGATGCTGCGACTACCCAACATCGAAGCCCGAGACCCGAGCCAGGTGGTCCGCGCCCTCGCCGACCACCTGAGCACGGATCTGACGCGCCTCGCCTGACCGTCCGTACCCTGCACGGGGAAGGCCTCTCCTGCTATCCTTGGGGTGGAGGCTCTTGGTCATGATGCGCCCTTATCTTCGTCCCTCTCTTCGTCCGTCAATTCGGCCGGCCCTTCTTCTGCTCTCTTTGCTCGTCACCGTCGGCGCGTGCGAGTGCGATGACAACCCGCCGATCGCTTTCGGCAATGCGGGGGTCGGCGAGTCGTGTCTACGCGACGGCGACTGTCGGACCACGCTCAGCTGCGACACCGCCGAGGGCACCTGCCAGCCGACCGGAGACACCCCCGAGGGTGGCACCTGCGAACTAACCGGGGACTGCGAGGCTGGCCTCTATTGCGGGCCCCTGCGCACCTGCACCCCGGCAGGCGAGGGCATGGACGGCGCCGACTGCGCCGCGACCGGCGAATGCGAAGCCGGCCTCATCTGCGTCACCGAGGGCTTCGGCGGGCGGTGCCGCAGCGCCGGCGAAGTGGATCTTCGAGGTGCCTGCGCAACCGACGCCGATTGCCTCGCGGGCCTCTCGTGCAGCGCCATCACCGGCGGAGCGAGCGCCTGCGAGAGCCCCCTCGCGATGGCTGCCGGCGACGGCGGGGTCGGCACGCTTCGGCCGCCGCCCCTGTGGGCCGGCGAAGAGTGCGACGCCGCGAGTGAAGAGGGGACCGTGGAGGCGCTCTTCCGCGTGCCCCGGGCGGGGTCTGACTTCGACTTCTACAGCCTGCCCTTCCCCAACGACGTACGTCGGACCGCAACGGGCCTCGACCTCTCGGGGCACCCATCACCCGAAACGGCGCTCTCCGTCGACATCATCGGCCGGTACCTCCGGGCGTCAGAAGAAGACCTCGACGGATTCTCCGTCAACCCGACCATCTACTTCCGATTCAGCGCCCCCTACGACTGGGAATCGATGGCGGACCGCTTCATCGTGGTGGACGTCACCGAGGGCTCTCCCACCTACGGCGAGCGCGTCAACGTCTCTTGGTTCTTCTCCTCCGGACGCGTCACCAAGTACATGTGCGAAAACTGGTTCGCCCTGCGCACCGGCCACGGGCGGCCCCTGAGCCCCGGAACCACCTACGCCGCAATCCTGAAGACCGGCATCGTCACCGGCGGGGACATGGGCGGCGCGGCGATGACCCGCTCCGGGGACCTCGACGCGGTCATCGGCGATGCGTCACCGAGCGACACCGCGCTGGCGACCGCCTGGACGAAATACGCCCCCCTCCGGACCTGGCTCGCCGACCCGATGAACGACCAGGTCACCTCGGCCGAGGTGCTCAACGCAACGGTCTTCACCACGCAGAATACCGAACGGGTGATCCCGCGTCTCCGCGAAGTCATTCGGGCGCGGACCGCGCCGGCCATCACCGACCTAACCCTCTGCGACGGGTCGAACACGTCCCCTTGCGATGACGGTACCGAGGAGCGCTCCTGCGGAGCCGTCTCCGCCGACTTCCACGAGATCCACGGCCGCATCGAGCTGCCGATCTTCCAGGCCGGCACGGCGCCCTACGAAACGCCGGAGGACGGCGGCGGCATCGCCCTGGACGGTGACGGAGCACCGATCGTCGCCCGGACCGAGGGCGTCTGCTTCGCCCTGACCGTACCGAAGGTCGCCCCCCCGACCGAAGGGTTCCCGGTAGTGCTCGTCGGCCACGGCACCGGCGGTAGCTTCACCGGCGCCGCCCGCAGCGGCCTCGCGGCGGCGGCGGCAACGGCCGACCACGGCGGCACCCCAGTGCCGTCCGCTACCCTGGCGATCGATCTGCCTCAGCATGGCGAGCGCCGCGGGGGCTCCACCCGGGACCCGGACCGGCTCTTCTTCAACTTCGCCAACCCCAGGGCGGCCCGGGACAACGTCGTCCAGGGTGCCGCCGACCTCTTCAGCCTCGTCTACTTCGCCGAGGGTTACTCCGCCGACGCGGCCGGCTCACCGACGGCCGAGGCCATCTCCTTCGATGCGACGCGGGTGACGATGTACATGCACTCCCAGGGCGCCACCCACGCGTCCCTGATGCTGCCCTACGAGGCAGGCGTTCAGGCCATCGTCTTGAGCGGCAACGGCGGCGACCTCACCCAGTCGCTCTTGAACAAGACCGAGCCCGTCGACATCGCCGGCCTCCTGCCCTACGCGTTCCTCGACATCAACTCCGCCGGGGACCTGCCCACCGGCGACTACCACCCGGGCCTCGCCATCTTCCAGGCCTACTTTGACGCGGCCGACCCGGTGAACTTCGCTCGGCGCCTGACCGCAGACCCGGTGATGGGTGCCCCCGGGCGCCACGTCTTCATGACCTACGGCCCGGGAGACAGCTTCTCCCCCGAGGCGACCATGCGCGCCTACTCCCTCGCGGCGCGCCTGCGACTCGTCCGCCCCCTCCTCGGTGAAACCTGGGGTCTCGCCGAGGAAGATCCCCCGGTCATGGGCAACATCATGGTCGACATGGTGCCCTTCACCATGGGCCTCCGGCAGTACGATCCGACCGCCGCCATGGTCGACGGCCACTTCGTCGCCTTCGGGACTCCCGAGGGGCAAGCCGACGTGACGCGCTTCCTCGTCGGGGCCCTCGCAGGCAACGTACCGACGATCGGCGAGTAAGTCTCCTCACGGTGAAGCGCCATCGGGCGGCGGTTTTCATGCGAAGCTCGCCGCCATGAGCGACGCATTTGATCTCGACCGCATCGGCGGCATCGTGGCCCTCGGCGCTTTGGTCGACGAGGTGACCGCGGCCGGCGAACTCGCCCTCTCGATGCAGCGCAGCGGCGCCGGGGCCCACGCCCGGCGGAAAGCCGACAACAGCCCCGTCACCGAAGCCGACGAGGCCGTCGAGAGGCGCCTGCGGGCGTACCTCTCGAAGAACTTCCCGGAGATGGGCTTCCTGGGCGAAGAGACGGGAGCCGCCGAGAGCCACGGGACGATGACCTTCATCGTCGACCCCATCGACGGGACCCGGGCCTTCACCCGGCGATTCGACACCTGGTCAGTCCTCGTCGGTCTCGAGGCCGAAGGAGTGCCGGTCGTCGGCATCGCCTTCATGCCCGCCGCCGGGGACCTCATGGTCGGCGTGCTCGGGGACGGCGCCCGACTCAACGGTCAGCGGGTCCGAGTGAGCGAGGTCGCGTCGAAGGACGACGCCGTCATCTGCCACGGCTGCCTCCAGCAGTTCACCGACGCCGGGGCCGGCGACCTGCTGCCCCGCCTCGGAGAGCAGACCTTCACTCAGCGCGGCCACCACGACTTCGACGGCTACCGGCAGATGCTCCTGGGCAAGGCCGACGCTATGGTCGACGCCGGGGTCAAACCCTGGGACGTCTGCCCGGCGGCCGTATTGATCCGCGAGGCCGGGGGCCAGTTCAGCGACTTCAAAGGCGCCTCGACGGTCCACGGCGGAAACTTCCTGGCCACCAATGGGCTGATCCACGACCAGATGCTGACGGTGGTGGAGTAACCCCACGGGCGAGCAGATAGCCAATTTCAACCACCCGTCCTCCCAAATCTGAGCTGCATAATCTACGAAACACGCGATTGCGCCACGATGCAATCAATCGAGGAGGGCTGAGAAGCGCGGCCGCCGCGACGCGATCATATCAGGAGGGCTCTGAGACGGAGCATTCTCCCGCCTCCCGGTCTCGAGCACCGGACAGCTCTACGCGTCGCGCTCGTCGCCTTCGGCCCGCATCATCTCGACAAAGGCGTCGGCGCGCGCACGCCGCTTCCGCCTGATGAAGGCGATGGTGTGGATCAGCCCCAGGCCGAGTACCCAGAGGGCGCCGACCTTCGCTGCCGCTGCACGAGCAATCGCGGTGGAGACGGTGTCGTTCTCCTTGGGGTATCCGTGGCGTTGGCCGATCGCATCCGGCATCGAGAGCCCCGTACCATCGGCTGAATTCTGCCCAGCATCGCGCTGTAGGTGAACGACGTGAAGTTCGCCTACCAGGGCTTGCCGGTGGTCGAGATCTCGGGGTTGCACCCCTACGAGGAGACGTCGCCCACTACCGATCGCGAAGCGAGAACCGGGCCCTCCGATGCAGGATTCGACGAACTCGGCGTGCCGCACCGGTCGCCGGGTGCGCTCCGCATCCATACGCCTCTGCGACCAGCCGCAGAAGCCCTGATCTTCGTTCCCACCAACGTCGATCCTCGGCTTCCGAACTACCAGGTGGCCGTCGACCGACACGATGTAGAGGTCGCATCCCGAATCGCGATCGGGGACCGAAAGTGGCGGAGTCTCGAGTATCTCATGCGTCCCGTCGAGCACCAGACGGTGCGCGTGAACCTCCGTGTAGCCGGCCGCCAGCGCCTGGTCGATCATCCGCTGCCTCGCCGCCTCGGCGACCTCGGCCGGGACGCGCTGAACGGGATCGCGCCAGCTCTCTTGCGTCAGCGTACGGGCGTGGACGCGATGGGCGTGAACGGCTCCCCCGCCCAGGCAGGCGAGGGTGATGAGTGCCAGGACGAACTTCGGCTTCATCGGAATCACTCTCGGGGGGGGACCCTCTGGGCGGTGTGCATGGCTCCAGTATACGCACCTGCTCGCCTTCTTTGCGCAAGCGACCTCGGATGCATCATCGATCGAGATCGGAAGCTGCGATGCTTCTCGTCTGATTCGGACGGGTTCTCCGGGAGGGAGATCCCGGAGATCCGGACGGGCCGGCGCCGCCGCGGTTGGCGCTGTGATGGAGTGGACATGCCGGCAGCGCCTCATCGTGCACGGCGACGCCATCGCGCGAGGCGCCCACCGCCTCGGGCCACGCGCGTTCTGTGGAATCCTGCCCCCTCACTGTAGCCGCTAGCGACGTCGCCAAAGGACGGACGCAGCAATGCGTGTCCGCGTTTGGCACCGACACGCATCGGCCCCTTGGGGCAGCGTGTTCGCCGCCAAGGCGGCGGCCGACAACGCGCACCGTGGTGCACGCGCGTCCACCAGGTGCCGTGGGGAAAGCGCACGCGGCGGTCGCCGGCCGTCCACCGTGCGGGGACAGTGGTCGGGTCTGGGACATGGCCCCACGTCCCATAGCAACTCCTGTGACGCCTGCCGGAGTTCAGGCTGACTCCCCCGCCGCGGGTCCCCGTGACGTCGTCCCCGTCCGGGCACTCGACGCGGCCGGAGGCGGTTCCGAGGCAACCGAGATCGCCCTCGATGGGCGCGGCGCTGGCCTGTGCGGAAACGCCCGCGGGGACCAGGCAGAGGGCGCTGACGAGCAAAAGGCCTGGAAAGAGAAGAAAGAGAACGATGCCCGCGGTTTGCCGCCCCAGGGCTCATTAGATAGCCAGGTCCGGAGGTACGGAAGCGAGGACCGGTGTGGGTGAGAATCACCTCAACTCGACCTCCCTGGCCCTTGTCGCGGCCGGGCGACGGGGGGATGATGCCCGCCCCATTTGTCCTATCAGGAGTCGAAATGAACCAGCCTATTCGGCGCGTCGGTGTTGTCGGCGCGGGCGTCATGGGCAGCGGCATCGCTGCCCACCTCGCGAACGCGGGCATCGAAGTGCTCTTGCTCGACATCGTGAACCCCAAGCTCGAAGGCAAGGACCTTCAAAACAAGAAGAAGCGGAACGCTTTTGCTGACGGCGGCCTCAAGAAAGCCCTCAAGAGCAAGCCCGCCGCGTTCTTCCACAAGTCGAACGCGCTCCTCGTGTCGACGGGCAATACCGAGGACGACCTCGACAAGCTCGGCGCCTGCGACTTGGTGATCGAGGCGATCATCGAACGCCTCGACATCAAGCAGGCGCTCTTCGCGAAGCTCGAGAAGATCCTTCCGGAGCACGCCATCGTCGCGTCGAACACCTCCGGGCTGCGCATCGCCGACATGATGGACGGCCGAGGCGAGGCTTTCCGGAAGCGCTTCCTGGTGATGCACTTCTTCAACCCCGTCCGCTACATGAAGCTCCTCGAGCTGGTCGGGGGCCCGGACACGGATCCCGCGACGATGAAGCGTATCCGCGAGTTCGGCGAGGACGAGCTCGGCAAGGGCATCGTCTTCGGCAAGGACACCCCGAACTTCGTCGGCAACCGCATCGGCGCCCACTCGATGATGGTGGCCATTCACCAGATGATCGAAGACGGCCTGACGCCGGAAGACGTCGACGCCATCACCGGCCCCGCCATGGCTCACCCGAAGACGGCGAGCTTCCGCACGGCGGACCTCGTCGGCCTCGACACCTTCGTGCACGTCGCCGACAACTGCCACTCGTCCCTCGTCGACGACGAGGACCGCGCCATCTTCGAGGTGCCGAAGTTCATCCGCGGCATGGTCGAAAAGAAGATGCTCGGCAACAAGACCCGTGGCGGCTTCTACAAGAAGAGCAAAGCGGGCATCGGCGTCGTCGACTTCGAGACCCTCGAGTACCGCCCGAAGGCCGGCGACGACGGAATCCGTAGCGCCACCAAGGCCATCAGCAAGGTCGAGGACCCCCGGGACCGCGTGCGCCAGCTCGTCGCCGACGAGGGCAAGGCCGGCAGCTTCGCCTGGAAGGTCATGAGCCGTTCCCTCGCCTACTCGGCTCGCCGCATCGGCGAGATCACGGACTCCGTGGTCGCCGTCGATGAGGCGATGAAGTGGGGCTACAACTGGGAGATCGGGCCCTTCGAGAAGTGGGACGCCCTCGGCTTCGTCGAGACCGTCACGCGCATGAAGAAGGACGGCACGGCCCTGCCCGCTTCCATCGACAAGATGGTGGCTTCCGGGGCGACCGCCTTCTACAAAGACGGCGAGGTCTTCGACCTCACTCAGGGCAAGTACGTCGCCCAGGAAACCGACCCCCGCAACACCACCCTCACGGTGATGCGGAAGGGCAAGGCGCCGGTTCTGTCGAACGACGGCGCCGAAGCCTGGGACCTCGGCGACGGCGTCCTCGGTGTCTCTTTCAAGACCAAGGCCAACAGCCTCGACGGTGACGTCATCGCGATGCTCGGCCAGTCCGTCGACGAAGCCGAGAAGAACTATCGGGCGATGCTCATCTTCAACCAGGGTGAGCACTTCTCGGTTGGGGCCAACCTATTCGCCATCGTCATGGCGGCGAACAACAAGCAGTGGGATGGCCTCGAGCTCGAGATCAAGACGCTCCAAGACGCCACCCAGAAGATGAAGTACGCGAAGGTGCCGGTCGTCGCGGCGCCTTACGGCATGGCCCTCGGCGGCGGCCTCGAGGTGTGCCTGGCTGCGGACGCGGTTCACGCCGCGGCGGAGACCTACTCGGGCCTGGTCGAGGTCGGCGTCGGCCTCATCCCCGGCGGCGCCGGCAACCTGAACATGCTCTGGCGCGCCCTCGAAGGCATCCCCGAAGGGGCCGCCCTCAATACCCTCGAGATCGTAGGCAATACGTTCAAGAACATCGCCATGGCCAAGGTCGCGACGAGCGCCGTCGAGGCCCAGCACTTCGGCTACTTCCGTTGGTCTGACAGCGTCTCCTTCGACCGCGCCCGGCACCTCACGGAGGCCAAGGCCAAGGCCATCGGCATCGCCGAGGCCGGCTACCACCCCCCGGTCCCCCGGGCCCACGTGCTCCCCGGAGAGAGCGGCGTCGCGACCCTCGAGATGATGGTCGGCACCCTCGTGGACGGCGGCTACGCCACCGAACACGACGCCTTCATCGCCAGGAAGCTCGCCCGGGTGCTCTCGGGCGGCGCCGGCGGCGGCACCCACCCGGTCACCGAACAAGAGATCCTCGACCTCGCCCGGGAGGCCTTCGTGAGCCTCTGCGGCGAGCAGAAGAGCCTCGACCGCATGCAACACATGCTCATGCACAACAAGCCCTTGCGTAACTGATCGGCGACGCCGAGAGATCGAAAGAGAACGGAGATCAACATGGCAGACGTCGTCATTGCAGATGCAGTCCGGAGCGCGGTCGGTCGCGCCCACAAAGGGTCGCTGGCCCACCGCCGCCCCGACGAGCTCGCGGGTGAAGTCATCCGGGGCCTCATGGCCCGGAACCCCTCGGTGAAAGCCGAACTCGTCGAGGACGTCGTCCTCGGCTGCGCCATGCCCGAAGGAGAGCAAGGCCTCAACATTGCCCGCCCGGCGGGCTTCCTCGGCGGCCTTCCTCAGGAAGCCGGCGCCGTCACCATCAACCGGTTCTGCTCGAGCGGGCTGAACGCCATCGCGATGGCGGCCAGCAACATCGCCGCCGGTTGGCAAGACATCGCCGTCGCCGGCGGCGTCGAGTCCATGTCGATGGTGCCGATGACCGGCAACAAGCTCAGCGCGTCACCCGAGGTGATGGCCGAGTACCCCGCGGTCTACACGCCGATGGGCATCACCGCCGAAAACGTGGCGAACAAGTTCGAGATCTCTCGCGAGGACCAGGACCAGTTCGCCTTCGAGACCCAGATGAAGGCCAAGAAGGCCATCGAGGGTGGCGTCTTCAAGGACGAGATCGTCAAAGTCCACGGCGTGGGCTTCAAGGGCGGGGAGCGTACGCTCTTCCCCTTCACCGTGGACGAGCTGCCGCGCTTCGAGACGACCGTCGAGGGCCTCGGCAAGCTGCGACCGGTCTTCGCCCTGAAGGGTTCGGTCACCGCCGGCAACGCATCGCCCCTCTCCGATGGCGCCGCGGCGTCGTTGGTGATGAGCGCTGACAAGGCCAAGGAGCTCGGCATCGAGCCCCTCGGCTACTTCCGGCACTTCGTGTCCGTCGGAGTCGACCCGGCGATCATGGGCATCGGCCCGGTGCCGGCCATCCAGAAGCTCCTGAAGAAGACCGGCCTCACCATCGA
>Ga0164313_10004609_pt1 | contig 12235 bp, 7 predicted proteins | sample GuaBasSedimGuay4_FD_113735 | JGI IMG/M metagenome (GOLD analysis project Ga0164313, IMG submission 113735) | Subseafloor sediment microbial communities from Guaymas Basin, Gulf of California, Mexico - Guay4, Core 4569-4, 0-3 cm | ecosystem: Environmental > Aquatic > Marine > Hydrothermal vents >... | reverse complement strand
GTGGTGCACAGCGACGAGCACCGGGCGTATCCGCCGGCAATTAGGGCGGTCCCTTGCCGCATCCGACACACGACCACGAACTCGAAGAGACGGCGGACGGGGCAGAACCCGTTGTTTCCGGTCAACGAGTTGGACCTCCTGATTCGGCACAGTCAGTCAAACCACAAGCGGGAGACCATCGCTTTCAGCAAGCGGCGGCAGGCCAGCGCAGAGCGGCTCTCAATTCTCCAAGTGTGGAGGAACTACATCAAATGGCATCGGGAGAAGAAGCCGGGGCAGACGCCTGCGATGCTGAAAGGCCTACTCAGTGAGCGTCTGACAATCGGAGACCTGCTGGGCAAGAGGCTGTTTCCGGGTCGGATTGCCTTGCCACCGCGCTGGCGGGAGTACTATCGGCGCACGGTGAGGACGAGGACCCTGGCCACAAATCGCGTACACGACCTCGATTATGCGTTCTAGGTGCGTGTGCACATTCTTCGAGGCACAACCATCACTTCACGGTGACGTTCAGGACTATGCGCACGCTCCCACCCTGCTCCAGCACACTCTGGTCAAGCGTCACCGGAACCTCGAGAATTCGCGAGATGCCCGGCACTCCGGTCGGCCCGGTTGCGCTGACGCCACCCGAGAACGGCGTCCCGCCCGAGAACGGCGTCCCGCTGATGCCCGAGATCGACGCGACCGACTGCGAGATTGCCCTGGCCTCGTCGTGGGTCTTCAGGGGATCCGTGATCAGGCCCAGATCCTCGGCTGCAGGCACCTTCGGGGCTGGATCCTCCCCGTTTTCCTTGACCGGAACAGCTCCCAGCTCGGCGAACATGGCGTCGAGATCCACGTCTTCCTGCTCTCCCTCGGAGATTCCCTGCATCACGTCGACGTCGTGCTCCACGTCCATGCTGTTAGACGGAGCGGCGTCGTCGGCGCTGGGTGCGGACGTGGCCTGCGCCGGAACGACCGCCTCGGAGTTTCGCGGGGTGTCCTGACCCTGGAAGAATGAATCGAGGCGATCGGCTACGCTTTCACCCTGCCGATCCGGGTTGTTCCCGGTGTTCTTCTCGCTCACTGGGCCTACCTCCGAAGAATCATGCTTGAGACTGTGAAGTACATCCTCGACCAGTCCGTCGAGGGTTGCGGGTGTCTGCTCCGGCGGCAAGGATTGGGGCGGCGGCGCTGCCGTTCCACCTGGCTGCGCTGGAGCTTGTGCGACCGACAGCGGGACGCTGACCGAAGCGGTGTGCTCGGTCGCCGGCACATCGATGGCCGCCGCCTCCACCGGTTCAGCTGCAGAGGGCGGGGACGTACCGAGAATCGCTCCGAGCGCGTCGGCACCGGAAGCTGCCCGGCGCTTGACGCTCTGCGGCGCGATGGCGACTGGCTCGGGAATCGGCTCGGGGTAGTCGACGTCCTGCAGGCACTCGGCGATCGAGTCGCCAAAGAGCGAAGCGTCCTTCTGACCCTGGTTCAATCCCGGAGCCTGATCACCCGTCATGCGTGAGTAGATCAGCCGTGAAGCCTTGTGCAACGTTTCATAGACGCCCTCGCCGGTCACCGCACAGGCCTCGAAACTGGGCAGGGCGCGGGGGTTGAGTTCGCGCTCGAGATCGAGCACGTCCATGCAGCCGGGAAGGTCGCGCTTGTTCCACTGCAGGACGATCGGCAGCGAATCGGGATTCATTCCCAGTTCGAGCAGGTTGTCGCGCAGGTTCTGCAGGCTCTCGAAATTGTCCTGCATCCGGCCGGGCTCACTGTCGGCCACGAACACGAGCCCGTCGACGCCCTTGAGCACCATCTTGCGGGTCGCGTTGTAATGCACTTGCCCGGGAACCGTGTAGAGCATGAAACGGGTCCGGAACCCGTCGATCATGCCCAGGTCCAGGGGCAGGAAGTCGAAGAAGATCGTTCGGTCGGCCTGGGTCCTGAGGGAGACCATCTTGCCGGAATACTCGACCGGGATCTTGGAATAGATCCACTCGAGATTGGTCGTCTTTCCGCTCAACGCAGGACCGTAATACACGATCTTGGCGTTGATTTCCTTGCCGCTGTAGTTGTAGACGACCATGGCCTCAGGTTCCGCTACGGGGTCTGCTTGAAGATCGCGGGGCAGGGCGCTCCTGCCCGCCCCGAACAGGGCAATCTCTGTGCCACGGCAGGGCACGCGGCGGCACGGCGGGGAAGGCGACCGCGCCAGTTGCCCCTACAGGCTGGGGCAACACACCCAGGATCGGGCACGACAGGCCGGGAGAGGCTTCGCTAAACACTTCTATGGATTGCTATAACATATTGTCATAACACAGGTTATAGCTTCTTGATTTTGGATTAGTCACGCCGTAGAATGCCGGCATCCGGGTTGCATTTCAATGTACGCAACGCGGCCCCATTGGAGGGGCCTGAAATGCTCCCGCAAGCAGAGGACCCGCGCAGCATGGGCACCCAAACCACCCATACCGACCGCATTCTCACCGAGATGTTCAGCCGCCTTCTGAACGTCAAGGTGAGTCAGGCGAATGTCGGCAAGCTCTCGCATGTGATCGACGGCGTGATCGACAAGGTCGAGGCCTCTCTCGATCTCGACACGGTCCAAGGTCGCAACACCTTCCGCGCGCTCGTCTGTTCGATGGTTGCTCACGGCTGGAGCATGGGCATGCACCCGGATAACAATCCGGCCCGCGACCAGGATGGCAAGGAGGTCGAGGTGAGGGTTTGCAAGGACATCCTCATTCCCGTCTCTTCGCTGCAGGCCCTGCGCTACATCAAACGCGACGAGAAGGGCCGCGTCGCCAAGGCCCTGTTCGAGCCCGACCAGAACGCCCGCATCCGTGGCCACATCGACAGCATCCTCGATGATATCTCCTCCTCCCATCGCTCACTCGAAGCTGAAGACGACTCTCCAGATCCCGGCGATTCCGACGCCTGACGCCAGGGCGCCGGAACCATCCATCGATGCCCCCCCATCACGATGGACAACATGAAGCCGGCCGGGACTTGCGCCCGGCCGGCTTCATGAATCTGCTGGATAGCTTTGATCAGAAGATCTTCTGGCCCTCTGCAAGAATGTCGTTGAGCGCATCCTTGAAGTAGTTCGTCTCCGTGGCGACCTTCGGGGTTACACGCTCCTTGTAGAGCTCCCACGACTTCTTGATCTCCTGTCCCAGGGCCTGAACCAGCGTCCCATTGGCCAGGGCGGTGTCGCGCTTGTCGCGGTTGTAGACCAGGATGTCGGAGACCAGCGCGCGGGCCAGCCGCCGTGCCTTGCGATCCGTGGAGTTCTCGTCGTCCTGTGCGGGCTCGGCTTCTGTGGTCATCGTAGCGACCGCAGGCTCCTCGACCGCTGCCGGGCTAACGCCGGAACTCTTGCGAGCCTGGCTCTGGCGCTCGACCTCGAGGTCCAGGCCCGGGTCGATGGCCATCGCCTCGACGTTCTCGATGCTCGTGTGTTCGATGCCGGACACCGGTTCCACGGAGACAACCCCGCGGCTGTCCGGCGTGGCCACGGTATCCAGGCGCTCGGCTACGGGCGGCATGGAGGACGGTTTGGCAGCACCGCTGCTCCAGGCATCCTGCGTGATCCCGGGATCAGCAGCCATCGGCGCAGCGGCAGCGGCCTCGATCGGGAACACATAGCGGCAGCGGGCGCAGCGCACCCGGATTCGGCCGGCCGGAACGCGGCTGGCTTCGAGTTCATAACGGGTGCTGCAATCCGGACACTGGACGATCATGGCTCAGTCTGGCCTCCACACAGGAGTCACGCGACGACGGACCGGTGCACACACCGGCCACGAGATGCTTGCTCCCTTATCGCACGCAAAGTTCAGGCCACGTGTTTGCGCAGGATTCCGCAGCATGGACCGCAGGCGCTCAAGGGCCGCCCACGGGCCCTGACGGGCTGATACGACGCTTACCGCAGCAGGGCTGGCGCAGTACCCGATGCCCGTGATGCGGCAGATTCGGGCCACCGTGAGTAGCCACGCCGCCCGAAACTCAGCCTGCGGCACTCCACACCGGGTTGCGCCGACCCATCTGCGCCAGCCAGTCGGCGAGATCACCGTTCGTGGCGTCACTGAGCTCGGGGTCGGATTCCAGGATCGATGTGGCCAGCTCCCGCGCCTGTTCGACCAGCAGCGCGTCCTCGAGCGGGTTGAGCAGGCGGAAGGGCAGCTCGCCGTGCTGCCGGGTGCCGTGCAGGTCGCCCATCCCACGCTCGCGCAGGTCCAGTTCGGCCACGCGGAAGCCGTCGGTCGTGCCGGCGAGTGCCCGCAGGCGCTGCCAGGCCTGCGGCGACGCTTGCTTGCTCGGGGCGAGGACGCAGCGGCTGCTGTGTGCGCCGCGTCCAACCCTGCCCCTGAGCTGGTGCAGCTGGCCTAGCCCAAATCGTTCCGCGTGGTGGATCACCATGAAGCTGGCCTCGGGGATGTCGATGCCGACCTCGATGACAGTGGTCGCCACGAGCGCGTCGATTTCGCCGCGACCGAAGGCGAGCGCCACGCGCTCCTTTTCGTCAGCCTTCATCCGACCGTGCAGGATCGCGACGCGGATTCCCGCCAGCGGCCCCTTCTGCAGGCGCTCGAATGCTTCCTCCGCGCTCTCGAGATCCAGCGCCTCGCTCTCCTCGACCAGCGGATACACGAGGAAGGACTGTTCACCGCGTGCGGCGCGCTCGATCAGCTCCGGGTAGACCGACTTGACCCGTCCCATGTCCACGACCTCAGTCTGCACCGGTTGCCGCCCCGGCGGGATCTCGTCGATGATCGACAGGTCGAGGTCGCCGTAGACCGTGAGCGCCAACGAACGCGGGATCGGCGTGGCCGACATGACGAGCAGGTGTGCGCCACCACTGCCCAGTGTTGCTCGCTGCATGACACCAAAACGATGCTGCTCATCGACGATGGCCAGGGCCAGATTCCTGAACTGAACGGCCTCCTGGATCAGGGCATGGGTCCCGAAGAGAATCTGCACGCTGCCGTCCGCCACACCCGCGAGGATGCGGCGCCGTTCGCCTGCGCTGGTGCTCCCGGTGAGCAGCTCGGCCTTGACTCCCACTGCATCGAGCAGCGGGACCTGTCGATGTGCGTGCTGCCGCGCAAGGACCTCCGTTGGTGCCATGAACGCAGCCTGACCTTCCGCCTCCACCGCAAAGAGCATCGCGACCACGCCGACCACGGTCTTGCCGCTGCCCACATCGCCCTGCACCAGGCGGTGCATGGCGTACTCGGCACGCAGGTCGCGCGCCACGGCCGAAAGCACCTTGCGCTGCGCGGAGGTGAGCTCGAATCCAAGCGACTGGACATAGGCACTGGAGATTCCGGTGTGCTCGCGCAATCGCACGCGTGCCGGTCGGCGCAGCAGTCGCGTGCGCCGGATTCCCACTGCCAACTGCAGTGCGAAGGCTTCATCGAAGGCCAGCCGCACGCGTGCCGTCTCGACTTCCTCCATCGACTCTGGAGCATGGATCGTCCGCAGCGCCTGCGGCCTGCCCATCAGACCGAGCCCGGCGCGACGTTCAGCATCGAGCGGTTCGGGCTCCTGGCCACCGAGTGCCTCGAGTGCGCGCCTGACCAGTGCTCGCATCGGGGCCTGTTTAAGGCCGGCGGTCAGCGGGTAGCGGGGAAGCGGACCACTGCGTGTTTCCGCGTTCTCTTCCTCGCGCTCCTCCTCGCGCGTTTCGATCTGCGCGTTGACGATCTGCAGGCGTCCGCTGAAGTGCCCTACCTCTCCTGTGGCGATCAACTCGCGGCCCACGCGCAGGCGCTCGGCAATCCACGGTGAGTTGAACCATGTCAGTACCAGGCGGGCGCCATCGTCACCCAACACCGCAACTACAAAGGCCCTGCCGTGCCTGCTCTTGCGTGTCTGGACATCCAGTACCTGCCCGCGCACCACGGCCCTGTCACCGGCCTGCAGCTCCGCGATGCGCTTCTCGACGGCCGGAGTCCGATAGTCTACAGGGTATTGATGCAGAAGATCGCGAGCGGTCTGGATGCCGAGACGCTCCAGCATACGCGCGCGCACCGGACCAACTCCCTTGAAGAACTGGACGGGCGTGTCCCCGTCGAGTGGCGCGGCAGCTTTCGCCCGAGCCCGCCCGGGGCCGCCCACCTTCACTCCACCCGCATAAAAACGAACCACAGTTCACCGACGGGGATGGGCCCGGTCATCTGACCCACATCGAGCGAACTGATCTCTGCGCGGAAGGCATCGCCCGCAGAGGCCGGGTCCATGAAACCGGCATCGACGGCGCCACGTTCACCAAGGTCACCGTACTCGCTGGCGAGCAGGAAGAAGTCTGCGCCACGCCGCACGCGATCGATCATCTCGCTTGCCGTTGCCTGATCGGCAACCCGTGCCTGCAGCAGGTGGATCTCTCCCCGTGCTACTGCAGCCCGCGAAGCATCGACCTGGCTGTCCAGTTCCAATAGGACCTCGTCGATGCGTGACTGCTCATCGGGGTCCTGCACCAGCTCGCGGTAGCGTTCGTAGTTGCGACGCGAAGCATCGAACTCGAATCGCGCGCCGGCGATTCGCGCCAGGTGCAACCAGGGACCGGGCAATCCCGGGTCGGCCTGCGTGGCCACACGCAGGTGTTGTTCGGCCTCGGCAATCTCGAAACGATTGAGCAGCAGGATGGCCAGATTCAGGTGTGCTTCGGCGCTACCCGGATCCAGCTGCAGCGAAGTCCTGTAGGCACGCTCGGCACGCTCGGGATCACCAGTCTGGATGAGGATGTTCGCCAGGTTGAACTGCAGATCCGCGTCGCGTGGCGCGAGCTGCACCGCGCGGCGGAAGCCAGCCAGTGCTGCCTCGGGGTCACCCTCCAGATACTGGATGGTCGCCAGGCCACCGTAGGCATCGGCTGTGGGGTGAATCGCTATTGACTGATCGAACTCGGATCGCGCCTGGGCCCATTGTCCGGCCGCGAGATGCGCCTTGCCGGTCATGGCCAGGGCCTGTGCGCCGTCCGCTCCCTGGATGCGGGCCTGGCCAAATGCCGCGACCGCTTCGCCATACTCGCCGCCGGTCAGGAGAATGCGGCCGAGGTCCATGTAGTAGCTTGCTTCTTCAGGATTCATGCGAATGAGTTCGCGCAGCAGGCCCGCTGCCTCCGGCCAGCGTTCGAGCGCAATGAATGTCGCGGCCAGAGATTCCATCAGCGCCTGGTCACCGGGGCGAATATCCAGGCCCTTCTGCAACGTAGTCGCAGCCGCCTTGGCGTCACCGGCCGCAGCCTCGCACTGCGCGCGCATCAGGATCGCGTCGAGGTCCTGCGGTTCGAGCTCGGTGGCCCGGACCGCCGCCTCGATGGCACCAGCCAGTTGGCGCTGTTGCAGGCGCGCCCATGCTATGCGCGTCCAGAGCCCGGCGTCCTGCCCATGCTCGGCACTCAGTTGCACGTAGACATTCTCTGCCGCTGCGAACTGCCCCTCGGCCAGCAGTCGATCACCCTCGGCGGCCCATGGCCGTTCGGGATCGAGGGCGCTGGCCTCGATCTGCGCGACAGCGGGAGTCGATGCGCAGAGCGCCATTATCGCAAGCGCCAGCAAGGCGAGGGATGTGATGGCTGACATGCGGAGAATTGAAGTCATGTCCGGCACGGTCTCGGGTCAGGGGATCAATCGGGTCACGCGAACAGGAACACCGGGCGCGGTGATTCGTTCCGCGCTCAGTTGCCGGAGTCGGTCGACTGGACCTGGGCCGGCCATGGCCGCAACGGACCGAGCCAGCGCGCCGGATCCTGCACGCGCCAGACCAGCGACGGGGCCATCACCGCGGAATGGTCGTGGTAGAGCGCGCCGGCACGAGGACCCTCGTCTGACTCCCGGCAAAGGTACAGCAGTTCGAGCGTGGCGTCCGTTCCCGGCTCTTCGCCGCCGCCCTGAAGCGCTGCACGCGCAGCTTCGATCCGGCCCTCGATGCGCAGCAGGTGCGCGCGCAGGGTGCGCACCGGACTGAGCTGCACGAGCGCCTGCGGCAAGGCATCCAGGCAGCGCAGGCCCGCATCCCCCAGACCGCACAGGGCCAGGATCCGGGCCAGGTCCATGCGCAGGCCGACGTCGGCCGGGTGGTTGAGAAGGGCCGATTCGCAGAGCTGGCGGGCCCGCTCCCGGTCGCCCTCTGCAAGGCGGAGCGCGGCGTGCGCGCGCACCGTATCGGGTCGGGTACGGTCTTCGTCGTCGATGCGGTCGAACGCGCGCAAGGCCAGGTCGAACTCGCCCTGTCCGGTGGCCCAGACCAGGGCGTCGATGAGGAAGTCGGTACGCACTGTCGCTGCGACCAGTGCCTCGAACCGCTCGCGCGCAGTCTCGCGCCTTCCGGCCACTGCTTCCAGACAGGCGTGCAAGGCACGCGCGGATTGCGGTGGATCGTCCTCACCAGCCAGGCGATTCATCGACTCCAGCGCCACCAGGAAGCGACCGCCACGCAGGTCGCAAAGGATGCGACCGTAAATGCAGGCCAACGCCACGCGCCCGTGTTCGGCGGCCAGATCAAAGTGTTCGCGCGCTGCTTGCACCTCGTCCATGCGCAGACGCACGATACCAGCCAGCACGTGCGCATCCGCAAAACGCGGGTTGCTGTCGAGCGCGGCGACGAGTTGTGCGGCGGCGTCATCCAGATCGAGCAAGCCAAGCCTGGCCGCGGCCAGGCGCAATCGAAGATCCGGGTAGTCGGGGGTCTCACTGACAAGGGGCTGGAGCACGTCGGCGGCCTCGGCCCAGAATCCATCGCGCAGGCAAGACTCGGCATGCTCGACGCTGCGCCGGCGATCACTGCGGCGGGCGCGATGCTCGAGCAAATCAGCGAAGAGGGTCGGGACAGACTCGAACGATGGCGCCAGCGAGCTGCCACTGGCTGCTGCGATGCGGGCCCACTGCGTGGCCACGTGGCTGGCCCGCTCAGGGTCCCCCTGCTCCTGCAGGGCCACGATCAGGACTGCTCCGGCATCGGTAAGATCAGGGTTCAGCGTGAGCGCTGCGGCGGCCGCGCGTTCTGCCTCCAGTGGATCGCCAGAGCGCAGCAGCGCGATGGCCCTTTGCACGTGCAGGTCGGGAAAATGCTCATGCTCCTGCAGCGCCGCGTCGAAGTGAACCAGGGCCTGCTCCCAGTCCTCCTGCTCCAGACAAGTCGCGCCCAGACCGGCATGGGCCTCGGCGCGGTAGAAGCGGGCCAGTGCTGCGTCCGGGCCTTCGGCCTCGACATCGATCGCTTCGTCGAAGCAGATGATAGCCTCGCTCAACGACCCCGCGTTGAAGTACTCAATGCCACGCGCATAGTGCCGCTGTGAGCGGCTCCCGAAGAGTCCTTTGAACATCTGCGCGTCCTTCTCGGCTCTGCCCGGACTCCCGGCCCTCGAACCCTCAGTCCCGCAACCGCCTGAGGAAAGAGGGCTCCTCGAGATCCTTGCGCGAGGGCGTCGACGAGGCAGGTCTGGCCGGAGCCGTCCCAGCCGACTCCGAAGCAGGCTCGCTACCACCGCGAGCACGATCGATGATGCGCCGGAAGGGCGACGTTTCCTCGCCCTCGACGAGCCGGTCCAGGCGCGACTCGTACTCGTTCGCGTCCAGACCTATGCGACTGCCGCCCTCGGCCTGCATGGCCTGCCTGCGGTCATGGTTTGCGGAGTGTTCGATCTCGGTCCTGATCGCCGGTGCGGGACGCGGCGTCTCATCGGCGACAGCCCTGGCCGGCTGCTCTGCCGCCGACTCCTGCATCGGCTCGATGTCGAGCGGCTGCGCGGAGGCAACCCGTCGTACGGGCCGTGTTGCGGGCCGTGTTGCGGGCCGTGTTGCGGGCGCGGGTTCGTTGACCGCCGGGCTGTGCTGCTCGGGTCGCACTGCCCGCACAGGTTCGCGCCGGCGCTGCGGGGCAACCAGGCCGAGCGCCTCGCCATGGCCGAAGCCGGTGGCGATCACCGTCACGCGCAGTTCGTCGCCCGCATCGGGATCGACGACCGCACCAAAGATCAGGTTCGCTTCGTCACCCACGGCATCCTGTACGATCCCGGTGACCTCGCCGACCTCGTGCAAGGTCATGTCCTGGCCACCGGTGATATTCACCAGCACACCCTGGGCGCCCTGCACATCGATGTCTTCCAGGAGCGGGCTGCTGATCGCGGCGAGCGCGGCATCAGCCGCGCGGTTTTCACCACTGGCTGCACCGGCGCCCATGATCGCATCGCCCATGCCGGCCATGATCGAACGCACGTCGGCAAAGTCGAGGTTGACCAGTCCGGGTACGGTGATCAGGTCGCTGATGCCCTTGGTGGCCTGGTAGAGAACATTATCGGCAACGCGAAAGGCCTCCAGCAGCGGGGTCTTCGCCTCCACCACTCGCAACAGCCGATCATTCTGGATGACGATGATGGTGTCGACTTCGCGTCGAAGTTCTTCCAGCCCTTCCAGGGCCGCGATGCCACGACGACGGCCTTCGAAGCTGAAGGGAAGCGTGACCACACCGACGACCAGTGCACCGAGCTCGCGCGCGATGCGCGCTACGGTCGGCGCAGCGCCGGTACCCGTGCCGCCGCCCATGCCGGCGGTCACGAAGACCATGTCCGCACCGGTCAGCGTCTCGGCCACGAGTTCGTGGTCTTCCTCGATGGCCCGCGCACCGATGTCGGGGTTGCCACCCGATCCCAGACCACGCGTGACCTTGCCACCGATCTGGATGCGGGTTCCCGCAGCGCTTTCCTGCAGCGCCTGTTGATCTGTATTGATGGCAATGAACTCGACTCCGGCCAGGCCGCTCTCGACCATACCGTTGACGGCATTGCCGCCTGCACCACCGACGCCAGCCACACGTATCTGTGCCTGACCGGTATATTCATCCTCAAACTGGAACATCACGCCCGGACCTCCATTTCCGACGGGAAGACTTCCCGATTCGCCGATCACACCATTCCGGGAACTCGATACGGAAAGACTCAGACGAGCTTTCCGATGAGGCGGCGCAGAGGACGGAACACGCGATTGCTGCTCCCCTCTGCGGCCATCATTCCCGGCTGATCGCGCTGTTCCTTCAGCGCGAACCAGCTCAACCCGAGGGCCACCGCCCAGCTTTCCGGCCGGGTGGCTTGATCATCCTCGGGGGCGCGTCGGCACGCAGACTGGACGCCGAAGACCTGTTCGGCCAGCTCGGCGGTGGCCCGCAGTCGGGCACCGCCGCCGGTCAGGATCAGACCTGCGCCCAGCTTTGGTCTGTTTACACCCCACTGCAGGGCTTGCGCAACAAGTTCCAGAATCTCCTGTTGACGGGCCTCGCAGATCGCACCGAGGCGGGCCAGGGTTTCCTCGTCGGGGGCTGTCGAACGGTCGTTGCCGACCGGCGCCGGACGGGTCCTCAGCGCCGATCCCCAGCGCCGTTTGACGCGCTCGGAGGCGTTCACATCCATGTCCAGACCCCAGGCCAGATCACGGGTCACATGGTTGCCGCCGACCGGGACTGATCCGCTTTTTCGCATCGATCCTCGGGAATAAAGGCCAAATTGGGTGCTTTCGGCACCGATATCCACGAGCAGGGCGCCCGCTTCGCGGTCGGCGGAATCGAGCAGATAGCAGGCCGCGGCACAGCCCGAATAGACGATCGAGGCCACGTCGGCGTCAGCCATCGCCACGGCCTGGCGCAGCGCCCCGACCATTGACTGCGCACCCGTGATGACGTGCGCCTCCAGGCTCAGGCGCGTCCCCACCAGGCCGACCGGGTTTTCCAGGCCGGCCCGGTCGTCGAGCGCATACTCCACGGGCAGGCTGTGCAGTATCACCCGGTCGAAGGGAACATCGATGGCCCGGATGCGCTGGCCGAGAACATCCAGGTGCCGCTCCTGCACCCGGACCCCGCGCTCTTCCAGTGACATCGAGACTTGAGTGTCGAGGCTGCGGATCTCGTCGCCGGCCACCGCCAGCACTACCGGGCCCGCGTCTATCTGGGCGCGATCGAAGACGTCATCGAGCAGCATACGCACCGCAGACGCTACCGCCGGCAGGTCAATCGGCCTGCCCTCGCGCATCCCTGCAGCGGCCACCGAACCGGTTGCCCACACAACGATCGAGTCGTCGCGACCAGGGCCGGCAACCACAGCACGGAAGGAACTGCTCCCAAGGTCGAGTGCTGTTACGTATCCGGATTCGTACACGGCAAGCTCTCCACGGACGGGGTCGCCACTCAGTGGCGCGGGTACAAACTCGCCACTCAGTGGCGCGGGTACAAACTCGCCACTCAGTGGCGCGGGTACAAACTCGCCACTCAG
>Ga0164313_10004608_pt1 | contig 12236 bp, 8 predicted proteins | sample GuaBasSedimGuay4_FD_113735 | JGI IMG/M metagenome (GOLD analysis project Ga0164313, IMG submission 113735) | Subseafloor sediment microbial communities from Guaymas Basin, Gulf of California, Mexico - Guay4, Core 4569-4, 0-3 cm | ecosystem: Environmental > Aquatic > Marine > Hydrothermal vents >... | reverse complement strand
CTTTTTGCACCCAGGGTATCTCCGCGTACAAGTGCGTCGATGGCTTCCTGATAGGCCTTCCCGGCGCTGAGATCTTCTTCCTCTACATCTCCAAAGGGTGGAAGATCTTTTATGTTACTAACCAGATCGCTAATAAATACAGGGACCTTTTGATTGGTAGCTTTTTTCACCATATAGGACAGGTTATTCCTGTATTGCTCCAGGCCTACATCGTATTTCTCTCCCTGATAAACAATGTCTTTATCCTTCACAATCTTTTTCATCAGGGTGCCTTTCTCCTCAGAAATTTCAGATCCTTTTGTAAGACCTTTGGAGATACCTCCCACAGCTGATCTCATTAGTTGGTAGATCCGAAGATTCATAAGTTTCAGATGGGCTGAGGTAATCAAAGGGCTTTTGCTCATGGTTTCATTGGACCCTACTCCAAAAGCTCCATAATATTCGTTGTGACCGGCATAGATCAAAATGGCATCCGGTTCATATTTTAGCACTTGATTCATAAAATCTTTCAGGGTGATGCTATTGATCGCCGTAATGGAAGTATTTACGACTTCAATGTGCCTGGCGGGAAAAGCATCTTCAAGCCGTTTGTGTAAAATTCGGGAAGCCATCAGGTTTGTGTCATAGGGGTAACCATAAAGGGTTGAGCTACCCAGGAGGAAAATCCTGAACCCATTCTTTGGCTTTTGCCTGAGAAACATATCATTAGTACCTGTAGTAGCCTCAAAACGAGTGAAATATTTCTCACCCACATGTGGATTTAACTTTAGGTAGTTTTCTTTCGACTCAGACTCAGGAGCAACAAACAGATGCATATCACTTCCGTAGGAGAAGAGTCTCAAAAAGAGTTCGAACAAAGCAAAAACTATAATTACAAGGAACCATGAAATTATTCTGAAATAGATTTTGTTCATTTTGAACCAATTTTTTCGATTGAAAGACTGAAAGGAGAGATGATCTCCCCAAAGCCCGTGCGGTAATAGGCTTCCAGCATATTCCTACCCTTCTTGAAATAGCAATCCTCAAGGACAATTTCCGTTAGGGTGGTATCGCTGTTAAATTTGGAATAGGTTTGGGGAACCATTTTAATAACCACCCTCCCCTCTCTTTCAGGTTTTTGATGGAACGTGAATGTGATATCGTAATACCCTGGTTTTTCAAACTCCACATCCCAGTAAGAGTATACATCATCCTTGGTCCACTGTTCGGGCGTTCCCTTTGCATCGTTTCGACTGAGATAAACCGGATTTTCAAACTCCGGATTAACCACAATCCCCTGTGGTTTAGGATTCCCTTCTTCTATCACAATTTTATGATACCAGGCATCCAACTGATTCTTCAAAGTGTTTGCCTTTTCCCCCTCATTAGCCACAATGTTATTCTTTTCAAAGGGATCCTCAGCGATATTGAATAACTCGAAGTCGTTAATGTTCGCATTACGCTCCGCATGTCCCACCAGTTTATAATCTCCCTGCCTAATGGCTATATTTTGATATAGTTCGGGGTAACCTCTTCCCCATTGCCAGTAGAGAAATCTGTTTTTAAACCAGGCCTCCTCTCCCTTCAGGATGGGGAGCATGCTTTTTCCATCAATCTCTTCAGGTATTTCAGATTCCAGTCCGCAAATGTCAAGGAGGGTGGGTAAAATATCTATATGTGCCGTGGTAGTATTTATCTTTTTCCCCGATTCAAATAGCTCCGGGTAGTGGATAAAGAAGGGAACTTTAATCCCTCCTTCGTACACCGTACCCTTGGTGGATCTTAACCCTGCATTGTACCGGGCCGGGATGGGGCCATTGTCCGACATAAATATCACCACCGTATTCTCCAGTAGCGCATTTTCCTTAAGGTATTGCAAGATCCTTCCCACATTCTCATCCACATTCTCAACCATGGCATAGACCCTTCGGGCAGCATCTTCCTCTCTTTTGTTTAACGTGGGAGAGAAGCTCAGATCCTTATAGTTCTCCAGGTACTTCTCAGGCACCTGCAGGGGTCCATGGGGTGCATTGTAAGCCAGGTATACAAAAAAGGGTTTTTCTTTGTTAATATCTATAAAAGCCAGGGCTCCATTGGTAAATACATCCGTACAATAGCCCTGTGTCTTAATGGCTTTATTGTTCTGATGCAATACCGGATCGAAATAGGAAGAGTCGGGACGATGGAAATTCTCCAGATCACCCACCTGTCCTATTCCTCCAGCCTTATGAATCAAAGATTGTGTAAAACCCTGATCTCCGGGACGACTTGGATAAGTGTCCCCCAGGTGCCACTTACCAAAAATCCCGGTCTGATATCCGTTTGAAGCCAATATTTCGGCAATCGTCACCTCTTCAGGATCCATAATGGCTCCTCCATTAAAAGTGTCATAGATCCCTGTGCGCAGGTAGAATTTCCCGGTCATCAAAGCGGAGCGCGTGGGTGCACATACCGGATCCACATAGAAATTGGTGAAGTGTGTGGACTGCTCCGCAAATTTATCAATATTGGGCGTACTTATGTAGGGATTCCCAGTAAATCCAAGATCCCCATAACCCTGGTCATCGGTCATGATCAGAACTATGTTTGGCGGGCGCTGACCCGAATCACTTAATGTCTTGTCACCCTGGCAGCCCACAAGGGAAAGGCCCAAAGCGATCAAAAGGAGTTGTCCAAACTTCATAAGTTCTGATGTTAAATTAACCTACTGTAACTATTTTTCACCCCGCACCGGCATCTCCAGACTAAGTGGCTTTTCTTTGCGAAGCATCAGTGAAGCTTCTCCGGTCAGCCAAAGGTAGTGGTCCGAAGGTTTCCCATCCATATCGACAAACTTGGCCCAATCACTCACAGGTGGATTATCTGACACCTTAAAAATGGCCGTTCCTTCATTTACTTCATCAAACATGGCGATGTAAAGCATCTCGGCCCCGGCTACAAGGGCAGTTGATATCTGATCCCAGTAAAACTGTCCTCCAAGTCGGGGTACAGAAGCAAGTGGTTTTGGGATAAGCCTGTCAGAGAGACGGCTTAAGTTATGCCAGCTAAACCCGGGACACACACAGGGCGCATAATCCACATTGTTGGCTTTACACCAGGTGATGTCATTCAGGATCACATCCCTGTAACGATACATGTCCTTGTGCAGCAAAGGGGAGAAACGTTGTACCATCCAGGGCATGATTACGTCTGCTTGCCTGATAAGTTCATGCAGGTATGGATCTGGGTTGCAATCGGCATTCAGATTGCGCCAGAAAGTGGGCACTCCCATCATGATGCTACACCCTCCATACACCGGGTCATTTTTCAGGAAATCAATAAAACGCTGGAGACCAATGTTGCGGATGTTATAGGGACGGGTGGCAAACCCTACTCCCCATATGGCTACAAGGGGTTTTCCCCTGTGATGAAGGTAGGTCTTTTCCCCTTTTTGATTTGTGACATGGAGTGAATCCACCAGGAATTTCCAGTCCTCAATCAGAGCAGAACAGTCTTCACCTTCACTTTTCAGACCAGAGAGGTCATACATCACCGCTATTGCACGATCGTATTTGGAGGCTGCATCAAAAGCGTGCTTAAATACCTGCACATTATGAGGGTTCCGGGACCTGGCAGCACCAAAAAATCGCTGCATAAAAACGCCGTCAACCCCATATTCCTGCATCCACCGGAAATGGGTGTCAATGGTACTTTGATCGCCAGAATAGAAAAAACGGGCGGTGCTGCCATCAGCCAACTTTAATCCTGTGGGATAAGTTTTTTCATATTCTGAAATATCGGGCCACATATCGATTCGAACCTGGTTCTCATCGGGGTACATGACTCCGCTCTTTGGCATCTTAAACCACCCCTGATACCCCGCCATTGCCATTCCTTTATAGGAAGGATAGTTTGTAGTTTCTGCGTGTTTTTGTGCCTCAACAGAGACAAGCACCAGCCAAAGGCCTACCATTACGGCAATTCCCTTATCTCTCATTTTTAATTTTTGTTAGGATGCGATTTCTGTTCCTTCAAAATAGGTTTGAAAGATTAATTTTTTATTTGATGTTCAAACATCAGAATGGCTTTGTACAATACACCTGCCGAGCCCCGAAAAGTACCAGAGCCTTTGGGTTCATTTTCCACCGTGTACCACTCATAAAAGCCATCATTCTCTTTCACCCGCCTTACCATGGGTTGCATCTGTTCGTATGCTTCTTCAATAAATCCATTGCGAATGAGCTGTTGAATCATTCGTCCCCCGAACCAGGTCCAGTCCCCGCCATTCTGATACCCATAGGCATACATGCCCTTGTTTTTATAAAAGCCGTCGGGATAGGCTGGATAGAGGGTTAAGCCAATGGAACCTGCACCTGACGCTTTTACATTGGCCACCATTTTTTCAAGAGAAATCAGAATCTCTTCTTTTGAAAGCAGATTAGCCTCAATGGCAATGGCAGTGCCTCCGTGATAATAGATCTCCGATTCATTAAAATCTTCCGGGAAGGGAGAACCATCCAGATATATATGTGGTATAAATTTCTGTGCTTTCTTGTCCCATAAATGCTTCCGTGTGTTTTCTGCTATCTGATCTCGAATCCCCTTCCACTTTTCCTTAGTACGGGGCACCAGCTCCATCAAATTGTCAAGGGCTATCAAAAACATGGCATTATCGTATATATCAAGGGCGTAATGGGTATCCTCAGTTAAAAATACCCCCCAGTCATGCTCAGGCTGAACATCCCCCCAATCGGCTGTGGTAGCACCCCAGATTAAACCATACTCCTGGTTATAACGATGATTCATTAAGAAGCTCATGGCCCATTCCAGTCGCTCGGAAACGGACTTCCCTGCAATCACTTCATCAAGGATAGAGTGGTCACCTGTAACCTGTACATATTTATGGACTGTCTGAACCAGTGAGGTTTCCTGATCCGTTTCAACCGTATTTTTATGACCGGCATAGCGAGGCTCCAAGTCTGAGTAAATGTAATCGTAACCATGGCCTTCTGTTTTGTCCTTTGGAATAAAACCATCTATGATATTTCCATCACTGCCCTGCATCTTGAAAAACACCATCAGGTTCTCTTTTAACACTTCTGGCTCAAATACTTCTGCTGAAAGCTCTATGAAAGTGTTATAATCCCGGATCCAGACCTCACCATACCCTTCACCGGCATTGAAACCGGTCTCCACCACAGCCAGGGCCTTTTCCTTGGTTAAAGCAAAGTATTCATTGCTTTCGATCTCTTTTGTTAAATCACGTTTCTCTGATTGTGTGGATGTACATCCCACCAATGCCATTAATATGCCCAGGTATTTGAGTGCTTTCATCATTTTCTTTCCTGAATTTTACCAGATGTTCTTTAAATCATCTGCAGTATACTGGTGTTCTCTCTTGATCCACTTTGATTCCGGACCTTTCCTGAGACGGAGTTTATCATTTTTGGTAAGCCTGTAGAGGGTTGCAACCGGTACCAGTACAAAAATATAGACCACGGCCATAATAACTTTTGACATGACCAGGCTTAATAGCTCGGCCAATTTGTACCATCCCCAGGCAATTAATTTGCCCAGCGGTTTAAGAATTACTCCGGATAATCCGATTCCACAAGCCAGGTAGATAAAAACTTCTTTGGATTCACTATGCTTGAGGATCCCATAGAGGTAGATTACCAGAAAGGCCGTTGAAATGACCAGTAATGCCTCGTATATTTTGCTTTTACTCATAGAAGACTAAAACAGCGTATAGATAAAGGGTGCGATAGCGCTTCCACTGCTCAACACAATGAGAGTCCCAAATAGTAACAGAATAACTATGACGGGTATCAACCACCACTTTTTTCTCTCTTTCAGGTAACTAAAGAAATCCCTCAAAAAATCCATCATATCTGACTCTTTTTTATCAATCCAATTTAAACTCTTCTTTCCACTTGTCCTGGTCGGTCCATGCGGGCTGACTCCTCTTTTCGAACAGGAAATTGCCCATGACAAGGTAATCCATTTCTGTTCTCATAAAGCACCGGTATGCATCTTCAGGATTGCAAACAATGGGCTCTCCCCTCACATTAAAGCTTGTATTAACGATTACCCCGGTGCCTGTATTCTTTTTAAAAGATTCAATTAAATGGTGGTATCGCCAGTTGGTGTTTTTATGAACCGTCTGAATTCTTGCGGAAAAATCTATATGGGTAACCGCGGGTATCCGGGATCGCTCGATATAGAGTCTATCCATCAGAGGCAACTGGTTGTAATTTTCCGGAACCTCATTCAATTGGGTTTTGTTTACCTGTGCCACCAGCAACATATAGGGAGAGGCACACTCCAGGTTGAAATAGGTGCTTACATCCTCGGCCAGTACGGAGGGTGCAAATGGTCTGAAACTCTCCCTGTATTTAATTTTCAGATTGAGCTTCTTTTGCATCTCCCGGTTCCTGGCATCACCCAAAATGCTCCTGTTACCCAGCGCACGCGGGCCAAATTCCATGCGGCCCTGGAACCAGCCCACCACCTCTCCTTCAGCAATAAAGGTGGCGACCTTTTTAGAAAGCTCCTCAAAGCTCTCGTAATGGCTATATGCTGCCTGATACTTTTTAGCTGCCTGTTCAATCTCCTTTTCGCTGTACTCCGGCCCCAGATAGGCCCCCTGCATGGAGTCAGCTGATTCAATGCTCCGTTGCTTACCGAAGGCGATATGGTATGCCGATAGGGCTGCTCCAATGGCTCCTCCGGCATCACCGGCAGCAGGTTGAATAAAAATATCCTTAAAAAGGCCCTCTTCTATTAGCTTCCCGTTGGCCACACAATTAAGAGCCACACCACCGGCAAGACAGAGGAAGTCCGCATTGGTAAGACGCTTTGCCTCCCTGGCCATTTTTAAAATAATCTCTTCTGTGACCTGCTGAATGGCATAGGCCAGGTTTGAATGGTGCTGTTCAATTTCCGCTTCAGAATCTCTTTTGCCGAATCCAAAGAGTGCGTACCACTTTTTCTCTTTCACCATCCGGAGTCCGGCAGCATAGTTAAAGTATTTCTGATTTAACCATAAGGAACCATCCTCCATAATTTCAACCAGTTCTGACTTAATGGTTTTAATGTACGCTTCCACCTGTTGGGAACCGGATTCGCCATAGGGTGCCAGCCCCATTAATTTATACTCTCCAGAATTCACCCTGAAACCCAGGTAGTAGGTAAATGCGGAGTAGAGCAGACCCAATGAATGGGGGAAATGCAACTCCTTCAAAGCTTTGATGGAATTTTTTTCTCCCAGGCAAATAGAGGCAGTGGCCCACTCACCCACCCCATCGAGGGTTACAATAGCTGCCTTCTCAAAAGGGGAAGGGTAAAAAGCACTGGCAGCATGGGACAGGTGATGTTCCGGGAAAAGTAGTTTCAGTTTTCTCTTATCATACTTCTGGATGCTTTTCAGTTCGTCGAAGAGAATCTTCTTCAGGAAGATCTTCTCTTTGATCCAGACGGGCATGGCAGTTGCAAAAGAGAGCAATCCTTTTGGAGCAAATGCATAATAGGTCTCAAGCAATCGCTCAAACTTCAGGAAAGGTTTGTCATAAAACACCACCGCATCGAGTCCATCCAACGAAAGGCCCTCTTCATCCAGGCAATACTTTATGGCCTGGGTGGGAAAACCGGGATCGTGCTTCTTTCGTGTAAAGCGCTCTTCCTGGGCAGCTGCAACTACTTTTCCTTCAACAACAAGTGCTGCTGCCGAATCGTGATAGAATGCCGATATTCCAAGTATTTTCAACGAGATGATCCTATAAGTTTACCTGCTGAATATAAGAATTGTTATCTGATTTATCCTCATGAGTTTAAGGAAGGATCATTCCCTGGCTCAGGTTTGCATTTCCCGATCGTATGTGAACCAAATAATACCCTGCTTCATGATTATTCAATGGCATCCGTGTTATAGCACCAGCATTCACATATTCAAGGGTGTTATGTTGAACAAGCTCACCTGATACCGTGAAAATTTTCACCACAACCTCTTGCTGCAACTCCTGATTGAAAACAAGATTCAGCATTGAATTTCCTTCTGATGGATATATTTTAAATGCTCTCCTTTCTGAAATACTCTCATCTATGGAACTTGGGGTGCCATGCTGCTTATTCTGGTAAATCATCTCAATGCCTTCCCCTGTTTCCAGGTTTCTGGAGTATTTCTTGTCAACCGCATTGTTCCAGTGTTCATGGACACCCAGGCTTCCAACGGGGATGCCATCATCTTCAGGGTCATAGGTGACGCCTTCCGGCCACCATTCGCTGGATGCTGCCTGATGCAAATAGTCATCAACAGCTGGAAATCTAACATAGACATACCGTGGAGGGTAAACAGATTCATCCAGTACCTGAAACTCCTCCTGCAGGATATCCAGTCCAACCGAAGCAATGGCCACAGGATCCAGTGAAACCAAGATAGATGAGGTATAGTCGTCATTGAAGGGTGCAGAACGAAACTTTACAGGTGGATCATGTTCCATAGAGGTTCCCCATAAAAAGTCCCCAATGTAAATCAGGTTTTTCCCACCCAGGTGCTCATAGGACATCAGGTCCACAAAGACCCGATACATTTTGTACTCTTCCCTCAGTGGATCATTTGTTCCCTTATGCAATCCTTTATGCATATGGGCGGCAGATGATTGCACATTGGTCCCAAAATGATTCTTGGCAAAAAATGTAACCCCTCCCCCACGATGGCCTTTCATGGCAGGGAGACTCAATACATAATCGGCATTTACCGTACAATCATAAAACTGATCGGTTTCCACATCTAACACCTCACCCCTGTCGGAAAATTTGATCTCTTCAGCATTGGTGCGCTGTAGTTTATCCCGATTGTCGTGGTCGCCTCGTGACAAATAATGTATACCGGGGAACTCTGCATAGAGCTTATCATGCAGGTGCTTGAAAATGTTTGTAAAGGGATCACCAATGTAAATGGCATCTTCAGGAACACCTGCCTTAAGAATCAATTGTCTTAAAACAGCCAGGATCACCTGGGGGGATGTATCCACATAACCATAGTTCTTGTCGTCTTTAATGGATAGATCATCGTTGGTGGTCCATGCATGCACCGCATTGATCTTAATAAAGATTTTCTCTCCTGCGGTGTATCCAACCTCACCTTTGTCATGGGTCGAATTAAAATAATTGAAAACAGATGCCCAGGCACTCTCTTCGGTATCCTCCCCTGTAACCTCCAGGATACCTGCAATTAACATTTCATCAACCAGTTCCTGATCACAGTTCTTTTCAAGGAAATAGCCATCGCCATAATTCCACGGAACGCAATCCTCATTGGTGGCATCCGGATTGTGCATCCAGACCACCCTGCCAGGAAGGATTCCTTTGGCTTCTCCGATGGGATCATTGGGTCCAAGCGGATCCTCAAATTCACCGACTGCTGATTCACCGGCAAAGAGGTCATTTTTATTAATCAGAACGGTTGTCAGAGTGAATGCAAATCCAAGAAGTAATAGCAAACCTGCAAGTCCATACCTTGAGTCGGCAAGCTTTCTGTATGCTTTTTTGAAGATCACAATGGATGCAGTAAGACTTCCCAGATAAATAAGCAATGAAGAGGCCATTGGAATGGCCACTTTCATGCAGGGATAAGCTGCACGCTGTGGTTTTGGAAGTACCCGGATTAAAATCCAGATCAATGAGATAAATGAGAATACAGGCAGGATCCATTTATTTAAAGCCCTCACAGGGCGTCCTGTTTTCGGGCAAAACTTAATCACTCTGGAAAGCAATATTTTGATTCTATGTTTCATCTTTTGAAATTCTGATCCTGATTATCTGGTGTATTCAGCCTCTCTTATACGATTCAGTTCAGCTGATAATTTCTCAACCATCTCCGGTCTCTCCTCATACAAATTATACTTCTCTCCCGGATCATCTGAAAGGTTATATAACTGAGGCTTGAAGTCCTTCAATTGGTTCATTCTGCTCTCAGGGAAATTCTCCGGAGGTGTATCATCGATATACTTCCACTCCTCCATGTGAATGGCATGCATTCCGCGCGCATCAGCCGTAACCATAGAGGTACGCGGATGCTTACCGGATCCCTGGACCAATGCCGGAAGAAAACTATAGCTATCCGGAGCTATATCTTTCGACTGGGGCAGCTCTCCATCTGTAATGTCACACACTGTGGCAAAGATATCCAGTAAATTGATCATGTCACTCGATACAGAACCCTCTTCAATCTTACCTGGCCAAGAGACAATAAAGGGAACATTTGTCCCTCCCTCATAAATGGTATGTTTATCACCCCTCAGGTCGCCGTTTATTTTCAACCCGTGGTTAATCGCCTGAATTTCCGGGGCATGGGGCTTATTTCCTGGTATCTCACCTCCATTATCACTTGTGAAAATAAGGATGGTATTCTCCATCAGGTTCATATACTCCAGAGTTTCAATAATTCTGCCCACGCTGTGGTCCAAATCCTGGATAAAATCTCCATAGGGGCCACAGTCACTTAAGCCACGCATCTGGTCTGAAGGTGTAATGGGATGATGCACTGCCACGGCCGCAAAGTATAGGAAGAAAGGCGTATCCGCAGTCTGTTTTTTGATCCACTCAATGGATTTATCTGTCAGGTCCTCCATCACGCGGATATTCACGCGTTGAGGAGCATCATATCCCATATATTGTGATCCGTAGTAGGATCCGGAATAGGGCTGAACTTTTTTACTTCTCAGTCCATATATATGGTCATTTTCAATGTACACACCCAGCTTATCGTCATGGTTCTGAGGTACTCCAAAGTGGTAATCAAACCCCAGATCCAGAGGTCCCGGAGAAACACTCACTGTATAATCCAGAGGTTCCACCCCATATCCCAGATGCCACTTTCCAACGGCTGCCGTATTGTATCCACGCTCCTTTAACCAGTCGGCAATGGTCTCTCTTTCGGTATCGGGAAGCAGGGCACCCACGGGAGCTGTCACTCCAAATTTCAGGGAAGAGCGCCAGGGATAACGTCCCGTAAGAAAACCATACCGGGTGGGGGTACAAATGGAGGCCGGGGTACTGGCATTTGTAAAACGCATTCCTTTTTCGGCGATCCTGCCAATGTGAGGTGTACGCAGCAGACTTTTATCTGCTCCAAAAGAGTTCAGGCTGCCATAGCCAAAATCATCCGCAAGGATAAAAACAATGTTTGGTTTTCCCTTCTGTCCATGGGCCAAATGGCTAACTCCTATGCAACATACAAGCATTATAGTTAGCTGAAGATTTTTACAGAACTTTTTCATAGTTATGAGGTAGATATAAATTATTCAACGCCCCAGGATCTATTGGCTTTTGGCCCCATTTCAAGTACCAGTCTCCCATCATTCATAATGGCTTCATGGGTAATGAAGGCGCTGTTCAGCTTTTCACCATTCAGCGTGGCTGATTGTATGTACTTGTTCTCCTCTGAAGCATTGCGTGCTTCAATTTCAAAAGTCTTTCCATTTCCAAGATCGACGGAAACATGTTCAAACATAGGGCTTCCAATGGAGTATACGGGGTCCCCTGGTGTCACCGGATAGAAACCCATGGCAGAAAACACAACAAATGAGGACATTCCCCCACCATCTTCATCGCCGGGGACACCCATCAGATCGTTGCGAAACCACTCCTGAAGAAGCTTACGAATGCATTTTTGGGTTTTCCAGGGTTGTCCGGCGTAATTATAGAGATAAGGGATGTGCAGAGAGGGCTCGTTGGCCATGGAGAACTGGCCTACGTTTCCGGTCTGGTCGGGCAATTGCGCATAAAATGCATATTTACTGCGCCCAAGAGGCTCAGCAAACATGGCATCCAACTCATTCACAAAAGATTCATTGCCTCCCATCAGGTCAATCAGATCGGGAATGTTATGCTGAACGTCCCAGCGGTAGGTCCAGGCATTGTTTTCATCATAATAATGCCTTGCTCCCATTCCTCCGGAAAATTTATAATCAAAGGGTTCAATGAAATTTCCTTCGGCGTCCTTTGGATGAAAGAATTTCGTTTCGTGGTTGTAGAGGTTCCGGTAATTGAATGATGCTTTCATAAAATAATCTGCTTCATCTTTTTTACCCAACTCCTCCGCGAGTAGTGCCAGGCACCACTGATCGTATGAAGTTCCCAGTGTAACAGCAACCGGTTGACGGGCCTCAAAGAAGTGCACCTCGGGAATTGTCTCCTCTTCCCCTTCATAGAGTGCTGGAAAATAGCCATGCTCTTTGTAAAAATCATCCAGTTTTCCGGCAGGTTTACCCGACCAG
>Ga0164313_10004607_pt1 | contig 12237 bp, 6 predicted proteins | sample GuaBasSedimGuay4_FD_113735 | JGI IMG/M metagenome (GOLD analysis project Ga0164313, IMG submission 113735) | Subseafloor sediment microbial communities from Guaymas Basin, Gulf of California, Mexico - Guay4, Core 4569-4, 0-3 cm | ecosystem: Environmental > Aquatic > Marine > Hydrothermal vents >... | reverse complement strand
TGCTATCCTGCGCGCTCGATTTAAAGGAGGCTGGTCCGTGGACCTCCAAACCCTGATCCTCAACCTCAGCCGATACTGGGCCGACTGTGGCTGCATCATTCAGCAACCCTACGACACCGAGGTCGGCGCAGGCACCATGCATCCCGAGACCTTTCTCCGGGTGTTGGGTCCCGAGCCCTACCGGGTGGCCTATGTACAGCCCTCCCGGCGACCCGCCGACGCCCGTTACGGCGAGAACCCCTTTCGTTTGGGCCGTCACCTACAAATGCAGGTCATCCTGAAACCGTCTCCCGACGATATTCAGGGCCTCTACCTCAAGAGTCTCGAAGCCATGGGCATCGATCCATCGGTGCATGACATCCGCTTCGAGGAAGACAACTGGGAGTCCCCTACTCTCGGCGCCTGGGGCGTCGGATGGCAGGTTCTGCTCGACGGAATGGAAATCACCCAGTTCACCTACTTCCAGCAGGCTGGGGGGATCGACCTGGCGCCAATGACGGCAGAGCTGACCTACGGCCTCGAGCGGATCTCGATGTTCCTTCAGCGCAAGGACTCGATCTACGACATCGAGTGGGGCGGCGGCATTCCCTATGGCCAGATCCGTTTGACGGACGAGCGCGAGGCCTCGACCTACGGTTTCGAGGTGGCCGACGTCGATATGTTGCGCCGGCACTTCGAGGATTGGGAGGGCGAAGCCGTTCGGTGCCTCGAACATGATCCGCCGCTGGTCCTGCCCGCCCTTGAGGCGACGTTGAAGACCTCGCACCTGTTTAACCTGCTCGATGCGCGAGGTGCGGTCTCGGTGACCGAACGAGTCGGCTTGATCGCCAGGGTTCGGGCCAACGCGCTCCGTGCGGCCAAGGCCTACACTGAGCAGCGCGAGGCGATGGGTTGGCCGCTGGGCAATGCTCTCGAAGCCGAGTCTCAAGAGAAGGGAGCGGTGTAATGGCCTCCTTTCTTCTGGAAATCCGCACCGAAGAGATTCCTGCCAATGCCCTTCCCGGCGCCCGTCGACAATTGCAGAATTTGTTCGCCAAACACCTGGGCGACGCCGGATTCACAGCCTTTCAGACGACTGTCTTGTCGACACCGTTGCGACTGATCGTCACGATCACAGACCTCCCTCAGAAACAGGATGACCGCATTGAAGAGATGACCGGACCGCCGTCGAGGATTGCGGTAGCAGAAGATGGCAGCCCGACAAAAGCCGGGTTGGGATTTGCCGCCAAGGCCGGCCTGCCCTTCGAACAACTGGGCCGGCTGGAAACCGAAAAGGGTGAATACCTGGCGGCGACGGTCAATCATGTGGGCCGCGCCACCTCCGAAATTCTGGCGGAGATCACACCGGCCATTCTCTCAAGTCTGCGCTTCCCCAAGATGATGCGCTGGGGCCTTGGCAGTTTTCTCTTCGTTCGTCCCGTGCACGGCATCGTCGCCCTGCTTGACGACGAAATTATTCCCTTCGAGGCCTTCGGCATCACCAGTGGCACCACTACGGTAGGCCACCGGGTCCACAGTCCGCAGCCGTTTGAGATTTCTCACGCAGACAGATACAGCGAAACAATGGCACAGCATTCGGTGATGGTTGATCCCGCCGAAAGGCGGAGGAATTTAGAGATAACGGCCCAGCACCTGGCATCGACCGTTGGATGCATGGTCCACGACGATCCCCGCCTGGTGGCTGAGCACGTCGAACTGGTCGAGTGGCCCGGCTTGATCGTCGGCTCCTTCGACCGGGACTTCCTCGAACTGCCGCCGGAGGTCGTTATTTCGACCCTCCGGCATCACCAGAAGTGCCTGATCCTGGAGTTTGGCGACGGCACATTGCAGCCGTTTTTCCTCGCGGTGATCGACCGCAAAGACGACCCGGAGGATCTGATCCGTCTGGGCAACGAATGGGTCATTCGCGCACGCCTCGCCGACGCTGCATTTTTCTTCTCCGAAGATCGAAAGCTGCCCCTGGAAGATTCAATCGCCGGTCTGGAGCGAGTCGAATGGCACCGGGTTCTCGGATCCCTGGAGGCCAAGGCCGAGCGTCTCGGCCGCCTGGCGGTCACCCTGTCCGGGCAGCTCAACCTCGACCTCAGTACCGAGTCATTATGCCGCGCCGCCCGCCTGGTCAAGGCAGACCTCACCACCCACATGGTTGGAGAGTTCCCCGAACTCCAGGGCGTGATGGGCGGCCACTACCTTCGTCTCGAGGGCGCCGACGAAGAGTTGTGGACGGCCTCCCGAGACCACTACAGGCCCGTCGGTTTCGACGGTGACAGTCCGGCCTCTGAGCTGGGCAGAGTTCTCGGTGTCGCCGATCGCCTGGACACCATCGCCGGCCTCTATGCCGTCGGCGAAAAACCGACGGGTTCACGAGATCCACTGGGTCTCAGGCGCGCTGCACAGGCCATCGTCAAGGTCATCATCGACACCGGCTGGGCGCTGGACCTCGAGAAAATAGTCGCCGAGGCCGTCTATGGAGTTGCCGACCAGGCCACCGAAGATATCGAAACGGTCAAACGCGCCGTCACGGGGTTCATGGCCGATCGCCTGAGGCGATGGTTGACCGATGTCACCGGCGTGGCGGGCGACACAGCGGATGCCGTCATGGCTTCCGGCTGGTTCAATGCCTGCGAGACGGTCGCCCGGGCCGAAGCGCTGGAGAGCGTGCGATCCAACGACAGCTTTCGCGCCTTGGCCCTGGCCTTCAAACGGGTTCAAAACATCACAGACGGCAAGGCCGAGGGTGATGTCGATTCCTCCCTCTTCGAACATACGGAAGAAAAGGAACTGCACGACGCTGTTCTGGAGTTCCACGCGACCCTCGAACGCCTCCTGCCTGAACATCGGGTCACCGAGGCCTTCGAAGCGATGATCCCAATAGCCGACACCCTTGACCGGTTCTTCATCGAAGTCATGGTCATGGCCGAAAACAACGAAATTCGGGCGAATCGTATCGCCCTCTTGAAACTGCTGGGGCGGGATTTCCTGACCCTGGCCGATCTCTCGATTCTGCAAATAGACGGAGGAGAATGATGAGCGACACAAAATACATTTACAGCTTCGGCGGCGGCACGGCCGACGGTGAAACCACCATGAAGAACGAACTGGGCGGCAAGGGCGCCAACCTGGCCGAAATGGCCGGCTTGGGCATCCCGGTACCGGCGGGCTACACGATCACGACCGATGTCTGCACCTATTTCTACGACCACGGCCGAAGTTATCCAGAGAGCCTCGAGCGGCAAGCTCAGGCAGCACTGACCAAGGTCGAAGAGATCATGGGCGCCACATTCGGCGACCCCGACAATCCCCTGCTGCTTTCGATTCGATCCGGAGCACGCCAGTCGATGCCCGGCATGATGGAAACGATCCTCAACGCAGGCCTGTGTTCTTCAACCATTCCAGGCCTGATCGCGAAGACCGGCAACCCGAGCTTCGTCTACGACGCCTATCGAAGGTTGATCATGATGTACGCCGACGTCGTCATGGAGAAGGCCGCAGGTATCGAGCCCGCCGAGGGACAAGGTATCCGGCAAAAGCTGGACCGCATGCTCGAGGAGGTCAAAGAGGCAAACGGCTATGCGTCCGACGCCGACCTCAGTGAAGGGGATCTCAAAGCCCTTGTCGATCGTTTCAAGGTCGAGGTCCGTTCTACGCTTGGCACCGACTTCCCCGACGACCCCCACGAGCAGCTCTGGGGCGCCATCGGTGCAGTTTTTGCTTCTTGGAACGGAAAGCGAGCCATCGCCTACCGCCGCATTGAGGGCATTCCGGTCGAATGGGGTACCGCGGTCAACGTGCAGGCGATGGTCTTCGGTAACATGGGCGACACCTCCGCGACCGGCGTTGCCTTCACCCGCAACCCCGCTACCGGCGACAACAAGTTCTACGGCGAATGGCTGGTCAACGCACAAGGCGAAGACGTCGTTGCCGGCATCCGCACTCCCAACCCACTCAATGCCGACACCAAGAACGACCAGAACCGTCACCTGCCATCCCTCCAGGAGGTCATGCCCGAGACGTACTCGCAGCTGGTCGGTATTCGTAACAACCTGGAAGACCATTTCCACGATATGCAGGACATCGAGTTCACGATCCAGGACGGTCACCTCTGGATGCTGCAAACCCGAACCGGAAAACGCACCGGAACTGCTGCCCTCAACATGGCCATGGACATGATCTCGGAAGGCATGATCGATCAGCGAACCGCAGTGATGCGGGTCGCTCCAGCCCAGTTGGACGAGTTGCTCCACCCGATCATCGATCCTGAGGCCGAAGCCCGGGCCGACATCCTGGCCAAGGGCCTTCCCGCCGGACCCGGTGGCGCGGTCGGCAAGATCGTCTTCACCGCCGACGATGCGGTCGAGTGGGCCGCCCGAGGCGAAACCGTACTGCTGATCCGAGAAGAGACCAACCCCGAAGACGTCGAGGGCATGAGAGCGGCTATCGGCATTCTGACTGCCCGTGGCGGCATGACCTCTCACGCGGCACTTGTCGCTCGTGGCTGGGGAAAATGCTGCATCGTCGGCGCAGGCGACCTCGAGATGGACCTTGCCGCCAAGACACTCTCGGTCGACGGCAAGATCTTCAATGAAGGCGACGTTCTGACCCTCAACGGAACCAAGGGCACGGTCTACTCAGGAGCACTGGACATGATCGACGCGACCGAGAACCCACGCTTCGTCGAGTTCATGAAGATCGCGGACACCTTCCGGGTGCTCAAGGTCCGGGCCAATGCCGAGACGCCCGAAGATGCCAAGAACGCCGTTGGCTTCGGCGCTGAGGGCATCGGCCTCTTCCGAACCGAGCACATGTTCTACGGTGCGGGCTCCGAAGAGCCGCTCTTCCTCCTGCGAAAAATGATCATGGCCGACACCGAGGCCGATCGTAAAGCAGCTCTCGACGAACTCTACCCCTTCGTCAAGAAGGACATGAAAGCAACCCTGGACGTCATGGCCGGCATGCCTGTGACCATCCGCCTGCTCGATCCCCCGCTGCACGAGTTCGTGCCCGTCAGCGAAGGCGAGCGCACCAAATTGGCCGAGGCCCTTGGCATGTCGATGGACGACCTCGACCGCCGATCCGAAGAACTGCATGAAATGAACCCGATGATGGGTCATCGTGGAGTGCGCCTCGGCGTATCCTTCCCCGCCATCTCCGCCCTGCAATTCCGGGCGATCCTCGAATCGACCATCGAACTCCGCAACGAAGGCAAGACCATTGACCCCGAGATCATGGTCCCGGTCGTCGGCATGAAAGAAGAGCTCGAAGACCAGCTGACACTTGCCAAGGCCGTTCACGCAGAGGTCTGCGCCAAGTTCGGCGTCAATGAGATCGATCACCTCTACGGCACGATGATCGAGATCCCCAGGGCCTGCCTGACTGCCGACGAGATCGCCGAGACCGCTCAGTTCTTCAGCTTCGGCACCAATGATCTGACGCAGATGACCTTCGGCTTCTCGCGTGACGACATCGGCGGCTTCCTGCCCGAGTACCTCGACAAGAGGATTCTTCCTGTCGATCCCTTCCAGGTCCTGGATCGCGACTCTGTAGGGCGCCTGGTGCAGATGGCCATCGAAAAGGGCCGCTCCATTAAGCCCAACCTCAAAATCGGCATCTGCGGCGAGCACGGCGGCGAGCCGAACTCGGTCGAGTTCTGCCACCTGGCAGGTATGGATTACGTCAGCTGCTCACCCTTCCGCGTGCCGATCGCACGCCTTGCGGCGGCGCACGCTCAAATCACCTATCCCAGAAGCTGAACCCAAAGCAGCCGAATAACCATCCCCCCGCGCCTCGGCGCGGGGGGATTCCTCTTGTGTGCTTTTTCGTGTCCTTTTTGTGGCTACTCTTCTTGTGGCTTTTTGCAAGTAGCCATGCTGACGCCAGACTATCCCCCACCCTCGGCCACCTGACGGTGTTTGGACGGAGACGTGCCGAAGAAGGTCCGGAAGCGCCTCGAGAAGTAGAAGGGGCTTGAAAATCCAAGTCTGGAGGCCACTTCATTGACCCGATAGTCCCCGGTTTCCAAGAGACGCCGCGCCTCCCGCATCTTCATAGCTGTTATCAACCGACTGGGGGTGCAATCAAAGACCTCCGCGAGGCCACGTTCCAGTGTTCGGAGAGAAATGAAGAGATCGTCCGCCAGTTGGGCCGGGCGATAGCCGTCCTCAAGGTGTTCGTGGATCTTGAAGATGGCCTGATCCGAAAGACTGCTCGGCCCTTCACTGGGGCCGGAAACAACCCGCCGAACATAACTGGTGTAGCCGGCCAAGACATCGTCGGGAGGCGTTTCCCCAGAGCCCTCTTGAACTCCGCCCGTAACGAGGGGCTTGTCCGTGCCCGGGGTCGGTACGAAGTACTCAGTCTCGGCCTCAACAGCCTCGAGTCGCCGCATAAGCTGGCGAATCTGCCGTCTCTGCCGCTGTTGCACCCACCACAGGATGACAAAAATTACGCCGGAGACAACCAACAAAAGAGTGAAAACGGGCATCATATCTCGCGTCCAGTACAGTCTACCCCAGCACCATCGGGCTGACCGGCGGTTTTCTGGAACGCCTTTTTGATCCTCTCTGAAAAATCACCAAACTCGGTTCGGTTTTTCCCGTACAATCCACTGCCCCGTAACCCGGGTCTGGAGGATTCATGTCTTACCGGTTTTTCTCAATGATCTTGGCTCTGTCTCTTTGCGGCATAGCGGCCGCCGAAACCAACCCGCCCGAAGTCGTTGCAGCATTGGGTCTTGCCAGGCTTCACGACGCCGAATCATCGGCCAAGACGGCGCAATTGGAACGGGCACGAGCCAAAGGACTGATCGCCGGGAAAAGCTGGGCGCCACTGCTTGAGCCCTCCCCCATCGACGTTTCCCGGTACAGCATCCGGTTTTTTCTGGATTTTGACCGCGAGGTCGTATCAGGTTCGGTCGAAATCGAATTGACCGCAGTTCATTCCGATCTGACGACGGTCGAGATCGATGCATGGTCAGGACTTCGAATACTCGGCGTCACCCTCCTTGAAGATGCCGCCTTTGCTTTTGACTCTCCAAGAGACCTTGATTTCAGTCACGAAAACGACACCCTCTCAATCCAACTTCCACGGACGCTGGCCGAAGACGAAGGGCTCCGCCTTCTCGTTACCTACGGAGGCCGGGCGGGCCACCGGGGGGACGGTATCAATTGGGACTATCACGGCAACGGGCAACGGGTAGCGTGGACGATGGCCGAGCCGTTTGGAGCCAGGGTGTGGTGGCCTTGCAACGACCGTCCGGATGACAAGGCGGTTGTCAACGTTACCGTTACGGCCCCAAACACCTACACGGTAGCCTCCAACGGGCTGGTGGAGAGCACCACCGACCACGGGGACGGAACGGCAACCACCAGTTGGGCCTCCATATATCCGGTCGCTCCCTACCTGGTGGTGATGAACGTTGCAGACTACGTCTATTCCGAAGAGACCTACGTCACGAGCCAGGGCACAACCATGCCGGTGGCTCTGTATGCCTTCCCTGAGGTGGCGGACCAGGCAGAGGACGACCTCGCCGTCACACCCCAGATGATCGAGACGATGGCAGAACTTTTCGGCGAATACCCCTTCATCGAAGAAAAATACGGCAACTGCACAGCCAATTTCGGTGGAGGCATGGAACACCAGACCCTGACCACGATTTCGGCGGCTGCCATTGGCACCGACTGGATGCCCTGGCTCAACGTCCACGAACTGGGTCACCAATGGTGGGGGGATTGGGTCACCTGCGCCGACTGGCGTGAGCTGTGGCTCAACGAGGGCTTCGCGACCCTGACCGAGTGGCTCTGGGCGGAGCACCTCGGCGAAAGCACGTTGCAGAACTACCTGGCCGACTCCGACAACATCGGGCTCTTCCTCGGACCGGTCTATGACAACCCAGTGCCATTTTCGGGTACGGTCTACGACAAGGGCGCCTGGGTTCTCCGAATGTTGCGCCACCGCCTTGGAGATGAGGACTTTTTCGAGGGCGTTGCCGCCTACCGCGAGAATCACGCTGGAGAAGCCGCGACATCCGAGGATCTCAAGGCCGCCTTTGAGGGTGTCTCCGGTCGAAATCTTGACCAATTCTTCGATCAGTGGGTCTACGGAAAGAACCGGCCTCGTTTCCGGTACTCCTGGGAGGCGACCGAAGGGCCGGCAATCCGTGTGGTGTTCGAACAGATCCAACAGAACGCAGAATTGTTCGAGATGCCGCTTGACATTCGGGTCACCACGGCCAGCGGAACGGAAGATCACCAGATCGAGTTGGGCGCTTTGGCTGAGCAGACCATCGAAATCCCCCTCAACGCTCCAGCAACTGGCATCGAATTGGACCCAAACCACTGGAGCCTCTTCTTGTCTGCCCTTTCCGATCAACCGGATCTCGACCTCGGTCCCGGGTATCCCGGACCGTTCGATGCCGGCCAATCGTTTCCGGGATCACCGGCATCTCTCACGATTCCGGTCACCAATGTCGGCGGCAATTCGCTGGAGATCTCCGAGTGGGGCTTTGCCTACGGTGGCTCGGAATTCTCAATCACAGCACCAACACAATTGCCCTTCAGCCTTGCACCGGGCGCCACCGTTGAGCTTGAAATCGAATTTAAATCCGGCGGCTTGAACACCAGGAGCAACTGGCTGTGGATCCGCTCAAACGACCCGGACAACCTCGGCATCACCTATGCCAGAGTTGAGGGCCATGGGGGAATCTTCCCCGGGGACTTCCTGCAAGCTCCCTCCAGCGTCAGTTTCGGGAATGTTCCCGTCAAGGGTCTCGACGAGGCCACCGCGGAATTCTCAAACCTCGGAGGCGCGCCCGTAACCCTTTCGGCGACAATCCAGGGTGACGAATTTACCCTTCTATCGGAGGTGCCCCCGGTCCTGGAACCCGGTACGCGACAGACATTCCTCATTCGATTTGCACCCGAAGCTGTCGGGAATCATCAGGGTTCTCTCGTCTTCGAAACCGATAGCGGGACCTGGCCGACCGTTGAGATCACCCTCCGTGGAACGGGGATCTCAGCGCCTCACCTCCTCGTGACGCCGTCGTCTCTGGCTCTCGGACTCGTCGACAATGATACGAAAGAGGCTCTGGTCAGGATTTCCAACGACGGCACCGAAGATCTCCATCTTCTGGAATTTGTATTCGAGGGGCCCTTTGAGCGCTCGGAAGGAAGTGCAGGCACGATTGCCGTTCCCGCTGACGAATATCGGGATATCGCCGTCGTATCGACGGCAGGCCAGACCGGCGCCGTACAGGGAACCCTGAGAATTCGATCCGACGATCCAACTCTCCCGTGGGCTACCATACCGCTGAACGCAGTCTGGGTTGATGATGCAATCCTCGCAGAGGACCAACTGGCCATTCCGGCAACTGCCAGCACTGCAGGGCTGGGCGGATCGTGGTGGAGTAGCAACCTCGTTCTACTCAATACCGGCAATGAAGATGCCGCAGCAGACCTGGCTTTCAGTCCTGCCGGTCCCCAGACAACTTCCGGCATCGATCGAACCGTGACGATCCAGGCGCGAACACAGCGCACATTGTCGGATGTCGTTGCCGACCTTGGACATGAAGGCGCGGGCGGCATGGCGGTCACCACGAGCACCCCGAAGATCATCCTGACCACCCGCACGGTTTCAACTGCTGGTGCCACGACCTTCGGCCAAACGATCGCACCCGTACGACTGGGCGATGCGCAGACCGGCGAAACAGTTTCCGTGCTGGCAGGTCTCGCCTCAGGCGAAGGCTTTCACACGAATCTCGGTCTCTACAATCTCAGCGATCATTCGATCACCGTGACCTACGAAGTCTTTGACACCCACGGCACCCTGCTCGGAGAGAGATCTATTTCCGCCGATGCCGGCGCATTTGCACAAGATGTGGATGCCCTCTCAGATTTCGGAGTCTCCAGGGGCGCCTGGGCTATGGTCTCGTCAGACGAGGCCTCCGACCTTTTCACCTGCTATGCCTCGGTTGTCGATGATCTCTCCCACGATCCGACCTTCATCCCGCCGACGATGCTCCACCAGGCGATAAGCCGGATGGTCATCCCAACGGTCGCGGCTCAACCTGGATTCAACGGCACACGCTGGGCGACCGAATTGACACTGGTCAACCCTTCCGATATCGAGGTCCAGGCAACACTGGTTTACCATTCGGGAAATGGCACTTCGACCGACAGCGTCGACCGCCTCATCCCGGAGGGCGCCGCACTGCATGTTGACGATCTCCTTCGCGAAATATTTGCTACCGAAGGGGCTGGCTGGCTGGAAATCCAGGCCTCTCAGGGGCTCGTCGCAGCATGCCGCATCTTCAACAACGCGGCGGGCGGCACCTTCGGACAGTTCGTTCCGTCCCTCGTTATGCCTACCGAAACCCGCGAAAGCGCCCTGATCATTCCTGGACTGCTCTCCGAACGGGGGTTCAGAACCAATCTCGGCCTGACGTCTTTGTCTGATATCGACACGACGGTCGAGGTGACGATGTACTCGAGTGATGGTGTGGTCCTGGGCAACGAGAGCGTCCCGCTGGCCGGTGGCGCATTCGTGCAGTTGGTGAAAATTCTCGACCAGACGTTTGATTTCGAGGGTTCTGCCTGGGCGGAGATCGAAGCGCAGGACACCGACGCCATCTTCATCGCTCACGCCTCTGTGATCGACGGCTCGACCGGAGACCCATCGTTCATCTCAGCGTCAGAGCAGCATATCGACTGACCATGAATGCCCGGAGCGGGCCTCTTGGCGTGGTGGCCGTTGTAGCCGTTATCCTGGCGTTCCAGGTAGCGGCCGGCGACCCCACCTCGTATGCCACACACAGGGAGATCACACCCGAACACCAGGTCATGGCCGAACTCGTGGCCGCAGAGTGGCCCAACCTCGAGTTCTCTTCACCGCTGGCGGACGCGGCGCAGGCCATTGCCGAAGCCGGCAGAGATGGACACAGCCCATCCAGCGCCGCCATCAGAAGGGCTCTTCACGACGCTGGGATGCCGGAGAGCACCGCCGTTGCCGCAACCGTCGCAACTACAGAAGAGGGTCCGGGAGATGTCCTGGACCACCTGACGGCAGTCATCGTCGACGCGGGTCCGATGACCCATGTCGGATTGGGACGAGCCCCCTCTTCCAGACCCCCCTTCCGGTGGCAGTGGACCATTCTCCTGATCGATCGCAGGATCGACCTGATCGCGCAGATTCCCGCGACATTCGAACCGATGGCCGCCTTTCCTCTACAGTTCGAGCCTCGCCCCCAATGGCATCGTCCCAAAATTCTTGTTCAGTACCCCGGAGGCCGAACCCGACGAATGACCCCAGTCCGGCGGGAGTCCAGCTGGTTCACCGTTATTCCGGTCGGCGCCGAAGAAGGAACCCTGGTGGTTCAAATCTTGGCGGAAAACGAAATCGGACCTGGTGTCGTTGCAGTCATGCCGATCAATATCGGAGATCCCACTCCGCGGAAGAGTGAAGAACGCTATGGCTCCATCCTGGACAAGCACTCCGGGATCACCGAACCCGGGGCCGCCGCCCTTTTTCTGTGGCAGACCGTCAATTCCGAACGTGGAGATCACGGCCTCGTTCGACTGGAGTGGGATGCCCGGTTGGCGGATATCGCCGCCAAACACTCGAAGGACATGCTCGAAAGTGACTTCTTTGGTCACCGTTCCCCCAGCCATGGAAATCTTCGGCGGCGCCTGGTGGCCGCTTCATATCACGCGGCCATCTCTCGAGAGAACCTCGCTCTGGATCAAGATCTGATGTCTGCCCACCTCTCGCTGATGGCCAGCCCAGGGCACCGATCCAATATCCTGGCGTCAGACGTCACTCATCTGGGCATCGGTCTTGTTCAGCAGCTTTCACCGGACGGTCCGCCCTTGTGGATCGTCACTGAAGTTTTCGCATCCGCTCCAACTGATCCACCATGACCCTATCGGCCCGGATACCGTTGACCTGATTGATCTGAACCAGGGTCGTCGGGCTGGTGAAATTGACCTCGGTCAGATTCTCACCGATGAAATCCAGACCCAGAAGGTGAAGCCCCAGGGGATTGAGGTCGGCAGCAACCTCGGCACAGCACCGTAATTGCCGTTTCGTCGGTTCAAGGCGGGCCGCCGTCGCGCCCTGATGGAGGTTTGCCAACCGAGACCCATCAGCCGGAATCCTGAGGACCGAGCCAAGGACTTGATCACCCAGGGTCAAAATCCTCAGATCCCCGCTTTCTTCAATTGCCGGCAGGTAGGCCTGTACGATCAC
>Ga0164313_10004606_pt1 | contig 12241 bp, 7 predicted proteins | sample GuaBasSedimGuay4_FD_113735 | JGI IMG/M metagenome (GOLD analysis project Ga0164313, IMG submission 113735) | Subseafloor sediment microbial communities from Guaymas Basin, Gulf of California, Mexico - Guay4, Core 4569-4, 0-3 cm | ecosystem: Environmental > Aquatic > Marine > Hydrothermal vents >... | reverse complement strand
TGGCCTTCTTCGTCGGCTTCGCCATCAAAGTGCCGATGTTTCCGTTCCACACATGGCTGCCGGATGCCCACGTCGAGGCGCCGACCGCCGGTTCGGTCATCCTGGCCGGTGTCCTGCTGAAAATGGGAACCTACGGATTTGTCAGGCTCTCCTTGCCGCTGTTGCCCGATGCGACGGTCAAGGCGGTCGGCTGGATCGGATGGCTGGCGATCGTCGCGATCATCTACGGCGCCCTGGTTGCTATGGCGCAGAAGGACATGAAGAAGCTGGTGGCCTACTCTTCGGTCAGCCACATGGGCTTCATCATGCTGGGCATGTTTGCACTCAACGAGGCGGGCCTCCGCGGCTCGATCCTGCAGATGCTCAACCACGGAATCTCTACCGGCGCACTCTTCCTCCTGGTTGGCCTCATCTACGAACGGCGCCATAATCGAATGATCTCCGAGTATGGCGGCATCGCCAAGGTCATGCCGATCTATGCGATGTTCTTCCTGGTGATCACGATGTCGTCGATCGGTCTGCCGACCTTGAACGGTTTCATCGGCGAGTTCTTGATCCTGATCGGCGCCTTTGCCCACAACTGGTTATGGGCGCTCTTCGCCGCCTCGGGCATCGTCTTGGGCGCAGCCTACATGCTGTGGATGTACCAAAGGGTCTTCTTTGGTGAACTCTCCAACGAGAAGAACAAGAACCTCAAGGACCTCAATCTGCGCGAGCAGTGGACGATCATTCCTTTGATCATCCTCGCCTTCTGGATCGGCCTCTATCCGAAGCCCTTCCTCGACAGGATGGCGCCGACGGTCGATCGTGTGATGGAGAGAGTTGCAACGGCCCGGCCTGAGGAAGTGCAACTGCCGGTGGCCCACGCGCCAGAAGCCGATCATTACGAGCAGAACGACGAGGCAGCGACCGAGCACGGGGAGTAACAATGCCACTCGAGCAGTTCATCCCGTTCATCCCAGGAATCTTCCTCGCCGTGGCGAGCTTCGTGCTCCTGGTTGCCGGCATCGCGCTGGGCCGCCAGGGGATGCGGCCGCTTGCCCTGGGGGCTGTCGGATCTCTGATTGCCACCGGCATCCTGCTGTGGATCTTTGGACGGCCCGGAAGCGAGCCCGAGTTGATCCTCGGAGGCATGCTGGTAGTTGATAGCTTTGCCTTCTATTTCAAGATGCTGGTTCTGGTCGCAGGCATTTTGACGATATTTCTGGCCACGGGTTTCCTTGAGCGCTTCCGCTATGGAGGCGGCGAATTCTTCGCTTTGATCCTGACCGCGATCCTCGGCATGTTCATCATGGCCGGAGGCGCCAGTCTGGTCAGCCTTTACGTCGGCCTGGAGTTGATGGCTCTGTCATCCTACGTTTTAGTTGGCTACTGCAAGCTGGAAAAGAAGAGCAACGAAGGCGCCGTTAAATATTTTGTGCTCGGGGCATTGTCTTCCGGCATTCTGCTGTACGGAATCTCATTGGTCTACGGCAGCCTCGGAACCATGGACTTGATGGAGATCAAGAGCGGCCTGGAGGCCGCCCCCCAGGACAATCTGGTTTTGATGCTGGGCATCGTGCTGGTCGCGTTCGGCATGCTCTTCAAGGTTGCAGCGGTACCCTTCCACGTCTGGTCGCCCGACGCCTATGAAGGCGCACCAACCCCGGTGACCGCGTTTATCTCGGTCGCACCAAAAGCTGCAGCCTTCGCGATGTTCCTCAGGCTCTTCGCCGGCACGTTTTCGCCCGAGATCGATCACTGGCGAAGCGTCATCTGGGTGGCCGCCGCCATGACGATGATCTTCGGTAATATTGCCGCCCTGAGCCAGGACAACGTCAAACGCATGCTGGCCTATTCGTCGATCGCCCACGCAGGATACGCCCTGATGGGCATCGTTGCCGGTACCGCCTACGGAACCTGGTCGGTCCTGATGTACATGCTGGTCTACACCTTCATGAATATCGGCGCCTTTGGCCTGGTCGTCTTGTTGGAGACTCGCGGTTATGCCGGGGAGACCATCACGGATTGGGCGGGCTTGTCCAAGCGCGCTCCGGCCCTGGCCGCCGCAATGCTGATCTTCCTGCTGTCGCTGGCCGGCATTCCGCCAACAGGCGGATTCATGGCCAAGCTCTACGTCTTTGCCGCCACTATCAACGCAGGTTATATCTGGCTCGCGGTGATCGGCGTCCTGATGTCTGCCGTCAGCCTCTACTACTACTTCCGCATCGTCGTTCAGATGTACCTGCTCGATGGTGTCGAGGAAGACAGCGGCGCCGAACTGGCCAAGGACCGTTGGGCCGAAGGTGTGGTCTTGGTCTGCGCAGTGGCCGTACTGGCCATCGGCATCTATCCCGCTCCGGTCGTTGCGTGGGCCCAAGGTGGGTTGAACGCGCTTGGGTTGATGTAGGGGCAATTCGTCGAACGAATTGCATAGGGCCCTTCGGGCCTGGACAGCAGACAGCGTCAGGGACCGGGGCAAGGCCAACGCCGGCGTGTAAACCCGAGAGCTCCCAAAACGCCAAAACGGGCGTGCCGGGTGCGCCCTCTCTTCACCGGGCAGAACTCCAAACTGAGCCGTCGATGCGAAGAAGGGCGACACCGGGCACCCACGGCGGTGCCGTCAGCAATCGAGTCTCGGCCGACGCCGTAGGCCGCCGAGGTCGTTTCCCTCAAGGGCGATGCTCTTCCGATTTCTACGTTGTTGCCCTTGAGGGAAATGCACCGAGCTGGAGGGCCGGGGGCACTCCAGAAGGCCGGGGGTGGAAAACAAGGGGTAACGGCCGGGTCAGCGACCCGGAGATATCCGATGAGTCCCCGTTCCTCTCAAGGTCAGACTGCCCCTCGTTTTGCACAACGCCGGGAAAGCCGGACATGGCACAGAAGATTACTGCACCACTTCCGACCAGGCAAAAGGATCGCCAGACTCGAAGTCGTCTTGAAACAGCGAGCAATCGACGAATACCGACATACCGATCGTGCCATTGGCGACAAAGAGCCTCGAACCGTCGACGGTGATCCCCAACGGTCTGGGCGAAGGAACCGTGTGGATGAGCGTGGGGTTCGCAGGGTCCGAGAGGTCAATCGTGTGGATGCTGCTGTCCAGGCTTGCGGCCGAGAGGTAAGCACGGTTCCCCGCAACGGTGATCGCGTGCAACGACAAACCATTCAACGATCCGAGCTCTGTCGGACTTTCCGGAATGGAAACGTCATACACCGTGATGCCTCCAGAATTACTGTCCAAAACCAGGAGGCCGCCATCCGCTCCGAGGCTATTGGGGTGGGTCGACACAGGAAACGACGTCACGACAAAAGGATTCCAAGGGGTCGAAATATCGATGATATTAAAACTCCCCGGGTAGTTTGTATACGAGTAGGCGTACTGACCAGAAATCACAAAGTCCGATGTCGAAACAGCCAAGACTGCCACTTCTGAGGGCTGCAGCGGATCGGAAATATCCAATACTCGAAGCTCATCGTGTTCGCCAACAAAAAGATGCCCCTGGGATACAGCGAGAGGGTCGGGGCTGAACGGGAAAGGAAAGTCGAAAGTTGTGTCGATCACCGGTGCTCCCGGATCCGACACGTCGACGACCGTCAGGCTCCGTTGGCCTCCAACAAAGGCATGGTCTCCATCGACGGCTACCCCATTAGCAAACTCAGGATCGAATACAGTGCTCAACTCCAGCACGTTCCACGGGTCCGCGACATCGAGGATCCTGAAGCTCCCATGCTCGGCCAGGTAAACCTTGTCCTCGTCAACGGTGACCCTTTCATTCCAGCCATACCGTTGAACCAGCCATCCTTCCAGGTAGGGAGCCGACGGAACCTCTGTATTAAAAACCTGGAAATCGAGCAGCTCACGGGTAGTTACCACATGGGTCCCTGCCGAGGCAATGGCGGACAAGGATACCGTGGTTGTCGTCTCTCCGACCTCGACAGGGTTGGTCGGGTCGCCGACATCGATCACCTTGAGTCGGGATTCGCCCACCAAGTAGACGTGATTCCCACTCTGGTCGAGGGTGAAGAGGCCGACCGAGTAGCCCAGGTCGAAGATACCGACCTGAACTGGAGACGCCGCAACGGAAAAATCGACGACTCGCATTTCGCCTGCCCCCTGAGTGAACGCGGTTGTGCCGTGAGCCGCGACCCGGCTGGTGTACTGGGGAAAGACCGAGATGCGACTCGGATTCGAAGGGTCACTAACATCGACGATCCACAGACCGGCTTCTTCCGACGCGACCACCGCGATGGATCCGCTGACCGACACGTCAACCGCCCCCTCCGAGGGAGGGTTAACGAACCCTATCTCCACAGGGTGGGTCGGGTCTGCGAGGTCTACGATCCTCATACCCCAGGTGTCCGCCGCCACATATGCGACGCTGCCGGCCAGTTCTACCGTAGGGCGATAGGCGGAGCCGACGATCCTGGTCGTACCTACGATTTCCGGTCCTGCCGCCGAATGAAGATCGACGACGTGAAGGAAATTGTCATCGTCAACAATCACCGCCAGAGCCTGATTCAGCGCCATGCCGAGAGGCTCGTGGTCGATCACCACCTCGGCAAATACCACCGGCAATCGCGGCACCGCTATGTCGACGAACTTGATCGCGGCGCCACTGTTGACCATAGCGGTCGTTCCATAGGCGGCCACAGCGAGGGATCGTCCGTACGGCCAATGGTCCGCCATTTCGAGACAGCTCTGGTCAGCAGCAAATGCCGAGACCAAGAATACGAGGCATGTTCCCACAGCGACAAGAATTCGCCTCACGAAATCATGCCCAGTGGCACAACTTGAGTTCGGTTTGCTCGAGGTCACTGAACCACCTCGCTCCAGGCGGCCATGTCGCCGGTCTCGAAGTCGTCAAAAAAGAGCCTCCTGCTGATATTAAAATGGAGGGCGATCCCAGCATCGATCTCGGCGAAAACCACCCGACGTCCCGATACATAGACGTCCATCCTCTGGCGGATCCCGGGGATTTCCAAGACCTCCACGGGGTCGGCCGGATCGGCGAGATCGAACACATGGGCAGTGTCTCCGGAACCAATCAGATAGGCCATTCCATCACCGATACCAACCATCCGTCCACCGTCCCAAGAGATAGGAGAGTTCCATGTTCCCAAGGGCGTCATTGCCCAGGGCTCAGAGATGTCGATGACGGCCAACATCCCGGTATCGTGATCCTGCGCGCTGACCAGCAGGTCTCCATCGACATCGATCGCCTGGGGTGAAGCGCCGGGGAAAATCACACTCGCCGGCACTGGATTTCCCGAGTCGGACAGGTCTATCGACTGGATACCCACCCCTGTAACCGCCAGAAAGACGAAGCTCCCCGAAACGGCAACATCAACCACGTCGGTCTCTGGGTCATAGATTCCAATCTCGATCGGCAGTTCCGGTACCGATATATCAATGACTCGCAATCCGCCGTCCATGTCTGCGACAAGGGCCAGTCCACCGGATACCGCGACCTTCTGAGCTCGACCCGGAGTGTCGAGGGCCCCAATCACCTGGGGCGCCGAGGGTTCCGCAAAATCTACAATCGTGATGCCGTCGACGCCGTTGGCCATCACGGCGAGGTGACCGCCGACGGCCACATCCACGACGTACCTCTGGATACCGACGAATCCGACCTCGAAGGGTTCTTCCGGGTTCGAGAAATCGAGCACCCTCAATCCCTGAAGGTAGTCGCCAACCAGGACGAGATCGCCAGAAATTGCTGCAGACCATGAGTAGCCCGGCATACTGAGGCGATCTGTTTCGATTGGTATGTCAGGTTGGGTCAGGTCGAGAACACGAATGACGTCAAAATCCGATGCCACAGCTTTCTGGCCCGAGACGGCGATCGTATAGCCACCCTCGCCAGCACTTGCAAGCGACCCGGAGACCACAGGTGCTACCGGATTGCTGACGTCGATCACCGTGAAACCGTCGTCACCAGCGGCAACGTAGGCCCGGTCGCCGTGGATATCCATCCCGGAACCGACGTCGGCCATATCGAGGAAACCCACCTGCTCCAGGACAGCTGGCACCGAATAGTCAATCACAGAAAAACCCTGGCCTCCGGCGGAATAGAGGTAAGAATCGTCAAGAGCGATCGCTGCTTCGGCAGAGGACGGGTAAACCCCGACCTTGGTCGGAAATGCCGGGTTGATTACATCGATGGTCGCGATGCCCGAGAAAGGGTTGGGAACGTAAGCGTAGGCGTTGTCATCAAGGACGATACGGTCTGAGCCAATCCCTCCCAGACCGCCGACGAGCACGGGGTCGGAAGGGTCGCGGCAATCAACAATGCTGAACACCTGCCAACCAACGAAATGGGCGATTCCCTCTCTCAGAAGAACCCCAGAATATCTTTTAAAGGCAGGTGGTTCGATGAACCCCAGATACGCAGGCTGGAAGGGGTCCGATACATTAATGAAGTGTCCTCCGCCGCCGGAGGCCACAGCCAGCAAGCCTCCCTCCAACGAAAGACCAAAGACCACGCCGGGCAACACGACTTCTCCGATGATCTGGAGATCCTCCAGGTCGGTCACTTCTGCGATCAGAACGTTCGAGCCAGAACCGATAAAGGCGAGGTCGCCGTCCATCTCTACCACGTAGGATGGCCCCCTTCCCCAACGGCCCAGGAGCTCGCCGACCTGAGGGTTCGCGGCCTCTGTCACCATACCCATGGTTGCCAACATCACGACCAACGAAAAAGGAAAGATGGTCTTCAAACCTGTTAGGGATAGTGATTCCCTCATCCAAATCAGCCTACCATCGCAGACGACCGTTTCGAAGGATTATGGGAAATTTTCAAAATTTACAGGGGACATCAAGCGGTGCCAGGTTGAGTTATAGGGGACACTCCTATTTCTTGCTCTCCATTCTCGGCCTTCTGATCCGCCCTGCGGCTGGCGCGGGCATGTCCATCGTGTTAGGCAATACCCGCCATGCCCAATATACTGGACAAAAACTGTATTGACCAGTAGAGTGGACACATGATGCTGATCAAAGAAGAGCTCCTGAAGATTGTTGAAAGCTGGTCCTTCCGGAAAAATGCCGCCCCAAAGAGCGTGTTGCGAAAGGCTGCACAAACATGCGTACTGTATCCGGAACTTGTGAATGTCATTACCGGAGTGCGACGCTGTGGCAAGTCGACACTACTTCAACAGCTGATGGTGTCCAACAACATCCGACCGGAAAATGCGATCTTCGTCAACTTCGAGGACCCGCGTCTGACCCAATACCTGGACCATACATTGTTGGAACAGATCTGTGAATTGGCCGAAGAGAATGAACACGGTCCTCTCACCTTTTTCTTCGACGAGATACAGCATGTGAAAAACTGGCAGAAATGGATCAATTCAGCCCTGGAAAAACGCCCATTGCACACCTTCGTCGTCACGGGTTCGAATGGTCGTTTGCTCGGCGGTGAGCTTGCCACTTCCTTGACCGGACGCCATCTTTCAACCGAGCTTTTTCCGTTCGACCTGGACGAGTTTCGGAGGCTTCATCGCACAGGGACTTTGAGGAGCTTTCTGAAAAACGGGGGATTCCCAGCCGCCTTGAGGATTGCCGAGCCCGAGCGGCTGCTCCAGCAGTATTTCAACGACATCATCGAAAAGGATGTTCGTGAACGGGTTTCCGCCAGGTCCAGCCGTCCTCTCATGGCGGTGGCCCAAATGGCCTTCGAATCGGTGGGCAGCGAAACAAGCCTGAGAAGGATCGCAGGAGCACTCCAGCTGAGTCCGGAAACCGTCAGCGCCTACCTGCAGGCCTGTGAGGATGCGTACCTCATTTTCAGTTGCCCATACTTCGCCTATTCCCAAGCCAAGAGAATTCGCCGAAACAAGAAGTACTACGCGATCGATACAGCTCTTCGCAGAGCGGTCACAACCCGTGGCGGGGCCGACCTTGGAAAAGACTTCGAGAACCTCGTCTACCTCACCTTGCGTAAGAAGACGACCGAAGTCTTCTACTGGAGAGGCAAAGCAGAAGTCGATTTCGTCGTCAATACCTCAAGCGGGGTCACACCTGTCCAAGTGACTTTCAAAAAGCCGCAGGAACGACACGAGACAGCCCTGCGAGAGTTTTACGAACAGTTCCCCCATGCGGCCGAAGCAATCTACGTCACCCCTGAGACCTTCGAAGAACTTGTGGAATTTGAGTTTTAGGCCGGGGTTGGAAGCCAGCGGCAGAGACAGGGACATGGGCCGGGACAGCCAACAGCATCACCGACCCCCCAGAAAACCGGATAGATCTCGGTAATAGTTTTCGTGGGGTCCGATCATGATCAGCTCGAGGTTGTCCTTGGTGATACGGTAGGCCAGGAGGTACTGAGTCGAGTCGATCTTGAATTTGTGGACGAAGACACCCTTGAGATCGCCCTTCTTCTCCTGCCCGGCGGAGGGATCCTTGAGGATCTTGCGAATCTGACCATCGAGAATCGACTTCTCCCGCTGGTGTAACCTCCGGACTCTTTTTCTGAAGACCCCTGATTGGGTAATCCGCATCGCGGATCACCCAAAGGAATATTCGGAAGATGCGCCCTGATCAAGTTCTTCCAATCCAATCAGCATCTCCTTGATCAACCGATAGGGTAGTTCGGGATTCTCTTCGGCGCATTTTCCTATTCTGGCCCAATGCTCGATCTGCCCGGTAACGGACCGGTTGTCAACGACGCTGGTCAGCTTTGCGTCTCGCACCAGTTTGTCGGAAACTCGTACTGCGGTACCCATGGTGGCCCCTCCGTTCTGTAGTCATTCTACAACAGAATGTTGCATTCTGTAACATTTCCGAGTCGCCCAAAAGGGCACGGCACGCCGTGCCCTGGCCGGCGATAAACTCAATCCAGGTTCCCGGGACCCGCAGTCTCTTCAAGACGGGCCTAAACGGTGCCGCGTTGCTCACTCCTCTCAATCTGGCCCGAACAAGGGACAGTGTTGTTTTCGGAGTTTTGGGCTTGAGTGGTTGTTTTGCAATTTTAACGGTAGCTGAGGCATTTGAACGGCAAATACAGATTAGAACACTGTCCGTTTTTCGTGCGTCTATACTTTTAGAGCGCTTTCTCGAACAGGATAGCCGGGGTTGAGCGGCCCCGTCACAAGCCTGAGGCCGCGATCGATCCTGCGCCTGAACCTGCCGTCTGTCGCCGATCCTGCCAGCTGCCCGGTAGCTGTCTCTGACGCTGTGAGGCGTGTCAATATCCCGAATAATTCAGGGTTAGATTCAGGTACAGGAATGGTTCAGGGAGCGGAGCGGCCCACCGACCTCCTGGGCGAAACTGTTTCCTGCCCCAACAACGTATCCCAAAAGTCACACTTCTCGGTTCGCAGACCCTCGTCGGTGGTCAGAGGCGAATTGAGATTCATGAAGGGGTCGTTCTCGGCGTTGTAGATCGGCCAGGAAGGGCCACCGGGAGTTGCCGGAACGCCGTCCCTCGCAAAACTCGTCCACAATTCAAGGATGCGGCTCTGAAGTTCGAGATCATCGGCCCGCGGGAAGTAGTAGGTCATATCTTCCAGGCGCTGAAATACGAAGAAGAGCTCGAGACCATGAAATGCGCCCAAAGGGCTGAATATCAAACCGTGAAGGCCGTGGGAGAACAAGAACCGATACACCGGCTCGGTCTGTCCGTTTGACGCTGCGGAGGCAAAGCGACGCGTCGGGCAAACAAACTGGGGGTCGCTGACCAGAGCGGCGTAGGCGTCGGTGCCGGTGGCATATCCCCCGGGACCCACCGGATAAAGTTCGAGGGCTCGATCCGCGGCCTGTTGCCCCCAGGGCGCCATCACAATTCGCACGAGCGCCTCGTAACCCAGTTGTCCCAACTCCGGAACGTGCACCCGCATCTCGTCTGAATTGGCGCCCACCACGAACGCAACGTGGTTAAAGCGACCTCCCTCGATCGCTTCTTCCGGATCTTCGGGCAGAACCCAGCCATCCACCGTCGGACCAAACTGGGTGGTGACGATTCCGTGGGTGATGGTTTCGCCGAATCCGATCGTATCCACCGCTGTGACCAGTTCCTCGGGAGTCCGGTCCCGAAGGCAAATGGCCGCACTAGATGGACTGGGACAATCAACAGCTTCCGCAAATCTCAAGCCCTCAAGCGCACGTTGCCGGGCGGGTCGGGCTGTGGCCCCTCCGCTTTCCATCAGAGCGCGTGAGAATAGCCCGGCAGCCAGCGGCGAGACAAGCTGCATCATGGTATTCGTCGCCCCTGCACTTTCGCCGAAGAGTAAAACCCTGCTCGGGTCTCCACCAAAAGCGGCAATATTGGTCTGTAACCATTGCAGTGCAGCCTGTTGATCAAGAAGGCCGTAGTTTCCGGAGACGCCGCGTGGGCTCTCAGAATTCAGCGCAGGATGTACGAGATATCCCAGGGCGCCGATGCGGTATTGGGTCGTCACCACAACGACGTTCCCGCGTTCCGCCAGAATGTCCCCTTCGTAGAGACGGGTTCCCACTTCAACGACCGAGGTGGAGCCTTCAACGTTCCCTCCACCGTGGATGAAAAACATCACCGGGAGCGAACCCGGCAACGCATCCTCAGGCGACCAAATATTGAGATACAAGCAGTCTTCATCACCGATTGCGCCGTGATCATCGTCTTCCTGGGGGCACGGGGCCGGCCAATTGGTCGCCTGCAACTCGCCGGACCACGGCTGTGGTGGTTGTGGGGCCCGCCACCGGAGGTCACCCTCAGGCGGCTCCGCAAAAGGAATCGACAAGAATGAACTTACTCCGTCCACGGTGGACCCGCGAACGGACCCCGCGTCGGTCTCTACAACTGGGTGAACTTGGGCATCGACTACAGCACTCGACAGCAACAACAGAACCCAAAGAAACTCTCCTCTCCACCCCATGCCTCACCCCCAAACTACTCCTGCGGCGTACTTAGGCCAATACTATCATCGGACGTTGATTACCACTTGATGTTGACGAATCAAACGCCCAGACACCAAACCATGCGTGCAACTACCAACCTATGCGCCTGGACGCCATCGATATTGGTACACCAACCCTTACAAAGGCCGGACTCAATAGCCGTTTTATGTAAAACAGGCATGGGAAACCCATTTGACATAATTTCCCAACTCAACTAGTCTCTGAACATGATCCCAAGAACGCTCCGTCCGCGACTCAGCGAGCTCGCAGGCCAATATCCGGTTGTTTATCTCACTGGGCCACGGCAATCGGGTAAAACGACACTTTCCCGGATGACGTTTCCTGGATTTGAGTACCTTTCCCTTGAGGATCTGCAAAACCGGGAGGAGGCGACCGAGGACCCACGGGGTTTCCTGAGACGCCTGGAGGGTTCCCCTGGGACGATCCTCGACGAGGTTCAGCGGGCGCCTGACCTTTTCTCCTACATTCAGGGGTTTGTTGATGACCGGCGGGGTGGGCCGTTGATTTTGACGGGCTCACAGAACTTCCTTCTGCTGGAGCAAATCACCCAGTCCCTGGCGGGTCGGGTTGCAATCCTGGAACTTCTGCCGTTTTCGGTTGCCGAGCTTTCAGAGCGACCTGCCATGACGCCGAGCGAGTTCGAGGAGGGGACGTCCGAGGTCCCAATCGAGTGTGACCTGGATCTTGACGAGATGCTTTACACCGGCACCTACCCTGCAATTCACGACAGGGGGCTCGAAGCATCTACCTGGCTGGACGGCTATGTCAGGACCTATGTCGAACGGGACGTCAGGACGATAGCCAACATCGGAAACCTCGAGACCTTCCTGCGGTTTCTTGGCCTGTGTGCGGGAAGATCCGGTCAACTCCTGAATCGTTCTTCGCTGGGCGGAGATGCCGGAGTCGATCAAAAGACGGTGTCACGCTGGATTTCGGTTCTTCAGGCGAGCTATATCGTCGATATTCTCAGGCCACACTTCGAGAACTTCTCCAGGCGACTGATCAAGAGCCCCAAGCTCTACTTCACCGACACCGGGCTACTCTGTCGCCTGCTGGGCATTCGTTCATCGGCAGATCTTCGAAACCATCCCCTTCGAGGCGCCATCTTCGAGACCTTTATCGTCAGTGAGATGCGCAAGCTTTACCTCCATCATGGGCAGCGTCCGCCCCTGTGGTTCTGGAGAGATTCGAACGGTCGAGAGGTTGATCTCCTGCTGGACCTTGGCGGCCGTCGAGTGCCGATCGAGATCAAATCTTCGGAGACCGTCGCTGGTGATTTCCTCAAGGGACTCGATCGTTATCTGGCGCTCTCCGGCGATCCATGGGGCGTGCTCGTCAACGGTGGGTCAGCCTCTTACAGGCGGC
>Ga0164313_10004605_pt1 | contig 12242 bp, 14 predicted proteins | sample GuaBasSedimGuay4_FD_113735 | JGI IMG/M metagenome (GOLD analysis project Ga0164313, IMG submission 113735) | Subseafloor sediment microbial communities from Guaymas Basin, Gulf of California, Mexico - Guay4, Core 4569-4, 0-3 cm | ecosystem: Environmental > Aquatic > Marine > Hydrothermal vents... | reverse complement strand
TCGCCTTGACGGGGCTCGGGTTGGCCGAGCTGACAGGAAACCCCGCCTGGGATGGTGCTGCCTCCGTCGCCATCGGACTGCTGATTGGCGCGTCCGCGATCTTTCTCATCAATCGAAACCGCCACTTTCTTCTTGGTCCCGCGCCTTCCTCCGAATCGATCGCCCGAATGTTGGCAGTGCTCGAGGAAAACCCTGTCGTCGCCCGAGTCCAAGACGTGAAGGTCTCACAACTCGGAGCCGACGCAGTCCGCTTCAAAGCCGAGGTCACCTTCGATGGCCGCGAGCTCGCTCGGCGTCTGTTGGCAGGACGGGACCTGGATGCAACCTGGTCCACACTGAATGGACCGCAGGCACTCGAGCGGCTATTGGTCGAGTTTGGAGGCCAGGTCACTGACGCGATCGGCGATGAAGTAGACCGGCTCGAGGCGGAGCTCACCCAGACCGCGCCGGAGGCTCGGCATGTCGATCTCGAGCCCGACTGACGCGGCAGCGTGTGCAATCGACCTCGGTTCGCCCTCTGGCGATCCTGCCGGTCTCACTTTGGGGCACAGCTACGAACGCTCGGCTCTGACGACAACGAACAGGGAACTACCATGACCGGCCTTGATGGGTTCGATCTCGACGACCTCATCGAGCGGTTGCGACAGCGTTTGCACCCAGACTGGGCGCTCGAAACCCGTATCAGCCAGAAGCGTTTGCACCTCCGGGGCAGAGTAGAACGTGGCCTCGCGGTAGAACACGTTGTCGAGCTGTTTATGCAGGTACTGTTCCCCTAGCTCGCTCGCCCGATCAATGAAGCCGATGAGAAGCTGGCCGCTTGGGCGTAAGACCCGGCGTGCCTCGGCGAACATCCGCTGAGCATCATCGACAAAGCAGATCGTCGTCACCGCCAACACCGTGTCAAAGAACTCATCCTCGAAGGGAAGCTCCTCTGCTGTGCCTGGCCGCGTGGAGATGCCTCTCCGGGCAGCGTAGCTTCGCATGGCCGGTGACGGATCAATGCCCCATTGCACACCCAGCGGAGCGGCGAACCGGCCAGTGCCAACGCCAACCTCGAGGCCCCGTCCGTCCCAGGGAAGCAGCGCCCGGACCGCCAAAAGCTCGGAGTAATAGGCAGCCTCATGCCGGTCAAACCACGAGTCGTATCGTTCGTGGTGGGCTTCAAATGGCGTGATTCTGAGCATCGGTGGACACCGTAGGGCTCCACGACTTCCGTGTCACGGGACACCGGTCGTGACATCATCTTCTCCGTGCCCGAAGTCATCGATGTGTCGTCCTTCGACAGCATGTGGCCCTTCGCACTGGGGCTGACCACGTTGGCGGGTCTAGCCACCGGAATCGGGAGTCTGGCCGCAATCTTCGCAAAGCGGACGAATACGTCGTTCCTGGCCGCTTCTCTCGGGTTCTCGGCCGGCGTGATGATCTACGTGTCCTTCGTCGAGCTATTGCCTGCTGGGGGATTGCTCCTCGAGACCGCGTACGGAGCCCGCACCGGCCCCTGGGTTACGGCCCTCTCTTTTCTCGGAGGGATGATTGCCATCGCGGTGATCGACTTTCTTGTCCCCACGGCGGAGAACCCCCATGAGGCTGTGCTGGTCGAGGATCTCCGTATGGAGAACCCGTTCCCCGAGCTCAAGCGAGTGGGCGTTGTGACAGCTTTGGCGATTGCAATCCACAACTTCCCGGAAGGTCTGGCCACGTTTGCCTCGGCGCTCTATGACGTCAAAGTTGGAATCTCGATTGCAATTGCGATCGCGCTGCACAACGTGCCGGAAGGCATGGCCGTGGCGATCCCCATCTACTACGCGACAGGGAGTCGAAAAAAGGCGTTCTGGTACTCGTTTTGGTCCGGTCTTGCAGAGCCGATAGGTGCACTGCTCGGGTATTTCATTCTCCGCGCGTATTGGTCAGGCGGCCTGTTGGGGATTGTCGACGCCGCCGTGGCGGGAGTCATGGTGTTTGTGTCGTTAGACCAGTTGATTCCGAACGCCAAGAGGTACGACCAAGGTCATCATGCGGTATATGGCCTGATCTGCGGCGTCGCTCTGATGGCAATCACGTTGGTGATCCTGTGAAGGAACTCATCGGCGAAGCCGAGGCAAGCTCGCGTCTGCAACATCGTGGAATCGGAGGAACGACATGTTCAAGAACTGAAGCGACAGTGTGAGAAGCATGCGATTGCGGTACCAAACGACGGCGCTTCCGGAGGACAACGAGCGCGTTCTCCGCATCCTGCGTGAGCTCCTCTAGACCGCGATCATGCCTGTGCTGTGGCCTCGCCAGCAAGCAGCCTTAGGCGCCAGTACTCGATGAAGTTGCCGGTGAGGTTTCCCACCCTGATCGCATGGGCCACGACCTCTATGCAGTCTGCGGTCCGCTCGCCGTAGTGCTCTACCAGCTTCCGGCGCATCTCCACGTCGGTTCGTCCATCGTTCTCTGCCCAGTGCTGGGCGAAGAGCAATGCCTGACTCTCGTACTCGTCGAAGCCCTCGGCCGAGCCGGACAGGAGGATCTCCAGCTCTTCTTCCGTGACGCCGGAGAGCAACGCCGCTCGAGAATGGACGTACGAACACGCCGCGCATTGATTGACCGTCGTGATGACCATCATGATGCGCTCCCGAAATGCATGCGACACGGTTCCACCCAGGAGCGCATCAGGGATCAACCAGAATCGACGGGCGATCTGCCACGCATCCTGAGCCACCTGGTTGGGACTGGTGTAGCGACGCTTTTGCTCTATCGTGTTTCCCATCGAAACCTCGTCAAATACTACGGAAAGGTGGCTCGAAAAATCGTAGCAGATCGGCATGCGAAGAATAGCGCAGGACCGAACTTGTGGTTTTCCCAACGGCCCCTTGCGATACTAACCCTTGGGCTCGCGATTGCTCTGCACGTGTGGTGGCCTGTGCCCTTGCCCTATGGATGGCTGCTTCCTGACATCGGGCGCTACATCGTGGGCAGCCTGCTAACCGCGGCCGGCCTCTCCTTGATTGCAGCCGCGGAGTACCTCTTCTATCGGGCTCGCGAGAACCCAACACCTTCCACGCCGAGCGACCAGCTCTTCGCCCAAGGTGTCTACCGTATCTCGCGCAATCCGATGTATACAGGGGCCGCGTCGATCCGTGTCGGGATCGCCCTTCTGCTGAATAGCTCGTGGTTTTTGGTGCTCGCCGTCATGATGCTCGTAGTCGTCAAATACCTCATCGTTCTGCCCGAGGAGTCGTATCTCGAGCACCGCTTCGGTGACAAATACCTCCAGTACAAGCAGTCCGTCCGCCGCTGGCTGTAAACCGTGAAAAAGGGGATTGTTCCCTTTTCTCAGGGGTCACTCGCTCCTACGCTTCGTCCTGTTTGAAAGGAACGCGACCGCTATGGAAACGAAGACCGTCTATGTGCCGGAAATGAATTGGGAAGCAATGGGCGGCAGCTGAGATCATGAGCGCTGATACCGAGAAGAGCCTAGCCGGTTGCAAGATCGGGGTCCTCGGAAAGGGCGGCGCCGGCAAGAGCACAGCGGTAGTGCTACTGGCACGGGCGTTGGTCCGGACCGGCTACACCGTCTGCGTTGTCGACGCGGATTCCACCAATGTCGGACTGAATCAAGCTCTTGGGATTGGACAGCCGCCGACGTCCTTGATCGAATACTTCGGCGGCATGATTTTCGGTGGAGGTCTGGTCACGTGTCCCGTCGACGATCCGACACCTCTTCCGGGCGCGGAGCTCATGCTGCAGTCAATGCCCAGCGACTATGTTGCTCAAGCTGAGCGGCACTTGTACCTACTGACGGCTGGGAAACTCGCGCAGTGGGGAGCAGGTGGAGGCTGCGATGGGCCGATCTCCAAGATCGCTCGAGACATCTCTGTTCGAGTGGATGCTGAGCCTCTCGTGACTTTAATCGACTTCAAGGCGGGCTTCGAAGACTCGGCCCGTGGCGTCGTCACCGGACTGGATTGGCTGATCGTCGTCGTAGATCCGACCCAGGCATCACTGGCGCTAGCCTTTGACATCGAGCAAATGGTAGAGGGCGTTCGGACCGGTCAGTTGCCCGCAACTCGGCATCTCGAGGATCCTGATCTGGTCGCGCTCGCCAATCGCCTGTTCCAAGAGGCACGGCTACAGAGGGCGCTGTTCGTGCTGAGCAGGATCCCCGATGAGAGAACGGAGTCTTTCGTGAAGCAGAAGCTCGCGGCGCACGGTATCGAGGCGATCATCGACGAATTGGAGCAAGTTGCCAGCGCTTCAGGTGTGACGAGCTAGCGGCTCGCAACCAACTGCAGTCACCGCTCAACGGAGCTCCCTGTTCCCATGGCCTGGCCCATGCGAATCGACGCGCCGACTTCTAGGTTGACATCGAGCATGCATTCGGGGGGCGTCATGACGATGACGGTAGACCCCAAGTGAAAGACGCCAAGCTCGCCTCCTCGGTCGATCGGAATGGGAGCGTGGGCGTAGCTTCGTGTTCCGACAGCGCAGCCGGTGTTCGTCTGCAGGTCATCGAATGCAAGTCCGATACGTCCCACGCCTATCGCCCCCACTAGGATCGTGGTCACTGCACCGTGGACCCCGCTTTGTTGCACGACCGCAATGCGTTCGTTCCGAGCTAGAAGCTGAGGGATGTACTTGCTCCCAATTCGGTTCACCGGGAAGAGCGTGCCGGGCACGTATCGGACGTGGTGTACGCTTCCCGAGGTCGGAGCGTGCACGCGGTGGTAATCCTTCGGTGAAAGGTACACCACGAAATAATGGCCGTCCTGATAGCGAACGGCCTCTTGCGCGTCACCGAGGAGGTCTTCGGCCGTGTACCGCATTCCTTTGACGACGAGCTCCGCGTTCTCCGTGAGCCGTCCAAAACCTTCGATTCTCCCATCTGCTGGAGAGACCAGCGCTCGCCGATCAGGGTCGATCTCACGAGCCCCCGGCTCGAGCCGGCGCGTGAAGAACTCGTCAAAGGTGCGAAACCCACCTCGGGGGACTTCGACTTCCCCCATGTCGACCCTATAGGCGCGGACATACGCCGCGATCGCAACGTTGAGCACGGGTGTTGGACGGCGCAGCAAGGCAACGCGTCCGAGGAGCCGACTCACATGCTTTCGCGGCAACGCGCGAACCGCCTGTGCGGCCAATCGGGTGGGGCTCATGGGCATGGACGGATGCTCAGTCCGTTTGCTCGAGGAGATCGGCGAGCAGCGATAGGCGCGCGGCGATCAAGTCCTGCCGCTCCGCTAAGAGCGTGTGGACGGTCGTTTCCTGTCCATGCGCAGCGGCTGCGGTCGCATGCGCCGGGGGCTCTGCTTCTTCGCAGCCACCGCATGTTCCGCTGTCGAGCTCTGCGAGCACGAACTCGTGGCCCGTGATCGCGCCTTCATGTTGCCGAATGCCTTCGATGTGCGTTTCGATGCGCGCTCGTTCACGGTCGAGCCGCTTTCGCAACTGGTCCAGCGTCCTCGCGTGTTCCTCGAGACGTCGGAGCCAGCCCTCCGCCTCGGTGGCCCAAGCCGCATGTTGCGATAGCCAAACCGCGTGATTCTCGCGGGCAGCTTGGCGAGTCTTGAAATCGCGTTCATCGTTCATGTTGGTCAATTCCCTAGCGGATGATGTTTTGACGGGCCAGGATGCTCGACATCGACCTCTCCCACCAAGCGTTTGAGCGACTCGATAATCTGGTGAAGCGAACTTTGGGTTGTCCCGACCATACCTTCTTCCTCCGCGACCTCAAGCTCCCTCACGTCGTAGGCCCAGCTCTTCAAGATGGCGATCTTCTGCTGTTTCGTAAGCGGTGCATCGATGACATCTTCGGGACATCGACGGCCTTCGGGTTATGATTTCACATCGCCGCGTCAACGTCAGGTCAACGAGTGACCCACAGCGTAGACGACCTCAGGCGGCCTTTTCCGGAAACAGACCTGGCATCCATGGGCCTGCGAGCTCGGCCGGGAACGCGATGTGTAGAGGTGAGCGCGGAGTCTCGGAGGTGAGCACGCGGCGCTCTGTCAAGCCTGCAACTACGCGCCGCGCCTGGCGGTCGCTGACGCCAAGCACAGCTGCGACTTCGCCGCGTGGCTAGCCCCCGGGTGCCGCGTTCTCGCGGGTCAACATCGGTGGGGTTGTCACTTGTGAACCTGGATCGATCCCAAGAGCTTCTGCTGCTTGGCTTTCGCCTTGGGGTCTTCTTTGGTCAAGATCGCGTTGATGACGTAAAGCGATTCATCGACGAGTAGAGCGATCGCGATGCCCCGGTATCCAGGGTGGTCTTCGTCGTCATAGTCGGGGACGCGATACTCGAGGACGATTGCAGGCTCTCCACCGATCTTGGTCTCGATCATGGAGACCTTCTTTCCGAGATACGTTGCGAGAACGCCTTCCGCGGCGTTGCGGAGGATCTTGTCGGTGCTGGCAAAGCGGAGCGCGGCGCCGGGGAGCTTGGTTCCGGCAAGACTGAGCAGGACTCCCTCCGATTGGTATTGGCGTCTGCGGGTGTTGATCGTTCCTGCAGGGGAATTTCTGCTAACGGTCTCGATTTTGTCCGGTTGACTGGGAAAGAGAGCCGAGGCCCTTTTGTCGTGGCTCACAACGCGAACCCACGTCTCCTCCGCGGAGGACTGCGAGGAAAACATCGACGCCGTGACGAGCGCTGCGAGGACCGTGAGCATTCGAGCTTGCGTGTGCATTGGATAAACCTCCGCTCGCGAGTGTACACGGCTGGGATGCGAAATTGGCGTAGGTAAAATCTTGAAAAGCGGGACCAAAGAGCTTCGGATGGGGATGGAATCCATCACGGGCTACGTCATCATCAACGCCGAAAGTCTCGATGATGCGATGAAGATCGCGCGCGCGGCTCCGTTTGCTCGAGGCGGTGCGACCTGCTGCTCCACCCCACGGCACCCTCAGGTCAACGAACAAAAAGAAAGGCACCTAGCGTTTTCGCTAAGTGCCCGACTTCGTTGGTTGCGGGGGCCCGTTACGCACAGCGTTGTCCGGTGGAGTTCGGGGTGCCGATGGAGGCGGTGATTGCCGCCTAAGCGCTTGAAAACAAGGAGGAACTGATGTCAATGAATGTCCCAAACGACTCAACCCGCAACCGGTGCAAAACCTGCGGCTCAGGCTCACTCGACGTAGTGAGCCGTATCATCGTCGTCAAAACGATCCGGGACTCCGTTCCGTGCGTGTGTGGAGAGACCAGGGAAGTCCACAACCCTCGCCCGGTGTCTACGGAAGCGGGGTAAATCCATAGCTACGTGTTGCATGAACGAAAGTCTCGGTCCCACACGCCATCGGGCGTGAACATGAGCTGCGTGCACTGCACGGGGCTACGGCCGATGCCGCAGAGCGACTCGCGCATGTCGAGCCGTCGCCAACGCACGTGAGGACGCCGAGCTCTGTCTGGCGGGTCATCCTCGCGAGTATGGCGGCCAACAACTGGCGACGGACGACGTTTTGAGGAATGACAGGGCAACCCCGGGGATAGTCGGCTGGGCAGCGTTAGTCTTGCACCAGCGATACCTGACGCCATCCGAAGTGAGGCGCTTCACGAGGAGCGTCCGCCTCGGTTGCTGCTCGAGCATTTGAGCAATGACGTTGTAAAAGTGACCGACGTTCCAGGCGGTCCCGCGCCGAGACGCTAGTCAGGACGTTCATTAGGGGCTCGGCCCGACGCTCAACAGGATCGTGTACTCGCCGTAGCCCCGGATCTCGTCGGACGGCCAATTGTCCCCGCCGTCCACGCGCAGCAAGTACGTGCCGCTCTTGACGAGGTCTATGTTCCTCGGCGTTCCTACGCTTGGCAAAATCGTGTCGAAGAGCGTCACCCCGTCGGGGTCGGCGAGCTGCCATTGCCCAAAGAACAACCGGCTGTTTCTTTGCAGGAAGCTGAGGGTGAGCCGTGTGCCGGCGGTTCCATCGATGCGGTAGATGTCGACCGAGCCAGGGACCTCGATCATCCCGGCACCTGTGCCTAACGCCGAACCGAGAATGTCGGCGTCGCCTACATCGAACACTTGCGGATCGGGAACGAGGTTGCGGGCGACGACCAGCGTCCCGCCCTCCCCTGGGTCGGCTGTGAGGCGAGACGTGTAGAGCCCCGACTCGGGCAGCTCGTACTCGCCCGGTTGGTTACAGGAAACGACGCATGCCCCAAACACGCGAGCGCCGCTGGGAGCGAGCAACTCCCACTGCGCGAGGTTCAGGCTCGGCATGTTTTGGAGGATCCGGAAGAAGTGACGTTGCCCCGCTTTGGCGAGGAACTCTTCCATGATGACGGTTTGCGGGCCCTCGATTTCGCCCTGTGCCCGATACATTTCATTCCATGTCATGCTCGCCGGGTCGGACGTGCGTCGTGCCGATTCCGCCCATTCGGGGTCGCCGGTGAAGCCCACGTCGAAGATGCACTCCTGCAGCCAGGGAGACTCGGTGACACCGGCCTGGCGGCAGCGGTCTTCCGCGATCGCGCGCCCACTCCCTCCAAGGTCATCGATCGTGATAATTGTGTCCGGAAAACCGGGCTGCTGATAGTCCTCGGATGAGTCGCCCGTGAGGTAATCGAACAGCGATTCCTCAGGTGTGATCCGCCAAGTTTCGCCGAAATCTTCGTAGAGCGCCTGTCGACGCTCTTCACCGCTTTCATTCGGAACGTCGATGAGCATGCCGTCCCTCGTGACGTACTCGTTGCTGAGATCGCCATCGGCGTCGCCGAGTAAACCTCGCAATCGCGTAAACCGCGGCGGCGCAATGCTCATTGACACATCGATCACGTCGCCGAACCCGTATGCCCAAAGCGTCGTGTCGTCGGCCCACTGCGCGACTAGCCTCGTCGAATCGACTTGGATGCGACCACCGCCCAGGAGTGTCACCCATGACGAGTCTTGCTCGGCCACCTCGCCGTTCACTCGGACGGAGATCCCGCCAGGCGTGAGATACGCGCCGACTCGATCGCCTTCGAGATTCATCGCGACGGCTGACGTTTTGCTGGCCTGAAGTGCGGGAACCGATGCAAAGCGAGCCTGGAGGACAAGATCATCCGTCACCGAATGGAGCGCGATGAACTCCCCCACGCCGTGAAAGTCGTATCGCAGGCCATCGGCGGTCACGAGATGCGGATCGCCGAAGAAACGCGATGAAACCGTGTCGCCGTAACGGTTGAAGATCGAGCCGTTTGGGCGCCCATCTTCCAGCAGGCCTCCCTCCTCGCAACCCCACCACCTTCGGTACGGTGCCGTGAGGTCGAGCTCGCCCGACTCAATCGCATCCTCACAGATGCCGAAACACGAACCTTCGCCACCCGATCGGCGAGCGCCTTCGTTTTGGTTTCGCCAGTCCTGCCAAAAACTGTCGTGCTCGCCGCCGAATAACAACTCTCTGCCTACTTCGTGCCAGATGCCCGGGTTGCCGCAGAGGTCCCCGCAGTCTCTAGAAACCTGGCACCCGGACCAGCAATGGCCAAAGGCATCAAGGTAGTTGCTCGGAACGACGCTGGCGTCGCCGGTCATGCACTGGTCTTGGATCCACGCGACGGTGGCCTGTCTGCCATCCTCCTCGAGCTGGGTGTAGTAGTCGTAGGCGAGGTAGGCCTGGCCTACGAGGATTGGGTTTCCGAAGATACGACGCGCGCCCCGAGGAACCGTGGCTTGGGCCGTGTCCCCCGTCTCGAGCGTGCGATCGCGGACCTGTAAGTACTCGGGGACACCGACACGGAGGCCCTCGGTGGGGGCGTCGCTGATTCGAGCGACTGCATCGCGCGTTCGGGTCACCAGCGGGTGCGGGTCATCGTCGTCTTCGTCGCTGAGCTGCTCGAAAGAAAGCTCGGAGTCTAATCGTGCCGCTCTAAAGAGTAGATGAGGCGCGCTGAGGGGCTCATACCCCGCGCCGGTGCACAGCTCGAGCCCTCGCAGATCGGCAGCCGCCTCTTCCTCCTCGGGCCATCCATTGAAGAGCGGGTGCGACATGTCGAGTGGCGGAGGATCTTGTCCGGCGAAGCGTTCACTCACATGGCCGAGCAGGTGGTGCGCGATCTCGTGGCCGAGCACGCAGGCAAGTTCTGCCTCGCTGCTGATCAGCAGCAACATGCCGCGGGTGAGCGCAACGCTTCGGTCCGGTAGCGCGAACGCTTGCGCGGCGTCGAAGTCGTACACGTTGATCGGATACGGGTCTTCGCCTGCCTCAGCTGCGACCGCGTCGCCGACCGACTTGAGGTAGGCGTTGAGCTCGGCGTTATCGATCAGGCCGCCGTCGCCCCCCGGTGGGCTCGTGCTCGACGACGACTTGCAGCCGGCGAGGAGACAAACGGCGAGCAAGGCGCCTAGCCATACTTTGGGGCTCCGTGGGTTCACACCGCCGACCACGGTATCCTGGAACAGACCATTTCAACAAGGACCCGCGTGCTTCCATGAAGGCGTAGAAGACGTGGGCGACGTAGCGGCGGAGGAAGCGCGTATTTGCGGGTGTTGACGACGATGGTGCGCGCGACGGCGAGTAGTTTGCGGACGAAGAGGCGGCCGGCGGCGCCTTTGGGGGTGTCGCGGGCGGGGGCGTCGGTGCGGGCGACGCGTATGGATTGGCGAGTGGACGTTAGTCCATGGAGCTGCACGGTTTCACGTGCGAGCCGAAGGAGGCCTCCGGAAACGCGAAAAGGGCCCGCCGAACCGGCAGGCCCTTTTTGTGCTTGCGGAGGCCCGTTACGCACAGCGTTGTCCGGTGGAGTTTGGGGTGCCGATGGAGGTGGATATCGCTGCGTAGGCTTGCGGAAATGGTGGGGAAAGACTCCTCACGATTGCGCGGACGACCTTCGGGTTATGAGGACGCGCGAGCGGTCTTGCTCATTTATTGTGGTGTGTTTCTACCACGTCTTGCGGGCGTTGTGTCTTCGTGAACTTGCTGTTCTTGCACCGTGCAACCTGTCCCTCCTCAGAACCTGTGGCCCCTCAGAACCCCGTCGACCGCAGAATCGCTGACGTTTCCGCACGCGGGGTCAGCCTAACCTATGCCCATGGTTCCGTTGCTCTGCGCCCTGCTCGCAACCGCTAGATCGCTGCAAGACGAATCCCGCATGTCGAGCTGTCGGCAACGCACGCAAATGTCCGATCTTTGTCCGCCTGGTCGCCTTCGCCATCATCGCGGATCACATTTCGCGACGGACGACGTTTTGAGGAATGACAGTCAAGAGCGCGGCGTAGATGATGGCTTCTGCTATAGCTAGCGTCCTCGAACAAGGAGCCTGACGATGGACTTGAAGAAGCTGAACAAGGACGATCCGCTCGACCGGATGGCCGAAAAGAGCGCGGACACCGAGGGCATGTCCCCGATGGATCCGCCCGATGCCTACTCGCCTCCAAGCACCGAGGACGTGGCCTACGACACCATGCATCCGTTCCTGCAGGAACTGATGGACGATCACAAGCGGTTGATCGCGCAGATGACGACCTTCGAAGAGGCGCTGCAGCAGATCCAGACCAGCGGCCTCAGCAACGAGACCGGGCAAACGCTGCGGAACTCCTTCCAGTTCTTCGAGGAGAATTTCGTCGTCCACAACCGCAAAGAGGAGGTTGGCTTCTTCCCGCTGCTGAAGCGACGCCTGATTGAAAGGGGCGAACACGGCACGACGGCCGAGCGAAAGACCGGCGTCGACGTGATGCAGAACGATCACACGCGGGCGGTGCAACTGGCAGCGGTGGCGTGCAGCTTCTTCGGCCTCGCCGTTCGGCTCCCCGACGAACAGTCCCGCATGCTGACGCTGAGCCGCGCCGTACAGCAGAGCAAGGATCTGATCGAGCACGTTCGCCTGCACATTTTCCGTGAGGAGACGATCCTGTTCGGTTTTGCCAACAATCACTTCAGCGCCGAGGAGCTCGACCAGTTTCAGACGTCGGTCGAGACCGAGACCGGCAAGCCTGCGTGAAAGATCCGAGCGAGGTTGGCCAGAAAGTCGGAACGTCACACAACGGTATCATCGGTCCGACCGATAAGCCCGGCCTCCAAGACCGTGCCCCAGGGCAAAGCCGGATTTGCCTCTGCATGATGGAATCGAACAAGCTGGAGTCGACGACAGTCCACGGAGCTGTTCGATTCCTAATCAGCTGAATCCGGCCCAAAAAGGAAAAAGGCCAGCTCAGAAAGAGCCAGCCTTGACCATTGGTTGCGGGGGCCCGTTACGCACAGCGTTGTCCGGTGGAGTTCGGGGTGCCGATGGAGGCGGTGATTGCCGCGTAGTCACTTGAGAACCGAAGGAAATAGTACCTGTCGTTCCTCAAAAC
>Ga0164313_10004604_pt1 | contig 12243 bp, 10 predicted proteins | sample GuaBasSedimGuay4_FD_113735 | JGI IMG/M metagenome (GOLD analysis project Ga0164313, IMG submission 113735) | Subseafloor sediment microbial communities from Guaymas Basin, Gulf of California, Mexico - Guay4, Core 4569-4, 0-3 cm | ecosystem: Environmental > Aquatic > Marine > Hydrothermal vents... | reverse complement strand
TGCCACGCTCGAGGGCTGCTAGCGGGGGAGACTCATCCGCCCGGGCGTATCAGCTTTACTCCCACGCGCACCCTGCCCCTGCCCCCCGTGCTGCCTGCCTGCGTGGCGTGCGTGGTGCGTGGTGCGTGGCGTCGTGGTGCGTGCGTGGCGTGGCGTGACTGGTGAGCTTGGGCGCGAGATCCCGAATTCCTCGCACCCCCCCCTGCCGCCAGCCGTGCGACGGGGGGCCTCGCGCGCGCGGTGACAAGCGCTCATAGAAATCCAGCTCCAAAATTCCAAGCTAGGCAACTCCGTTGCTCTTAGCATCCCTACTACTTATGGCCGTTTCGTTTCAAGAATGAGAGAACCCCCTATATAGTGGTTCCCACCAGACGTACCCACTATCGTTGAGGTGTTCCACGTGAAACATGTCACGCAGATGCTGACAAGGATCCTTCGCCGTAAGCGCAAGCCGCCGATCGAGGGCGATGTCTACGCCCTCATGTGGGGGAAGTACCCCATCGATGACAAGGATCTGGGCGACCAGTGGCAGCAGGCCATGGAGTCTCCGGAGATGCCCGGGCCGGGGTATGACGCACAGACGCGGAGGATCGAGCCTCATGGCTGATCCTGAGCAGACGCTTTCGCGTACCGCGAGGCGGCTCAAGCCATCCGACTCGTCGTTGAGGTTCGTCCTGTTGATCGCAGGAGTAGCCTTGGCCGGGATCGGGCTGGCTGCGGATCCGCAGGTGTTGTGGCTGACCGCAGCGGGCGGCATCGTGGTCGGCTATGCGTTCAGGCCTGAGTCCGACAAGTACTACATGGAGGGTTTCTCGGATGGCGTTGAAGCTGGAGCCCGACTTGCCGATGAGCGAGCGGCTGCCCGACTGGAAGATCCTCGAGAGAGCCTACGAGGGGTGGAGCAGCGAACGGCTACTGGAGGAATTGACTCGGATCAACGCGCTGCTGGCGACACAGACCCGATCGGTCGTCACAGCGAACATCCAGCAGCCGGATCTCGACCAGCCCGTAATCCGATCACCGAAGATGGCCGACCTATCCCGGCCTCCGGACCACGATCGCCAGCGTTCCCAGACACCACAGCCCACGGCAGTCGATCTATTGATTGGCGGGAAGAGGATGGGGCCAAGACTGGCGCAGAAGCTGACACTGGCGAGCGCCCGGGCACGTACACGGAGGGGATGACCTGATGACACCTGAAGAGCTGAAGCGCAGGTATACCTATCACGCGCCCGACGACTACGCGCGGGGACTCCATGACGAGATCCGCAGTCTTGAGCGCAACTTTGCGCGGACCTTGGATGAGATGCTTCCCGACGAGTCTCGCGAGAAGGCCTTGATGCTGACCAAGCTCGAGGAAGCGGTGTTCTGGGCTCATGCCCACATCGCGCGGAATGTCACACGCTGATGGCCAAGGTAGACACGGCGCTGAAGCGGGAGCTGAACCCGCGAGGCGAGGGTATGCGGCTGACCGAGACGTTCCGCAAGCGGATCGAGGGCAATCAGCGCCTGCGTCTCCAACCCCCGCAGGGGACGGATCGTGGGGACTTCGACAGACGCATCAGTGGGTTGCCGGGAGACGTGCTGCTCGCGCTCGAGTCACTTCGCGCTCTCGCTGAACAGGGCAACGAGGTAGCCAAACGGCTGTACGAGCGCGAGACGAAGCGGCTGGGCCTCTGGTACGAGAAGAAGATCTGGCTTCCACCCCAGAGGCGCAACTGATGCCGGGTGGTGGTCCCAAGGCTGTCGATGGCATCTGCCGGATCTGCGCCATGCCCGAGAAGGATCTTGTCGAGTTGGACATGCTGTTGGCTACCCCACCTGACGAGCTGGATGCCAAGCTCTTCGGGGATCTCGATATCCCGCCCCCGGATCTTCCAGCAGAGTGGAAGCGCTTCGGTGTCATCCGCAAGGCACAGGTGTGGTTGGAAGAGCGCGGCTACAAGTTCGCACGGGCGACACTTGCTGCCCACTACAACAAGCATCTGACGGCGTTGGCCATCCCGAGCGACAGTAGCCGCGCTCTCCGAGAGGGTACGTTGTCTGACGGGTCCACGACACCCAGCCATCCAGAGCCGCTGAAGATGGCGATCGAGTACCACAAGTACTTCCGTACCGGGATGCAGGTGGGCCACAAGGCACTCAGGCTGATCGAAGCGAAGCTGGATGACACCGAGCACCCGCCGAGTCAGGCCTTGATCATGGCTGCAGCTAATCTCGGATCCAATCTGGCCAAGGCACAGGCCGCGATCGTCACCAAGGGCATGAGGTTCGTGCTCGAGGACGACGGCGCGATCGAGGGCTTCGCCGGGACTGACGACGAGGATGCTCCTTCGCCGCGTTTCGGCAGTTATCGCGTGCGCACTATCGAGGGGGAGCGCAGGCCGGTGCTGGACGAGGGACCAGCGGACCGAGCCCGATACAACAAGACGGCCAAGGAGTCCGGGGCACCGTTGCTGCCATCGCGTGAAGCATGAGAACGATCTTCATGCTGCCCCAGCGTTATGTGAGTCCGTCTGGCAGGTTTCGATTAGCGCAATGGTGGCGCTTTCAGGTGACGTGGTTCGATGGGATCTGGACCCTGAACATCTATCTCGATGACACCAAGCGGTCCCGAGGGAAGAACACCATCCGGATCCAGTACCCGCGATGACCACCTTTGAGATGCCGACCGTCGTCAAGACGCCGGACGCGACACGGAAGCTGGCCACGAAGGTCAAACAGGACTTCGGGGCCTTCTGCTATGACGGCTTCGGCATCATGCTGTCCGATGACCAGCTGGAAGCGCGGCACCGGATCGGGGCGTTCGGCCCGCGCGGGCACGATGAGAAGAAGTACACCTTCATGTCAGGTGGCCAGCGCGGAGGCAAGACCGTCTTTCTCGGACTGCAGCACGCAGACGGCGGGCTCTACAAGCGAGGCGTGGACAATACCGATCGAGTCTTCTGGCGCAACTACAACTACAAGCTGCTGGCGATCGCGCCGACGACCGAGCTGGCCCTGAAGCTGTGGGCTGTCATGGATGAGATCTCCAAGGGCGCGTCGGATGCACAGTTCGACAGGCGCGCGCGGCGCTCGCGCGGGGGCAAGTTCATCGGGATGCTCAAGGCGGGCAAGCTCGACAAGTGGCCGGTCGTGCACTACGAGTGGGGTGGCCGCACTGACTTCCGGTCAGCCGAGGGCTATGCGTTCCGGCTCGAGGGCGACCAGTGGTGGGGCGTCTCCTATGACGAGTGGGCTAGCCAGCCTGACCGCGAGATCGACTTCATCCTCAAGGATGTACTGCTAGGGCGCGCGCGTGACCATGACGCGAAGATCCTGCCTGCCGCGTGGCCCAAGGCCGCGACCGAGCGCCACCTGATGAAAGTCATCCGCGACATCGAAGCTGGCAACGCCGAGGGTGAGCAGAAGCAGGTAACGTACCTGCGATCGGACCAAGCTCACTTCACCAACCAGACCGCGTTGGACGTGGAGCGCGATGTCAAGGATGAGGCGCAGTGGAAGCGCACCGTGCTGGGCCAGCCCGCTGGTGGTGCGTCCGTCGAGTTCCCCACTGATGTCGTCGCCAACATGATCGACGGAGAGCTGATCAACCCGTTCGTGCCGGACGAGAAGGATCACGCGCGCTTCCGCTACTTCAGCAGCTGGGACATCGGCATGGCCCACGACGAGACGGTGGGCATCACGTGGCAGATCCCGAGGGTCGGCGTCACCGTAAATAGCAAGGCCCGGATCGTGCACGCAGGCAGCCTTCCTTCGGGCGAAGGCTTGACACTTGACCACATCACGTACAGCATCCAGAGCGAACAGGCGCTGTACCGCTCACAGTCGGCGCTCGATGCGACAGGCTTGGGCGGGGTGGCGACCGTTAGACAACTCCGAAGCCTGAAGCCGTCCCCACTCTCCTTCGTGGCCAAGAGCAATGACCGGATCTACGGGAACATGAAGCTCGCAGCGATCGCGAATGGATTGGAGCTACTGACTTGGGGACGCGACGACGGGAAGGACGGGAAGCCCGAAGATCCGTGGGGCGTGGTGGAGTCTCCACCCGTTGTCCAGCTAACGGACCAGATGGCCAACTTCGACCGCGATGCCAAGGGCATCCCCGACGATTGGGTCTGGTCATTCCTTATCGGACTCTGGTACATCCGGCGCTATTGGCTGGCCGGTGGGCGTCAACGCAAAGAGCGCCAGTTCGACGGGCGTATAGTCAGGCAGCAACATTCCTTCTGGAAGCGAGGTAGGTAGCCATGGGGCAGAGCGGAGTAGTCCTAACCAGTGCGATTAGGACAGCGGCGGCGACGGGGCCGACGATCACCAACAAGGGCGGGTCCGATCTCATCGTGTTCGCAGAGGCGACTCTGGACGCAGCGTCGGCGGCAGTCACGATCCTGATCGACGGGCTCGACCCGGCTACCGGCAACTGGTACAACATCCTTACCAGTGCCGTCCTCAATGCGGTCGGGACTCGCGTCTTGCGGGTGTCACCCCACCTGACGGCCAGTGCCAACTTGATCGCGAAGGACATCGTTCCTCACACGTTCCGGGTGCGGACCACTGCAGCTGATGCCGACGCGATGACCTACAGCATCGGCTACTCGCTTACCTGATGCCCGGTCAGTACATGCTGCCGGACATCACTCCGGAGATGTCCACTACGGCGCGCCTCGTTGATGAGCGGCGCCGGTCGCTGACATCGCAGAACAACGTCCTGCGATCGCGCTACGACGAGATCATGCAGTGGATCAACCCGCCGTGGGATGATCGCAGCCGTCGTACTGATCCCAGACCGGAAGCGAACAACGCCAGCAACCCAAACCCCAAGATCCACACCGACTGGACCGGCGAGGCCGTCAAGCGTTGGGCCGTGTTGCAGGCCGGGGCGCTCCCGAAGTTTCGCTTCATCCCGCGCTACATCGCCAGTCCGCTCGAGAAGGGACCAGAGCAACCCGAGGAAGATCGCAAGCTCGAGCTGGCGCTGTACGAGATCGATCGAGCGCAGGCCGAGGATCAGGCCTCACAGATGGAAGCACAGACCAAGGAGTGGATCGACTACGCGGACTTCCACCGTTGGTGGCTGTGGACGTGCTGGTCGAAGGAAGCCTTCGGCAAGGCTGTCTCCCGATCCGGCTGGGATGAGCAGGACAACATGCCGACCATCGAGCTGATGGAGAACCCGAGCCAGTGCTACTACGCATGGACTAGCCGGTACGGCAGACGACAGCTGTCATGGATGATCGTCGCTGATCAGATGCTCGCTGAAGAGGCCAACTTCCGGTACGGGCTGCAGATCCCGACCGACACCTACGGCTATCCCGCTTACGGTGCATGGACCGGCCAGTACGAGAGTCCGTCCGCCATGGACACGCGCGCGGAGCAGATCGAAGAGAACAGCCGCTACGTGTGGGTCGATGAGTCATGGGAGATCCAGCGCGACATCGTGACGGGCATCCCCTACGTGAAGAACGACTTCATCGTTGCTGGCCGCGTGGTGGAGAGCCACGTCTACGAAGGCTGGCCACGGATCCCGTTCCACGTCATCGAGAATGAGCACATCCCCACCTACGCTCACGGCAAGTCACTGGCCGAGCAGGTGATCTCGCTCAACGAGGCCTACGACGACACGCTCGACCGCCAGCACGCGGTCATCGAATTCGAGTCCGGTCCCCGCTACAAGGGCTTGAACATGGGCTTCGCGGATGAGGCAGTGGAGGTTCCTTTGCCGGGGAACATCCTGCCGTTGCGTGAGGGCGAGGACATCCAGCAGATCGATACTCGCGTGGACTTCTGGCCTGCGCAAGTTCACACGAGCGAGTTGAAGGAAGGCTTGTACTTCTCTACCGGGTTGACGCCCATCGCGTGGGGTCAGTCGCCCAATGCGCAGACCAGTGGTAGAGCCCTCTCAGCGGAGTGGAAGGCCGTCGAGCTACCGCTGGCCTCGCGCCTCATCGAAGCCACGCCGTTCCTGCACGAGATCATCCGTAACTGGTGGGACTACGCCGAGGCCTACGTCGAGAACGCGCGGACCATCGCCAAGGGCTACCGGCGAGTGCAGGCCGTATGGGAGCCGTTGGATATCCGCGACTCCAATGAGAAGATCATGAGCATCGTGCAGCTGTACCAAGCTGACCTGATGGATCCCGAGACGGCGTTGTCCGAGCGTGGTGTCGAAGACGTGCCCGAGAAGATCGCGCTGTTGAAGAAGTACCTCACGGATCCGGTCTGGAACCCGTTGCGCTACCAGCAGATGCTAGTGCTCAAGCAGCTCGAGCTCCAGATCGCACAGCAGGAGATGCAGACGCAGGCTATGGCCCAACAGGGTCAGGGTGGCGCGCCCCCGGGCGAGGGCGGCGAGCCCACACCTGAAGAGCGCGGCAATGGCGCGGCGGCACAGCAGCCCAACCCGCAAGGCCCGGTGGATGAGTCCATGAACCAGCCCGGTGCATCACCGATGGATATGAACGTGCAGACACTTTCGCGAACCCCGATGGAGGGTGGCTCAGGCAACCAGATCATGACGGGAGGCTGAGATGGCACGTCGAGTGGGCCTGCCGCCTCCGTCACTTGCTCCCTTCGGTGGGAGCAATCGGTCGTTCGGCCAGTACGACATGCTGGACAACGGCAGTCGCGATGAAGGCCGGGAATTCCAGAAGGCTCAGGCCATGTGGGCAGCGGGCAAGATGGACGACGATGCTTATCTCGCTGCCTACGCGAAGTACGTCGGCAAGCTCGATGGCACCGCCAAGATCAACGCGCAGCAGTCGTTGGACCGGGAGCGCTACACCTTCGCGCGCAATGACATCGTTGCGCGCATCGACGCTGGTGACGAGTCGGCATGGAACCAGTTGCTGGCCTATGACCGGGCTTCGCTGTCTGGCCTCGCGACCGACAACGAGGAATACCAGCGCCGTCTGAGCTACATGCGTTCGACGCAGAACAGCATTTTCAGCGCCAAGTACAGCGAGATCACCCAGAAGGTGCAGAACGGCCAGATGACCACGCGGCAGCTCTACTCGTGGTTGCAACAGCAGCGCTCGAGCGGGCTTACGTCAGGCAATGGCGCGTTGGCCCGAGACATCAGCCAGCGGATCGAAGCGACGAAGGTGGCGCTGGCCAATGAGCAGCGCGAGAAGGTCTACTCCAAGTACGCAGACGGCAAGATGAGCCCGAGCGAATTCATCAACTACGCGCGCACGCAGCGGAACCAGTTCCGCAAGGGCACTTCACAGTACGCACAGTGGAACGGTCGCGCGTCAGCTGCGCGGCTGGCGATGCAGGACTCACGCATGGGCTACCGCTGGGGACTGTCTGAGCAGTACCACTCCAACCAGCAGAAGCTGCAGCAGCCCCCTCCCGGTCAGAAGGGGGCTGCCACCCGCACGATCTACAGCGATGGTGTGTGGACTGACGTTCCGGTCGATGTTCCCCCGACCCCGGCACAGGCTGAGTCCTACGCCAATTACCAGAAGGAGCAGGAGCTGCTGAAGGCCGAGCAGAAGGCTATCGAGCGGCGCTTGTCCAACGCAGGCATGGACTTCGTAGAGCCGAGCCAGATGGTGAAGTTCTACCGGAAGCGCCAGAAGGGCGTGGTCAAGGGCACATCGGAGTGGTTGGCCCTGCAAGACCAGATCGATCAGTTCCGTGACGCAGGCGCAACGTGGGACATGTTCAACACGGACACTGGTTTCTTTCCTACGAAGGTCGGCAGCAAGTTCATGTCAAAGACCGCAGGTAGGAAGATCCCCGGGGAAGAGCAGATCACGGTCAACAGCTTCATGCGTGCGCTCGGTTCGCAGTACGGCGGCGGCAAGCAGCAGAAGCGGCTGGGCGTTCACAACCGCTATGGGATCAACAATGAAGAGTGGAAGGCTTGGGCCGGTGAGTACCTTGGCGATGCGTCGGCCAAGCAGACCCCGGACAACCTGAAGAACGTCACTCGTGCGCGGCTCGAGGATCTGCACCGCAAGTACGGATCGTGGGCCATGGTCGGCCACGCATGGATGAATGGTGCCAACGAAGACGCCAGTATCAGCGCGTGGGATGGCGAGAGCAAGAAGTTTGTCAGTTCGCTGTGGCGTGACATGGGCATGGGGCCGCTCCCGAAGGAGTGGACGTTCAAGGCCCCGAAGCCAGCAGCAGCCACGGGCGAGGGTGCTGTTCCGCCCGCCGATGCCATCCAGCAGATCGACGGGCGTCCGGAGGCCCCACGGCTCTATGCCTTCGATCAGGAGGGTGAGGTTCCGCAGGGCGGAGAGCGTCGGCTGCAGAAGACGGCTGGCCTCGAGGGCATGGGCACAGGCGAATTCGATCACATGTACAAGGCAGCCCGGAGCGCCTTCCTCAACGGCGAAACATCGTTCATGCACAACGGGACCAACTACTCATTCCCTGCTGACCTCGCTGCACGCGCGCGGGTGATGGGCGAGATGGACTTCGCGCGCACCGAGCTGAAGTACAAGGATTGGAAGGAAGCCGAGGCAGTCGTCGCTGCAAGGGGCACGGCGGCTACCGCAGAGGACATCGACCGTGCTGATGACAAGCGGATGCAGCATGTTGGTGCCTTTGACACTGCTGGTCAGAACGCCATCGACATGCTCTTCATGCAGCAGAAGGAAGGCAGCTACGACCCGAAGACCGGCGTGGACAAGGCCGTGGAGGGTCCGGGCATCTTCAACTACAACCCGGGCGCGGATGCACAGCGGATCGGTGAGTTGACCAAGGCTGGCGTGCAGGCCCACATCGACGCGGGAGATGAGTGGTTCGCATCAGGCCACAAGACGCAGGCCATCATCGAGTACGGGCTGGCTAGTCAGATGGCCAAGAGCGCTACACCGCACTTGCAGCAGTTGGACGCGATGGTGCAGGAGGCGACGAAGATGGTGCAGGAGCGCGGCACCAACGTCACCGAAGAGCAGAGCGATGACATCGAAGCGATCGTTGACTTCAAGGACACCTACGGCATCACCGACCTCGAGGCCAACATCCAGACGCAGCGCGATGAAGTGCTGAAGTGGGTCCAGCTGGACGAGGGCGGCAACATCATGTGGGCCAAGGACGGCGAGAACGTCGTTGATCGGGCCGGGACCGTCAACGTCCTGAAGCACAACGAGGGCGGGGGCGAAGACACCATCGTCCCGATGTACCTCGACAAGAGCGTGCAGCCCGGGCAGGACATCGGGACGCTGGAAGAGGCGTCGATCCTTGAGGGCCACCTACGCGGAGCTGTCACCATCAAGGGCGACACCATCATTGCGCAGCTCCCCTACGAGGAAGATGTCATCGGCATCATCCTTACCGATGATGGAGGGCAGGTGCCCATCAAGGGCAAGAAGATCAGCACCAACATCAACGGGCTGCATCAAACCAGCATCGAGAACCCTTTCCTCCCCGGCACGTTCCAGACCGTGGACGCTGACACCGATCAGCCGCTGGGTATGATCTTCAAGGCCCCCGAGGGCATGTCGTCTGAGGTAGACCAGTTCGGGAACCAGCGGATCTCATGGGACGATCCCACTCAGGATCGCGTACTCAGTCTGTCGTGGGATCCCAACAACGCGGCCTACACCATCTTTGAGCAGCTTCCGGATCCATGGTTCGGAGACGCGCCTCCGCCGAAGGAGCTTGGCAATCTAGGCAACAATCCGGACCTTGCTGCGCAGATCTTCGAGACATTCCCTCGCGATTTGTCGGGTGTCCCGAAGATGGCCATCCCGGCGCAGCAGCAGTTCGGTGTCCATATCGGCATGAGTGCTGAGCAGTACGGCAACCAGATGCAGGTAGAGGCTGACGCGGCCAAGCGCCAGATGGAAGCCGATAAGCAGCGACGTGCCTACAGTGAGAAGCAGATCCAAGCCCTGCCAGCACAGAATCAAGCCGAGGCTCGGAAGATCGCCGCCATGATGACGCCGGTCACACCGACCACGACGATCAGTGACGACATGCGTTCTGTCTCGTCTTCCCTGTCGCAGCCGATCGAGAAGCCGGTCGCGGGTGTTCGCCCTGCACCAGCACCCACTGTTCGACAACCTGAGCCGAGCGAAGGGACGCCGATCGATGCGACCCCGCGTGACCCCATCGATCTCTCGCGGTTCGCTCAGGTCAGGCCGACTACCATCGCGGCTCCGATACGACCCACAGGGACCAAGCCGAAGATAGCCACGCCCAAGACCACGCCTACGACTGCGCCTAGAAGGCCTGCGCAGCCTCGAGGGCCGCTGAAGCTATGACCGAGATCCGGCAGCCATTCGGACCGGGTGTCGGTGAGCAACCCGGGATCGGCACCCCACCTGTAGCCGAACCCGCTATCTCCGAGGCCGCAACTGCGCCGTCGATGATCCAGCCACAGGCTCCGACCGGCGTGGGTTCGCCCGAGTGGTGGGACTCCCAGAAGATCGATCCGATGCGCGCGAACCGCATCATGTCTGACGATGCTGCGGGTAGCCCCGGTCAGCTCCCCACGTTTGAGTGGGCGGCGACTCGCGTGGACCCCCGGAACCTGACGGCGCAGGATCCTCGCTTCCCTTTGCCGATCGAGCAACTAGGCCCAGTGGATATCCCAAGGAAGAGTGATCTTCACAGCCTGAACATCAACTTCGACTTCATCGACACACGCACGACATTCAACGAGGTCGGTGCCCACGTGGGCAACGAGTCGCTTGGAGATGATGTCTTCCAGTTCCTGAGCGCGCGTGACATCGATCTGGTCGCGTGGGAGATCCCGTCACGGATCATGGACTACGGTGTCGCGTTCCCTCTCGCGCTGCTGGGTGCTCCCTTCGGTGATAACAGCATCCCCAATCAACTCCTTGACTCGCTTGGACAGGCCGAGGACAAGGATCAGTGGTGGCAGTTCCAGCAGACCGAGGGCTATTGGGAGTGGCTGGCTACGGCTGGGCCGAAGGGTCAGGACGGGCTCGGCACACATGCCACTGAAGAGCAGATGCGCCAGCAGGCCTACCAGATGTCTCGCAACACATGGGGCGGCAACCGGAACCCCATGGCCATGCAGGCGCTAGAGCGCCAGATGGTTCTTGACCAGCAGAAACTGGCGGGCCTGTCATCGGGCAGTCCTCGCTATGACTGGATGGCCAAGGCCTCGCTGATCAACGACTGGACCGGCATGGACGAGATGATGCCGGACGCCAGTCAGCTCGAGCGCGAGGCCGAAGCTGACCGGATGATCGATGAGATGTGGGCGCGCGACCCCGGGCTGACGCAGGACAAGGACACTGTTCGCGAGTGGCTGCTGAAGGGACCGGGACCATCGGAAGAGGGCGGCACCAACGCGCGGCCCTATAACTTGGTCGATCACTTCATCCAGTCCGTGGCTGGATACCCGGCCTACATGTTGCCGGTCGTGGGCGCTGAGCTGGCAGAGTGGATCAGCCCGACCGACCGCTTTGCAGAAGCCTATTGGGCAGCGTCCACGGCAGAGCAGCGGAGCGGCAAGCTGGGCCAAGTGACCTTGACTGCTACTGGCACGGATCTCACCGTAGCAGCAGCAGCCGCGATTGTTGCCGTTCCGTGGCTGGTCGGTGGTGCTGCAGCTGGTGCCTCTTTGCCCGCGCGCGCGGCATGGCAGACCTACCAGATCTCGATGAACGTCGCCAAGGCGAGCTTGATCGTCGGCGTCACTTCCATGAGTACTAGCCTCGCCCTGTCGTGGGCCAACCCGCAGTACGCGGCCACCATCGGGCGCAGGGTCGATATGGCTCGCCCGGTGAGCAATTCCTTCTTCGCTCCTGTGGTCGATGCGGTCGGTATCGTCACGACTGGCTCGCTGGGTGTCATCCCTTCGCTGCAGGTCGGCAAGCACGTCACCATGAAGGTAGCTCGAGCAGCTGGTGTTGCCTCGAAGATGAAGGGCGCTACAGGTGCGTGGGAGCCGACTGCCGTGCAGCAGTTCTTCGGTGGTGCGAGCAGCAAGACGGCCAAGGTCTTCCACAACGATCTGGGCTTCAACCCCCAGACCCAGCAGAACGCCATAGCGGCAGACCTCTCGTCCTACATGGCCAATATCAGCTTGAAGGATCAGACGAGGATCATCATCAATGCTGTCAACGGTGTGGAGACAGGCACCGAGCTAGACCTTCTCGTGGGCGCGGCCAAGCTCAGGCGCATCGAGCAGATCATGAAGACGTGGGATCCGCAGCAGGCTGCAGCGATGGGCTGGCAGACGATCGGGATCCGTGAGGCACAGCCTTCCCTTTGGACGAAGCTCTTCGATGACAAGGGGATGCAGCT
>Ga0164313_10004603_pt1 | contig 12243 bp, 9 predicted proteins | sample GuaBasSedimGuay4_FD_113735 | JGI IMG/M metagenome (GOLD analysis project Ga0164313, IMG submission 113735) | Subseafloor sediment microbial communities from Guaymas Basin, Gulf of California, Mexico - Guay4, Core 4569-4, 0-3 cm | ecosystem: Environmental > Aquatic > Marine > Hydrothermal vents >... | reverse complement strand
CTTTGCTTACCGCATCCAAATTTGATTATGTAAAAGCAATAACAACCTGGGGAAGTGTTGCAACTCTCGATAGATATTCAGAACGGCAGAAAGAAGTCTGGCGTGACAAAGGATATTTTTCTGTTATGAACATGAGAACAAAACAAGAGATGAGACTAAACCTTACTCTGCTTGAGGATTTAGAGAAAAATAAAGATGAGTCATTAAATATTAAAAAAAACATAAATGAATTAAACAAACCTCTTTTAATTGTTCATGGTAAGGAGGATTTAGCTGTGAAGATCGATGAAGCGAAACAGCTTTATGATTGGTCAAATAAGGAAAAAACAGAATTCATAATTATTGAAAAAACCGGGCACACATTTGGTTGTGTTCACCCTTTTAAAGGGACTAATGAAATATTTGAAATGCTATTAAATAAAACCGAAAGTTTTTTTAGAGAAAATATCTTTTAGATGTCAACATTGTCCTTAGGTTGGGGAATAGAATGGGAATAAAGGACCTGGGCATTAGCCCTAAATAACTATTAAAAATTATTCAAGGAAAATTGGGATGCTCACTCTTGTTGAAAAAATAATTTTTATAATCTTTTTTAGTATATCTTTATCACTCGCATACAAAACATTCACAAGGATGTTTCAGATTATTGGACGTGGAACTGAGCCCATTTCTTGGAAGCAGACTTTAAAAAATTTTCCAAATGGATTGAAAATCTTTCTTGGGCAGCAGACGCTTTTTACCACTAGACCAATAGTAGGGTTCATTCACGCATTCGTTGCGTGGGGATTTACAATTTATATAGCTGTGAATATCTTTGATGTAATGGCAGGCTTTATTTCTGGATTTGGTTTCTTTCCAAACAGTGCTGTTGGATTTTTCTACAGAATATTTGTTGATGTTTTTAGTCTACTTGTATTTTTAGGGGTTTCATATTTTTTGATTCGTAGATTTATTTTTCATGATGATAAATTGGACATTAATAGTCCAGTCTATATTTCTGATGAAGCAAAAAATGGTGTTCGCAAAGATTCTTTACTTGTTGGACTTTTTATTTTATTTCATGTTGGAGGGAGATTTGGTGGCGCATCGTTTTTTATTGCACAGAATAATCCAGATTCTGCACAACCTTTCGCAACAATTATTTCCTCACTTTGGCAGGGAATGTCCACAAATCAATTATTGATGGGCGAGCATATTAGTTGGTGGATTGCCTTAGGTTTGATATTGGCGTTTATCCCTTATTTCCCCCTTTCAAAACATGCACATTTATTTATGGGTCCTCTCAATTATATGATCCCAGATGAACGTGCAAATAAAGGGTTAATTAGGCCCATCAATTTTGAGGATGAATCAATAGAGCAATTTGGTGTTGCAAACATGGAGCATCTTTCGCAAAAATCTATTTTAGATTCCTATTCATGTATTATGTGTAATCGGTGCCAGGATAATTGTCCCGCTTATCAGACTGAAAAAGAATTATCGCCCTCAGCAATTGAAATTAATAAACGATACTATTTAAATGCTAACGGTAAATCTTTTGCTGAGGGTGCTGAAGTCCCATTAAAAGATCTCCTTTTAACTGATAATGCATTGTGGGCTTGCACCAGTTGTAACTTCTGTGTTACTGTCTGCCCTGTAGGAAATGAGCCAATGATGGATATTTTACAAATGCGGCAAGATCGAGTGATGATGGAAAGTGACTTCCCAAATGAGTTAGCGTCCACTTTTAAAAACATAGAATCCAATTTTAATCCTTGGGCTTTTAATCAGCAAGATAGAGCAAAATGGGCTGAAGGAATGAATATTAAAACTTTAGCTGAAGATTCAGATGGTGAAATTTTATTTTGGGTTGGATGTTCAGGTTCTTTCGATGCTCGTTATCAGAAAGTATCACAAGCATTTGCTGAAATTATGCAGAAAGCCGGTGTTGATTTTAGAATACTTGGAACTGAAGAAAAGTGCAATGGCGATACGGCACGCCGGTTAGGTAATGAATATTTAGCTCAAACATTGATTCAAGAGAACATAGAAAAAATAAATAGTTACGGTGTAAATCAGATTGTAACAGCTTGTCCTCACTGTTTTAATTCAATCAAAAATGAATATCCACAATTTGGCGGAAATTATAAGGTCTTGCATCATTCCGAGTTTATTGATAACTTAATAAAAACAAATAAGATTTCTATAAAAAATGACGATACAGTTCATAAATTAACTTATCATGACTCCTGTTATTTAGGAAGATATAATTCAATTTATGATGAACCACGTCATGCTCTCGAAAGTATTGGTACAATTGAAATAGCAGAACCAAAACGTAATAAGGAAGAAGGTTTCTGCTGCGGTGCTGGTGGAGGAAGAATGTTCCTCGAAGAAGATACCGGTACACGAATAAATGAAGAACGTACAAAAGAGTTATTAGCGACTGGTGCAGAAACTATTGCATCTGCTTGTCCCTTTTGTATGACTATGATTAACGACGGTCTTAAAATTGAAGAAAAAAATGAAGAAGTGGAAGTAAAGGATATTGCTGAAATTATTCTTGAACATCTTAAATAACTTATTTATTAATAAAAATGTGGAGAACTTATGAGTCAATCATACCAAGATTTATTAAATCACTTAAAAGAAATGGAAACAGACATTCAAAAATTTTATGAAAAAGGTCAAGCAGCTGCTGGTACACGTATTCGTAAAGGTTTAAGTGAACTTAAGAAAAAATCTCAAAATATGAGAAATGAAATTCAAAGTCTTAAAAATGAGAGAAAAGCTTAAAATTTAATTCAATTAAGTTATTTACCGCCATCTGAATTTATTTCAAATGGCGGTTTTTTATTATGATTAAAAACATTTTCAAAACAATTTTCATTCTAACAATATCTTCACTCCCAATTATTGCAGATAATAATCCTAGTTTAGAAGATTCACTAGTTACTCTTGAGTTTAGTGTTGTTGGCGATATCATGTGCCACTCCACTCAATTTAAATTTGCAGAAGTTACAGAAAATAGTTTTGATTTTAAACCAGTATATAGAGAAATTAAAAAGTATTTAGATAATTCTGATATTGTAATTGGGAATCTCGAAACAGTTATTGAAGTTGATACTCTTGCTTATGCTGGTTATCCAGTATTTAATACTCCAAAAGATTTTCTAGAGGGATTGAAGTACGCCGGTTTCGATTTTTTATCTACCGCAAATAACCATGCATTTGATATTAGGGAAAGAGGGGTTAAAAGTACATTAAAGCATATAAAAGATTATAATTTAACTAGTGTTGGTACATATCTCTCAAATTCAGATAGAGATTCAGTTAGAATTCATGAACAAAATGGTATTAAGTTTGCTCTGTTATCTTATACATACGGAGTTAATCTCTACAAAATTAGAGAAGGGAAAGAGTATTTAGTAAATTTTATTAATGAAGAGTTAATAAAAACCGATATTCAAAATCACAGAGATGCTGGTGCTGAATTAGTAATTCTTTTTTTTCACTTTGGAAAGGAATACGAAACAGATGCGAATAGTACCCAGAAAGAAATTGTTAATAAATCAATATCTTTTGGAGCTGATGTAATTCTTGGCGCTCATCCACACACTCTACAACCGATTGAATATTTTAAAACTGAAAATGGAAATTTAGATAGTGGTTTTGTTGCATATTCTCTTGGTAATTTTATTTCAAATCAGAGATGGAGATATTCAGATGGAGGAGCAATTCTTAACTTTTCGGTTCAGAAAAATTACAGGAACGAGAGCCTTAAATTAATTGGGGTTAGATATTTACCCATTTGGGTTTATAAGGGATATACACAATTTGGTTCTGAATATATAATTTTTCCTTCAAAAATTGCACTTCAAGATTCACAAAAACAATTTCTTACAGATGAGGATTTGGATTTGATGAGAGAGTGTTATTTTGACACTCAGCTGATTTTAGAGAGTAGATCAGATAATATTGAAATGGATAGTTTTGAAAAGAGTGATTATCGAAGATCAAATAGAGAATATCTAGCTAATAGGTACTTCATTGATAGAATCCCAATTCTAAAGCATGAATTTAAATGGCAGAATGTTCGTAGGGATACACTTACTTTTGTGAATAATAATTTATTAAATAAGTTCGAAATTTCTGACTAAGTTTCAGTAAACATGATTTTGTATATTTGCGTAATTTTTTAATTAAATAAAGTATAGGTTAGTAAAAAATGAAAAAAATTAATGTTCTTATTATTTTAGCAATTACAATATTTATTGTCGGATGTAGCCAAACTGATGACCAAGATTATTTCGAATCGGCACAAAAATCTATGACTGAAGATAATTATTCAGAAGCATTGATTAGCTTCCAAAATATTGTTGATGAATTTCCCAAAAGTGAACATTACAAATTTGCACTTCTTAAAACTGGTGAGCTAAATCAAGGTCTTGTCAATAAAAGCTTGACCAGCGAAGAGTCTATGTTAGAAGCTGTGAAAGCTTATAGTAAATTCCATAAAAAGTTTTATACTGATCCAAAAGCTCCCCAAACACTTTTTATGATTGGTTTTATTCAAGCAAACGAACTCAAAAATGATGAGGCGGCTAAAGCTGCTTATTCCAAATTCTTAAAATTGTACCCAGATTCGGAAATGGCAGAATCGGCAAAAGCTGAAATAGAAAATTTAGGGTTAACACCTGATGAAATTCTAAAGAAGAAAACTAATAACTAATTGTGGCCGCTGATAGTAAAAAATCACCAGTAAGATTAGATCCAACTTTAATTTCAAAGTTAAATTCACTTGAACTGAAGGCAAAAACTGTAGTTGAAGGTGTTAAAGTTGGATTGCATCGTTCTCCTTATCATGGCTTTAGTGTTGAATTTAGTGAGCATAAGCACTATATGCAAGGCGATCCTATTAAAAATATTGATTGGAAAGTTTTTGGAAAGAGTGACAAACTCTTTGTTAAACAATATGAAGAGGAGACTAATTTAATCGGAAATATCCTTCTTGATGTCAGTGCGTCAATGGACTACAAAGAGAAAGGAGAAATTACAAAATTAGAATATGCCTCAATTCTTGCTGCAAGTTTAAGTTATTTAATGATAAATCAACAAGACTCTGTTGGACTTTCTCTTTATTCGGATAAAATAGAAAATTATTTTCCTCCAAAATCGACTCGAGTACATTTGAAATCATTATTAACAGCAATTGAAAATATCCAATCATCCAATAAAACAAATACTGCGTATTGTCTCAATTCAATTGCCGAAAAAATTAAAAAGCGAGGAATTGTAATTATCATTTCTGATTTTTTTGATGATATAGAGCCAATATTGACTGCATTAAAACATTTCAAATATAAAAAGAATGCAGTGATGGTTTTTCAAATTCTAGATCCAATTGAAAAAGATTTTGCTTTCAGCGATGATGCAATTTTTGTTGATAAAGAGAATCAAGAAGAGATGACAACTCAACCACACCAAATTCAGAAATCATACCAAATTGCTATGAAAGCATTTTTAAGTAGGTTAAAAAGTGAATGTCTAAACAATAAAATTGAGTATAATCAAATTGATACTTCAACTCCATTTGATAAAGCTCTTTTTGCATATTTTAAGAAGCGTTCATTATTGAATTAATAGTTGTATTCATCACTATACAATTGTTTAAAATTTGCTACACTTAGGTTCAAACTCATCCTATCATTTCCTATATTTATGCCATATTTGATCTGAATTCAAAATGTTTTCATCTCAAATATTTGCAAAATTCTGGTACAATCTTTGTCACTACTCCTGTAATAAATTTACGGAGGATCCCATGAACCGAGCGTGCAAAAGTATTTACACAAAAGAGTATGTTGCTAAAAGCGAGAACCATCTGACAAAAATATTAAATTATAAACAGATGAAAAATAGAATATTAGTGTTAGCATTGATAGCAATAACCTTCACTGGTTGCTATACCAGTTTTTCCCCAAGAGATTATGAAGAAGAATCATTTGGTCAAATGGATAATTATTATTACGATTCATCTGATGTTGCGATAAACGAAGACTCATCTGAATTTTATTATCCAGAAGAGGAATTTTATTATGATGATCCCCTTCAAGGAGTGACAGTTATAAACAATTATGGTCCAGATTGGGGATGGGGATATGGCTCACTTTACTGGTCACCTTTTTATACATCTTATGGATGTTATGATCCATTTTACGATCCTTATTGTTATCCTTATTATCCACCTTACCATCCTTATGGATATGGAAATATTTATGTTGGCGTTGGGTACGGATCTGGTTATAATAATTATCCTTCATCGGTTAGATACAGAACAAATAAAAGTCATTGGACAAGTTTAAGAAATAATGGCGGTAGAGCTGTTGTAACTCGAAGTAGGGATGTAAAAAGAGGCCGTGGACCAAATACAGACACACGTTCAAGAGATGGATTAGGGACGATAAGAGGAATTGATTTAGATAGAGATTTGAAAGTAACTAAATTTGCGAGTAGTAGTGGGTCATCAACTCGAGGTGGATTAAGAACTGCAGGTATAACAAGAGATGGCGATAGTAGAAAAAAAGTAAAAAGAACTACAGATTTAGATAGAAGAAGAATTTCTAATAAATCAAAAAACAATAACGTTGTACGTGGTTCAAAAGGTTCTAAAGATAAAAGAACTCAAGGAGTAACAAAGAAGTCTAGAGTTAATAACAATAAAAAATCTACTGGTCAAAGAAGTAGGAGAGTTTATTCTTCAAATAGTGATTCACGAAGAAGTAAATCAATGAAAACTTCCACACGGACTTATTACAAGCCATCTAGTAGAAATAGTAAGAGTTCGAATGTATCAGGTTCATCCAGTTCGACCAGAAGTCGTAATACAAATTCAAAGGGATATAGTTCATCCAGAAATACATCGAGAAGTTCTTCTTCTGGTTCATCTGTAAGTCGTTCTTCAGGAAGCTCTTCTTCACGCTCATCTGTGAGCCGGTCTTCAGGAAGGTCTTCGACAAGGTCTTCAGGTAGTAGGTCTTCAAGTTCATCCAGAAGTACATCTGGTAGTTCAAGTAGGAGAAGATAAGTATGACTCACTCAATTAAAACTATCGAAATAATATCAATTTTAATTGTATTACTGATATTTAATTCTACTCTATTAGCTCAAAATGAAAATGATGCTGTTCGTTTGGCAATTCCTGGAATAATATCAGATGCAAGAACTTTAGGGCTTGGTAATAGCAACATGACAAGAAGTGGAGAATACTCAGCGATGATTTTTAATCCGGCAGGATTAGCACTCGCAACAACCTCACAGCTGTCGGGTAGTTTTTATTATCGATACTATCAAAATCAATCTACATTTTTTGGATCCACAGATTCATATAAAAATAGTTCTACAGAATTAAATCAACTCGGATATTTATATAAAGCTCCAACTACGCGTGGAAGTTTGGTTTATGGTTTTGGTTATCAAAAGGATAAGGATTTTACATCTTCATTAAGTTTTAACGGGTTTAATCCAAACAACAATTCGATGATTCAAGATTTAACTGATAAAAATGATGATATCCCATATCTACTTGGGCTTAGTTATCCATTATTCATCAATGAGGATGAGTACCTTGGGGACACCACAATTATTAACGGTAGATTAGGTCAGAGTGGCACAACAATAGAAGATGGTGGAATAAGTCGTTTCAGTTTTGGTGCGGGTACTGAAATTGCAAAGGGTATTTATTTTGGAGGCAGTATAAATTACTTATATGGTAATTATACCAATTATAGAGAATATTACGAAGATGATGTTCATGGTTATTATGAGGAGCAGACTGATATTGGAGATCCAAACACAGTAAATTTTCAAACCATGTATCTTAATGATGAAATTTCTTGGAATATGAGTGCTTGGGAATTTCGATTTGGTTTTATCGTTGATTGGTTGAATTTTATTAGAATTGGTGGTTCGACCAAACTTCCAACTACCTTTAGAATAGAAGAGAATTATTATTTTGAAGCATATTCACAATTTGATGGAAATTATTTTATAGATATTCTTCCAACCGATAGTAAAGTTGAATATGAAATTACGACACCATTGGAATTTTCCCTGGGGGCATCAATTGATTTACGACTTTTACATGTAAATGCTCAAGTAACATTTATAGATTATTCACAAATGGAATTTTCTGGAAATCTCGACCAATCGATAATTAGAGAGAACAACAAAGTGATAAATTCAAATTTTAGGGCAACTCTTAATTATAACCTTGGTGCTGAATTGAAAATCCCATTTACTGAAATAAGAGCTCGAGCTGGAATTATGTATTATTCTTCACCCTATATTGATGATCCTCAAAATTTTGATCGAGTTTTCCTCACTGCAGGTGCTGGAATTATTGCTGGTGAGGCTCTTAAGTTTGATGTAGCTTACTCATACGGATTTTGGGAAACATACTCCGACAACTATGGTGCAAACCAATCGAGAGTTTATCAAGAAGTGACATCTCATACTGTTTTAGTTACTACTACGATAATGTTTTAGCATTTTAAGTTGCAATGCTCTCTATCTTCCTCTATTTTTAAATAGAGAAAAAATAAATATGGGAAAATTATTTTAAGTAAAGTATATAAGATAGAGAGTAAAGATTATTACGTTATTGATGAAGATGGAAATTCTATTATTTGCCGCCTACCTGGAAGATTTAAAAACAAGTACCACTTAAAACAAAATAAACAGTACGTTCTTGATATTGTTACTGTTGGTGATAGAGTTAAGATTTCACTAAATAAAGATGGGCGCGGTGAAATTATTAAAATTATGGAGCGAGATAATTTTTTCTCACGTAAGGCTCCAAGACTCAAAGGGACATCAGGAAAGGGTGAGAGGCTGGAACAGATATTTGCTGCTAATTTAGATAATATAGTTATTATTACTTCTGCCGATAAACCAATTTTCAACAATGGACTAACTGACCGAATTATTGTTGCCGCTGAAAGTTCAAACATCAATGTGAAAATCGTTATAAATAAAAGTGATATAGGGAGTATAGTAGAGATTGAAGATTGGAAAGAAATTTATGAATCTTGTGGTTATCAAGTCCTTGTAACTTCTGTGGTTTCCAATAGTGGACTTTATGAATTGAAGGAATCACTCACTAATTCATCAAATCTTTTTTGTGGTCAGTCTGGTGTAGGTAAATCATCACTTTTAAATGGACTTTTCCCAAAATTAGAATTTAAAGTCGGCGAAGTCAGCGAATCATCAAATAAGGGAAAGCATACTACGGTTGCCTCCATTTTGAAGAAAGTTGATAATGATACTATCATAATTGATTCTCCGGGCATTAGAGAGTTTGCACCCTTCGGTTTGAAGAATGAAGATTTAGGGCATTATTTTGTTGACATGCTACCTTATATCAATGACTGTAGATTTAATACTTGTACGCATCAGCACGAGCCTGGATGTGCGGTTATAGAAGCTGTTGAGAGTGAAGCAATAGCAGTTGAACGTTATTACTCTTATCTAAATATTTTAGAAAATCTTGAAGACATACCCAAATACTAATTATTCTGAAAATGAACAAATATTATTTTAAGTTGTTTAATCTGGGCAATCTTGGTTGTTACATTTTGCTTGTTATTAAAGACTCTAAATCATATTTTTTTAAGTTAAAATATAGGATATAATGAAGAACTTACAATATATATTATTACTTTCATTCTTGTTGATGTTGGGATGCTCTGCTACATCAAACAAAACAGAAGTTGTCGTTAAAAATGAAACTAATGAAAATTCTCTGAATGAAAAATTAGCTCAAGATCATTTTATAAAAGGAGCAATTTATGATTTAAAAGGGGAATACCATGCAGCTATATTGGAGTATCAAGATGCTCTAGCATTAGATGAGAAAGCTGGTATTCACTATATTTTAAGTAAAGATTATTTAATTCTACAGAAATTAGCTCCTGCTTTGAAGCATTCAAAATTGGCAGTAGAACTGGCTCCCAATGATGTTGAATACAATTTCTTACTTGGAAGTATTTATAGAATTGCTCAACAACCAGATTCTGCCGTGCAATATTTTGAAAAGGTTATTGAACTTGATAGCCTATATTTAACCGCCTATTATAGTTTAGCAAAATTGAATGAAGCAAATAGACCATTAAAATCATTAGAAATCTATAACAGACTACTGGAATTAACTGGTCCAGAATGGAGTGTTCTTGTTAAAATTGCAGAACTAAATGAACGAATGGGAAATGTAGATCTTACAATTAATACAGTTGAAGAATTACTGAAACTAAATCCATCTAATTTAAAATTGCAAAAACTTTTAATTGAATCTTATATTAAAACAGATAAGAATGACGAAGCGCTTGTATTGATTGATGAAGCATTGATCATGTTCCCTGACGATATAACCCTTATTGAGTATCGGGGGAATGCAAAGGCAAATCAAAATAAATGGAGCGAAGCAGCAGTTGAGTATCAAAAGTTAATTCATAGTCCGGCACTACCATTTGAAATTAAAAAAAGAATTGCGGGTGGATTTGTTGCAGAAGCAGCGAGGGACTCAAATGTAATTCCAATAGCTAAAAATCTTCTACTAGAGATGGAGAAAGATTCAACAGATTGGCAGCTTAATGCTTTTCTAGGGGAACTCTCGGTTGAAGAGGGAAATGATTCTATAGCAATCTTATATTTCCAAGATGCATTACAACTTGCCCCGTGGAATTTGCAGCTATGGAATCGTGTGGGAATTCTTCTCTTTGAATCCCAAAGGTTTGAAGAAACAATAGTTGAAATGAAAAAGGCTATTTTAAAATTCCCAGATGATTTTGTGAATAATTTAATTCTAGGCCTCTCCCTTTCACAGCAGAATGATATTGAGGGAGCTTCGCGAGCGCTAGAGCATGCGGTACGACTAAACCCTAATGATTTAACCGCACTTCACGCATATGGTTTTACACTAAATCAGTTAAATCGTAATGATGCAGCTTTAGTCTATTTGGATAAGGCACTTTATCTGAGTCCCGATAATATTCAAGTTATTGGTACAATGGGATTAATCTATGATTCGATGGATGATTTTGCAATGAGTGATTCTCTATATGAAAGAGCTTTACTTATTGATTCCTCAGATGTATTAATCTCCAATAATTATGCTTATTCTCTTTCGGAGAGAGGAATTCAATTAGATAGAGCACTTGAGTTATCTGAATATGCAGTTGAGCAGGAACCAACAAACTCATCATATTTAGATACAATTGGATGGGTTCATTTTAAACTAGGTAATTTAGATAAAGCACTAAAGTATATTAAATTGGCGATGGAAGAGGACGAGTTAAATGCAACATTATTTGATCATCTGGCTGATGTCTATTCAAAAATGGATAATCAAGAAAAGGCAATTGAATATTGGCTAAAGGCCCTAGAGATAGATCCAACAATAGAAAATGTAAATGAAAAATTAGAAAAATTTGGAAAAGGATGATTATTAAACTAAAAAATCTGTTAATTTTTATATTTAGTATTTCCATAATTATTGGATGTAGTTCTGAAAAGAAGATTACAACTACAGAGAAAATTATTCCAGCTAGTAGACTATTAAGAAAAATGGAAGGAAACAGAAGAAAAATTAAAACCTTCCAGGGTACGGGAACAATTCGTGTTAAGAGTGAAAAATTTTCGGGTAAGACAAGTTTTGAAGTATTTATTAAGAAACCAGATTCAATAAAGATTTCAATCTATGGCCCTTTCGGAATTGATGTTGCTCATGGGCTCTTCTCTGATGGAAGTGTAGTCTTTTATGATGTACTAAAAAATCGTGTCTATACTAGCAGTGAGAGCACTGATGTTCTTCAAACTTTATTTAAAATAGATATATCATTTGAAGATCTATTGGATTCATTCACTGGTGCTGTCAATCTCACAAACAAACTTAGAAGTGAACCAACAGAATATGAAATACTTGAAGATATTTATAACCTTACCTATATTGATAGTGTGGCTAGGAAGAAATCCATTTATCGAGTTACAAAGGATGATTTAAAAATTACAGAGTTTTTGGTATTATCGCTGGGTGGAAAAGAATTACTATCAGGCGAATATTCTAGGTTTAGGGATTACGAAAAGGTTCCTATTCCCTCTCAATTTTTAATTAGAAATAAAGATAAAAAACAAAGCTTAAGTGTTGAGTACAAGAGAATAAAAGTTAATGAAAAGATCAAATCACTGTCAATCCAGTTACCAACAGAT
>Ga0164313_10004602_pt1 | contig 12248 bp, 9 predicted proteins | sample GuaBasSedimGuay4_FD_113735 | JGI IMG/M metagenome (GOLD analysis project Ga0164313, IMG submission 113735) | Subseafloor sediment microbial communities from Guaymas Basin, Gulf of California, Mexico - Guay4, Core 4569-4, 0-3 cm | ecosystem: Environmental > Aquatic > Marine > Hydrothermal vents >... | reverse complement strand
TCGTTATGTAATTGATTATGCCACAGATGCTTTAGAAAATTCGGCAGGTAATTTTTATATCAATGACAAACCTACAGGTGCCGTAGTGGGACAGCAACCATTTGGTGGTGCAAGAGGATCCGGCACAAATGACAAAGCTGGTTCTGTTTGGAATTTACTGCGTTGGACATCAAACCGCACCATCAAAGAAACCTTTATTCCACCCACAGATTACAGGTATCCGTTTTTAGGAGAATAATATATTTGGATGAGACTTTCGGGATAAACATCCCAATGGTTATCGATCTTATCAATAAAAAAATTGTAAAAACTCATCATTTAATGATGAGTTTTTTATTTTTACTACATTTGAAACTTTATGAATGAGTTTATGAAAATGGACTATGATGCTTCTGACCAGATTATAACTATAACAAAATCCGGTTTGGCCACCGTATCAGATATAATTGAAACTATTAATGAGACTGTGTCTTTCGGTGATAAAAAAAATTGTTATAATTTCCTTTTTAACGTACAAAATACAATAGAAACAGGAAGTTTTAATGAATTATATGAGTTCCACAAGAATTTGACACAAGTCACTAACTTAACGCACGAACATCGTTGTGCGGTAATTTTTTCTCCCGAAGCGAATAAAAGCAGAACACAATTTTATGAAACGATCAGCTTTAATTGGGGACAAGGTATATTTAAAGTATTCTTCCAGTTGGAAGAAGGGCGTACATGGTTAAAACTAAACAAAATATAATAATTTATTACAACCTGACAGGCTGAGAATACTTTACTGCCCGATTCTATAAATTAACCCGCTTTATGCATTGGAAAATCTATTCCGTTTCTAAACATCTGCAAATCAGAAACTTCGTTGAGTTTTTTAATTTAACCATAACGGTGCTATGCTAAAACCAATAAAACTCCCTGATTTATTGCTGTTTAGATCCTCATTACGAAGTTCCAATGCATAAAGCGGGGTTAACCTCCTTGTAATTTATTGGCCCCGGGCAATAATCCAATTAATTTTTGCGGGTCATGAATTAATATTGGTATATGCTGCGGGCAAATATAAAAATGTGATTCTTGATAATAAAATTTGGTCACTGGTATTTCCTGAGCATCTTTTTTGCAAACCAGGCATTCTTTTTGATCTTTCATGTATCTATTATTTACTGTTTTAATCTGTCACACCTGCCGGCAAAGGCAGGGATGTCATATGTTTAATATTTAGAGCACAAAGCTAGCCTATTAAAAAAAATAAAACATGATAATTGTTACCCTCATGGTTTATATTTCAAAGGCAAATGCACTACTTTTTTGGTTTTGAAAAAATCTTCGCTAAAATAATCAGATAGATCAAAGATCGTTGCTTTTGGAAAGTTTTGCAATTCTTCTTTTAAATCTCCTCCTTTTAAATATAAAATCCCATTTTTCAGATCATGATTTTGCTTTTTAGCTATTTTTTTACGCGTCCATTTTACGAAATCATCCATTTTGGTAACGGCTCTGCTCACGATAAAATCAAAATGACCTTTAACCTGCTCGGCCCTAATTTGTTCCGCCTTTATATTTTTTAATCCTAATTCATCAGCAATTTCTTTCACTACTTTAATCTTTTTTCCGATAGAATCTACCAGATAAAACTTGCTTTCCGGAAACATAATGGCTAAGGGTATCCCGGGCAATCCACCTCCGGTACCAATATCCAGGATATGAGAATTAGGCTTAAACTCAATTACTTTAGCTATTCCCAGTGAGTGAATTATATGCCGAAGATAGATCTCATCAATATCTTTCCTTGAGACAACATTTATTTTTGTATTCCAGTTCTTATACAAGTCTCCCAATTTTGAAAACTGTTCTGTTTGAACATTCGATAAGCTGTCAAAATATTGCAACAAATCCTTCATTTTATCGTTTATTTATAGGCAAAAATACGATTAATATAATTTAACATTATTTTGCGTTTTGCAATTAAAAAACAAGTATTTTTGCATCTGGAAATATTGGGGTAATATTAATCTAAAATAAAAATTTATGCAAGCTGTAAAATTTTTAACGAGAGACAAAACCAAATTCTTTAGAACTTTAAATAAAAGAGTTAACGATTATTTCAAAGAAAATAAATTAAAAAAAACAGGTGATTGGAGATTATATATCAAGTCTGCTATCTTCCTTACAATGTTCATCGTTCCATATATTATTTTACTGACAGTTGATATGCCTCACTGGGCGCAACTATTATTAACTGTGGTAATAGGCATCGGTATGGCCGGTGTAGGCATGAATGTTATGCATGATGCGAATCATGAGTCTTTCTCGAGCAAAAAGTGGGTGAATAACCTGATGGGAAGTAGTATCTATATTCTTGCCGGTAATGTATATAACTGGCAGGTTCAGCACAACGTATTACATCATACCTATACAAATATTCAGGGTATGGATGAAGATATTGATGCAGGGAGGATCATCCGTTTTTCTAAACACACTAAATGGCTGAAGATCCATAAATTTCAGAAATTCTATTCGCTTTTTTTATATGGACTTCTCACTATAAATTGGGCGATTACCACTGATATTAAACAAACGCACAACTATTTAAAAAGAAAGTTATCTTATGGTAAATTTCCAAATCCATCTAAGCAATGGACTATTTTAGTATTTACAAAAATATTATATTACTTCACGTGGATCGCTTTACCCATCATGGTAATGAACGTTACCTGGTGGCAGGTTTTAATAGGATTTTTTGTAATGCACTATACAGCAGGACTGATCTTGAGTATTGTATTTCAACTGGCACACGTTGTTCCAAATACAGAGATGCCTCAACCGGATAGTGAAGGTGTAATGGATCATACTTTTGTTATTCACCAATTGTATACTACGTCAAATTTTGGAATCGATAGCAAATTTGTAAACTTCTTTACCGGTGGATTGAACCATCAGGTGGAACACCATATTTTTCCGCATATTTCTCATGTTCACTATAAAAAATTATCAGAAATTGTACGAAAAACAACTAAGGAGTTCAATTTGCCCTATAACGAATACCAGACTATGTTTAGTGCTTTTATAGAACATGTAAAACAACTTAATTATTTGGGGCACCATAGAGAGATCGCATAACAATTTACACATATTCAATTTTTTACGACAATGTCAAATCTATTATCAGACAGAATTAACAGTTTGCCAGCTTCTCAAACTTTGGCTATGGCAGCAAAAGCAAGAGAACTTAGAGAAGAAGGAAAGAACATCATTGGCTTAAGCCTGGGAGAACCGGATTTTAATACTCCTGATTTTATCAAAGACGCTGCGATAGATGCAATTAATGAAAATTACAATTCCTATACCCCTGTCAATGGATACGGAGAATTGAGAGAGGCAATTTGTAGAAAATTCAAACGTGATAACAATCTGACCTATACCCCAAATCAGATAGTTGTTTCTACAGGAGCAAAACAATCTATTGCTAACGTTGCACAGGTATTATTGAATCCGGGTGATGAAGTTTTATTGCCAGCACCGTATTGGGTGAGCTATTCTGCAATTGCAATATTAAGTGAAGCTACATTGGTAGAAATTCCTTCTTCCATTGAAACTGATTTTAAAATCACTCCGGAACAATTGGAAGCGGCGATAACGCCTAAGACAAAAATGATATTCTTTAACTCTCCAAACAATCCAAGTGGTACGGTATTTACGGAGGAAGAATTTAGAGCTTTGGCGAAAGTATTGGAGAAGTATCCCAATATATTTATTCTTTCAGACGAAATTTATGAGCATATCAATTACGGCACTCCTAATTTCAGTTTTGCTGAAATTGAAAACATGTATGACAGAACCATTACAGTGAATGGTGTTGCAAAAGCATTTGCGATGACGGGTTGGAGAATAGGATATATTGGTGCTCCGGAATGGATTGCAAAAGCCTGTACAAAAATGCAGGGGCAAATTACATCAGGCGCTAATTGTATCGCTCAAAGAGCAACGATTACGGCCTTAGATGCTCCTATATCTAATATTCAATATATGGTTGATGAATTTAAAGTCAGGAGAGATCTTATTTTAAATTTATTGGGGGAAATAGAAGGTATAAAAACCAATGTTCCACAAGGAGCGTTTTACGTATTCCCGGATGTTTCTTATTACTTTGGAAAAACAATTAAAGGAAAAACCATAAATGGTGCCTCGGATTTTGCGATGTTGCTTTTAGAAGAAGCAAATGTTGCAACGGTTACCGGAGATGCTTTTGGAGCTCCTGACTGTATCCGGATTTCCTATGCCGCATCACAGGATAATATTAAAGAAGCTGTTGAAAGAATAGCGAAGGTATTGGGTTAAATATCATCTGGAAATAGAGTAATAATTATTTATTGAATACCTTTTCCCAAGTGGAAAAAGACGATCTTTGGTTTCCGTCTTCGTCTAATAAGCCCGTATCCTTCCATAGTTTTCCGATGTCTTTTAATTCATCGGGGAAAACTTGCCAAAGAGCATCATAATCTCTATGTGCCCACCAGATAACGAACAAATAATTGTGTATCTGCGAATTTCTTAAAAGTGTTTCTAAATAGGCATTCTGTTCACAATGAGTTCCAGCGATAGATAGATCAAAATTAGGTACGGATAAGTTTTCTGCGAGGTGAGCAGTTTCAACGAAAGCAATAGGTTTGTCTATATGGTTATTCAAAAAATCAAAGACTTCCTGAAATTCTTCTTTGGTATCCAATAAATTGAAAAATGGATAAAAGCTGATAGAAACAAATTCCATATTATTCATATGCGATACCATCTCATTAATATAGTCACTCGAATTAGCAATATCGGGATCATATAAATTATGCAGAGAAATCGATTCAGAAATTTTAAGATTAGGATAGATCTGCTTTATTCTGGATTTTACATTTTGAATGAGCAATTTATACCCTTCCCATTTATTTGGTGATCTCAATTTCAATTCATTAACTTCAATCGCAATTACCAAATAATCAGGATTAAAGGCATCTATCAAATATTGGATGTGTTTAAAGTATGCATTTTCAATTGCACTATCATTCAAATTAACATAATTAGGTACTTTTCCGTCAAAATCTTCGGCAAGATCACTTCTGTTAGAATTCAAAAGGCTAACAGAGAGTAAGAATTCCTTATTTGTTATTCTTCTTGAAACTCTGCCTGCTATTTCAATTGAAAATTCTATTGGTAAGTCCAAATCATGCCTCCATGCATTCCATGGAATTTTATTGTCGATGTGCTCAGCATAAATATCTGCCTGATTCTTGATAAATTGATAGGTGTCATCAACATTTTGAATTTTTGGACCATAACTCCAGGTTGTAAAACCCATTTTAAAATTTCTAGAAGAAAATTCGGAAAAGTAATTTTCTTCAGCGCAATTCACACTTGTTGACACAGGATGGTCTTCACTGCATCCAATAAAAATTAGAAGTGTAATAAGGCAAAATTCGAATATTTTCGTTGGACTAGATCTCACTTTTTTAACCATCGTATTTATTATGAAACTGACCTATAAAATCCACTGATCGTATCATGTTCAACAAAAAAACGATGAAAAGAAGTGTTTATTGTGGCTTAACCAAGGGTCATTTGTCTTCTTATAAATAGAAAATCCAACCAAACACCCGGTTATTTATTATTTGATACAAACTTTTTATAAATTCAATTCCAAACCACGAAATTGTATAAAGATCATTCCCATAAAATATATTTCATCTTGAAATATCATTTCCCAATACATTTGTTGTATCGAATATCGATCTCATTTCCTCAATATCTATAACGGTTTTAAGAGCTTGACTCTTCAATGTTTCCGAATATTTTTGTTATGTAAAATAAAACATATACATTTGTTGTGTGTATATGTCCATACATATGGACATATTAATTAAATTGAATTATATGCAACTGCGAATAGACCATAGCAGTGGAACACCTCTCCATCTGCAAGTAGAAAGTTTAGTAAGAGATCTTATTGAAATCCCTAAATATCAAAAAGGCGAATTGCTTCCTAAAGAAGTTGATATTGCAAATAACTTAGGTATTTCCCGTAATACTGTACGCCAGGCGATCAGCAAATTAGTCATCGAAGGATTATTGGAAAGAAAAAAAGGGGTAGGTACAAAAGTTGCTACCCAAAATATTAGTACTCAGTTACAAAGCTGGATGAGTTTTACTCAGGAAATGAATCGTAAAGGAATTGCATTTATTAATTATGAGATCCAAGTTGAAAAAGTAATTGCTACTGAAGATGTCGCCAATGTACTTGAAATAAAACAAGGTACCCAGGTTCTAAAATTATCCAGACTGCGTGGGGACAAAGACGGCCCCTTTGTATATTTTGTTTCCTGGCTTCACCCCCGTATCGGTTTAACCGAAAAAGATGATTTTACACGACCTCTATATGAAATAATCGAAAAAGATCATTCCATCATTGTTGACTTGTCACGCGAAGAAATTAAGGCTGCTACTCCAGAAAAGAATATTTCTAAGAAACTACTAATTTCTGAAAATGAACCCATCCTTGAAAGGATTAGAAAAGTATATGACCCCGGAAAAAGGCCAATCGAGTATTGTATTGGCTACTATCGTGCGGATAAATTTTCGTATACCATCGATATTAAAAGAGAATTTCACTAAGCCCATAGTCATGAAAAAAATACTAATAATTCTATTTTTAATCAATACCTCTTTTGTACAAGGTCAAACAAACACGAATGAAAAATTAATCCTTCATGTCCCTTCACCTGAATGGGAAGATCAGGTTGTTTATTTCCTTATGCTCGACCGATTTGCTGATGGGGATACTTCTAATAATGATCAAAATGGTGGTGAATACGATCAAAGTGATTTCAGAAAATTTAGCGGAGGTGATATTCAAGGAGTTATTGATCACCTGGATTATATTCAAAATATGGGAGCTACCGCCATTTGGATAACTCCTCCGGTAGCTAACCAATGGTGGGATCCGGCGATCCGGTTTAGTGGCTATCACGGTTATTGGGCCGAAAATTTTAAAGAAGTGGATAAACATTTCGGGACTTTAGAAATCTACCAGCAATTATCCCATGAAATTCATAAAAGGGGCATGTATCTTATTCAGGATATTGTTCTGAATCACACCGGTAATTTTTTCCATTACGAGGGTGGTTATAATAAAGATGATGTGAAACAATACTATAAAACCAATGAATACAGTACTCCGGTTTCAAAACCAACACAGTATCCTTTCAATTTAAATGATCCCAATGATCCGAAACAAAAAAATGCAAACATTTACCATTGGACTCCGGATATAATAGACTATGAAAATCTTCATCAAAAATTAACCTACCAAATGGCCGGATTAGATGATATCAACACTAGGAATATTGTGGTTCGAGATGTGCTTAGAGATTCATATGGTTATTGGGTAAATGTTGTTGGTGTTGATGGTTTTAGAATTGACACAATTATTTACGTTGAATTGGATTTTTGGGAAGACTTTATGAATTCCATGAGCTCAGATTCACCTGGAATTAATCAAATTGCTAAAAATACAGGAAGAGATAACTTTCTCACTTTCGGAGAAACATTCATTCCTTCAGCCCCCTTACAAAATACAGGAGATATTGAAGTCGCTAGTTATATGGGTACAAAAGAAAGACCTGCTCTTAATAGCATGCTCAATTATCCTTTATATTATACTATAAATCGAGTTTTTAGTCAGGGATTGCCAACCCAATTTATGGAGTATCGCCTCAATACGTTTGTGAATGATACTATTTATAGAGATCCGTTTCAAATGGCAAATTTTTTAGACAATCATGATTGGAGCCGATTTATCAATAGTTCTTCTCCAGCGGCAATGAAACAGGCACTTTTTTTATTGTACACCATTCCGGGAATTCCTGTAATTTATCAAGGTACTGAGCACCTTTTTACAGAATCAAGGGCGTCCATGTTCAAAGAAGGCTGGGGATCGGAAGGAGAAGATCATTTTGATCAGGAAGCAGAAATCTATCAAATCTTAAAATCTTTAGCAGAAATTAGACAAAAAGACGGGGTACTCACCAGAGGTGATCTAGAAGTTCTCCATAGTTCCGATGTTGGATCCGGGGCATTGGTATACAAACGAACCCATCTTGATAAACAATTTATAATGATATTCAATACGGCAGATCAACCCGTGCTGATGAGCAATCTACAAACAAATGTGAATGAAGGAGACGAATTAATTCTTTTAATAGGGATTGGATTATCCGATAATTGGGTTGTTGGTACTAACGGATTTCTAACTCGTGAACTCCCTGCAAGGGCCGTTGGTATTTTTGAAATTAAGAAGGGCAACAAAAACACAAGACATCAAAAATTGAACCTAACAATATCATCAGATATTTCAAATAAAGTATTCAAGGATGATTTTGTTTTAAGAGGAAATATTCAAAACCAAAATACTCCTTGCTATTTGATTATTGATGATAAATTGACCAATAAAATAAAATTAACCCCGGATAAAAAAGGGAATTGGCAAGAAAATATTAGTTTGTCTCGTTTTACATTTGGCACATCCAAGCATAAAATTACCATTTACTCACCTGGTCAAAATTTGGCATCTGAAACTATAACTTTTCAAACAATTGTTCCGGTGGAAGGAAATAAAATAAATGTATCGGACCCTATAGGTGATGATAAGGGGCTAAAGTTTGATTATATCAAACCAACCCATGATAGCTATAAAAGTCAACAGGATATTCAAAATGTAGAAGTGATCAATTTTGGAAGTAATCTGCAAATCACACTGACCATGGGAGATGTTAGTGATGTATGGCTTCCACCTAATGGATTTGATCATGTTCTATTTCATGTGTTCATCGACCTGCCAAATAGATCAGGATCTAAGAATTTGTCTGTTTTAAATGCGCTGGCTCCCGATGGATTTGAATGGAATTATGTGGCTTATTTGGCTGGATGGCACAATATACTTTATAGTGCAGAAAATGCTTCCTCAGAAAGCTTTGGCACTATTGTAACACCTACGCCTACATTAGTGGCTGATAAAGTAAAGAAGACAATAACGATTCAATTTTCTCCTGATGCCCTGGGTAATCCAAAAACTCTGGAAGGGGCAAAAATTTACATTGCGACATGGGATAATAACGGATCTGAAGGAGGGCATAGAGTGATCACTGAAGATGGAGGGCCGTATGATTTTGGCGGTTCTAATGACCCAAATGCCACTTTGATCATAGATGATACTAAGGTTATTACTATCCTTAAAAATAAACGATGATGAAAATTAATTTAAAAATGTATATAAAGTTCTTCTTGATTTCGTCGATAATAATCGTTGGTTGTAATAAGGAGCGGGTAATCACGAATAACACATCAAGTTTTTTTGAAAATCCAAGAGAGTTCATAGAACCAAAATTTGAACTACTTCCGGTAAATGAGATAAAACCAGAAGGCTGGATCAGATCAATAATGGAAGAAGATATCTCTGAAGGATTTGTTTCTGCTCTGGATAAACTGGTGCCAAAATTAATGAGCGATGACGCATTTAATACGGCAAGAAGAAAAAATGTCAATGATATTCCTAATGTAGGAACGCAAGAACTTACCGGTGCAGAATGGGAAATATCCATGCAGTGGTGGGCAGGTGAAACCTTAGGAAACTGGTGGGATGGTTATTTGCGAAATGCTTATATGACAGATAGCAAACAAGGAATTGCAAAAATTAATGAGATAGTTGCCTATTTATTATCCGGTCAAGATGAAGATGGTTATTTAGGGATTTATTCAAAAGAAATGCGCTACCGACATGAGGGTTCCAATGGCGAGTTGTGGAGCCAAACGACACTGTTTAGAATGTTGTTGGGATATTATGAATTTACCGGAGATAAATCTGTCTTAACCGCCGTTGAAAAAGCTATGGCCTTAACTATGAAAGAGTACAACAAAAACAAAAACAACCCCTTTGATGTTTCTGTTGATTATGGAGGCGTAAGCCATGGCTTAATGATGACAGATGTTTGTGAGACGCTATATCGCATTACCAAACACAAAAAATATAACGATTATGCCGTTTATCTATATCAGGATTTTTCAGAACATCCAATAAACAGAGCCTTCAATGATATTGGATATGATTTATTGATGGAAAAAGATTCCTTATTTCAAAGTCATTCTGCACATACTTATGAGCATCTGCGTTCTGTATTACTCGCCAAACAAGTTACCGGTTATCCAGAGCTTGATGCAGCTTTTAAAAGTGCAATGAATAAACTGAATAATTGCATTTTGCCAAGTGGAGCAGGATTTGGTAATGAGTGGTTAAACAAACAAAAATCAGATCCTGCTACAACCGCTGCAGAATTTTGCGGAATGCAAGAGTTGCGTGTTTTTTACACATCAGCACTTCAAAAAACAGGAGATATTCAGTTTGCTGACAATGCTGAGAAAATGACTTTCAATGCCATGCAAGGCACTAGAAATTCAAACGGTAAAGGTATAACTTATTGTAAAACTGATAATTGCTACATTCTCGATGCTAAGTCTCCTCAATCCGGATTTGAAGAAGAAGATGGGCGTTATAAGTATTCGCCAACACATGGGGATATGGCTGTTTGCTGTAACCCAAGTTATAGCAGAAACTTACCCTATTTTGTAAGTAATATGTGGATGAAAGCCAGTGATGGATTAGCAGCAGTGTTGTATGGTCCTTCTACACTTACAACAAGCTATCATGGTGTAAATATAAAAATAGAAGAACGGACAAACTATCCGTTTTCCGATGACATAGAGTTTATTTTTACAACGGATGCAGAAGTGGAATTAAAAATTTATTTACGAAAACCTAACTGGTCCAATGAGTTAAAAATTGAAATTGATGGTGCTGAAATTTCTGAGGAAGGTGGTTATAGTTTAATTAACAAGAAATGGAAAACCGGCGATACAATTAAAGTTTCATTTACAAATGAAATCTTTCCTGTCACAGCCAATAATAGTGAACTTGCTATACAAAGAGGTGCATTGGTATATGCCCTGGAAATTCCTCAGAGAGAAGAAATAACCAAAGAATATGAGGTAGAGGGATTTACAGATTATATGGTTTTTGCAACTGATGATCTATACAAGAACGTTCAACTAAACAAATCTCCAAAAGATGACTCATTCGGATTGAAATATTCAGAAGATAAAAATCCAATAAATTTAAATCCTTGGTATAAAGGAGATACCTATTTAATCGGTGAGTTCTACAATACAGAATTAAATAAATTAATGCAGTTAAAATTAGTACCGATGGGAGGAACTATACTTCGCAGAGTTACTTTTCCAGTTAAATAATAAAATATGAAGACAACTATCAAGTTAATTCTAATTAGTATTTCTCTTTTACTTATAATAAGTTGTTCAAAAGAGGGGAAGACAATTGGGGATGAAAATCCAGAATTTACAACTTTTAACAAACTAAAAATCAGTGATATCCATCCCGAAGGCTGGATCAAGGAATTTTTGGTTCGACAAAAAGAAGGTTTAACCGGCCATATAGAAGTGGCAGGATATCCCTATGATACTAAAATGTGGGCTACTGAAAAAATTAAAGGATCTACAAAGGCCTGGTGGCCATATGAGCAGACTGCTTACTTTATTGATGGGGCCAACAGGTTAGGCTATTTAATGAATGATGAATCCTTAAAACAACGAGCAAAAATTCAAACACAATATGTATTGGAACATATTGACCCGATCACAGGTAGGGTAAGCACTAACTTGGCAGATCGATGGTGGCGATGGCCATATGCCCAGTTTTTTAGAAATTATATGACCGATTATAATGAGACAAAAGATAAATCCATAGTTGATGCCCTTCACAAGCACTATCTGACTTTTACTGCCAGGGATTTTTCAGATGATCTGGAATTGGCAAACGTGGAAGAAATTTGTTGGTTATATGGCATAACCAAAGACGAAAAGCTGTTGGAAATGGCTGAGGAAGCCTATCGTTTATTTAAATCGGATATTGAAAACAGAAATAGAGCCGGTGCTGATATACAATTTGGCTCAGATAGAGAACCCGACCATCATGTAGTGGTTTATTTAGAACTTGTTAAAATTCCTGCTATCCTCTATAGTTATACCGGCAAGCAAGAATATCTGGAGGAAGCCCTAAATGGTATTCGAAAAGCAGAAAAATATAATATGCTCATTTCAGGATTACCAAGTTCCACCGAACATTTTGCAGGTATTAC
>Ga0164313_10004601_pt1 | contig 12251 bp, 11 predicted proteins | sample GuaBasSedimGuay4_FD_113735 | JGI IMG/M metagenome (GOLD analysis project Ga0164313, IMG submission 113735) | Subseafloor sediment microbial communities from Guaymas Basin, Gulf of California, Mexico - Guay4, Core 4569-4, 0-3 cm | ecosystem: Environmental > Aquatic > Marine > Hydrothermal vents... | reverse complement strand
TGATATAATCGAGTATAGCATCTGAGATCTGATCAGCCATTTTATCTGGGTGACCCTCTGTTACTGATTCACTTGTAAAAATGTATTCGTTAGCCATTTTTTAAATCCTTAACTGTTTTTTGTTCACTGTCACTGAACTTAATAAAATATCTCTCAAGCTATTTTTTTAAATCCAAATCAATGTAGGGGTCGAGCCCTGTCTCGACCCTCGGGCAGACACAGGGGTCTGCCCCTACAGTATTCTTTTTGCCAATTGTTCAGGGAGTATTCCCAAACTCTCTTCAACCAATTTTGTGTTTCCATGTGTAATAAATGCATCATCATATTCAAAAGAAGTTAATATCACATCCTGGATCTGCTTTTCACTCAAAAGCTCAAGTATAGCAGACCCCACTCCACCCATTTTTGAAGAGTCTGAAAAAACAAACCACTTCTTATAGGTACGACTTAAAGCCATAAGCATCTCTTCATCCAAAGGTTTAACAAAACGAAGATCTAAAATAGCTACTTTTTTATCTAAAAGTTTCGCTGTCTGTTCTGCACGTCCAACACCATTTCCATACCCGATGAAAAGTATCTCTTCGCCCTCTTGAAGTAATACTGACTTACCTAACTCATAGGCTGGACTTTCTCTATCTTCTGCTAAAAAAGCCCCCCTTGGATACCTGAAAGCACATGGATGATCATACTCTTTGGCAAATGCCATACAAAGCTTCATACTTGTTTCATTATAGGGTGCAAGTAGCGTCATGTTGGGTATTCCACGCAAATATGAAATATCGAAAGTCCCTTGATGCGTCTCACCATCTTCTCCCACGATGCCTGCTCTATCGAGTGCAAAGGCTACTCCTAGATCCATCAATGCAATATCATGAATGACTTGGTCAAATCCACGTTGCAAAAATGTTGAGTAGATGGTACAGAAAGGTTTAAACCCTTCTTTTGCCAAAGGACCCATGGAAGTCACAGCATGCTGCTCTGCAATAGCCACATCCCAAAAACGTTCCGGATACTTTTCCATCACTGCAGACATACCTGTACCACTAGGCATAGCAGCTGTTACACCTACCACTTTTTCATCTTCGTCAGCTAATGCCACAAGTGTTTCAGAAAAAATTGTTGTTGCTGCTTTAGCACCGGCCTTTTTAGGTGCAACGCCCGTTTTAAGATCAAAAGCACTTACCCCATGCCAATGCTCTTTTGTACCTTCAGCGATTTCATAACCTTTACCCTTAGTGGTTTGAGCATGGATGATCACGGGTTTACCTAATGCTTTAGCGACTTCCATCGTCTCGATCAATGATTCTATGTCATGCCCATCAACTGGTCCTATGTACTCAATACCCATCTCTTCAAATAGTATACCTGGCGTAATGAGTTTAAAAGACTCTTCAAATCTTTTTGCCATATAATGTGCACTTTCAGGTAAGTGTTCAAGTACTTTTTCTACTTTCCCTTTAAATCTCTGATAAAAAGAACCCGCCATAGTTTGCGAAAGCAGTTTCGAAATGGCACCGATAGGTTTGGCAATACTCATCTCGTTGTCATTGAGTATAATGATTACGGGATATTTTCTGTCACCCAGTTCATTGAGTGCTTCATACACCATCCCTGCAGACATACTTCCATCCCCGATAAATGCTACAGGAATCCTATCTTCCCCTTTTAGGGCAATTGATTTGGCTGCACCGACAGCCAAAGAGATAGAAGTAGAACTGTGTCCCGCCACATAATAATCATATTGAGATTCATTGGGTTTAGTATACCCGCAGATACCTCCAAATTGACGTAAAGTATCAAATGTATCCCATCTGTCTGTCAAAAGTTTATGTGCATAAGCCTGATGACTTACATCATATATAAAAGGATCTTTATCTACATCAAAAACCTTATGCATCGCTACTATAAGGTCTGTTGCCCCCATAGTTGAAGAGAGATGTCCACCATTTTTACTGACCGTATCAAGTATCTTTTGTCTGATATCTTCTGCTAGAGTATTGAGTTCTTCTATAGAATGTGATTTTAGATCTATCATTTTTTTCCTGTCAAGTATGCATTGAAAAGTTTTTTCGCAAAAACAATATGTGTATCATCATACACCAAGTCTAAGCTTTCGGCCAACTCTTTAAGTTCTTTTTTTGTCATTTTTTTCACACTAATGCAAGACGCTTCATTTTGGGTAAAATCGCTTAAAATAAAAGGTTTTACCTCTATTTCATTGACGTTTACTACCTCAATTTTTTTCACGCAATAACCTCTGAAAAATGTTTAAAAAACACATCATTTTGTCTTTCTGTCCCTATGGTAATACGCATCGCATTCATGCCATATGAAGCTAAGTTTCGAATAATAACACCGCGTTTCAGTAACGCATCGAAAATGGTTGTAGAATCCATATTTTCATCAAACAGGTACGTAATAAAATTGGTATAACTTTCAATATATTTGAATCCTTGTGCTTCAGCAAAAGCTTCATAACGTTTGATCTGTTCTTGATGCAGAGCAATAGACTTTGCCACAAAATCCTCATCTTTACACGCTTCTATGGCAGCAGCCAAAGAGAGTGTAGAAATGTTAAACGGCGGTCTCATTTTATAGAGTTCATTGATGAGTTCTGTTTGGCCTATACCATATCCTACACGCATGCCACCCAAACCATAAGCTTTAGAAAAGGTACCTAAATAAATGACATTTTCAAAGCCGAGCAGATCATTGGGTGTAATGGCATATTGTTCATCTTTAGCCGAAGCATACTCCATATAAGCACCATCTACTACTACCACTGTATCATTATCTACTGCATTAATGATCTTCAATACATCTTCTTTACTCGTTGCATCACCGGTTGGATTATTGGGAGTACAAAGATAAATGATCTCTGGTTTATACATACGGTATGCTTCCATAAATTCATCATATTTATGTTCATAACTGGCGGTACGATATATTTTGGCACCCATCTGCTTTGCATAAATTTCATACATAGCAAACGTCACTGCAGACATAAGCACTGAAGCATCTTCATGTAACACAGCCCGTGAGATAAACTCCAATACCTGATCTGATCCTGCACCAATAATGATATTGTCATCTTTTACATCAAACTTTGATGCAAGTGCGGCTTTGAGTTCAAACATACTGTCATCTGGGTAGAGATGTGCTTTACTTGCATTGGCTACAATAGCTTTTGCTGCAGCAGGACTTGTTCCTATAGGATTTTCATTGGATGCAAGTTTTACAACATCTTCCGGTGCAATGCCATATTCACGTACAACCAATTCTATAGGTTTTCCCGCTTCATATATTTTTATGTCTCTAAGGACCTTATTGAATTTCATTTTTCTTTTCTACTCTTTTATTCTATTATACATCATCAGTCTCTTTCACATAAGAGCCCAATACCTTAATCTCATCTTTATGTCTTTGCAAGATCTTTTTCACTTTTGGATCCTCTTGATGTCCCCTAAATTCTATAAAGAAAATCGATTCTCCCCCTACAATATGTGACTTTATCTTTGTCAAATTCACATTTGCTTCTTCAAAGTCATTCAAGAAATCAACCAAAGACCCCGGCGTGTTAGAGAGTCTGACAAGCAGAGATGTTTTATCATTACCTGAAACTGCATTTTCAAAATTTGAAATGATAAAAAAACGTGTTCTGTTATTGGTACTGTCTTCTACATTGTTGAAACGCACTGGCAAATTATTTAACTTTGCGGCTACCGCAGGACAAAGTGCTGCTGCTGTCTCATCTTTGAGTGCAAGTTTTGCTGCTTTGACTGTAGATTCAACAGGGATCTCTTCTACGTCATCGAAGCCCAGATCTTGTAAAAACTTACGACACTGTCCAAATGCGATATCTTTAGAGTATATTTTTGTGATCTTTTTAATGTCATCATTGAGCGTGGCAAAGGCCAGATGCACATCTATCATCACTTCTGCAATAATTTTAAGCTCATACTCATCCAAACAATTGATCGTATCACTGACAATACCGTTGGAAGAGTTTTCTATAGGTATCACACCAAATTTGGCTGTTCCCTTCGCTACTTCACGAAATATACCTTTTATAGAACTGATAGGCAGATACGAGCTCATTGCACCAAATTTTCCCTCAGCCGCCTGATGGGTAAAGCTTGCTTCTGGACCAAGATACGCTACACCTTCAGGTAATTCAAGATTTCTTGCCACGGCAAACATTTCCAAGAACAGTGCGTCGATCGCATCGTCAGTAAGTTTCCCTTCATTCTGCTTTTTCAATCGATTTAGAATAGCTTGTTCCCGTTCAGGACGGTAGATAGGCGCACCTGTGGTATTTTTCACCTCTCCCACTTTGTGTACAAGTTCCATGCGCTCATTATAGAGTTTCAACAATGTATTATCAATGGTGTCTATCTTTACTCTTAGCTCATCTAAAGTCATCTAAAAACCTTTTATTACTTTACTTTTGTAAATACTCTAATTCTAAGCGTACTTGATCATCATACGTTTCTCTTTTACGAATCAATCTGTCTTCTCCGCCTTGCAGTGCTACTTCTGCAGCTTTTGCACGGGTATTGTAGTTACTCGCCATTGTAAATCCATACGCACCTGCAGAATGTATGACAATAAGATCATTATGAGAAAGCGGAGGTAAGGGCACATCTTTACCAAAAAAGTCACCACTTTCACACACAGGGCCTACAACATCGGCGGGTGTCTTTTCATTATTGCCCTCTTTATCTTCTAACTGTACTGCCTCTATCTTATGATAGGCATTATAAAGACTTGGTCTGATCAGGTCATTCATCCCACCGTCTACAATAACAAAACGTTTATCGTCATTGACTTTTTCATAAAGTACTTTGGTAAAAAATGCGCCTGCATTGGCTACCATATAACGTCCAGGTTCACAAAGAAGTGTCACATCAAGTCCTTTGGTCGCTTCAAAGATGGTCTGAGTATACTCTTCTGCTGATATAGTGACTTCATCATCATACACCACACCTACTCCTCCACCTACATCAAAGAATTTAATGTCAATTTTAATGGCTTTAAGTGAACGTACCAAATCTGCTACGATAATACATGCTTCACTTATAGGAGAAAGCTTAGTGAGCTGTGAACCAATGTGAAAATGGATACCTATAGGATTTAGAAACTCTGACTTATTGGCATAAATATACATACGCTTAGCCATATCGATCTCAACACCAAACTTGTTCTCATGCAGTCCTGTTGAAATATAAGGGTGTGTTTGAGGATCAATGTTTGGATTGACACGGATAGAGATACGTGCCTCTTTTCCAAGCTCTTTGGCTACGAGTTCAACACGTTTCATTTCTGCTTCACTCTCTAAATTGAGAAGGAGAATGTCGTGTTCCAAAGCAGAACGTATCTCATCATCACGTTTCCCTACACCTGAAAAGATAATTTTATATTTATCTACACCTGCAGTCAGTGCTCTTTGCACTTCTCCTATACTGACACAATCAGCCCCCGCGCCAAGCTTTGCCAGATGTGCGATCACTGAAAGGTTGGAGTTTGCTTTCACTGCATAGTTAATGATGGATTTTTTACCGGCAAAAGCATCTTTTAGCGTCGTGTATCTGTTTTCAATATAATCAAAATCATAAATATACAAAGGCGTGCCGTATTTATCTGCCAATGCTTTCGTGTCAATCGTCATCTCTATATATCCTAAATTAACCCATTTTCTGTATTGAGTTCTATTTTAGGGTGATTTTATCCAAATGTTGATTAAAAGGCAGTTTTAAACGTTCTGTAGGGATTAACCGATCTTCTTTTCATCTGTAAAATAGACATACAGGCTATAAGCCAATAACAAAACAATGGGTAAAAGTGCACCAAATTCAGGAAGAAGTGCACCATTCATGCTCATGCGCCCCAAGCCAAAAAGAAGCCCCCAAATAACGAAAGTACCTGCCAAAGAAACTGCAACCACCCCTCCAAGATTCATCATTCTTGCATGGAAAGGCAATTTAAAAAATAAGATCAACACCAGTGCCAAAGCAAAAATGGGAACCAGTACTTTATCATACATTGCTGCTCTTATCGCATCTGAATTAAGATTTTGACGATCAAGTAACTTCAATGTGTTATAGACATCAATGATATTCATGGATCTACCTACATAAAGTGACTCTATGATCTTAGGTTTATACCCATCCAGAGTTTCTATGGTCTCTTTATGTTCAACACTATATCTTTGTAACTCATTATTTTTATAGATATGGGTTTTTAATATGGCGTCGTGGGCTATCCACTTCTCTCCATCAAACAGTGCCATGGGTGCTTTAATGGTATAACGTACCTGATACCCTTCTACTTTAAAAATAGTAATGTTCTGAATCTTTTTTTCTATGGGATCGAGTTTGTCAATGTAGACAAAAGTATCATTATATTTAAAAAAAAGATCATTCACGTCATAAGCAGAAAGTTCATTTTTCAAAAGAAACTGTGCTTTATCTTTGGCATAAGAAAATGCTGTAGTGTGTAGCAGTACAAATATAATGTAAGTCAATGCTGCCACAGCCAACAAAGGTCTAAAAAGTACTTTTTTATTATATCCAAAGGCATGCAGTGCACCCATAGTATTGTTCTTGACCAATGTGAGTTTTGTCATGATCAATGCAAAAACAATAGCAAGAGGATAGAGCAGACCTAACGCCTCCTGCCACATGTAGAAAATATAAAGTATCTTATAATTTGAAGCCACATCAAGTTTCTGAACATTCTGAAAATAATCGATTGAGGCAAATGCAAAAGAGAGACCAAACAGTATGGACAATAGGTTTTTAAGATAAAGTTTTGACAAATATCTAAAATAAAGGGGAGGAAAAAGAATACTCATAGGGCTAAACTTTCAATGGACTTTAAACTATATTTTGATCGTACTTCATTGAGTGTTTCAGACAATAATGCCTCACATGCATTGCTTGCATGTCCTATCAATACATCTAAATATTTTTCCTCATCCTCAGAAAAATTATGTAAAACATAGTCTGAAACTTGAGATTTATGTTCTGGCTTTCCTACACCTATTCTTACACGAATATACTCTTTTGTAAGCTGTGCATCTAACGATTTAAGACCATTATGTCCACCATGTCCACCACCTCTTTTAAAACGTACCGCACCAAAAGGAAGATCTATGTCATCATGGATCACGATCACATCTTCAAGTTCAACTTTGAAAAAATGTTTTACAGGTTGTACAGATCGACCCGAAAGATTCATAAATGTAGTAGGTTTTAAAAAAAGTGAAGAGGCGGAACGGAAAAGTTTACCCTGAAAAGAAGTTTTGGAAATATCTCGGGCAGAAAAACGATCAACCAGTTTGTCGATCGTTTTAAATCCGATATTATGTCGTGTATTTTCGTACTGTGATCCCGGATTACCTAGACCTACGAAAAGTGTCATAACGTTTTATTTAGCTTTAATAACACCACAGATAGCTACATCATCTCTATCCATTATTGTACAATTTGCAGGTGCTTCAATATCTCTTACAAGAATTGATTCATCTCTGTCTAGTGGCTCAACATCAAGATCAAAGTTAGCAGGCATAGCTTCGATCGTACCTCTTAGTTTTAATCTTTTTTTAGACAATACAAGTACACCTTTATTTTTAAGACCCACTGGTATTCCGTGTGTGATAACAGGTACAAGGAAGTTTGTTACCTGACCTGGTACAGCTACTCTTAAATCTACGTGCACTACATCACCATTTACTGGGTGAAGTTGATACTCTTGGATAAATACATTGATCTCTTTGTCGCCAACTTTAACTGGGAATGCAAGTGTCTCTTTATTTCTAATTGTTCTTACAAATTCTCCACGTTTAAATGCCGCATTGATATTTTCAACGCCATTTGCATAAATGTTTGCGATTAGATAACCATCTCTTTTAAGCTTCTTTGCATTCACTTTACCGATACTCTCTCTAACGATACCTTCTAACATATCTGTCCTTTATTACATTGTATAATTTTTTACGCAATACATTACTGTATTTAGTAAAATAGACGCGAATTATACCCAATTTGTATTAAACTAATCTTCTTTACTCTTCCTCATCTTTAAAGGCAAATACGTCTACTTCTTTATCATCAGCATACTCATCTACAATGGCACCTTTACCCACACCTTGCATTTTGAGTTTCATATCGGCTGGATTTGTAGCATATTCCAAGGCTATTTCCTCTGTGATCTCACCTTTACGTAAAATATCAAGTAATGCTTGGTCAAATGTTTGCGTACCATAGATCTCTTTCCCCTCAAAAAGTGCATCAGGGATCTCTGCATCTCTGTTCTCCATAATAAGCTGTTCAATTCTTGATGTTTTTTTGAGGACCTCGATCCCCGCAACTCTTCCGCCTGTTTTAGTAGGGATCAGCCTTTGGGAGATAACCCCTTCAAGTACGGAAGCCAGAGACATACGGATTCTATTTTGCTCTTCATTACCAAACATACCGACAATTCTGTCTATCGTCTCTTTGGCATCAAGTGTATGCAGGGTTGAAAAAACAAGGTGACCTGTATTGGCGGCATGCAGTGCAATGTCAATCGTCTCCAAATCCCGCATTTCCCCAACAAGTATGATATCGGGATCTTCCCTGAGTGCTGCTCTAAGCGCATCAGAAAAAGAATGTGCATCCTGACCGATACCTCTTTGATTGATCAGACATCCTCGGTCTTTATGTACAAATTCTATAGGGTCTTCTACCGTAATAATATGCTTTTTCTGTTCTCTGTTGATCTTATCGAGAATGGCTGCAAGTGTTGTAGATTTACCTGAACCTGTTACCCCGGTAACCAAAACCAGTCCTCTCTGAATTTCTGTGAATGTCTTAATCACCGGTGGCAAATTAAGTTCATCCAGTGTTAAGATCTTCACTGGAATAATACGAAGAACAGCAGACAACCCATCCATCTGATAAAAAAAGTTCACACGAAATCGATTTTCTTCTCCCAATACGTAAGAAAAATCCAGATTCTTGTCTGTCACAAGTTTTTCATACTGGTCGGATGTTGTGATCTCACGTGCCAGCTTATCCATCATCTCTGCACTAAGAGGATCCTGTCCCAGTACTTTCAATACACCATGTATGCGTACTCTTACCTGGGAACCACTCTTTAGGTGAAGGTCACTCCCACTATTACTGATCATTGTTCTAAGATAGAGTTTGAGTTTTTCTTCCATAAGGATAGACTCCTGTGTATTATTTATTTTAACGTATCAAGCATCTCTTTAAATGCTTTTTCAAAAGCATCAAGTCCCTCTTTTAAGAGTTGTGCGTATACTTCTTCCATATCAAATCCATTGTCTGCTAATTTCGTAAAATATCCATTGATCTCAGAGTCTTCCAAAGGGAATTTTGGCGCAGTGGCTTTGGTCGAAATGTAAGATTCTATTGTAGCTAATGGTGCTGTATTAACAGAGTGAGGTGCCAAAAGTTCTCTCATATAGTAATCTGCTGCTAAAGTATCACCTTTCACGCCTGTACTTGCAAAAAGTGTACGTACACTTGGCATATGATTGGCTTCAATAAGATTATAAATTTTTGCTGCATTATAGAAACCTGTTTTCGATACAGACATCCCTTCTTTCTCTAGATCCCCATCCAATAATCGGTCAAAACGGCTGACAAACACAGAAATCACTGCTTCTGTTCTTTCTCCTCCGGATGCTTCAAATCCATCCATCCCTTTTTTCATGGCTTTCAAACATTTTTGTGCCTGTTTAGGAGAAAAAATAAGTGTCGCATTAACAGAGATACCGTTACATAAGAGGTCAGTCATTGCATCATATCCTGCTTCTGTCGCAGGTACTTTGATCATCACATTAGGTTCACCGATCGCTGCAAAAAGTCTTTTCCCTTCATCGATGGTACCCTGAGTATCATTAGAGAGAAAAGGATCTACTTCTATAGAGATATATCCGTCATTCCCTGCATCATAAGATGCTCTTAATGCCTGTGCAGCAGTACGAATATCATCAATGGCAAGTGCTTCATATTTCTCTTTAGCACTTTTCCCCGCAAGTACAGCTAGCTGCTCTTTGTACGCAGGTGATGTCGTAATAGCAGAAGCAAATATAGAGGGGTTGCTTGTTGCACCGTTAATGGTTCCATTGCCTATGAGTTTTGAAAACTCATTTTTTAAATAATCTCTTTCAACGAAGTCTAACCACAAAGAGAAATTTATGTCTCTATTTACCATCTTTTATTCCTTATATTCCCATATAAATTCAGTCCATTTACCAATATCACTTGATTTTTCTGTTGCAATGGCCAAAGTATCAAGAAAGATATCTCTTTCAACCACCTCTGCACCCAAACTTATCATATGATCTGTTTTCATTTGACAGTCTATAAAATCATAGCCTCTACTGCCTAAAACGTCACTTAGTGCTTTAAAAGCTACTTTGGATGCATCAGGGGTCAAAGAGAACATTGACTCTCCAAAAAAAGCTTTTCCCAAGGCTATTCCATACAAACCTCCCACAAGTTTGCCCTCTTTATAAACTTCTACGCTGTGCGCAAACCCTTCATGATGCAGTCTTGTATAGGCTTCTTCCATTTCAGGCACGATCCATGTAGCCTCTTGCCCTTCTCGTGTGACAGTCGCGCAGTGATGGATCACTTCAGAAAAATGTTTATCAAAGCTAACGGAAAACTTTCCAGAACGTAACACCCTTCTAAAAGATTTACGAATATAAAACTTATCAGTATAAAGTAAAAGTCGTGGATTTGGAGACCACCAGAGAATGGGGTCACCCTTAGTGAACCAAGGGAATATACCATTTTTATAAGCAGCTAAAAGCCTTTGGGAAGAGAGATCCCCTCCATAAGCAAGTAAGCCCTCTTCATCAGTACAAGAAGGGTTGGGGAAATCAAGAAAGTATTGACTTAACTGCGGTACATAAAACTCATCTTCCATGCTCAATCTATTTTACAGTGAACTCAAATGTCAATGTGTCACTCTTATAGTTAACTTTTACTAAACCGCCTTTTTTAAGTTTTCCAAAAAGTATCTCATCTGTGAGTCCTTCTTTTACTTTTTCATCGATCACACGTGCAATGTGTCTGGCACCATAACGCTTGTCATAGCCTTCTTCAGCCAAGTACTCTTTTGCTTTTTTACTCAACTCTACTGTCACACCTTTAGGTTTAAGCAATACATTTAATTTATCTATTTCTCTATCTACGATAGTCACCAGTTCTTTGATACCAAGCACATTAAATTCGATGGTAGCACTTAAACGGTTTCTAAACTCCGGAGAAAAGAACGCTGTCAATGCTTTATCCGTCTTCATTGAGGTGTCTTTATTGAAGCCCATTACATTGGCTTCTTTTGTACCTATGTTAGACGTCATGATCAAAATAACATTTTTAAAATCAGACACTACACCATTGTTATCTGTCAACTTGGCACCATCCATCACCTGAAGTAAAATATTCATAATATCAGGATGTGCTTTTTCTACCTCATCAAGCAGCAATACCGTATGCGGATGTTTTTTGATCATCTCTGTTAACAGTCCACCTTGTTCATACCCGACATATCCCGGAGGCGCCCCTACTAAACGAGAGATGGTATGCGGTTCCATATATTCACTCATATCGAGTCTCTCAAAGTGTACATGCATGGTTTGGGCCAATTGTATAGCAAGTGCTGTTTTACCCACACCTGTTGGGCCCACAAAGAGAAAACTTCCTATAGGTCTATTATCTGCATTGAGTCCTGCATAAGAGCGTTTTATTGCAGTCGATAATGCGCCTATGGCTTCATCCTGTCCAATGATATATGCTGAGAGGTCTTTTTCAAGCATTTTGAGCTTTCTAGTGTCATCTGTCCCTATCACCGTAGAAGGAAGCTTCAAACTCTTAGCCACACTCTCTTCAATATCTTTAGATCTGACCGTCACACCTTCTTGCCCCCGAAGCATAAAATGAGCACCTACTTCATCGATGATATCCATCGCTTTATCAGGTAAAAACCTATCATGAAGATATTTTACAGAAAGGTCTATCGATGACTGTAGTGCCCCATCTGTGAAACTGATCTTATGATAATCCTCATACTTATGCTGAATACCCTTTAAGATAGTAAAGGTGTCTTCCACACTCGGTTCCTCCACATCTATTTTCGCAAATCTTCGGCTCAGTGCTTTGTCTTTGTCAAAAAAGTTTCTATACTCTGTATAGGTTGTTGCACCGATACACTTCAGGTCACCACGTGCCAGT
>Ga0164313_10004600_pt1 | contig 12253 bp, 13 predicted proteins | sample GuaBasSedimGuay4_FD_113735 | JGI IMG/M metagenome (GOLD analysis project Ga0164313, IMG submission 113735) | Subseafloor sediment microbial communities from Guaymas Basin, Gulf of California, Mexico - Guay4, Core 4569-4, 0-3 cm | ecosystem: Environmental > Aquatic > Marine > Hydrothermal vents... | reverse complement strand
TCCGCATTAAAAAAATTAATGGTCCGTTCGTCTAGGGGTTAGGACGCCAGGTTTTCATCCTGGTAACAGGGGTTCGATTCCCCTACGGACTACAAAAAATAAGAATTAAAACTGAAAAAATGGCGAATCATAAGTCAGCATTAAAGAGAATTAGAAACAGCGAAACTAAACGTTTGCGTAATCGTTTCCAACATAAAACGACTCGTAACGCAATGAAGAAACTTGTTGAGACTTCTAAAAAGAAGGACGCAGAGAAAATGTTTCCTGAAGTTGTGTCTATGATAGATAAGTTAGCTAAGAATAATATTATTCATGATAATAAAGCTGCTAACTTAAAATCTAATATGGCTAAGCACATTGCTTCTTTAAAATAAGAAGTAATTATTTATACAAAAAAACTCCTTTAGGATAATCCTGAAGGAGTTTTTTTGTGCATTATATTTTTAAATGCCAATAGTCTAACTTTCTTCTTCTTTTTTTGATAACAAACTGTTGCATCTTGTCTTGATAAGAATCTATAATCGATTTAAAAATAACACCTACTTAAGACACGTTCTATATCTAAAGTAACACGCTCCTAGGAACCATTTTTGTATAATCTCCGCCATTACGAATTACATCCCTAACAATAGAGGAGGAGATGTTTGAAAGGTTAGGAGAACACATGATAAACACGCTTTCAATCGATGCTAGAGAGGCATTGGTTTGTGCTATGGATTGCTCATAATTAAAGTCGGAGCTATTGCGAAGCCCTCGAAGTATAAAACCTGCATCTTCCTTTTTACAAAAGTCAACTGTAAGTCCGTTGTAAGTCTTTACGGTAACCTTAGGTTCGTTTTTAAAAGCATCTTCAATGTGTTTTTTTCTATCTTCGATCGAGAACATATATTTTTTATCTGCATTGATTCCTACAGCAATAATAATTTCATCAAAAAGTAAAAGAGACCTGTTTATAATATCAACATGCCCCAATGTTATGGGATCAAAAGAACCAGGAAAGACTGCTCGTTTCATACTTTAAATTTACTCAATTTTTTATTAATACATTTTCAATAAGAATATCAAAAAACTCAGTAAGTGTCAATCCTGATTCTTTTACTTGCTTAGGGATAATACTTTCAGAGGATAAACCTGGGTTTGCATTGATTTCTATAAAATAAGGGATGCCTTCTTGAATAATAAAATCACTCCTTGTAATTCCTTTCATATTTAATAGCATGTAAATCTTTTTAGCAATTATTTTTACATCTATTGTCTCTTTTTCTGAAATACGAGCTGGAGTTATTTCCTGAGATTTCCCCAAATATTTAGCTTCATAATCAAAATAATCATTTTCAGAAACTATTTCAGTGGGGGATAAAACAATAATTTCATCTTTATTATTATAGACTCCAATAGATACTTCAACACCTTGAATTGCTGTTTCTATTATAATTTCAGAATCCTCTTTAAAAGCTTTTTCAATAGCAGGAAGTAGCTCCTCCAAAGTATGGGCCTTGCTTATTCCATAACTAGAACCTGCGCGATTGGGTTTTACAAAACAAGGAAGTCCAACTGCTTTAAAAATCTCTTCTTCAGAAAAAGAAACACCTTTATTTATATAATAGGAATTTGCACATTGAATGCCAAAACCCTTTAAAACAGTAAGACAATCTCTTTTATTGAAGCTTAATGCTGCTTGATAAAAATCACTGCTGGTTTGCGGGACTCCTAGTAATTTAAGGTAAGCTTGAAGAAAGCCATCCTCTCCAGGGCTGCCATGAATGGTATTATAAACTGCATCTGGAATAATAGTGTTTGTTCCGTCTGAAAAACTAAAGTCCATTTTATTTATGGGATGTTTTGTTTCTTCTTCAGACAGGTAAAACCATTCATTCTGAAGTATGTGAATTGGAAATACATTGTATTTATTCTTATCGAGGGAATCGCAAACTACTTGACCACTTTGAAGAGAGATTTCAAATTCGGTTGAATATCCGCCCATAACTACCGCAATATTCTTTTTTCTCATACTTAAGTATATAAAACTCCGTTTAGAAATATATCGTATACGAAATTAATGGATTTTTTAAATATAGGAATCTATTTGTAATTTGTTTTTTTGTATTTTGTTTTTTTTCAGTAAAACTAAATTTGGTTTTATACTTTTGTGGCTAACATTCGATGTATGACATTTTTTAAATTTTTATTTACCAAAACCTTTTTGCAACAATTAATAATTGCTGTTATAGCTATTGTTGTACTATCTTTTGGAATTCTTATGTGGCTTGACAGAAGCACTCATCACAATCAGAAAATTCAAGTTCCAAATTTAGCAAAGATGACATTAGAAGATGTAGAAATTAATTTAACAGACCTAGAGTTGCGTTTCGAAATTTTAGATTCTTCAAATTATAATCCCGATTTTCCAAAATATTCGGTTATTGAACAAATTCCTAAAGCAGGAAAATATGTAAAGGAAAATAGAAAGATCTATATTACATTAAACCGTTCGGGATATCCTTATATTCTAATTCCTGAAGTGGTTGGCAGAACACGAAGACAGGCAGAACCAACATTAATTGCTATGGGTTTTGTAATAGGCGAAGTGACATACCAGCCTTATATTGCTGAAGATGAGGTGTTGGAGTTGCGCTTTAAAGGAACCCAAATTGTTCCTGGTGATGAGCTTCAAAAAACTTCTGTAATCGACTTAGTGCTTGGTGATGGTTCTGGGAGTTTGAAACGAGAAATAAAATCTCCAGAGGGTCTTGAGAATTCTTTAGATCACGAAAATCCTGAAGACCTAGAGCAAATTGAATACGATAATGATGGAAAAGATTAATAAAGATTCCGAATATTTCGGACCAGAAAAGGAAAAAGAAAGCGATGATCTTTATGAGCATTTTCGTTTTGTTGCTCAAAAAGGGCAACAACCTCTTAGGGTGGATAAATTTTTAATGAATTATATTGAGAAAGCCACCCGAAATAAAATCCAAAAAGCTGCTAAAGATGGTAATATTCATGTAAATGACCTGCCTGTAAAATCTAGTTATAAAGTAAAGCCTGATGATGTAGTTAGGGTTTTATTTGAGCATCCACCTTATGAATTTTTACTTGTACCGGAAGATATTCCAATCGATATCGTTTATGAGGATGATGAGGTTCTTGTGGTCAATAAACCCACTGGAATGGTTGTTCACCCAGGGCATGGGAATTATAGCGGAACCCTAATAAATGCACTTACTTTTCATATTGAAAATTTACCAAATAATAGTAGCAATCGCCCAGGTTTGGTACATCGAATCGATAAAGATACTAGTGGATTATTAGTAGTAGCGAAGACAGAAGAGGCAATGACTCATCTTGCAAAGCAGTTTTTTAATAAAACTACAGAACGAGAATATGTTGCTTTGGTTTGGGGTGATTTAAAAGAAGACTCAGGAACCATTGAAGGGAATATTGGTCGACATCCAAAAAACAGGTTGCAAAACACCGTTTTTGAAGAGGATGAAGAAGATAAAGGAAAACCTGCAATCACACATTATAAGGTGATCGAGCGTTTGGGCTATGTAACATTCATTTCCTGTAGATTGGAAACTGGACGCACACACCAAATTAGAGTACACCTAAAGCATATTGGTCACACTTTATTTAACGATGAGCGGTATGGAGGTGATAGAATTTTAAAAGGGACCAGTTTTAGTAAATACAAACAGTTTGTAGACAATTGTTTTAAGGTATTACCTCGTCAGGCACTTCATGCAAGAACCTTAGGTTTTATTCATCCTAAGACTGAAGAACTCATGCAATTTGAAGCTCCAATTCCTGAAGATATTGAACTATGCCTTGAAAGGTGGCGTAATTATTCGAAGCATTCTAGTTGATTAAAATGAATCACACTGAGCCCACAGATTTTTAAAGAATGTTATTTATCTGTGTAATTCTGAGGGATCTGTGTGAAAAGATAAAGAGTAAAATGAATCACACTGAACCCACAGATTTTCACAGATTTTTTAAGAATGTAATTGGTCTGTGTTATTCTGATGGATCTGTGTGAAAAGATAAAGAGTAAAATGAATCACACTGAACCCACAGATTTTCACAGATTTTTAAGAATGTAATTGGTCTGTGTTATTCTGATGGATCTGTGTGAAAAGATAAAGAGTAAAATGAATCACACTGAACCCACAGATTTTCACAGATTTTTTAAGAATGTAATTGGTCTGTGTTATTCTGAGAGATCTGTGTGAAATGATATCTGAATAAATTAAAAAATGAAAATAGTAATATCACCAGCCAAAAGTTTAGATTATAATAAAGATCTACCAACTAAAAGATGGACTCAACCAGATTTTTTAGAGCAAGCTACAGTATTAAATTCAAAAATGGCTACCAAGTCTAAAAGTGCAATTGGACAGCTTATGGGAATTAGTGATAAGCTTGCAGATTTAAATTATTTGCGCTATCAGGAATTTTCAACTCCTTTTACTTCGGAAAATGCCAGGCCTTCAGTTTATGCATTTTCAGGAACAGTTTATACAGGATTGGATGTTTATACAGTATCAGAAAATAAAATTGATTTCATGCAAAACAGTTTGCGAATTTTGTCTGGTATGTACGGAATATTAAAACCCTTAGACTTAATGCAAGCATACAGGCTAGAAATGGGGACAAAATTAAAAATAAACAGGAAAAAGAATTTATACGAGTTTTGGGGAAACACCATAACTGAAAGTTTAAATAAAGAATTAGATGATGATGAATTGTTCTTAAACCTTGCCAGTCAGGAATATTTTAAAGTGATTAAGCCTAAAAATTTGAAAGTTCCAATAATCTCTCCTGTCTTTAAAGATTATAAAAATGGAAAGTTAAAGATCATATCCTTTTTTGCTAAAAAAGCAAGGGGAAGTATGGTTCGTTTTATATTGGACAATAATTTAAAAACGCTAGATGAAATAATGGGGTTTAATATTGATGGCTATGGATATAGTCAAGAATTTACTCTCAATGAAAACGAACCTGTTTTTATACGTTAGTGTTTCTTCATAGCCATCCATATCCTCCTTTTATCTCAGAAAGTACCACTAAGCTTATTGTTGGCACTCTACCTCCTCCAAGGTTTACTTTAGGGCAACTTAAAGATAGAGATGTAAATTTTTGTTATGGAAGTAGGGATGGTCAATTATGGCCAATTTTAGATGCCATTTTCAATCTCAACTTAAAATATGAAGATTCAGATTTTGCAATCGATCAGCGAAAACAATTTTTAGTAAAAAGAGGTATTGGGGTTTGTGATATTGTGGCTTCAGCTCAAAGAGAAAAAGTGGATGCTTCAGATCTTGGGATGCAACATGTTGAGCTTCGGGATTTAATTGCAGTTATTCAAAAATATATAAATATTGATACCTTGTTGTTTACTGGTGGCAATAGTAAGAATGGACCCGAATATTTTTTCAGAAAGCATTTAGCAAGTAATAATATAAAACTCGTTAATATAATAAATGAAGTCCCAAGAATTCATGAGTTTCAGCTTCCTAATTCGAGAAGAACAATTAAAACGGTTTCATTAACAGCACCATCTGGAGCGGCAAATAGGGCAGTGGGAAGTCTTCAGAAATATAAAGAAATGAAAGCTAAGAATCCTTCAATAACTACAATCGATTTTAGAATAAAACAATACCGACCTTTTTTTAATTCTAATTATGGATTATAAGTAAAAAATTGTAGTGCTTCATTATTGCTTACAACCATAAAATGTTCTTTGCCCTTAATGGTTATTTGTTTCAGATCTTTTGAATCACTAGTAATAAAAGGGTCGTATTCTTTAGCGTAATTAAAATTCCCTTTTCCATCTCCTAATAATACATAACCATAATTACTGTCATATCTAATGGTTTCAACTTCGGCATCATAAATAGCACCAATACCCATAATGTCTTTATTTCCATCCTTGTTAAAATCACCACTTAAGAGAGAAAGTGTTGGTCCCAATTGAGCTTCATTAACAAGCTTTTTAATTTTAAAATTACCATCACCCAGATTTTCAATATAAACAGATTTAAATAAGTGTACTGTCAATTTAAAGGCATCATTTAATTCTTCTTCTCCATAAATATCTTTCATTTCAAAGTTGGCGAATTCTTTATAAGTTTCAATTTTATCAAGTAAGAAAGGGTTCTGTTGAGAACTACATTCCTTACCACGAACAGGCACAAGTTTTCCCTGATTGATCTTGCTCATAGCAACGTCAAAACTTCCATTATCATCGAAATCTTTTGCGTAGATATAAAGCGGCTTTTTTTCTGATGGATGAAACTTATTGTTCTTTCCAATATTACCTAAAAAGTAGTCTTCATCCCCATCTCCATCAAAATCGTCTGCGGTGACACTAAACCACCAGCCTTCAGTTTTTTCAAGTCCTGAAATAGTTTCATCCTTTTCGAAGGATCCATTAGTATTAGTGAAAATTGTTGGAGCCATCCATTCACCAACTACCAAAAGGTCAAGGTCATTATCAGAATCATAATCGGTAAATATCGCTTCGGAAATCATTCCTATTTCAGCAAGGGAATTATTTGCAGGAGTATCATCTACGAATTTCCCATTTTCATTTTTCAATAAATAAGAACGAGGTGGAAGGGGGTATTTTTTTGAAACGACATTTCCACCAACAAATAGATCTAGATCCCCATCACCATCATAATCTCCAGCAACAGCACTTTTTCCTGACACCAGCATAGTAGGAAGGGCTTGTTTATTGTGAGTGAAATTTCCATTTCCATCATTTGTATATAATCTGTCTTGAAGTAATGGATTGTTTTCATCTAATTCATATCCAGCACTTACAACATAAAGATCCTGATCCCCATCCCCATCAGAATCAAGGAATAGTGCATTAGAATCTTCATATTTTGCTTCATCTGCCCAAAGATTTTTATTAGAAGATAAAAAAGAGCCGTCATTCTTTTGAATATATAATGCTCCTTTTGCTCCTGCAGCATTACCAACGAAGAAATCATCCAGGCCATCCCCATTTACATCTGCTTTAGCAATTCCTGTTCCTTTTGTAGATTGCTTTTGGGGAATTAATAGCTGAATTGAAAAATCATCAAAATTATTTTCGATATGTGTATAATCAATACCTAATTGTTCAAGGTTACTTGACTTCTTATTTGAGGAATACCCTATAAAATTAGAAGGATTATCAGTAGCTGAAGCATAATCTATCGTTAATGTTTGGTTTGCATCAAGCTCATTGAGTGTTGAAGTTTTTCCGTCAGACCATTCAACTACTAATTTATTTACTGTTGTTTCTTCTCCAAGACCGAAATTAATAGTAGGAGTTACCGACGATTTATAACCTCGGGCTAAAAATAATTGTTGGAATTGAGAACTATTGCTATTATTCAAATATACTTTTGCTCCAATCCCAAAAGGATTTTTTTGAGACCCTTTTAGTTTAATTTGTAAATAATTGTTGTTTGAATTGTTTCTGTAAATACCTGCTTCATCATCTACATTATTTGTGATGAGGTCAAGATCTCCATCATTATCAAGATCTGAATATGCAGAACCATAGGAAAAACCAGGATCTTCCAAGCCCCAATCTTTTATCTTTTTCTCAAAACTAAGATCTCCTTTATTTTTAAAGATATAGTTGCTCATTTTTTCTGAAGGAAAGGTTTCCAGAACAGCATCCAGAGACATAGCCTCTCCACTAGTCATCACTTCTTTTAGTTTTATTCTGGCATCCTGATTGGTATAATCCTTGTCTACTCCATTAGTAACGAAAATATCTTTTAGCCCATCGTTGTTATAATCTGCAATTAACGCTGCCCAACTCCAATCTGTTTTAGCAATACCACTAAATAATGCTGTTTCTTTGAATTTTCCATTTCCGACATTATAATGAAGCATATTCGACATATAGGCATGGTGGTATCCAATTTCAACCATCTTCATAAAATTAGGAGTACTCATAGAGGCCATATTTTCCTTACTTCGAACATGACTTGAAGCTGCCATATCTAGGGTTATTAGATCGGGATTTAAATCATTGTTCAGATCGGCAAAATCTGATCCCATACTAAAGGTGGTAATATGATCTAGTCTTGTTAGTATTTCATCTTTAAAAGTGCCGTTTTTTTGATTGATATACAAAGCATCTGGCTCCATAAAATCATTGGCTATATAAATATCATCCCAACCATCATTATTAAAATCTCCTATAGCAGCGCTTAAACCCCAGGCCTTGTTATAAAGGCCAGCTTCTCCTGTTACTTTAGTGAATTGAGAACCATCATTTCTATAAAGTTGGTCACTGGTTATTTCTTCTGTAGATTTTTGTACAACACTACTTATTAAACCATTATTTTGAAAATCATACCTATGATTTACAACGTAAATATCCAGATCCCCATCTTTATCATAATCTAAAGTATAGGATTGAGTAGTATATCCAGGGTCATCAATTCCCCATTTTTTTGCATCTTCTTTGAAAGTTCCATCTTTTTGGTTTACAAAAAGTAAATTTCGTCTGCCATTATCATCATTAAGAGATCCTGCTTTAGATAGGTAAATATCTAACCAGCCATCATTATTAACATCTATCATCATAACACCTGAAGAAAAACCACTATAATCCTCTGTATTAGAGGATACAGTTATGTCTTTAAAAGAGAAATCCCCTTCATTTTTATATAATTTATTGGGACCAAAATTAGAAACAAAATAGAGATCTTCAAATCCATCATTATCGATATCTCCAACAGCTACTCCAGCACCTGTGTAGATATACATATAATTCATGAAATTAAACTCATTGGTTTGTTTAATGGAGTTATTGAATGAAATATTTGATTTATCGGCAGTTATTTTTGTAAACAGTGCCGTCGCATTATCTGTATATTTCTGATTTTTCTTTTTTTCTGAAGAGTTTTCGGAACAGGAAAAAAATACTAAGGCTATGACTAAAAAAAGAGCTTTGTAATTCATTTTCGATAAATTAATTTGTGTTTAGCAAATGTAAGTAAAAACACATAAAAAATTAACACTAAAGTATATAACAAAAAAAAGGCTATCTCCCGAGGACCCGAGATTTGATAGCCTCTATTTTAAATAAGTTTATAAATTAATACTTTAAAGTAATGTTCAGCTCAAAAATGTCTGCGATTGCTTTATCTCCAAGGTTTTTAAAAAAACTTTTTGAATTATATTTAACATTGAATTTACTTCGATCAATATCTAAATGAGCAGTTGCGGTTCTGTCTTCAGAAGAAATATTGAAGACAATAGGATTAGAAATTCCTTTTATTGTGAGGGTTCCATGTACTTCATAATTCCTTTCCTTAGTTAGTTGCCCAACACCATTGATTATCAAAGTGGCAGTAGGAAACTTGTTTACATCAAAGAAATCACTGTTTTTTAAGTGCTTTTCTAATTTGAGTTTATAATTTTCATTTTCCAGATCTGTAACTGCAATCGATTTCATATCAATTACAAATTCTCCTCCTACAAATAAGTCGTCTTCTATTTCAAAATAGCCCTCTTTAAGGTCGATGGTGCCAGAATGAGAAGAACCAATAACTTTCTTTCCCTTCCATAGAATGGTACTTTCTTTAATTGCTACTTTTTCTTTTTTTGGATTTGTAAATGCAAAGGCACTTAGTACTACAGTGATGATTAATAATAAATTGATAATTTTTTTCATGGTTATTGTTTTATATTTAATTTCAAAAATAATTTTTTTGCATTGGATAAGTTTATAATTGCTATTAATTTAATGTTAAAACTTTTTGTGTACCAGATACAATGAATATTTTTAAAAATGAAAAGAATTTTAATTGTTGTAGTATTTGTGTTATTTCAATCCTGTATTGAAAATAAAACTGGGCATGTTCCAGAAAAAGAAGTTCTTTCAAAAAAAATCCCTTCCATTGATTATAAAGAGTTACAACCCTTATTGAATAAAAAAAATGATACAACGTATGTCGTTAATTTTTGGGCAACTTGGTGTAAACCTTGCGTAAAAGAATTACCCGCTTTCGAAAAATTGAATAAAAAATACGAATCCAAAAAGGTGAAAGTAATTTTGGTTAGCCTTGATTTTCCGAAGCAATTAGAAAGTAAAGTAATCCCTTTTGTTGAAGATAGAAAAATAAAATCTCAGGTGGTTCTTTTAAAAGACCCAGATGCTAATAGTTGGATCCCCAAGGTTGATGAATCCTGGAGTGGTGCAATACCTGCAACATTGATATACAACACTAATAATCGAAAATTTTACGAACGATCTTTTACTTTTGAAGATTTAGAAAACGAATTAATACTAACTATTAAAAACAAATAAAATGAAAACTACAACTAGTTATAGAACACTTTTTTTATTGGCAATTATTGTAATTTCAATAAGCAGCTTTAAAATTAAAAATGATGGTATTAAAAGTGGTGGTTATGCTATTGGTGATGAGATCACTACTATTAACCTATTGAATGTCGATACTAAAATGGTATCCCTATCAGATTATCCAAACGCAAAAGGATTTATCATTATTTTCACTTGTAATACCTGTCCGTTTTCAGTAGCCAATGAAGATCGCATCATAGCTTTGGATGCCGAATTTAAAGCTAAGGGATACCCAGTAATCGCAATCAACCCTAACAATCCTTCAGTTCAGCCAGATGATACATTTGAGCTTATGCAACAAAAAGCCAATGACAGAGGGTTTACATTTCCGTATTTGGTTGATGAAGGACAAAAGATCTACCCTCAGTTTGGAGCTACAAAAACACCTCATACCTATATAGTTCAAAAAATGGATAATAAGAATATTGTCAGGTATATTGGAGCTATAGATGATAATGTTCGGGATGCATCCAATGTAAAAGAACGATTTGTCGCTAAAGCTGTCTATGAACTATTGGAAGGAAAAGAGATAAGTATTAAAGAAACAAGAGCAATAGGCTGTTCTATTAAAGTGTAGTTTACCTAAATTAAAATGCAAATATTCAGGTGATTAATTAACAATTCTGTAACATTTCGAAATTAATTACGTCTATCTTACAAGCATTGTTTAATATCGATATTAGTACATGTTGGAGTGAAGCTTAAAAATTAACAAACTAAACTATGAAGAAGTACTTTTTTTTATTAGCGATAGCGCTATTTTTCACTTTCCAATCTTGTAAAGATACCAATGATCATGTTGCCACTACCAGTGAGATTGAACTCATTTCACCCCAGCAAGTTTACGACGCCATTTATAATGACGAATCAACTCAATTAGTGGATGTTAGAACTAAAGGAGAATTTGTTGTTAGTCATTTAAAAGGAGCTCAAAATATTTGTATTACCAGTGATGACTTCATAAAAAAAGTAAAAACACTAGACAAGACCAAACCTGTTTATGTGTATTGCAAAAAAGGGGTTAGAAGTGCTAACGCCGCAAAAAAATTAAGAGAAATGGGTTTTGCAAAGGTATATGATATGGAAGGAGGAATCCTTTTATGGGAAGAAAACAACCTGAAAACTGAAAAGTAAATATATTCTTTTAAGACTTGATAAACTTCTTTGTAAACCGTTTGTCATGTATATAAACTTCAGCAAAATACATTCCATTTGATAGTTCAGAAATATCAATACTTGAAGAATAAGATTCTTTGAGAAAGGCTCCTTGAACCGAATAGATTCTTATCAGATCAATTTTCTTATTTGATTGAATAGGTAATTCGTCTTGAGCTGGATTTGGATACAAAGAAAATGACATTAAATCTTCATCAATAACTGAAAGGGGTAACTCTCCGGTAACATTTATATAAAATCTAGCATTTGGTCTTGGTGTGCTCAAATTAAGGGTAGTATCATAGGGATAATTCCCTCCACAGCCTTTATACCAGGAGAAATCATCATCTTCAGCTGTTCCCGAAATATAAGCGACCATCGATGAGGGCTATTGGGATTATTTCCTTTTTTAACTTCTACCAAGATTATTTCGACTTCTGCCGGCACGACTATTGGTTTGTTGAAATTAAATGTGAAAATTTGGGGCTGCGAAGTAAAAGGAATAACATCAACTTGACTACTACCAATTAAATCTTCTTCAGAAAAAGAATCTGGAAAATTGGAATCGATCTTATAAATATTGAATTATTTTTTTTGTGCTAAAGGAGGTTACCTTCGGTGCTCTCCAGTTGCTCCCGTTCTGTAAATACAAACCATGCATCGCTATGGCGATGCGGTTTTGTATTTTATATTTTTCGTTTAAGTGTGCTAGGT
>Ga0164313_10004599_pt1 | contig 12256 bp, 11 predicted proteins | sample GuaBasSedimGuay4_FD_113735 | JGI IMG/M metagenome (GOLD analysis project Ga0164313, IMG submission 113735) | Subseafloor sediment microbial communities from Guaymas Basin, Gulf of California, Mexico - Guay4, Core 4569-4, 0-3 cm | ecosystem: Environmental > Aquatic > Marine > Hydrothermal vents... | reverse complement strand
GTTTTTCATGGTCCATTTCAGGGCAACCACATGCCCCCCGTTGTCTCTGACAACGCCTTTGGGCTGCCCGGTCGTGCCGGAAGTGTAGAGAATATAGAGGGGATCGGTGGCTGCCAGGGGGACACACTCCTTAGGGGATGCGCCGGCCATGGCATCGATCCAGTCAATATCGCGGCCTTCGATCATGTCGGCCGCCTGCATGGTCCGCTGGAAGATGATGCATTTTTGCGGCCGGTTTTCCGGGGCCGAAAGGTCGATGGCTTCGTCCAGCAGCGGTTTATAGGGAATCACTTTGGCCACTTCGATCCCGCAGGAAGCGGAAACGATAACCTTGGGCTTGGCATCGTTAATGCGGGTGGCCAGTTCATTGGCCGCAAATCCGCCGAAAACGACGCCATGCACCGCCCCGATACGGGCAGAAGCCAGCATGGCAATGGCTGCTTCCGGAATCATGGGCATGTAGATGAGGACCCGGTCCCCCTTTTCAACACCCTGGTCCGCAAGCGCGCCGGCGAACCTGGCAACCTCATCCCTCAATTGAGAATTGGTGTATTTCCTGACCGTATCGGTAACCGGGCTGTCGTAAATCAGCGCGTCCTGATCCCCCAGCCCGTTATCCACATGGAGATCCAGCGCATTATAACAGGTGTTGATCTCCCCACCCCTGAACCATCTGTAGAAAGGCTTGTTGGTATCATCGAGCACCTTGTCCCATTTTTTGTACCAGTGACAGTCTTCCGCAGCTTTTCCCCAGAATTTTTCGGGATCGTCAATCGAAAGGTTAAACGCTTCTTCGTAAGGATTGGCCATAATCATCTCCTTTCTCGGGTCATACCGGTTATAATATTTCAGCTTTGATACACTTACTGGAGGAGGATGGGATCGGCATTTCAAACTGCCACTCTGTGAAAGATCGCATTTTGAGTAAGAGTAAAAAATATCAACCAAAGGTGTCAAGAGAAAAGAAAGCAGGTCAGCGGATGCGGCATTCGACCACGTAAGGCTGTACCCTCAGGCGCAGGTCGGCCATTTCAGCCTCATCAAAACCGGCGTCCCTGTTTCCGGCGTAATCTTGGTTGGATACGTGTGTGTGATCGAATTTTTGAAGGAAGAGGTGATCGGCCCCCTGGATCAATTCACCGATTTTTTCAATGCGGGTTTTATCGACAAAGGGCTTGACGCAGGTAGTTCTGAACTCGTAGGGCAGGGGCCCGTTTAACAACAGATCGATACTTTGTTTTATTTTTTCCGGATGGAATTCATTTTTGGTGATGGCCGGGTAGGATTGAAAGTCGGTTTTTATATCCATGGCCACATAGTCGATCAATTGCTCTTGGACGAGCGCCTCCAGCATAGCGGGATTGGTGCCGTTGGTGTCCAGCTTGACGGCAAATCCCAATGATTTCACTGTCCCGCAGAAATCCGGCAGATCCTTATGCAGGGTCGGTTCTCCGCCGGATATCACCACCCCCTCGATGAACCCGGCTCTATCCGTCAAAAAATCCATTACTTCGGGTTCGGTGATGATCTGGCACTCGGGGGAGAATTCAAACGACACCAGGTCGTAATTATGACACCAGTGGCAGTGCATGTTGCAGCCCTTGGTGCCCAGCACACAGGCCAGCTTGCCCGGGTAGTCGATGGTACTGAATTTTCTTATGGCTCCGAAAATCATGGGATACTTTTTATCCGTCTTAGCGTGTTTGTCAAGAAAACGTTCTAAATGCCTCTTTGCCCAATAGTGAATCGGAACCTATTTAGGACAAACAGTGTAAGTGTCCTAATCAGGCGGCCGAGGTTTCGTTCATGGAAAGCGGGCCAATTTCCTTTTCGTCGGTGATATCATCAACTTTGAACGTCTTGCGTTTATCAAATTCAGCCTGCTTGCCGCTGTTCCATTGTTTGACCGGTCTGAGATACCCAACAACCCGTGAATAGATTTCCGTCTCCTGGCTGCATTGGCTGCATTTGTCCTGCCTGCCGGGCAGGTACCCGTGGGACGGACAGATGCTGAAAGTGGGTGACAGGGTAAAATAGGGCAGCCGGAAATTACCGGCAATTTTGCGGATCAATCCCCGGATGACCCGGGTGTCGTCCACCTGCTCACCCAGAAATACATGCAGCACGGTCCCACCGGTATATTTGGTTTGCAGTTCGTCCTGCAGCGTCAAGGTTTCGTAAATGTCATCTGTGTAGTTCACCGGAAGCTGGGTCGAGTTGGTGTAGTAGGGAGCGGCGCCATTTTCATAATCGGCCTGATTGGCGCAGGAGATGTCCTGATAAAGGCGTTTGTCCATCATGGCCAGCCGGTAAGAGGTCCCTTCGGCGGGTGTCGCTTCGAGATTGAAAATGTCGCCGGTTTCCTCTTGAACCTCGGCAAGCAGCGTGCGGATAAAGTCCATGACCTTAAGCGCGAATTCTTGCCCCGTCGGACTGGCAATGTCGGTATTCAGGAAGTTGAGACATGCTTCGTTCATGCCGATGATGCCGATAGTGGAGAAGTGGTTCTTCCAGTAACAGCCGGCCCCTTCCTTGATTTCCCGCAAATAGAATTTTGAATAGGGGTAGAGGTTTTTCTCCGTGAACCGCTCGAGGACCTTGCGTTTTATGGCCAGGCTTTCAATGGCCAGCATTATTCTTTCCTTGAGGCTGTCGAAGAATTGTGATTCGCTTTCTGAGGTGTACCCTATTCGCGGCAGATTGATGGTGACGACACCGATGGAACCGGTGAGGGGATTGGCGCCGAAAAGCCCGCCCCCGCGTTTGAGAAGTTCGCGATTGTCCAGGCGCAACCGGCAGCACATGGAGCGCGCATCCTCGGGGGACATGTCCGAATTGACGAAATTGGAAAAGTAGGGGATCCCATATTTACCGGTCATCTTCCAGACGGCCTCGAGGTTGGGGTTTTCCCAGTCGAAATCAGCGGTGATGTTGTAGGTGGGGATGGGAAAGGTGAAAACCCGTCCTTTGGCATCGCCGTTCATCATCACCTCGGCAAAGGCCTTGTTGATGGTATCCATTTCGTTCTGGAATTCCGCATAGGTTTCCGGCTGCTCCTTCCCCCCGGCAATTACGGGGTGATCTTTGAGTGTGCCGGGAACAAAGAGGTCCATGGTGATGTTGGTGAAGGGGGTCTGAAAACCGACACGGGTCGGAATATTGATATTGAACACGAACTCCTGAAGTGCCTGTTTGACTTCAGCATAGGAGAGCTTGTCATAGCGGACAAAAGGGGCCAGCAGGGTGTCGAAGTTAGACAACGCCTGGGCGCCTGCCGCCTCGCCTTGCAGGGTGTAGAAGAAATTCACGATTTGCCCCAGGGCGGAACGCAGGTGTTTGGGGGGGGCACTCTCAACCTTGCCTTCCACGCCCTTGAATCCCAATTTAAGGAGATCTTTCAGGTCCCAGCCCACGCAGTATACCGACAGGAGGCTCAGGTCGTGGATGTGGAGGTCCCCTCCCTTGTGTGCCCGTCTGATTTCAGGCGGATAAATGCTGTTCAACCAGTATTCAGAGGTGACGTCCGAACTGATATAGTTGTTCAGCCCCTGCAGGCTGTAGCACATGTTGCTGTTTTCTTTAATTTTCCAGTCCAGTTTCTGGATATAGTGTTCCACGAGGTCCACACTGGCCTTGGTGGCGATACTTCTGATCTGGGCGTGTTGCTCACGGTAGAGGATATAGGCTTTGGCTGTGCGGTGAAAGGGTGAGTCCAGGAGCACGCGCTCGACGATGTCCTGTATCTCTTCGACTTCGGGGGAGGGTCCCAGCTTCAATTCATGCGCCAGGGTCAGCACTTTCAGGGTCAATTTTTTGGCTTCGCGGCCTTCAAACTCGCCGGTGACTTCACCGGCCTTGGCAATGGCCGCGGTAATGTTCGAAGAGTCAAAGGCCTGGACTCTGCCGTCACGTTTTTTTATCTGCTCGAACAATGGTATTCCTCGCACAGGTTGAAATGTTAACGATTTACGGGCCACTGCCCGGGGTTTTACGGTGAATGATCCTGTGTCGCAACGAATGATTTTTGACGTGATTGCGTTGGCCAGAATCGTGCAGCGATAATGGTGCAGTTACAACTATTCCTACATCAATATGTTGGTGTTTGTCAATACAAATGTTACAATATGTTGTGATTGCCAGTTATATTTACGACTGCCAACCGAGTATGGGCACGCGGTTGGAACCTCTTGAAACAGGTGCGCTGTCGTGCTACCTTTATGCAAACCATCAAGGCTAACATGACTATATCCCTTTTGCCATGTTGGTATACAAACTTGGGGTGCACGCAAGCCCGAAAAGGAGCTGACAAGCCGTATGCGCACCGGAAAAAGCCCCCTGTTCAGAAACGTGATTGTGCCGTGGTATGATGCCGACACGGTCTGCTATTCAAGCATGGCCCTGATGGCAGTTATCCTCATTTTCAGTATTGTCGGGGTTGCTGCTGCCAGGAATGTGCCCGAGTATCGGGGCTATGTATGGGTCCCTGTGTTGCTGGCCGTGATGAGCACAGGGGTGCTCGTCTCCACCATTGTCCGCCTGGTCAGACGCAATGCAAGCCGCTCCTCAGGCCTGTAGCATCACCCCCCCCCAAAAAAAAAATAACCAATAACGAATGATCAATGTCCAGGTTAGGGCTGACTGTCCAGGAACTTCTGGTAGGACATTTTCAAATAGCTGTCCGTCTGGATGAATTTCAGCACCGGAAGCATCTCCTCAGCCGGTATGTATCCGGGCTTGTTGCCGATGGCTTCGCCTTTTTCCGAAACAAACCACACATCCGGCAGCGGGCTGATGTTGTAGTGGGCGGCCACATCTCTTTCCTTGTCCACATCCACCTTGACGGATATGAAGTTTTCGTTGAGATAGCCAATGACAGCTGTATCCTTGAATGTTTGCGTGTCCATCATTTTGCAGAATGAGCACCATGTGGCGTAAAAATTGATGAACACCTTTTTATTTTGCGATTTCCCCAGCATCATTCCCTCGTCATAGGGGCGCCATTTGATGCTGGTGGTGTCCGCCTGCACCGGTGAGAGCTGAACGATTAACAACAGCACCAGCAACGTGACAGCTATATGAATGGTTCCTGCTTTCATTAAATTCACCCTGTTCCGGTTAATAGGTAAAGCTTGTTGGCCAGAAGGAGGCATCCCGCTAGAATGAGTATGCTCCCCGCAACCGCATTGAAAACTTTCATGAACCGGGTGGCCTTTTTCACAAAAACCAGCAGGTAGTTGACAAATACCGAAATGACCATGAAGGGTATGGCCATCCCGGCCGAGTAGATGGCCAGGAGGATAACACCCTGGCTGATGGTTTCCTTGCCCATGGCGATGGCCAGAATCGATCCCAGCTGGGGTCCTGTGCACGGGCTCCAGCCGGCTCCAAAGGCCATGCCCACAAGGAAGGTCCCGAAGATATTGAGCGGTTTGCTTTTTAAATGGATGCGTTTTTCAAATTCCAGGGCCGGGATACGCACAAGGCCTGTGAGGTGAATGCCCAGGACGATGATAATGATCCCGCCTGCAATCCGGATATAGTCCCGGTAGGCATGCGTCAATCCGCCCAGAAACGATGCCGATGCTCCCAAAAGGATGAAAACGACTGAAAAACCGAGGATGAAGGCCAGCGTGGACACCAGCACTTTTTTACGGATGCCGGCATCGTAGTTTTCGGTCAGCTCCTCAAGGGACATCCCCGTGATGAAGGAGAAATAGGCCGGAATCAGGGGCAGCACGCAGGGAGAAAAAAATGACAGAAGTCCTGCGGCAAAAGCGGCTGAATATGAAACGGTTTCGGCAAACATCTGTATGCGCGACACTCCATTCGGGTTGCAGAAACAAAGACCTGGTCCTGTGGGCCAGGTCTTCGGGTTTTTAGGTAAACACGGCCAGTTGAAATTTCTGGCCGACGTCAATTGCTTCAGCTCTTAATATAAAAATGATTGCCGCGATGTCAACTGGTGCCGGTCCCTGCAAAGCAGCCGTGGGCACACGAGCCTGGTTCCGCCTTTGTGAAATGCCAGTTGGTCAGGATGCCGAAATGATGATGGACTTTCTTAAAAAAACGTTTAATAGTGGTTGTCTTCGGCAAAGTTTTTGATCATGGCGTCCCCGAGTTCCTTGGAGCGGGTGGTGGCCGCTTCCACAGCGTTGATCAAGGTGGTGCGCATGCCCCCCTTTTCCAGCGTGTGAATACCGGCGATGGCCGTGCCTCCGGGCGAGGTAACCCGATCCTTCAACTGGGCGGGGTGCTCTTTGGTATCCAACAGCAGCTTAGCCGCCCCCATGACCGTCTGGGAGGACAGAAAAAGAGCGTTTTCGCGGGAGAGGCCCATTTTTACACCGGCATCCGCAAGGGCATCGACGATCAGGAATATATAGGCCGGGCCGCTGCCGCTCAATCCGGTGATGGCATCCATCAGGACATTTTCTTCTATGAATACACTCTTGCCCACGGAATCGAATATGGCCTTGGCAAGTTCGATGTCACCCTTGTCGGCATGTCGGCCGGCCGCGATGGCTGTGGCGCTCTCTTTCACGAAAGCGGCAATGTTCGGCATGACGCGCACCAGGCGCAGATCTTTTTTCAGGCAGGATTCTATGACCGCCATGGGCACACCAGCGGCGATGGATATAATGAGCTTGGTCCTGTCCAGGCTGTCGGCGGTTTCCTTGAGGATCGACGCCAGGATCTGGGGCTTCACGGCGTAAATGACAATGTCGGAACCGCCGATGGCCTCGATATTGTCGGTGGTTGTCCGAACGTTGTATTTTTTGGCAATGGTTGCCAGCTTGGGTTCGCTGATATCGGTGCAGATGATGTTCTCCGGAACAGTGGCTTTGGCGCAAACCAGCCCGCTGACCAGTGCTTCCCCCATGTTGCCGACGCCGATAAAACAAATTTTTTTATTCTGCAGCATTTTTTATTCTCCAGCCCTTTCTGCCCGTCGAATTCATGTAGCAACGGGCGTAGTTAAAAACGAAAGATACTTTAAAAGGTATGTTTTCATATATCAAGCAAAATCCGCCCGCTCTCAGTATGCCCTATCGTTGCAAAAGCCGGAGAGCTTCAGAGCCAAGGCGTCTGAGGGTGAAGTCGTAGTTTTTTACCTTACTTTGCCATATTGTTTATGTAACCATAGGGTATGCTGTCGGCGGGCACAAGGCATGCTTTGGATCGATATGGCGCTTTGATAAGACAGTGGCCCGCATTTTAAGACATTCGGGATGTAACTTGGACAAAGGCTATCTTGGAAACCATCGCCGCCCATCAGGCAATGGCATAGCTTGCACCGTTATCGTGAATTAGCTTGACTTATTGGCGAAAATATACTTTATTTCCTATTCATTAGAAACAGTTAACACTTGAATCTTGCATGAGATTTGGCAATATTTATGGCAATACCCATATAGCAAGAATTCAGGCGATAGCTTTGCCCGAGAGTGGTTCCTTTGAGCGTATATATCGGTTATTTCATAATGGCGGTGGCGAGGGTCCTAGATTTCGTCCTGATTGCCTACATGTGGCTTGTGATAGCCAGGGCGGTGCTTTCATGGGTGAATCCGGACCCGTTCAACCCGATTGTCCGCTTTATTCATAATGTCACCGAACCGGTGCTTTATCAGATACGAACGAGAATCCCCGTCAATTTCGGCGGTATGGATGTTTCACCGATCGTGGTGTTTCTCGGCATCATTTTTCTGAGAACATTTGTTGTGAACAGCCTGAACCAGATGGCGCGTTCGATGATGTAGCCTTTTAGAAATTCACTTCGTTCCGGCAAGTCCGGGTTGGGAGTAAAGATGGCCAAAATTGATGTTTTTTTCAAATTGATGCATGAGCAGGGAGCGTCGGATCTTCATCTCATGGCCGGCCAACCGCCTGCATTGAGGGTAAGGGGGGACATCGAGAGGGTAAAGTACAAGGAACTTACCAATGATGACCTCAGGAGCATGCTGTACGAGGTCACGCCGGAGGAAAAAGTAAAGATTTTCGAAGAAACCGGTGATGTGGATTTCGGTTATGAGATTCCGGGGCTGGCGCGTTACCGCTCCAATTTTTTCATGCAGAAAAACGGTGTAGGGGCTGTATTCAGGGAAATCCCCAGCACTATCATGACAGCTGAGCAACTGGGGCTGCCGCCGGTGATTTCCAAGCTCTCGGGCCTTCCCAGGGGGCTGTGCGTGGTGACCGGTCCCACCGGCAGCGGTAAATCGACCACACTGGCCGCCATCATCGACCAGGCCAACCGGACTCGCATGGATCATATCATCACCATCGAAGACCCCATCGAATTCGTGCACAAAAGCCGGTCCTGCATTGTCAACCACAGGGAAGTCGGTATTCATACCAAGACCTTTACCGCGGCCCTGCGGGGTGCTTTGCGCGAGGACCCGGACATCATCCTGGTGGGTGAAATGCGTGATCTGGAAACCATTTCGTTGGCCATCGAAGCAGCCTCAACCGGCCATCTGGTTTTTTCGACACTGCATACCACGAGTGCCGCCAAAACCGTGGACAGGATTGTTGAAGTGTTTCCTTCCAATGAACAGGCCCAGATCAGGTCCACCCTCTCGGACGGCATCCGCGCTATCGTTGCCCAGGTTCTGTTCAAAAGAATTGATCGCAAGGGGAGATGTCCGGCGCTTGAAATCCTGATCGCGACCCCTGCCGTGCGCAACCTTATTCGGGAATCCAAAACCCATCAGCTCAATTCTGCGATGCAGACCGGAAAAAAATACGGGATGCAGTTGCTGGATGAAGCCATCATGGAGCTTTACAACAAGGGGTGGATCAGCCCTGAAGATGCGTACCAGAAATCGAATGACAAGGCCCGTTTCAGGCCCCTTCTGAGGGAGCCGCCCACTGATTTTACGGAGGCCTAACACGCTTCATGCAACACCGCACACGCGGTGAGGGAGGTGGATTTGTGAGAAAACAGGAAATCGACCATATTCTGACCCGTATGCTGGATTCCAACACCAACGTGTCGGATCTGAATCTGACGGTCGGCAAGACCTTCCAGGTGGAGAGTTCCGGGCAACTGGTACCGGTGGACATCAAACCCAGCATCAAGGAACTCACCCCTTTTCAAACAGAGATGTTTGCCATGAACCTGGTTAACCGCGACCGGCGGCTGACCGAAGCCCTGGTCAATCAGGGATCCTGTGACCTGTCCTACAGCCTTCCGGGAAAGGCCAGGTTCAGGGTCAATATATTTTCCCAGCAGGGACACTACTCCATTGTTTTACGTCAGCTTGAATCCAAGGTCCCGACCATCAAGGAAATGAAGCTGCCCGAGTCGTTTTACAATGTTGCCAAAGAGCTGAATGGCATTGTGTTCGTGACCGGTGCCACCGGTTCCGGTAAATCGACGTCTCTTGCGGCCGTGCTGGAGGATATCAATGAAAACAAATCCGTGCATGTGGTCACTCTGGAAGATCCCATCGAATACCAGCACCCCCATAAAAAATCCACCTTTAACCAACGTGAATTGGGAACCGATTTCGACTCCTTTGCCAACGGTCTTAGAGCCGCCCTGCGGCAGGCTCCCAAGGTGGTTCTGGTAGGTGAAATGCGTGACAGGGAAACCGTGGAAATCGGGCTGAACGCGGCCGAAACAGGCCATCTGGTGCTTACCACCCTACACACGGTTGACGCAGGTCAGACCATCAACCGTATACTGGGTATGTTCAGCATTGAAGAGGAGAGGCAGATCCGCATACGGCTGTCGGAAACAGTGCGCTGGGTGATTTCGCAGCGCCTGGTTCCTAAGGTCGGTGGCGGGCGGATTGCGGCATTTGAAATCATGGCCAGCAACCTGCGGGTACAGGATTCCATCCTCCAGGGAGAATCCGAGGGTAAAACTTTTTATGAAATCATGCAGGCCGGCAAGCATGCGGGGATGACCACATTCGATGACTACCTGGTGGGGTTGTATGAGCAGGGGCTCATCACCCAGGAGAACGCACTGGCCTACGCATCCAGAAAGGGCGTGGCCGGACGGGGCATCGACTCGGTCAAACACGCTAGAGGAGAGGCAACCACGGATATCGACTCCCTGCATATGGATCGGGATTATGACAAAACCATGTAGCTCCCTGCGGTGGGTGTTCAACCACGGCAGGCGCTCAAAATAGCTGCAGATTTCAGATAGGAAGGAGTTGTAAACATCATGGAGATCATCTGCAAAAGTTGCCAGAGCAAGCTGAAGATTCCCGATGAAAAGATACCCGCAGGCAAGGCGGCATCCTTTGCCTGCCCCAAATGCAAAGGGAAGATAACCATTACACCTGGTGATGAAGACACGCCGGAAACTGTGGATGAAAGCACCGGGGATCTTGGCGACCTCGGCGTCCTCGGGTTCGAGGAGGAATCTTTTGGGGACGAGGATGCGTCTGGGGGGTCAAAGCCGTTTCAATTCATCGAAGAGGAGGGAGAGACGGCGCTGGTATGTGAAACAGATCCGGTTATCAGAAAAAGCGTCACCGATGCCCTGACCCTCATGGAATATCATGTCTCAACTGCCCAAGACCCGCGCGATGCGCTCAAAAAAATACGGTATAAGAGCTATGATGTAATAGTGGTAAACGAACATTTCGGAACGGACGACGACCCTGACACCAACGGTGTCTTGATATACCTTGAACGGCTATCCATGGACACGCGTAGAAACATGTTTGTGGCCATCATCAGCGACCGGTTCCGAACCCTGGACTACATGATGGCTTTCAACAAGAGCGTCAACCTGATTATCAACAAAAAGAACTCCGCTGAAATGGACAAGATTTTGTCAAAAGGGCTCACTGACAACGATATGTTTTACCGGATTTATAAGGAAACCCTTAAATAGAGGATAGTAAGCGATTTGTCTTCCAATAATGCCTATACCTGCCTCGAATATCGCGAGGAGATGCTGCTTCTGGGTCTCCAGCGACGTCTGCATGCCGAGGATATTTCCGACGAAGAACGCGAACACCTCAAGGAGAGAATCCAGGAGATTGAGTCGTCGATGGGGATGACGTGACGGCCGGAAGACAGAGGACAGAACCTCAGAGCCACAGAGGCCGGAACCACAGAAGACCCAGGGGCCGGAATTTCGGAAGGTAAGAGGGTAAGCTGTAGACGGCTTTGCGTATGTCTGCGGCAAAAAAAAAGAAGACACAGGACGGAAGACGAGAGACCGGAGCGACAGAGGACAGAGCCACAGAAGACGGAGCTTCAGAGCAGCTTGTGGTCAGCGGTCTGAAACTGAATGCTATAAGCCGACAAGCCACATTCGACGTTGGATGTTGGGCGTTGGATGTTCGATGTTCATTTCTGGTTGACCCTGACACCTGAACACCGACGCCCGCAACCCGCATTTATTTCTCGCGAATCGTCACAGTAAAGATTTCAGGCGTGACCCCCACAAGCATTGTGGTCACCGGCAGCAGAATGGTGGCCCGCCGCACATAGACCCCGGGTTTCAGCCCCTTGAGGTCCAGATAAATCTTGAACTCTTTGTTCGTTTCCAGCGCATGCACGATGTTAGCCGGCCCTTTCACATCCAGGGAAATGGCAGGCGGCGTGATGCTGTACGGCCGGTTGATGTTGCGTCCCGCCAGCGGCAATTCCTTGAATGATCTTGTGATCGTTTTTTCGGCAATATTGATTTGTGCGAGAATCGGATCCGCAGGAAAGAGGACGAAGACACTCTCCTCAAGGTCAAGGGTGATTTCCTTTTTAAACGATTCAGATGCGCCGGTAATATCGATGGGATTGGTGGCGATGTGTCCAATGTCCTCCAGGATGTACTGCGGGCCGCTTAACACGGCCTTGGGCGGTGAGGCCGCAGCCCCTGTAAGATGGAAGCCCGGGGCGGCCTCTCCCTCGACAGATATGACGATGGGGAGTTCCTTTTTTATTTCCGTGTCAATCCGTATGGTGATGGTCGGTGTATGTAGTTTGACAATGGATATCCCCTCCGGGAGCACCATCTGTTCTGGTGTAATGGGAATAGTGTGGATACCGTTGCGCAGGCCGGACAGGTCCAGTTCATATTTCAGCCGGGTGTCCTGCAGGGCTTTAATGTGTTCGGCCGACCCTGCCACCTGGATCTCTATGCCCTGAACCGATGGACCGGTCATGATCAGGCCGGGGGTGATGTTGACCCCGAGTACGGGGATTTTAATGCTGGCCTCCATGCTGTCCTGGGCAGCCTTTGCCTGGAAGTGAGCGCACACCAGCGCGAGTCCGATTAGCAGGGCCAGGG